>FZPW01000009.1_pt1 | contig 113825 bp, 112 predicted proteins | sample 1534771 | NCBI WGS metagenome assembly FZPW01 (sample SAMEA104161894, study PRJEB21768) | metagenome | biome: subterrestrial habitat; feature: phreatic zone; material: underground water | place: France | collected 2016-06-01 | depth 60 m | reverse complement strand
CCAACTGCGCTTGAAGGCGGCGGTGGGGAATCTGGATGAGGGGGATTTGCAGAAGGTGAATCTGGCGTTGCATTAAGCCGAAAGCGCTTTGCCCACCAAGGCAACGGCGCGTTCAGTTGCCCCTTGGTTGGTCTGCACGAAACGCAACCCTGCCGCCCCCATCTCCCGCATTTCTTGCGGGGCAGCAAATAAAACCTGAAGTGCTTGTAGCAATGCCGCCGCGTCCGCCACGCGTAGGGCAGCACCTTCTTCAATAGCCAGCTCGGTAGCTTGAGCAAAATTGTAAGTATGCGGGCCGATCAATACCGGCTTACCCACCGCGCAAGCTTCGATCAGATTTTGCGCACCGAACGGCAGCAGGCTTCCGCCGATAAAGGCCGCATCGCAAGCGGCGTAGTAGGCAAACATTTCTCCCATCGAGTCGCCCAGCACAATCTGCGTATCCGCGTGAATCGCCTCATTCTGGCTGCGCCGCTGGCAGGTAAAACCTGCGCGCTCGATCAATGTTGCCACTTCATCGAACCGTTGTGGATGGCGCGGCACGATGATGGTCAGCAAGCCGGGAATGTCGATCTGCTTGAGCGCCGCCAGTAGCAAGGGCTCTTCGCCCTCGCGCGTGCTGGCGGCGAGAAATACTTTGCGCTCAAGGCCGAATGAAGCGCGCAACTGTTTGCCCAATTCGAGCAGGGCGGCGGGCGGTTCAATGTCGAATTTCAGGTTGCCCATGACGGCGATGTTCTCGCCGCCCAGCGCGTGCAAACGTTGCGCATCGGCCTCAGTCTGGGCGGCAATCACGGCGAGTTCACCAAGTCCCTGTCGGGTGAGGTTGGGGAAGCATCCGTAGTTTTTGGCAGATTTTTCGGAGAGGCGCGCATTGAGCAGCAGCAACGGAATCTGCCGATGTTTGCAGGCATGGATGAGGTTAAACCAGATTTCCGTTTCCAACAGAATACCTGCGCGTGGCTGGAAATGTTGCAGGAAACGCCGCACGGCAAAGGGATAGTCGTAGGGCAGGTAAACGCGGATGACTTGGTCGCCGTAGAGCTGTTCGCTGGTGGCGCGACCAGTCGGCGTGGTGTGCGTGAGCAGCAACTGGTGGTCGGGGTAGCTTTGCGCTAAGCGCCGGATCAGCGACGCAGCGGCGCGCGTTTCGCCGACCGAGACGGTGTGTAGCCAGATCACGGGCTTGCCGGGGCGTACCGGAAAAAAGCCGAAACGTTCGGGGATATGCTGGAAGTATTCCGGTTGCTTGCGCCCGCGCCAAAGCAGGTGAAAAAACACATAGGGCAGTAGCAGCCACAGTACAACGGTGTAAATAACGCGCGGATTAAGCATGGGCGAGCAGTGTATTCAAGGTTGCACCCACTTCATCCACGGATGGGGAGATTTGCTTGCCGCCCAGATTGACCGCCCGTTCTCCGGCATACAGTCCGGTGAGACCGGGATCGGTGGCGGTGTATATGCCGATGGTCGGCACATCTAGGGCTGCGGCCAGATGACTCAAGCCGGTATCGACACCGATCACTGCGCGGGCATGCCCCAACAATGCTGCGGCCTCAACCAGATTGAGCTTGGGCGGGCAGACGGCTTGCGGGATGGCGGCACTCAAACGTTCGCTGCGCGCCTGCTCTTTGGCGCTGCCCCAAGGTAATATCAGTTGCAAGCCCTCCGCAGCCAGCCGCGTGCCCAGCGCTATCCATTTGGCCTCTTCCCATAATTTGTCGTCGCGGCTGGTGGCGTGGAGCAGCACGACATACGGAGCAGATTGGTTAAACCACGGGAGGCTTACGGAAGGAGAGCGAATACCGTAATCGGGGACGCCCTGCGGCCTATAGCCGAGCGCTTGTCCGGCCAATTGACGGTTGCGCTCGACGGCATGCTGGTTTTTGGCAACCGCAAAAGTGCGGTCATAAAACAGGCTGGCGACAGGTTCGCGCGCGCTGTTCCAGTCGTAACCGCAACGCGGCTTGTCCACGCAACGGGTAATCAGAGCGCTTTTGAACAAACCTTGGGTATCCAGCGTCAGATCGTAATGCTGCTCGCGCAGTTTGCCGCAGACCGCCCGCATTTCCCCGCGCGAATTTAACCAGGACTTGCGCCAGCGCCGCACCGCAACCGGGATGGCGCTGCGCACCCTAGGATGCAGCGTCGGCAATGCGGCAAAGCTTTCTTCGACTACCCAGTCGATGGTGGCATCGGGGATATGACGGCAAATATCCGTTACGACAGGCAGATTGTGCAGCACATCCCCGAGCGAGGAGGTTTTTATCAGGAGTATCTTGGGCATGTATCAGCTACGCTTGTAGTCATCCTCAAAGCGCTCGATATCATCCTCGCCCAAATACGAACCGGATTGGACTTCGATCAGGTGCAGTGGTTCATTGCCGATATTTTCCAAACGGTGAATCACGCCAAGCGGAATATAGGTGGATTGGTCGGCGTGGAGAACCAGCGAGTCTTCGCCGCGCGTAACACGCGCTTTGCCGGAAACCACCACCCAGTGTTCCGCGCGAAACTGGTGTTTTTGCAACGAAAGTTTGGAGCCCGGATTGACGGTGATGCGCTTAGCCTGGAAGCGTTCACCAACGTCGATGCCCTCGTAATATCCCCAAGGGCGGTAAACGCGGCGATGTACCAGATGCTCGGAGCGTTCGGCCTGCTTGAGATATTCGACGGTGTGCTTTACGTCCTGCGCGGCATCTTTGTGGGTAATCAGAACTGCATCGGCGGTTTCCACAATGACCAAATCTTTTACGCCAATCGCCGCAACGAGGCGACTTTCGGAACGAATGTAGCAATTGTCAGTTTCGGCGGCATACACATCGCCGCGCACGGCATTGCCACGAGCATCATGAGTGCTAACGTCTGCCAGCGCAGACCAAGAGCCGATGTCGCTCCAGCCGATGTCTACCGTCACCATCGCAGCGGCCTTTGTGCGCTCCATCACCGCATAGTCAATCGAGTCTGATGGGCATTCCGCAAATGTGGCTTCGTCCAAGCGACAAAAATCGAGGTCGCGATGGCTGAGCTGCCAAGCGCGCTGCGAGGCGGCGAATATATTGGGGCTGTGTTGCTGCAACTCGGCCAGATAGGTCGATGCCTTGAACACAAACATGCCGCTGTTCCAGAAAAAATTGCCCGAAGCCAAGAATGACTTGGCCTTTTCCAAATCCGGCTTCTCTACGAACCGGGCTACCGTATAGGCATGGTCGGTTGCAGACAATGCTACGCCACGCTCGATATAGCCGAAACCGGTTGCGGGTTCATTTGGGGTGATGCCGAAAGTGACCAGCTTGTCTTGTTGTGCCAAAGTAATGGCGGCTTGAATTGCGCGATGAAAGCCCGATACGTCCTGAATCAAATGATCGGCAGGTAAAACCAGCAGTATGGCTTCGGGATTTTTTGATTGGGCTGTTAGTGCGGCAACCGCAACTGCGGGAGCGGTATTGCGACCGCAAGGTTCCAGTATTAATTCCAGCGGCTGTGCATCAATAGCGCGCAATTGTTCCGCAGCCAAAAACCGGTGCTCGTTGTTGCACACGACTATAGGCGAGGCCATGTTCGCCACCCCATGCAAGCGCCCCAGCGTTTCTTGAAACATGGTTTTTTCGGAAACCAGAGGTAAGAATTGTTTGGGGAGTGCGGCACGAGAAAGTGGCCACAGACGTGTGCCTGAGCCACCGGATAGAACAATGGGGTACAACATGGATATTCTTTCGGCGCAAAAAACGAGCCTGAATTATAATGCGATGCTTGTATCTATGCAGATTTTTAACACCCACACTATTACATGAACCATGTCTTCGATCCTATCCCTTATTGGTAGAGAAAATGAACTTTTCACTCAGGACGTGAGCAATCACGAAAATGAGCTAAAGCGTATTGTTGGAGAATCCTCCTTTTTAGTGATTGGAGGCGCGGGTTCTATCGGGCAGGCTGTAACTAAAGAAATATTCAAAAGACATCCGAGAAAACTTCATGTTGTCGATATTAGCGAAAACAACATGGTGGAGTTGGTACGCGATATTAGAAGTTCGTATGGCTATATTGATGGCGACTTCCAGACCTATGCGCTTGATATTGGCTCTATTGAATATGATGCCTTTATCAAGGCGGACGGTAATTACGATTACGTGCTTAATCTATCTGCCCTAAAGCATGTGCGCAGTGAGAAAGATCCGTTTACTTTGATGCGGATGATTGATGTGAACATCCTTAATACGGAGAAGACACTGCTTCAGTCTATCGCGAATAAATCAAAAAAATATTTCTGCGTCTCCACAGACAAGGCGGCCAATCCTGTCAACATGATGGGTGCATCGAAGCGCATCATGGAAATGTTTCTGATGCGGCGGAGTTTGGAAATTAATATTTCCACAGCACGCTTCGCCAATGTTGCCTTTTCAGACGGATCCCTTTTGCACGGGTTCAATCAGCGTATCCAGAAGCGCCAACCTATTGTTGCGCCCCAAGACATCAAACGCTATTTCGTTACGCCGAAAGAGTCCGGCGAGTTATGTCTCATGTCGTGCATCTTTGGCGAGAACAGGGATATTTTCTTTCCAAAGCTAAGCGAGAATCTTCACCTCATCACTTTTGCCGAGATCGCAGTTAAGTATCTGCGGCAAATTGGTTATGAGCCTTACCTGTGCGCCACTGAAGACGAGGCTAGAAAGTTAGCACAAACGCTGCCAGCTCAAGGAAAGTGGCCTTGTCTATTCACCGACAGCGACACGACCGGAGAAAAAGATTTCGAAGAGTTTTTCACCGCAAATGAAAAATTGGATATGGATCGATTCCAAAATTTGGGCGTTATAAAGAACGATCCAATATTCAATCAACAGGCTCTCGAAGAGTTTGCCGATTATATTGATGCCAAGAAAAATGCCCGGCATTGGACGAAGGAAGAAATTGTTGCGCTGTTCCACAAGATGATTCCGGATTTCGGTCACAAAGAAACCGGCAAATATCTGGATGGGAAGATGTAGCGATGAGCAAAAAACATCAAGACATAGTAGATTTTATTCGCAATCTTTATCAAACCACGGAATTTATTCCGTTGCATGAGCCGAAGTTCGTCGGCAACGAAAAGGCTTATGTGCTTGATTGTATCGACTCCACCTTTGTGTCCAGTGTGGGTAAATTCGTTGACCGATTCGAGCAAGACATGGCGAAATTTACGGGGGCCAAATATGCGGTAGCTACCGTAAACGGCACTGCGGCATTGCACATCGCGCTCAAACTGGCGGAAGTGCAACAAGGCGATGAAGTCATTACGCAGTCGCTGTCCTTTGTAGCAACCTGCAATGCGATCAGTTATTGCGGAGCCAAACCAGTATTTGTTGATGTAGATCGGGACACGCTGGGTTTAAGTCCGGTAAGTTTGCGCGTCTTCTTGTCTGCGAATACCAGCCAAGCTGCAAATGGCTGTATCAACAAAATCACAGGGAAGAGAATCGCGGCAGTTGTCCCCATGCACACATTCGGGCATCCATGCCGTATAGATGAAATAGCTACAATCTGTACTGAATTCGGCATTCCTTTGATCGAAGATGCGGCAGAAAGCTTGGGTAGTTACTACCAAGGTAAACACACCGGAACATTCGGCAAATTAGCTGCGTTTAGTTTTAACGGAAACAAAACCATCACGACCGGTGGCGGCGGAATGATTATTACTGATGATGAGGCATTGGCCAAGCATGCCAAACACATCACCACGACTGCCAAACAACCGCATCCATATGAATTTTTCCACGACGAGATTGGCTATAACTACCGGCTTCCAAATATCAATGCCGCATTGGGATGCGCCCAAATGGAAAGTTTGCCAAAACTCTTGGAAAGCAAGCGCCGCATTGCCTCTGCTTATGCAGACTTTTTCTCGGCCTCCGACATTATCCATGTTAAAGAGCCCGCCCAAGCTCACGCAAATTACTGGCTTAACGCGCTGGTACTTGAAAACAAACAAGGCCGGGATGTGTTCCTGAAAGAATTGAATGAAGCAGGTGTAATGTCGCGCCCAATATGGCGGCTGATGAACGAACTACCGATGTTTGAAAAGTGCCAATGCGATGCGCTACTCAATGCCAAGTGGCTAGAAGAACGCGTTGTCAACATCCCCAGTAGCGCGAGAATTTAGTGAAACCTCAAATAATATTGATTGGAGGGGGGGGGCATTGCGCATCATGCATTGATGTGATTGAGCAGGAAAATAAATTCAAAATCCTTGGTATCGTTGACAATGCGCTTTCAGAAGGGGCGATTCTGGGTTATCCGGTGATTGGTCGTGATGATGACCTAAATAAGCTCCGCTCCAATTGTGATTACGCATTTATCACCGTTGGGCAAATCAAAACTCCGTCAGTGCGAATTCGACTTTATGAATATGCCAAGTCGGTAGGATTTAAATTTCCCACCATTGTTTCCCCCAGAGCTTATGTTTCCATACATGCGACGATAGGTGAAGGTACGATCATCATGCACGATGCCCTAATCAACTCCCGTGCCTCCGTCGGCGACAATTGCATTGTCAACAGCAAGGCGCTCGTCGAGCACGATGCAACTGTTGGGAATAATTGCCATATATCGACAGCCGCCATCATCAACGGCGGCACCGTTATTAAAAACGGCACTTTTGTTGGAAGCAATGCCGTTACCAAGGAAAGCGTTCAGACCAGAGAATGCGATTTTATTAAAGCGGGAGCACTTTTCATGGGTTACAGAAATGAATAATGTTTTTATTATCGCAGAGGCTGGCGTTAACCATAATGGCTCTCTCGAATTAGCCAAAAAACTTGTTGATGTTGCGATTGATTCTGGGGCGGATGCTGTTAAATTCCAGACGTTTAAAGCCGACAAGCTGGTGAGTAAATCTGCGCAAAAAGCAGCTTATCAAAAACAAACCACCTCAGCCGACGAGTCGCAATATGAAATGATCAAAAAGCTTGAGCTTGATGAAAAGGCGCATCACGAACTCATCAGCTACTGCAACGAAAAGCGAATCATGTTTCTCTCGACACCATTCGATCATGAAAGCATAGATATGCTGAATGATTTCGGGATGCCGATTTTTAAAGTACCCAGCGGTGAAATCACTAACCTCCCATATTTGCGTCATATAGGGGGCTTGGGCAAAGAGGTGATTCTTTCGACAGGTATGGCCGATCTAGGCGAAGTCGAAGATGCGCTTGATGTATTGCTAAAAGCAGGCACGCCCAAGGATAAGGTTACCGTTCTGCATGCAACGACCGAATATCCTTGCCCTATCGACGAAGTCAATCTCCGCTCCATGCTCACTATTCGTAGCGCCTTCGACATCAAAGTCGGGTACTCCGATCATACGCAAGGCATCGAAGTGCCGATTGCCGCAGTCGCCATGGGGGCGTGCGTGATTGAGAAACACTTTACCCTTGATCGCACCATGGCTGGACCTGATCACAAGGCCAGTCTTGAGCCAGAAGAGCTGAAGGCGATGGTTGTTGGCATTCGCAAGGTATCTCAAGCGTTGGGTGATGGCATCAAAAAACCGAGTAAGAGCGAAGTGAAAAATATGCAGGTTGCCAGGAAAAGTATTGTTGCTGCTCGCACCATCAAGATCGGCGAAATGCTTACTGAAAACAACATCACTATCAAACGACCTGGGAATGGCATCAGCCCGATGCGCTGGGATGAGCTTCTGACACAGGTTGCACTTAAGAACTACGAGGCGGATGACCTAATATGAGGAAAATCTGCGTTGTTACAGGCACGCGAGCTGAATACGGGTTGCTGTATTGGCTGATGAAAGAAATTCAGGCCGACGCGAACATGGAGCTCCAGATCATCGTGACTGGGATGCATCTTTCCCCGGAGTTCGGCTTAACTTACAAAGAAATTGAAATAACATTCCCGATCAACAAGAAAATCGAGATGCTTCTGTCCTCTGACAGTGCTGTCGGGATTTCCAAGTCAATGGGTTTGGCACAAATATCATTTGCTGAGGCATATGCCGAACTATGCCCAGACATCGTTGTTGTATTGGGTGATAGATTTGAAATATTCAGCGCAGCCTCAGCGGCCATGATTGCCCGTATTCCCATTGCCCATATTCATGGCGGCGAGACAACAGAGGGAGCTTTTGATGAAGCGATACGGCACTCGATTACAAAAATGAGCCATCTGCATTTTGCAGCCGCCGAAGTTTATAGGCAGCGCATCCTCCAGTTGGGAGAAGATTCCGCACGCGTGTTCAATTTCGGAGCCCCGGGGCTTGATAATATCTACAAGCTGAAACTTTTATCAAAGGATGAGTTGGAAACAGCCATCGATTTCAAATTTGGGAAACATAATCTCCTTGTCACGTTTCATCCGGCCACATTAGAAAATAGCACGGCACAAGAACAATTCCAGCAGCTTTTATCAGCGCTAGACGATCTGGAAGAGACTCGGCTTATATTTACTAAAGCCAATGCCGATACTGACGGTCGAATCATTAATGCCATGATTGACAGCTATGTTGCTGCCAACGCAAATAAAGCTATTGCATTTACTTCTTTGGGACAACTACGATACTTATCATCGCTTCAGTTTGTTGATGCGGTGGTGGGAAATAGCTCAAGTGGCTTGATTGAGGCCCCCTCATTTAACATCGGCACAATCAATATTGGAGATCGTCAAAAAGGTCGCGCCAAAGCAAATAGTGTAATTGATTGCTTGCCCGATAAAGCTTCAATAAAAATCGCATTGAAGCGCCTATATTCCCTTGAATTTAAGAGCCTCTTGAGCAATCTTAGCAACCCCTATGGGGGGCAGGGCGCATCGGCCAAAATTGCACAAGTATTACGTTTACATCCACTAAACGATTTGTTAAAAAAGAAGTTTGTTGACCTACCTCCGGCACAGCCAAAATGAACAGTTTTAATAACGTACTGTTATCTCCCAGCGCAACGATTCGACATGCACTACAAATTATTGACTGCGGATCGATAAAAATCGCATTGGTGGTTGATGACAACAGAAAGCTTTTGGGCACACTTACCGATGGTGATATCCGCCGCGCGATACTTGCAGGCAAGGGGCTTGAAGATTCTGTTGAACCTATTTTTTATCGCTCACCCACAACTTGCGGGATTAATGACTCCAAAGAAAAAATACTACAACTGGCTATTGCGCATAAGCTCTATCAAATTCCCGTAGTAGATAGTGAAGGGCGCATCGTTGGGATTGCAGAAGTGGATGAGCTGCTCAAGCCCTCACACCACAAAAATAAAGTCGTTCTGATGGCCGGAGGATTGGGAACGCGGCTAAGTCCATTGACAGACACAACACCTAAGCCAATGCTGCATGTAGGCAACAAGCCTATTTTGGAAACGATTATTGAAAATTTTGCCAAATATGGTTACACCCAAATCATTTTGAGCGTCAACTATAAGTCTCACATTATTCAGGATTATTTTGGCAATGGTGACAAGTTTGGCGTGGAAATTGAATATGTTCACGAATCCAAAAGAATGGGAACAGCCGGCGCATTAAGTTTGATATCCGAGAAGCTTGTTGAGCCTTTTTTTGTTATGAATGCCGACTTGCTGACCAATATCAATTTTGAACATATGCACGACTATCACTTGTCACACGATGCCGTGGCTACAATGGCCGTTCGTGAATACGATTTTCAGGTTCCATACGGCGTAGTCAATGTTCAAAATGGTAGAATAACCTCAATTCATGAGAAACCAGTCCACAAATTTTTTGTCAGTGCCGGCATCTATCTACTTTCGCCACAAGTATTAACTCACATCCCCGGTGATGAATTCTTTGATATGCCGACCCTTTTTGAGAAGTTGATTTCAGACAAAACCAACCGTGCAGTTTCTTTTCCGATTCGGGAATACTGGCTCGATATTGGAAGAGTAAGCGACTATGAAAGAGCGAATACAGAATATAACCAAGTATTTTCCAATAAGTGAGATTGTTGGGCCGTGTTTATTTTAGTTAAATAACAGCAACGAAAATTGGAGTTTCATGCAATGAAAGTTAATTTAAAAGATGTCCACTGGTGTTCAAATTGCTTGACCATGTCAACGCGCCCCAGAATTACATTTGATGAACGGGGCTGGTGTAATGCCTGCGTATGGGCCGAAAAAAAGAAAACGCTTGATTGGGGCTCCAGACAAAAAGAGTTGGAAGCATTGCTCAATAAACATCGCAGAAATGATGGAAGATTTGATTGCCTGGTTCCGGTCAGTGGAGGCAAAGATGGTTCATATGTCGCCTACAATCTGAAGCACAAATATGGAATGAACCCACTCGCCGTTACAGTAACTCCGGCATTGTCACTTGAATTGGGTGACCGCAATTTGCGTGCATTTGTTGAGAGCGGCTTCAACCATATTTCGATTAACCCAGCGCATGAAGCTATGCGCAAATTGAACAAAGCCGGCTTCATCGAAATGGGCTTCCCATATTATGGCTGGTTGATTGCCATCATGTCCGCAGTTGCTCGCGCCTCTATTGGATTCAATATCGGGCTGATTTTTTATGGTGAAGACGGTGAAGTTGAATATGGAGGCTCTACAGAAACCTCCAAAAACCCTATATACGATGTTCAATATCAGAAAAAAATATATCTTGAGGGCGGATATGAAAAGGTTTTGACCGCATCGGGAATTAGCGAAGAAGAGTTGTTCTTCTTCCGCTTTCCTAGTGATGAAGAACTTCGTGCGAACCCAATCCAACTGACTCACTGGTCCTATTTTGAGAACTGGGATCCATACCGGAATTATTTGGTTGCCAAAGAACATTGCGGGCTCATGGAGGCTGAGGATTCGAACGCGGGCACCTTCACCAATTTCTCGCAAAACGATCAGGCACTCTACGCACTGCATACTTACCTGATGTATTTGAAATTTGGTTTTGGGCGAGCCAATCAAGATGCCTGCATTGAAATACGCCGTGGCGCGATGGACCGTGCGCAAGCAGTTAATCTGGTACGGCTTTACGATGGGCATTATCCCGAAGAGTTTATGCAATTGTATTTGGACTACTACCAAATGACTCAAGCTGAATTTGATGCAGTGATTGATCGTTACGCCAATCGCGATCTGTTCAGCAAAGAAGAGGGGCGCTGGAAACCCAAATTTACGGTTGCATAATGAGCGCTCGCATTACTGTAATTGACTATGGCATGGGCAACCTTTGGTCCGTGATCAATGCACTTAGATATCTGGGATGCACTCCGGTCATCAGTAGTGATCCGCGAGAAATTGCAGCTGCGGAATCACTGCTGCTACCCGGTGTAGGATCGTTCAGAAAAGCAATGCTTTCCTTGCAGGAATCAACTTTGGATCAAGCGATATTGGAAGCTGTCCAAGGCAAGGGAAGCAAGATTCTTGGAATATGCCTTGGCATGCAGTTAATGGGCAGCCGGGGGTTCGAAGATGGCGATATAGCAGGCCTCGGCCTAATTCCTGCCACCGTAGATATATTCTCGGCAACAGAAATCGGCACCAACAAAATTCCGCACATTGGTTTTGATGCGGTATACAGCAAGCCGGATTCTGTACTTTTCAAAAAATTGCCGGAAGCTGCCGATTTTTATTTCGTTCACTCTTATCGCATGATGCCTCAAGGATTAAGCGGGAAAGTGGCCACCTGCAAATACGGAACAGAATTCTTGGCGGCATATGAACAGGAAAACATTTTTGCCACACAATTTCATCCCGAGAAAAGTCAGACCAATGGTCTGATGCTCTTGAAAAATTTTTTGGCTCAATAGTCACTATGCTTAAAAAGCGTCTGATATTCACGCTGTTGTATAACCAGGGACAGTTCATGCTGAGCCGAAACTTTCGATTGCAGAAAGTGGGTAATCTCAAATGGCTACAGACTAACTACAACTTTTCCCACATATCTTTCTCAATAGACGAATTGATCGTGCTGGATGTGACTCGAGGAGAGCGGAATACAGAAGCATTTTGTGAAGCTCTGGAAGCGCTGACCGAGGGATGCTTCGTACCAATTGCGGCGGGGGGGGGGGTTCGCACTATCGAACATGCTCGCACCTTGCTTCGCTCCGGTGCCGATAAGGTTGTCGTCAATTCCGCGCTCTATCAGAACAAAGGATTCATTGCCGAACTGGCCAGTGAGTTTGGTCGGCAATGCGTGGTAGCCTCGATGGATATCAAGCGATCTGCGGATGGGGGCTATCAGGTTATGACTGAATGCGGCAACTCGCCCCTAGACGGGACTGCTGCGGACTGGATTGAACGGGTTACAAATGATGCAGTTGGTGAGATCTATCTCAACTCCATAGATCGTGACGGCACTGGACAAGGGTATGACATGCAACTGCTTAATCTGTTGCCGCCGGATATGCCCAAGCCGGTTATTCTGGCAGGAGGAGTCGGTAACTCGACACATCTTGCAGAAGGTCTTGCTGACCGCCGTGTTGATGCAGTTGCAACAGCCCACTTGTTTAACTTTGTAGGCGACGGACTAACAAAAGCACGCCGCTCACTCATTGAGGGCGGCATTGAATTGCCCATCTGGGATATTCAATTGTTGGACAGCATCGTTAATCCGGGGAGCCGTAATTGATTGACCGTATACTTATTGTCGGTCTGGGCAGCATTGGCAAGCGACATCTACGTTTAGCGCGAGAGCTTTTTCCTCAAGCTGATATTCGAGTTCTGCGTCACCAAGAGTGCACATTGATTCCGGAATACTCAAACGGCTGTTTTTCCAGCATCGAGCAGGCTGTTCAATTTACCCCCCACATTGCGGTCATCGCTAATCCGGCCCCTTTTCATGTTGCATCGGCACAGCAACTCGCGGATTCGGGTGTCCATCTGCTGATCGAAAAACCGATCGCCGCTAGTGTTGACGGAGTCACCCGACTACTCAATTCTGTTCGCGCGCGTGGAACAATTCTATTGACAGGCTACAACCTCAGATTTTTGCTCTCGTTACAAAAATTTCGCGACCTGCTGGCGGGAAAAGAGATCGGAAAAGTTTGGTCTGTGCGCTGCGAAATTGGCCAATATCTCCCTTCCTGGCGGCCCGATACCGATTACCGGAAAAATGTTTCGGCGCGCAGCGAGCTTGGCGGCGGCGCGCTACTTGAATTAAGTCATGAGATAGACTATCTGCGCTGGATATTCGGTGAAATTGAGCATGTTAATGCAATAATTAGCCGACAAAGTGCTCTGGAAATCGATGTTGAAGATACCGCCCATCTGATTTTTGGTTTTGCGCCGGGAGAAGATGGTCACCGATTGATTGGCACTCTAAATATGGATTTCATTCGTCACGACACCACTCGTATTTGCACAGCAATTGGCGAGCATGGCAGTTTGCGCTGGAATGGCCTAACCGGGACTGTCGAAAAATTTGGCGCAGGTGCAAAAGAATGGCAAGAACTGTTCCGTCATCAACACCAGCGAGATGATAGCTATCTTGCCGAATGGCAGCATTTCATTGCATGTATCAATGAGCAACAGAAACCACTGATTAGTGGCGAGGATGGTTTAAGTGTATTGCAAATCATTGATGCCGCCCGTATAGCCTCACAAACGGGGACACGGGTAAAAGTCTCGGAGATTTCTGCAAAAAATAAGGTCAGCGCATGAAAGCAACAGCATTTATATTCGCTCGCGGCGGCTCCAAGGGCTTGCCGGGCAAAAACATTCGTCCACTTGCGGGAAAGCCATTGATCGCATGGTCCATCGAGCATGCCTTGGCAGTAAAACGGATTGAGCGGGTAATCGTGTCAACCGACTCGGAAGAAATTGCTGCGGTAGCACAAAATTATGGCGCCGAAGTTCCATTCATTCGTCCCGCAGAATTGGCTCGCGACGATAGCCCGGAATGGCTAGCTTGGCGACATGCGCTTAACTATCTGCAAGAAAAGAGTGGCGGACTACCAACTGCCATGGTTTCGTTGCCCGCTACGGCTCCGCTAAGATCCGCACTGGATATTGAGCATTGCTTGGATGAATTCGAGAAAGGTGATGTCGATGTTGTCATTACTGTTTCCGAGGCTCATCGCAGTCCATACTTCAACATGGTGAAACAGAATCAGGATGGTACGGTTGGCTTGGTCATACCGCCCCAGTCTGCGATTGCCCGTCGTCAGGACGTTCCCGTCGTTTACGATATGGCGACCGTTGCGTATGTTGCTCGACCAGAATTTGTTTTAACGAAAAATGCCCTTTTCGAAGGGCGGGTGAGATCGGTAATAGTGCCAACGGAACGTGCTGTCGATATTGACACGTTATTGGACTTCCAAATGGCCGAATGTTTCTTGAAAGTCGGCGCACAAATATAGTGGTTGCTATACTTGGCAGCTAAAATTTATTAAAAGCAATGAAATTGATTAACCTTGGAAAGAGCGATATGAAAAATAGTTACATGTTAGCGGTGAGCATCAGTCACAACGCCTCGGCGGCCCTTATGCGAGATGGAGTTATCGTCACCGCCGCTCTCGAAGAGCGTTTTTGCAGGAAAAAGAACTATGTTGGATATCCCAAGCAGGCTATCGATTATTGCCTGAAAAAAGAAGGTATTACCGGCGCTCAAATTGAGCGCATCGCGTGCACTACCGTTGACAATCCCGGTCTGATCATTAAGTCAAAAACATCAACGCAATTTTCGTTGCGTGATTACATCGACTATTACGGAGAAAAATATTACGCGCGTAAATTCCGCGGCGAAGATTGCACCGATTATCTGCGCTGGCTCAATACCGACGAAAAATTCAACCGCGACACACAGTATTTTGACTTCAGTTATCTCACCGATGAAGTCTTGCACGACCCCAAAAAAGACATTGAACTATTCCGGAATGAGACAGCTCGCTTGCTCAGTAGCCACCTCGGCGTGGCACAAAACAAGATCGAGTTCATAGACCACCACACATGCCATGCCTATTATGGCTATTACGGCTCACCTTTCCGCGGAAAAGACTGCATTTCGGTCACACTGGATGGGTGGGGAGACGGCAGAAATCAGAGCGTTTGGAAAGTCAGCAATGACCGGTTTGAATTCCTTGCCGACTCTCAGCAAAACGATCTGGCTCGCATCTACAAGATGGCCACGCTGGTTTTGGCGATGCGCCCTGACGAGCACGAATTCAAAGTGATGGGACTGGCTCCGTATGCCAAAGCCTCGCATGTGGCCAGAGCGATGAAGGTCATCGAAAACTTGCTGGATGTGGATGGCATGCGCGTCGTTCACAAGAATAGACCGGAAGACCTTTATAGCTATCTGGTAGAGGGCTGGAAGGATCATCGCTTTGACAATATCGCCGGAGCGGTGCAGACATACACCGAGATCATCGCCAAAAAATTGATCGGCAACATCGCGCGCGAAACAGGAATTTCCCGTTTCGTCTTGAGCGGCGGCGTCGCAATGAACGTAAAGATGAACAAGGCCGTTGCAGAACTCGACGAAGTCAAAGAGATCTTTGTTTGCGGCTCAGGTGGTGACGAAAGTCTGAGTATTGGCGGCTGCTACTACCTGAATAGCACAACAGGAACGAATGCTCCGTTGAAAAACCTATACCTTGGCTATGACATCAATGACGAATTTGAAAAGTTCGATCCGACACCATTGCAAGAGCGCTTTAAAGTCACGAAGGATATCGATGCGGCAAGTGTAGCCTCACTCATCCTGAAGGGTGACATCGTCGCAGTAATCAGAGGCCGAGCCGAATTCGGTGCCCGCGCACTTGGAAATCGCAGCATTTTGGCAAATCCAAGCAAACGGGAAACGGTACAAAAGATTAACGAGGCTATCAAGAATCGAGATTTTTGGATGCCGTTTGCTCTATCAATTATGGATGAGCACCACCAGAAGTATTTGAAAAACCCGAAAAATATACTTTCACCATTTATGGCTGTTAGCTTGGATGCTCGTGATGAAAACTATCATGACATCGAAGCAGGTACTCACCCGTATGACCGAACAGTTCGTCCGCAATTTGTATCCAGCACCAACGCACCGGAGTATTACCGCCTGATCTCCGAATTCCACAAACAATCAGGTATTCCGGCTTTGCTGAACACAAGCTTCAATCTGCACGGGGAACCGATCGTTGACACGATAGCAGATGCGTTACGAACATTTGAGCTATCCGGACTTGACCACCTGCTTATTAATGACCGCATTTTGATTTCAAAGAAATAAGATAAGCCGATGAAAAGAGTGTGGATCTGCAACCTAGTGGCTTGCTAGGTTCACATTCTATGGAGCTGTCATGCTAAAGAATAAAACAGTTGTAATCACCGGCGGAGCCGGCTTTATTGGACGCCAGTTTTGTTCGGCGATAGCCGAACAAGGCGGTAACGTTGTAGTCGCCGATATTGATCTTGATGCCGCAACTCAAGTAGCGATAGATATTTCCGCAAAATATCCGGGCCGAGCTGAAGCGGCATCGCTGGATATTACAAGTCAGGAATCAGTGAAGAGCCTTATCGAGAAACTTCATGGGCAATATGGCCGTATCGATGCGATTGTGAACAATGCTTACCCGCGTAACCGCAACTACGGGCGTAAGCTGGAAAGCGTCACTTATGAGGATTTCTGCGAAAACGTTGGCCTGCACCTAGGCGGATATTTTCTGGTTGCCCAACAGTTTGGTTTATATTTCCGCGAGCAGGGCGGGGGAAATATCATCAATATGAGTTCAATCTACGGTGTGATGACGCCCCGCTTTGAAGTGTATGAAGGTACACCCATGACGATGCCGGTTGAGTATGCCGCAATCAAATCGGCTGTGATTCAGCTAACCAGGTATTTCGCCCAATACTTCAAAGGCGATGGTATCCGGGTAAATAGCTTAAGCCCGGGCGGAATACTGGATCGCCAGCCTGAAGCCTTTTTGCAAAAATATCAATCCTACTGCAACAGTAAAGGCATGCTGGATCCGCAGGATGTGAACGGAACTCTGCTGTTCCTCCTATCGGATGCCTCACAATATTTAACAGGCCAAAACTTGATCATCGACGATGGGTTCTCCTTGTGAGCGGGCAGCAGCTCTTTCCACATGGATGAAAACCATTGAGTCATACCTCGATAAAAACCCGCTTCTTCGTTTCTGTTGGAGCCAATATTCTCCGGGCGATGATCAGTTTCTTTACGGGATTACTGGTCGCCCGAGGTCTCACGCCGGTAGGTTACGGTGACTTAGCCTACTTGCTGGGCAGTTTCCTTGCAGTCAAAGCGCTAATAGACATGGGAAGCGGGAGCGCTTTCTACACATTCATTTCGCAGCAAACCCGCGGAAAAAACTTCTATTTGATGTATTACGCATGGCTGTTGATTCAGTTCACGGCAACTGTTTTACTGGTCACGGTGCTGTTACCGCAGCATCTAATAAATCAAATTTGGCTGGGTAATTCGCGCGAAATAATCTTGTTGGCACTGCTTGCCTCATTCATGCAGCAACAAGTGTGGACTACCGTAACACAGTTGGGCGAATCAACAAGGCAAACCGTGAAAGTGCAGTTACTGGGGCTCACAGTCATAGCGACACACTCCGTAATTGTGATGATTCTCTATTTCGGCGGATGGCTTTCGATTGTTGCCGTGTTACTGGCAATTATTGGCGAATATATTCTGGCAACTATAGTCTCGACCAAACTATTATTTTCCACGCCACACAACGCCGCCTCCGTAGCGGAATCAAGCATATCCGAAGTGCTAAGCGAATATTGGAAATACTGCCGACCACTCATTCTATTGGCCATCGTGTCATTTTTGTATGAATTTGCCGACCGGTGGATGCTGCAAAAATATGGTGGTGCCACCCAACAGGGTTTCTATCAGATATCCGCACAATTAGCGGCTGTATGCCTACTGGCCACATCCTCAATCCTGAATATCTTCTGGAAAGAAATATCGGAAGCAAATGCCCGTCAAGACCATGCGCGGGTTGCTCTCCTCTATAATAAAGTGAACCGAGGATTAATCGCGCTGGGAGCCGTCATATCATGCTTCATGGTTCCTTGGGCAGAACAGATCGTCACACTATTGTTGGGACCAGCGTATCTACAATCGTGGCCTATCTTTGCCGTCATGCTTATCTACCCGATACATCAATCCATGGGGCAGGTAAATGCGGCTATGTTTTTTGCGTGCGCCCATACCAAGACCTACACGGCCATCTCAATCTTTGGCCAAATCATCAGCATCCCGGTCACTTACCTGTTATTGGCATCAAATACGGAAACCTTGATTCCCGGTTTAGCCCTTGGCGCTTTGGGGCTGGCAATAAAGATGGTCGGAATGAATATTCTTTTGGCGAACATGCAAGCATGGCTAATTGCCCGCCTGAATGGCTGGAAATACGAATGGGGATATCAGGCAATCGGGATCAGCACAGTTCTCGCTCTGAGTTACCTAGTGAAGCAATCAGTCTGTTATTTTATTCCGGCAGCCGAATTAGTAACGACCGGCATTAGCTTCATTCCAGCACTAATTCTGTCCGGAATAATCTATCTTGCGGTCGTCGTTGCAATGCTGTGGCACTTTCCAACAATTGCAGGACTCGACAAAGCAGAGCTGCGCGCATTCGTAATTAAATACAATCCGTTCAGGAAAATATCCGCCTAAATAACAAAAGGTATCAAGGAATAACATGCATCAGCTGGATATAAATAGACCTTATCGGCGCATCCTGATTCTCGAATCAAGAGAATGGTGGCATAAGTGCAGCGAAGGATTTGATCCTATCCAAGATCTGGTATTAACCTACGATTTGGCGCTGCAAAGAGCGATTGAGCGCATAGGTGGACAGGCTCTATATTTGGATCATTTGGTCGATGCCCAAGTGATGCAGCACTACAACTTCGAAACTTACCGTTTTTTCCGGGAATGGCACTTGGATGCGAGCGGCGAAGATATCTTCACGCACCGAGATATCCCGTTCGGATTCGCCTTTCGGATTGAAATCTGGAACGATCTGCTTTCGTATGTATTGAACCGCGCGAATTTGGAAAGATTGCGCGAAATAAAATTTGAACAATTGCAGGTAGGTACGGACTCAGGTTTGATTGAATCACTTCTTACCGAAATGGGAATTGCATATTCGTGTGTAACGAAAGTCAAAGAAGAGAGCCGGCATACTTATTATTTTCCCATTCATCGCTGGATGGCAGAGAAAGTTCGCTCCCGCAAACTTAAGCATCGGGTAATGCGTTGGTTCATCGCTTGCCAAGGCATTACAACATCTTGGCTAGATCGGATAGCCGCCTTAGCCAAAGGGCAGTCGAGAATATTTTTTCAGTTCTACCACCCCACCCGAAAAATATTTCAAGAGCTTAATCGCGATCCCGAAATCAAGCTGATTGTTGGTCATTTCACCCCCAGCCCGGCAAAATCCAAATACCTTACAGAGCGCCCTATTCCTATTTGGGGCGCAACAAGTCGGTTCGCACGCGAAGGACTACAGTTGATGGATGACTTTCAGCGTAAACGTCACGCCAGACTAGTACTGAAAAATAATCTCGACATCTCTGAAGGTATCTATTCCATCATTCAGCGCAGAATCGAAGGTCGTATCACTGAATACCTGCGAGATCTAGATTGCGTGATCAACTATCTAGATCGTCACCCGGTGCATATGGAAGTGATGATCGCCAATATCGGAAAGATCGATACCCTAGTTGATTGCGTCTGCAAAAAGCGGGGTATCCCCAGCTACCTTATTATCAACGGCCTCCTGGGGCCGGAGTATCTGGACGAAAGCAAATATGCCTCCGTCATCAATGCCTACTCTGAGTGCATTAAAGCAGATTACTTTCGCGGTATGGACAACATCGTCTGTCTTGGCGACCCGCGCATGGACGACTATTCGGTCACGCAAACCAAGAGCCTGAACAGAGAATGCCCCGTAGTAACGATTGGAGCATCTGGTTTTAACATTATTGATCTGAATTCGTATACTGCGATCGAATTTGAATTCATGTGGGATGTACTGCAGGCTTTGCAAAACATTCGACAACAAGGCGTCCAATTGCGAATTATTATCAAGGTTAGACCGAATGGTTATCGCGAACAGTATGAGGCATTTGCGGCGGAATATTTCCCCGGTCTGGTAGACGAAATTCACGACACCATACCAATGCGTAGCGTATTGGAAAGAAGCGATCTGTACATCTCTATCTATTCGCAAACGCTCTTTGAGGCATCATGCCTCGGCATCCCCAGCATCTACTACAAGAAAGACACAGAAATATTAAGCGCGCCGTTTGATGGAAAATCGGAACTGGTCACAGTCGACAACGTACCCGACCTCGAATGCGCCATCACTGATTTTCGTTCGGGACACAAACGCTTCGATGCTTTCCTGCAAAAAAATGTGATGGAAAAATATATTGGCCCATTGGATGGGGGCAACGTAAAGAGAAACCTTGATTACATTTACCACCTGCTGCGGCAGAAAAATTCAAAGGCTTGAAAATGAAAACGATCATTGCATGGCTGATGCAAAAGTTGGGAGAGCATCGCCTGCGTAGCAGATTCCCACATAGCGTCATCCATCCCGGAGCAATGGCAAACGCGGCCAGTACCCTGGAAAAAAATTCCGTGCTTTTTCGGAATGTTTATCTGTCCGACACACAACTCGGCGCATTCAGCTACGTGCAATCAGGCTCTGTCATATGCAATACCGAAATCGGCCCGTATTGCTCGATCGCCGGTGGTGTAAATATCGGCCTAGCTATGCACCCGACATCGATGGTCAGCACAAGCCCGGTCTTTTATGACAACACACAACCGCTCCCGCAATTCTTCACCAAGACTAAACTTTTCGGTGAGAACATGCCGAGAACAACCATCGGCGCAGATGTCTGGATCGGACAGGGTGTATTGGTTAAGGCCGGAGTAAAAATTGGCACTGGGGCGGTAATCGGTGCCGGAGCCGTTGTAACAAAAGATGTTCCACCCTATATGATCGCCGGTGGAAACCCGTGTCGCCCAATACGCCCGCGATTTACCGAAGAAATTTGCCAGAAGCTACTGGATACACGCTGGTGGGAATTAGACGAACACCGCCTGATAGAACTGACACCGTATTTTCATGATCCTGAATTGCTTTGCAAGCATTTAGAATAACTAAATCTCTTTTTTCAGGATTAATTGTTAGCAACAAACTCAACCACTCATAAACTGGAATAAGTTGAAAAAAGTTGATACGCAATTCAACACCGAGGCGATCGAAGCTATTACGGTATACATGAAATATTTTACAAACGACAACGCAAACAAGCGCAGCTGGACTATTTATCGCCAATCGCTTTTGAACGCCAGTTCTATGAAAAAGGGTTGGTAGCATGACTTCGTTCGCATCTACTTTTGACAACCGATCTCAGGTGCGCAGCCGCGACATTCTCTGCATTTACGACGACCGCTCCAAGCTTGATATCCTGCTTCGGGTGGCAAAGTGAAAAAAGCCTTCATCGGAATTCTTGGCTTTTATCTGGTATTCCACATCCTAACGCCCTTTCTGGTTCAGTTCAGGATTGGTTTCCGCCCCTACTATGGCATGGCCTTCGAGTTTTCCGAGCTTCTCACCGTGGTCATTCTCAACAGTACGGTGGTAGTGGTGGCAATTCTGGCAATCGCCTATATCCCTTGGAAGGACGAAGCCCTGAATCTCAAGCTGCGAGGAACCTCGGTTCTATATGGGATTTCATTGATACTGGGGCTCCTAGTGCTGGTGGTTTTTCAGGGTTTTGAAGGCATTCTTTCCGGGCAAGCTAACGGCACGTTGATGGCCTACCTCGGCATGTTCTTAGAAAGCTCAACCTTGCTGATGCTGGTGCTGATGAACAGCCGCAGCCGGGTGTTGGTGTTGGTCTCGGTTCTGGTCTTCCTAGTGGTCAAAACCCTAGGGGGCAGCCGTAGTGCCGTGATTTCGGTTTTCCTGATCATCCTGATGCTGGCGGCAGTCTTTCCTTGGCGGCGTCTGGCCAAACCCTTGGGTCTGCTCGTGATCCTGGGAATAGCGCTGACACCGCTGCTCTTTTTTACAGCGACCTTCCAGCGCAATGGCTATTTGGAAAACGACAAGCTTGGCTATTTCATGGAGATTGCCGTTCGCCGCATCTCCTATCTCGAAACCGGTGCCGTACCGCTACATGCTCAGGCCACGGGGGCACCGACAATGTCAGTGTTCTATCAGAAATACGGTGCGCTCAATCAAGTACAGCAAGCGATCAACACCTTGGTGCCGGGCCATATCTTTCCCGAAGATGTCGATCCCAATCAGTACTATCGCGCCGCTTTTATGGGATATACCGAGTCTCAGGCCCACGAGCGCTATACCTCCATTAATATGACCCTTCCGGTCTTTTTCTATCTATTTGGCGGCTGGGGACTGGGAATTGCAGGCAGCATCAGCTTGATAGTGGGCTGCTATCTGCTGGCCCGCGGTCTGCAGACACGAGCACCAGCTCTAGCTTTGGTAGTGCTGGGTGTTCTGTATAGCCTGCTGTCCTATTTTGATTTTGTCACCTTTGTCCGTCAGGGCATGTACATACTTTGCACCATCTCCGCTGCCTGGCTGTTCTCCAAGATTCTAGGTTGGTATGTGGGCCGCTGGGGAATGAGGTGACCGAATGAGAGAAGTGGCACCGCTTAACTGGACAGCTTTTTCAATTTCTAAAGTGGAAATCTTGCGGCTAAAGCCTAAGCCACTTTGGGAAACTCAGACCGATTGTCGAAGTGGAATTCATCCGGCGCTTTGTCGTCAAGCGACGACAGCTGCCTTTCCTAGTTGTAAAGCTTGTAATATTCTTTCAGTCCCCGTTTTGCGGCATTCACGCTGTCGTAGGCGTGCAGATGTTGTATGAGAAAATTAAAACCGATTCTTCCCTAGTAAATAAACAGCAGTAATAACTCAATCCCCCCCAAATGTTAAAAATCAACAATTCACTCAAGTCGATTTATAAGCCTCCAATCTGGAGCTATTGGCTACTAGTCTTGCTGGTGTTCGCCAGCCACGGCATGCTGCTTCTTAACGAAGGCGTTTATTGGGATGGATGGACACTTTATGGTTATTATTTAAACCATGACAAGGAATCCTTGTTGGAAATTTTCAGAGAAGCTGGCAGCCCTTGGATGGGCTACTTTCATTTGGCATTTTGGTCAGCCCCCAACCTGATATTCACCTACAAACTTGTATCGTTTCTTGGCATTCTGCTATCTACTTTGCTGGTCTTCCTTATTGTGCAGCGCATCAGTCTTTTAACAGCACTCGAAAGATGGTTTATTGCTGCAATGTTCTGCTGTTATTCCGCCTTCCAAGCCAATGTGGATATCATCATCACAGGGATGCGCATCAATTATTTAATATTTATTTTCGGTATCTATATTGCACTACGCTCATTTGAGTCTCACAAACGTGCTTCACTTATCCTAAGAATATCGGCGTTAGTCCTTATCTTCATTAGTTTTACAACTCCTTCGTTATTAGTGCTGTATTTTCCATTACTAGCCGCTTTTTTGCTGGGGCGACAACAGGAATGGCAGGGGAAAAATTTGCGCGGCAAAATGATTGCCCTGTCTCGTTATGGCGATTTTATAGTTTTACCTTTTGTGCAATGGATTCTCCGGCGCATGTTTTCGAAACCTACTGGCGATTATGTCGGCTATAACAGCTTGATATTTGACCCAATGCAATGGATCAATAATTTTTGGCAGTCAATCGAAAATTCAATTTTGGTTCAATTTCAAAATGGGCTGATTCTTTTTGAAAATAGGCCCTGGTTGGGCGCATTCATTTTTCTCTGCGTCATCACAATGGAAAGGATTTATTCGGTTCGGCAAAGCAAAAAAATGTCCGCAATTACTGCCACTGCGGCCGAAAGCATGAACAGTCTAAGCCTGAAAAACACCATGCTGATATCTTTAATTGCAGCACTATTGCTGATCAGCGCGATATTTCCGTATGTCATAGTGGGGAAATTTCTTGCGGCAGAAGGATGGGATTCGCGACATGCACTCTTGATCAGCCTACCTATGGCAGTTGGATTCGTCTCGCTAGGACGATGGCTGCATTTCGTTTTAGCACCCCGCCACGCGTATTTTATCGCGCGAGTTTCTGCCGGAATATTAATCCTGTTTTTTACTCTGGTTACTTGCAAAACGTATTTGGAGTGGCAGGTTCGCTGGATTAAGGACTCATCCTTCATTGTGAATTTGCGTCAATTACCGAAAATCGAACTCCAGGATGTAAATAAAATTCTGGTCAATGATACCTATCCCGTTGGATATGGTATTCACCGCTTCTATGAATATGCGGGCATGTTCAGATTAGCGTGGGGAGATGAAACCAGACTGGGGATTCATCCATCGGTTGTTATAAACTCTGAATGGACAGCAAAAAACTTACCCTCGAAAAAGTTAGTGCTTAAAGATTTTCAGCAGGGCGGTTGCCAGATAATGGTGACTATGCGTTTCAAACATCCAGAATCAAGTCATTTAAAAATAGTGACAGCTTATCAAATTTATCGCTTTCTTCACCACGCCGATTTACCCGTTTATTTAAGCGAAATTACAACATTGGAGTTGTCGAATAAAATTTGTCCAGCTCCATAAAATACATAGTGCCGGAAATATTAGAATAAGTTTGGTTTTCACTCATCGGCAACTCATGATGCATGACGGACATCCCGTTACGCAGAACCTTAGTTAAAGACTTTAATGCTGGTGGTTGCCAAGCACTGACAACCATACATGCAAAGCATCCGGAAGTGAGTCGGATCAAACAAGCAATAAGCAACTACAAATACGCTGGTTTAAGCCTGCGGAGTTTTCGGAATTTTTAGCAAATTTACGACGCTCGAATTGACTGATGTTATTTGTCCGGCACCTCGGACAGAAACATTAAATAAGGAATAATGTTGAGCAATGCAAAAAATCAACTGATTGTGCCTGAAAAAAAGGTAGCGATTCTTCAGTCCAACTACATTCCGTGGAAAGGCTACTTTGACATGATTGCCGCCGTGGATGAGTTTATCCTGTACGACGACATGCAATACACTCGTCGCGATTGGCGTAACCGCAATCAGATTAAGACACCTCAAGGCGTGCAATGGATCAGCGTGCCAGTTAAGGTGAAGGGAAAGTATGATCAAACCATCAGGGAAACCGAGATAGACGGAGCGGATTGGGCCGAATTGCATTGGAAAACCATCGCTCAAAATTACCGCAAAGCCCCACATTTCGCAGAGATTGCAGCGATATTTGAGCCGCTTTATCGGCAGTGCCAGTACACCCATTTATCTGTTCTCAACCGAAAATTGATTGAGGCAGTATGCAATTACCTAGGGATTGCCACCAAAATCAGTAACTCTTGGGACTATCAGCTCATTGATGGAAAAACTGAACGTTTGGCAGACTTATGCCGACAAGTTGGCGGTACTGAATATATTTCTGGGCCCGCAGCAAAAGACTACATTGACGAACGTTGCTTTACTGAGCAAAACATCAAACTTAGTTGGTTCAGCTATACTGGATATCCAGAATATCCGCAGCTTTGGGGCGATTTTGCTCACGGAGTAAGCATTCTCGACTTGCTGTTTAACTGCGGTAAAGACGCATCACATTATATGAAATTTGTGAAACCATGAAGTTATCTGTCGTTGCAACTCTCTATCGATCTGCACCCTACATTGATGCGTTTTGCCAACGCGCAAGCCTAGCAGCAAGACAGCTTGTTGGTGATGATTATGAAATCGTATTGGTTAACGATGGCTCTCCTGACAATAGCCTTGAGCTTGCGATTCGCCTTTGCGAATCAGATTCGCATGTGGTAGTTGTCGATTTGTCGCGCAATTTTGGTCACCATAAGGCCATGATGACAGGCTTGGCGCATGCAATAGGCGATAGAGTTTTCTTGATTGATAGCGATCTGGAAGAAGAGCCTGAATGGTTATTAAGTTTTGACCAACAAATGCAGCGTGAAAATTGCGATGTCATCTATGGAGCACAAGAACAGCGTAAAGGTGGATATTTCGAGCGTTGGAGCGGGCATTGGTTTTACAGTTTCTTTCGCGCACTCACCGGTTTGGCTTTGCCTGAAAACATAGTAACCGCAAGATTAATGTCGCGTCGTTACGTTGAAGCGTTGTTGGAACATGAAGAACGCGAAGTTTTTATGGCGGGACTTTGGCATATCACGGGTTTTGATCAACGTGTTCAATTCATCAAAAAACACAACACAAGTGAATCTACTTACACGCTGCGACATAAAATTTCGCTATTAGTAAATTCGGTAACATCATTTAGTAATGCACCCTTGATTGGAATTTTTTACATTGGAGTCGGAATTTCACTAATTGCGGGAGCTTGTACCGGATACCTATTAATCAACTGGTTATTTTTTGCTAAACCTGTTGGCGGCTGGACTTCAGTCATGGCATCAATTTGGCTATTAGGTGGATTGATCATCTCTTTCATTGGCATTGTCGGAATTTATTTGTCTAAGATATTTTCAGAAACTAAGCGTCGTCCATACACAATTATTCGGCAAATATATGCAAAACAAGACTGCTAATTTGCTATTTGAGGTGGCAAATTATTATTCCTCAAAATTAGCTGAACATGGTGAAACGCCTCGCGGAGTGGATTGGAATGGTGAGGAAAGCCAGACACTCAGATTTGAGCAACTGTCTAAAATTTTTTCACAACCTGCCGATTTTTCGGTTAACGATTTAGGCTGTGGTTACGGTTCGCTCTTCGATTATTTAAAATCGAATTACGGTGGTATCACCTATTATGGTTGTGATATTTCCAGTGACATGATTCGGGCTGCGCAGAAACGTCATACCGGCAATACCAACGCTCACTTTGTTATTGCCTCAGAGCCACCCAAAGTGGCCGATTTTGGCATTGCCAGCGGCATCTTCAATGTCAGGCTGGAACGTAGTGATATTGAGTGGCGCCAATATTTAGAGGCAACTCTCGATGTGTTGGATCGAACTAGCAAATTAGGTTTTGCTTTTAACTGCCTGACCTCGTACTCGGATAAAGATAAGATGCGCGACTATCTTTATTACTCCGATCCCTGTGTGTTGTTTGATTTATGCAAAAAACGCTATTCGCGCCACGTGACGCTGCTGCATGACTATGGCTTGTATGAATTTACGATACTAGTGAGAAAGCAGTTATGAAAAAACCGTTGATCATTTTTGGCGCAGGCGATATTGCGCAATTAGCCCACTATTATTTTTCAGCGGATTCAGATTATGAGGTGGTCGCTTTTACGGTTGATGCGGCTTATGTTACCGCGAATGAATTCTGCGGTTTGCCGGTGGTGCCGTTTGAAGAGCTTGCGCATCGCTATGCTACCGAGCAATATGAACTATTTGTGGCTCTAAGCTATTCAAAATTGAACCAAGTGCGCAAAGAGAAATATCTTGCCAGTAAACGACTTGGGTATCGCATTGCCAGCTATATCAGCTCTCGTGCCACCGTGCTAAATGATGGAAAGATTGGCGAAAATTGTTTTATTCTCGAAGACAATACCGTTCAACCGTTTGTCTGCATCGGCCACAATGTCACATTGTGGAGCGGTAACCATATCGGCCACCATTCAACGATTCACGACCATTGCTTTGTTGCCTCGCATGTTGTGATATCGGGGGGCGTTGAAATTGGAGAGTCCTGCTTCATTGGGGTTAATGCCACTTTGCGCGACCACATTAAGATTGGTGCAAAGTGTGTAATTGGGGCTGGCGCACTGATTCTTGCCGATACTGAGCCGGAGGGTGTTTACATTGGTCATGCGACCGAACGCGCCAAGGTGCCGAGTACCCGCTTGAGAAATATCTAGGAAGTTAAAGATGCGCTGGAGAAAACTCGGGCAGCTTTATGCTCCTCAATCTGTTCACCCAAAACTTGTTTCGCATGCGGCTAACCCTCTGGCAGTGCCATTAACCGGCGATGTCTTTCGCGTGTTTTTTAGCGGGCGAGATTCGGAAAATCGCTCTTCGGTCGGGTTTGTTGATGTGGATATCGTAAGGCGTGAGGTTATTTATATTCACGACAAACCTGTATTCGAATATGGGCCGAGTCATAGCTATTACTCGCACGGGGTCAGTATCGGCAACTGCTATGAGGCTGATGGCAAAAGCTACATTTTGTTTATGGGGTGGCAATGTCCACCTGACGGACATTGGCGCGGAGATATCGGGCGTTTAGTGTTGAAATCCGATTCAACTCTGAAGTTAGATGGTGACAAGCCATTTATGTCCATCGACACCACAGATCAAGTGAGCCTTTCCTATCCTTGGGTGATGTGTCAAGAAAATGGTGTTTTTCAAATGTGGTATGGCTCCACAGTGACTTGGGATGCGGGTAACGGAGAAATGCTCCATGTCATTAACCGTGCTACTTCTAATGACGGCAATCTTTGGATGAGGCACGGCCTATCTGTCCCCTATCAGCTGGGAATTGCACAGGCGTTTTCTCGTCCAACCGTTTTGAAAGATGCGGATGGTTACCATATGTGGTTTTCATATCGTAGCGGAACCGGGCAGAAATATCGCATCGGTTATGCCGTCAGTAATTCTGGAATTCACTGGCAGTTGAAGCTGGCGGATGTGGGAATTGATGTCTCATCCGAAGGATGGGATTCAGAAATGATCGAGTATCCGTTTGTGCTGGTTCATAAAGGATGTCGATACATGCTTTACAATGGTAACGGGAACGGGCGTACCGGATTTGGTATTGCCGTTTTCGAATAAGGGCGATTAAGCAAAGATGAGCAAACCATTAAAAGATATTGCGGTCATTATCGGAATGCCTCGTGCGGGTACAACTTGGTTGTATGAAAACTTTAAAAAGCATCCAGATATTTGTGTATCTGACCACAAAGAAATAAACCGCTATTTGCTGGATTTGAATGATCAGCATTACCGTGATTTTTTTTCTAACGCACAAAAAAAAGTGTGCCTAGATATCAGCCCGCTCTATTTCTTTGATAAGGAAGCGCTGGCGCGCATTTCAAAGAATCATGAAAAAGTGATTCTTATAGTCCGGAATCATGAAGACTGGATTGAGAGTTTAAATAATCAGGTTGGCAAATACTCGGCAGATATTGACGAATTTATTCGAGCAAAAAAATATGTTCTCCCTGTGACAGGCGGGGCATCTCTCACCTTTGATTATGGCAACTACCAACACGACGCTTATATTAACCAAATAAAAAATATATTCGGTGAACATCTGCTAGTACTGGATTTTGCTCTATTACAAACAGAACCCATAAAAGTGCTTGAGACAATTGAATCATATCTTCAAGTCAGCGCATACTTCACCGCAGAAAACAGTCTTCTTGATAAAGTTAATTCCGGTAATCAGCCTATTTCTAAGCTGTACTCTTTGTTGCTTAGATTAAATATCTTGCATCGGTTAATTCCTATTATGTTGGCGATCTTACCCAAGGGAGTCGTTCATTGGCTGCGTAAGCGATTTGTATATGGCATCAAATAATGCCCTCTTGAGGGAGAGAAAAGCAATCTTGTCGATCACGGTATGAGTACACAAAATAACATCTTCCGCAGTTATAAAATCTGGGCGATTTTGAGTGTGCTAAGTCAGGTTGTTTCAGTCGTAATCCTTAAGTACGCAGCTTTGGGGTGTAGCAACTATTTTTGCTGGTCTTTGTTTTATTTCTATGCGGTCGTCGCCGTACTGATTTTTTCCCGCGTAATTTTTTGGAACAAGGCTTTGGCCCGCGCGGCGCTTAGCGAAGTTTATGTTTTTACCGCGCTGACTCCAGTGTTTTTATTGTGGCTATCGAATGCGGTACTAAATGAAAAAATAAGCCCTCTGAGTATTCTTGGTACATGCATCGTAGTGTTTGCTATTTATATGCAACAACGCCCGGGGCGACCGGCACCATGATTCTGGCCGATGCTTTCTATGTCGCAATTCCCTTGACCAACAGCGTTGGTAATATTTTGCTGAAACTTTCTATTGACGAGAGGATGAGGGGAAATAAATCCCGCTTTTTGCTGATGCAGTTGTTCGGCTACTCAACTTTTATCGTAGTAATGTTTTTCTCGTATTTATTTTTGTTAAGCCACGATGCCCATTTTTTTGTGCTGATATTTTCATTGAATTATCTTGCGACGCTATATGTATCGCGTTGGTTCTTGAAAGAGCAATTTACATTGCGCGATGTGAAATACGATTTGTTGGTGGTATTTGGTATTGTGGTGTTCTATTTGGGAGGAAACACGTGAACTCTACACTCGGCTATCTCCTTTTAGACCAACCCGCAAAGGATGTTGATTTATGAAAAAATGCTTTTCGTGTGGCGCCAGTTATATTTCAGCCAATAAATCATGCAGTGCTTGCGCGTGGCATCCCGAAATAATTAATGGCTTCCCTGCGTATGCACCTGAATTGGCTGTAGCCAGCAGCGGATTCAAGGCATCTTACTTTGCAGACCTCGTAAAACTTGAAGAGCGTCATTTTTGGTTTCGAGCAAGAAACCGTCTTGTCGTCTGGGCGCTCGGTAAGTATTGCACAGGATTTAAATCGTTTCTCGAAATTGGTTGTGGAACAGGTTATGTTCTTTCCGGCGTCAGAACAGCGTATCCCAAGGCAACTTTTTTTGGCAGTGAAATATTTTCGGCGGGACTTTCCTTGGCAAAAGCCCGGCAACCAGCTGTTGAGCTTATGCAAATGGATGCGCGAAATATTCCGTTTGTTGATGAATTTGATGTGATCGGCGCTTTTGATGTGTTGGAGCACATTGAAGAGGATGAAAAAGTATTGCAGCAAATGCATCAAGCATTGATGCCCCATGGTCACATATTAATCACGGTTCCTCAGCATGTATGGTTATGGAGTCCAGTCGATGATTATGCCTGTCATGTACGACGCTATTCAGCCAAGGAGTTGCATGCAAAAATTGTCAGCGCAGGTTTTGAGATTGTTCGCAGTACATCTTTCGTATCAAGCTTACTCCCTGCAATGTGGTTTTCTCGTTATTTAAAACGGGGGGAACAAGAAGTTGACGCCGCTTCAGAGTTAAAAATATCAGGTTGGTTAAACTTCTTGTTTGAGATGATACTGAATATTGAAATATTGCTTATTAAATGCGGTTTCGGTTTTATGCTTGGCGGTTCGCGTTTAGTTGTCGCTAGAAAACAGTAGGCGTATCTTTCTTAAATTCTATATGGTTTATTTAAGAATTATGTAAGATATCGTCTTTCTTCCTGTCGCGCGCTGCACATGATTAATACACACGAAAATACAACTATCCAATGATTGGAGACTCTTCCAATATTGTTTGGCACCATGCAACTGTTACGCGAGCTCGTCGCGAAAAACAAAACAAGCACAAGAGTGCCGTACTCTGGTTTACCGGCTTGTCCGGTTCGGGAAAATCTACCTTGGCTCATGCTGTAGAAGAAAGATTACACCAGATTGGCTGCCGTACATTGGTGTTGGATGGCGACAATGTGCGGCATGGTTTGTGTGGTGATTTAGGCTTTTCGGATGCAGACCGCGTTGAAAATATTCGCCGAGTAGGCGAGGTATCACGGTTGTTTGTCGAGGCGGGATTGATCGTATTGACGGCATTCATTTCGCCCTTCAAAGAAGATCGCAATAAAGTGAGGTCACTGATCGGCGATTGCGATTTTATTGAAATATATTGCCGTAGCCCATTGGAAGTGTGCGAAGCCAGAGATGTGAAAGGGTTGTACAAAAAAGCGCGTGCCGGCTTGATCAAAAATTTTACCGGCGTTTCTTCTCCTTACGAAGTTCCTGACTCACCTGAGATCGTGATCGATACTGCCAATGTTTCTCTGGATGAGGGAGTTTCTCTTATCCTAGGCTATCTCAATCAAAAATTAACCTTGGGCGTATTTGAGCCAAATTCCCTTTAGGCAAAATCGAAGAGCTAAAGTTGAAAATTCCTTTCAATAAACCCTATATGACGGGTAATGAATTGCCCTACATCGCTCAAGCTCATGCAAATCGGCATTTGGCGGGTAATGGCTCATTCTCGGAAAAATGCAGCGGCTGGCTGGAAGAGCGTATTGGGTGTCACAAGGCTTTGCTGACTCACTCCTGTACTGCTGCACTGGAAATGTCCGCCATGCTCATTGATGTGCAGCCGGGCGACGAAATCATTATGCCGTCGTACACCTTTGTTTCGACGGCCAATGCTTTTGTCTTGCGTGGTGGGGTTCCGGTTTTTGTGGATGTGCGGCCGGATACGCTCAACATTGATGAAACCAAAATTGAAGCGGCCATTACTTCCCGAACCAAGGCAATAGTCCCCGTGCACTACGCCGGGGTAGCCTGCGAGATGGATGTAATCATGGATATTGCACATCGCCACGGTCTGTTTGTTATTGAAGATGCAGCTCAGGGTGTCATGTCTTCCTACAAAGGTCGGGCGTTGGGTAGCATCGGCCATTTGGCGGCGCTAAGTTTTCATGAAACAAAAAATATCATTTCCGGCGAGGGCGGTGCTCTGCTGATTAATGCGCCGGAATTTGCCGAGCGTGCCGAAATCTTGTGGGAGAAGGGAACAAACCGTAGCCGCTTCTTTCGCGGCCAAGTGGATAAATACAGCTGGGTAGATATCGGCTCATCGTATTTGCCGGGTGAAATTATCGCTGCCTTTTTATGGGCGCAAATGGAACAGGCTGATGAAATTACCCGCAGACGTATCCAAGCTTGGGATATATATCATGCCGCCTTTGACGAAATGGAGCAGCAGGGGGCGGTACGGCGCCCATGTGTACCGGATGCGTGTCGGCATAATGCTCACATGTATTATTTGCTGTTGCCTAGCTTGGAGCAGCGCAGCGAAGTATTGGCCAAATTGAAAGAGCAGCAAATTGGTGCGGTATTTCATTACGTGCCGCTGCACAACTCAATAGCCGGTCAAAAATTTGGCCGTGTTTCGGGAAGTATGAATCTTACGGTATCGCTAAGTGAGCGATTGTTGCGGCTTCCTTTGTGGGTGGAGCTGGAACAACACGAAATCGATAGAGTAATTACATCTGTACAGCAAGCGGTGAATGCCGCTGGCAAGCTTGGCTCTGCGGAGATTGATCGTGTTTAAACTGTTTGCACTGGTTCGTGAAAAGTTGGCAAGGGAGTGGTTTACTTTGCGCTTTAGAGGAACTTTCAAAGCATTGGGATCGGGGGCATTCTGTGTATATCCATTTCGCATAGATGGCGCGGAGTGGATAGAGATGGGAGAGAAGACCTTCTTGCAAAGGGGAAGTTGGCTTTACTGCGGGAGTATCGACGGCCTCGAACCATCCCTGAAGCTGGGGAAGGGATGCGTTTTCGGCTATAATAATCACATTACAAGTGTGCGGGATGTGAAAATCGGAGACTTTGTTCTAACTGCGAATAATGTCTACATCTCCGACAATTTGCATGAATACGAGGATGTTTCTAAGCCAATTATTCAGCAGCCCGTCCGGTTTAAAAGTGCGGCCTCTATCGGAGACGGTTCTTGGATTGGTGAGAACGTGGCAATTATTGGTGCGAACATTGGCAAGCATTGCGTGATTGGAGCCAATGCGGTTGTCACGCACGATATTCCTGACTACTCGGTAGCAGTGGGTATCCCGGCAGTGGTAATTCGGCAATTTGATCCACACTTGAAAAAGTGGGTGTCAGTTCGTAGCAGTTGAATTATTTATATCGAGAATTGATTTGCAAAATATTCTAATTACCGGCGGAGCCGGTTTCATCGGCTCTAGGCTCGCGCTCTCTTTAGTAGCTAAAGGCCACAAAGTAAGGGTGCTGGATACTCTGGCCACCCAGATTCACGGCGAAAATCCAGAATCATCACCGTTACTTCGCTCCATTCAGGGCAAAGTTGAGTTCTTTCGCGGCAGCGTGACGAGCCGTGATGATTTGCTGAAAGTATTGCCGGGCATTGATACGGTTGTACATCTGGCTGCCGAAACGGGTACCGGACAGTCCATGTACGCCATTCAGCATTATTCGGACGTCAATATTGGCGGTACGGCCTTGTTGTTGGACTTGATTGCCAATCAGCCCTTCCCCGTTAAAAAGATTGTTGTGGCTTCTTCCCGTGCGGTCTACGGGGAGGGCAAATATCGTTGCCATGAGCACGGATTTGTATTTCCGTCTTCCCGTTCGGCCACAGACATGGAGCGCGGTGATTTTGCGGTGCACTGCCCGGTATGCGGTATCGCGGCAGAGCTTGTTGCTACAGACGAGGACACACCGGTGCGCCCAAGTTCGGTATACGGCGTGACGAAGTTGACTCAGGAGCAGATGGTATTGACTGTTGGCAAAGCGCTCGGCATTTCCGCAATCGCTTTCCGCTACCAGAATGTATACGGTCCGGGACAGTCGCTCTCGAATCCTTACACCGGTATTCTCTCGATATTTTCGACCCGCATCCGTAACAAAAGCGGCATCAATATTTTTGAAGATGGCAAAGAGAGCCGGGATTTCGTTTATATCGACGATGTCGTAGCGGCAACTGCGCAAGCGGTGGAGTACCCGCAGCCGATAGTTGATGTGTTTAATGTGGGGGCCGGCATAGCTACCGATGTAATGACTATCGCTAATACATTACAGCGTTTGTTGGGTGAAACTGTTCCCACCAAGGTTTCCGGGCAATTCCGCGTGGGTGATATTAGGCATAACTTTGCCGACCTCGCCAAGGTACAACAAGTATTGGGATTCAAACCAACTGTTTCCATCGAAGAGGGCTTGGGTAGATTTGTTGCCTGGGTCAAATCTGAACAGGTTCAAGTTGATCGCTACGAACAGAGTTTGGAAGAGTTGAAATCCAAAGGATTGTTCAAATGACCGGTGCAGTTAAACCCGGCTTGGTTAGCGTGGTAGTTGCGAGCTATAACCACGCCAAGTTTCTTGATCGCCGCATGGAAAGCCTGATCAACCAGACTTATCAGAATATCGAAATACTGGTGATTGATGATTGCTCCCCCGACAACAGTGTGGAGGTGTTGCGCAAATATGAGTCACACCCCAAGGTCAGGCTCATTGTTCGCGAACAAAATGGCGGCTGGGTAACGGTCAGCAATCAAGGAGTTGAACTATCTTCCGGCGAGTTTGTAATTTTTGCAAATTGCGACGACGACTGCGATCATCGCATGATCGAACGTTTAGTGGCATCGCTGGCCGCCAATCCCACCGCGGGGATCGCATTTTGCCGTAGCCTGATGGTGGATGAAAATGATGTGGTGCATGGCGATGATTTCTCCATGCGAGAAGCTTCGTTCCGTGCACGTTGCGCGGTAGACACCTTGGTAAGCGGCGCCGAAATGGGGCGCTTTTTGATGCATTCGTGCGTGATTCCGAACTTAAGCGCTGCTTTGATTAGGCGCAGCTGTTTTGATTCGGTGGGCTACCTGTCGTCGGCTTACCGGGTTTGCTGTGACTGGGATTTGTTCTTCCGTATCGTTTCACACTATGACGTGGCATATATCACCGAGCCGCTAAATAAATTCCGCCAGCACAAAACAACCATCCGTAGCTCGACCAAGAGTCGCATCATCTTTGAAGAATACATTCGCCTGTTGCTCGGTCAGGTTAATTTGTTGAATCTTTCTTTTGCGGAACGCAGCCGCTTCAGGACGCGCGTTATGTATTTGTGGGCTACCCATATTATTTCGCCCTCTTTGCGCGGACTATATGATTTCCCGTATCACTTGGGTGCGGTGATCCGCTTTGATCCTTTGGCATTGCCATTTTTGCTGGTCGGGTTGCCGTTGCGCGGATTGGAAGTTTTGGGCAAGGTTGTGCAGGGACGGCGTAAGTATTCGTAGATCAATCGGCTGGGAATAGGTGAAAAATTGAAAGTAGTTATTCTTTGTGGTGGCCAGGGCACGCGCATCCGCGACGTGAGTGATAACGTACCGAAGCCGATGATTACGGTGGCCGGATTGCCAATCTTGTGGCACATCATGAAATATTACGCCACCAATGGGCACAAAGAATTTGTGCTGTGTCTCGGTTACAAAGGGCAGGTTATCAAGGATTTTTTCCTCAACTATGAGGCGCATACCCGTGATTTTTCATTGCGGCTGGGCGTGGCTAAAGAGATTGAATATCACACTGAGCATGAGGAAGCAGATTGGCGGGTGACTCTGGCCGATACGGGTGCTGATGCCATGACTGGCGCGAGGGTTCGCAAGATCCGTAAATATATCGGAGACGATGAAAACTTCCTTTTGACTTATGGCGACGGCGTCGGTGATATTGATATCGCGCGGTTGCTGGCCTTTCACAAGGCTCATGGCCGTATCCTGACGGTAACGGGCGTTCGCCCTCCCGGTCGTTTCGGCGAATTGATGACATCGCCTGAAGGCCAAGTGTCCGAATTTAACGAAAAACCGCAAGCAACCGGAGGACGGATTTCCGGTGGTTTTTTTGTGTGCAGCAGAAAGATTTTTGATTATCTCGACGAGCGTGACGATCTCGTTTTTGAGTTGGAACCGATGCGTAAGCTAGTCGCAGATGGACAGATGATGATGTATGAGCATGATGGTTTCTGGCAACCGATGGATACCTATCGGGATTACATGTACCTGAACGGATTGGTTGCGAAAGGTGAGGCACCTTGGATCAAATGGTAAATAAAAATTCGCTGGCTTCATTCAAGGGCAGACGTGTGCTGGTGACCGGGGATACCGGCTTCAAAGGCTCATGGTTGTGTTTGTGGCTGCATCAATTGGGTGCCCAGGTTTACGGATATGCGTTGCCACCCGAGCGCGAGGACGACCACTTCAATCAACTTAAGCTGGATAAGTATATTGAACACATCACTGGGGATATTCGTGATTTGGCCGCAGTAACGCAGGCATTCGAACGTAGTCAGCCCGAAATCGTTTTTCATCTAGCAGCTCAACCGCTTGTGCGATATTCGTATGCGGAGCCAAAGCTGACTTTCGATACCAATGTTGCCGGTTCAGTAAATATTCTGGAGGCAGCACGCGAATGTAAAACGCTGAAGGCACTGGTGTATGTAACTTCGGATAAATGCTACCGCAACAACGAATGGATTTGGGGCTATCGTGAAAATGACGAACTTGGAGGACACGATCCCTACAGCGCTTCCAAGGCTGCTGCGGAGTTAGTTTTTTCTTCGTACCAAGACTCTTTCTTTCACGCGCGCCCGAATTTTGGCGCGGCCACAGTTCGCGCCGGCAATGTCATCGGCGGCGGAGACTGGGCACTGGATCGTATCGTTCCCGATGCTATCCGGGCACTACGTTGCGGTGAACCAATCAAGATACGCAATCCAAATTCGACGCGGCCATGGCAGCATGTGCTTGAGCCATTGTCAGGCTATTTGATGACTGCCGCCAATTTGCTGGACAAGCCTAAACGTTTTTCCGGTGCATGGAATTTTGGACCGGATTCGGAATCGATTCGTACAGTGGGCGATTTGGCAAACATGCTGGTTGCCGGCTGGGGTAGCGGAAAACTAGAAATTGCACAGCAGAGCAATGCTCCGCATGAGGCATGCCTGCTGCATTTGAATTGCGATAAGGCGCATCAATTGATGCACTGGCGCCCCAAGTGGAATGTGAACCGAGCCATTGCCGAAACTGTAGGGTGGTATCGTGAGGTTCATGAGGGACGCGATGCGATGGCTGTGTCCAGCAGACAAATTCAGGCATACATGGAGTCATAAATGATCGACGGCGTAAAAATTACTCCCCTCAAACAAATTTTGGATGAACGCGGAAAGATTATGCATATGCTCCGCTGCGACGCAGAGCATTTCACCAGTTTTGGTGAAATATATTTTTCCTGTGTACATCCCGGTGCAATTAAGGGTTGGCATATTCACAAAGAAATGGTTTTGAACTATGCCGTTCCCCACGGCAATATCAAATTTGTTCTTTACGATGACCGCGCCAATAGCCCAACACGCGGTGAACTGCAGGAAGTATTTATGGGGCCGGACAATTATTGTCTGGTTACTGTGCCCCCCCTAGTCTGGAATGGATTTAAGGGTATTGGGCAGGAAATGGCCATTGTCGCCAATTGCACCACAATCACACATCGCGCTGATGAGATCGACCGACTTGATCCTTTCGATACTTCGATTCCGTATAACTGGGAAATCAAACATCGATGAAAGATAAGCGCAAGATTCTGATCACCGGTGGAACCGGATATGTAGGTGCGCGCGTTGCTCAGGAACTTGCGACCCGCGGCGACTTGGATATTGTGCTGGGTAGCCGGACCGAGCACTCCGCGCCCGCGTGGCTGCCCGGATCGTCTGTTGTAACCACGGATTGGAACTCTCCGGACAGTTTGTCGGATGCCTGCCGAGGTATTGATACTGTGCTGCATCTTGCGGCGATGAATGAAATTGATTGCGCTCGGGACCCGGTTGCTGCGCTAGTGTCTAACGGAGTGTATTCGGTTAGGCTGCTGGAAGCGGCCAAGCTTAATAACGTGAAGCGATTCATTTATCTTTCTACCGCCCACGTCTATGGTGCTCCATTGGCCGGCGTAATCGACGAGAAACTTTTGGCTCGCCCACGTCATCCCTATGCAAGCAGTCATCGCGCCGCTGAAGATTCTGTACTGGCCGCACATGACGATGGCAAATTGACAGGTCTGGTGCTGCGTCTTTCCAACGGCTTTGGTGCTCCAGCTCACTCCGATGTCAATCGCTGGACATTGCTGGTCAATGATTTGTGCAGACAGGCTGTCGTGGAACGACGCCTGACCCTTCGTTCAGCCGGGTTGCAACGCCGCGATTTTGTAACCCTGCAGGATGTTGGGCGCGCTTTTTCACATGTTCTCGATCTCTCTAGAGCGGAGATTGGGGACGGCATATTCAATGTGGGTGGAGCTTGGGCACCCCGCGTTATCGATGTGGTAGAGATGGTTCAAGCACGTTGTATTGCGATCCTAGGCTTTACTCCTGAAATCGTTCGCCCCGAGCCAACAGCAAACGAGGTAACGCTTCCTTTGGATTTTCGTATTGATAAGCTGCTTGCCTCTGGTTTTAAACTGCAAGGCAATATAACCGCGGAAATCGATGCGACACTTTCCTTATGTCGTGATGCGTTTGGCTCCAAATGAATCAGTCGCCGTTAATTACCGTTATTATTCCAACATATAACCACGCGCACTTTTTGCGCGAGGCATTAGCTTCGTTATGTGCCCAGACGTTTACCGACTGGGAAGCGATAGTAGTCAATAACTTCTCTCAAGATGACACAATTTCTGTCGTGGAATCTTTCGCCGACCCGCGAATTCGAATCGAAAATTTTCGCAACAACGGAATTATTGCGGCTTCGCGCAACCGGGGTATTGCATTGGCGCGGGGAAAATATTTGGCGTTTCTCGATTCTGATGACACTTGGTATCCCGAAAAACTGGCAAGATGTCTTGCACTTTTCGAGGGCGATGTCGGGTTGGTTGCCCATGGTTTGCACTGGTTTGGCGAACGCGAAAGAGATATGTATTGCGGACCGGAAAAAAGTGCGACTTTTGATGCCTTACTTTTCCAAGGAAGCTGCATTACACCGTCAGCTACGGTAGTGTTGAAAAAACTTGTTGAATCAGTGGGCGGTTTTTCGGAAGAGCCTGCAGTAATAACTGCAGAGGATTATCACTTCTCAATTAAGCTAGCCAAGGCGGGAGTAATAATGCGATTCCCAAGAGAGATATTGGGCTCATATCGCATTCATGCCAGTAATCAAAGTAGCTCCGTATTGCGTCACTTGAACGCTGTTCTGCGAGTTATTGAAGAATTCATGCCGAAACCGGAAGCTTGTAGTTGGTCAACTCGATTACGTCTTAATCGGCGTTTCGGACTAGCTTACTACGGTGCCGGACGGGCGATGCAACATAACCGCCAATTCGCAGATTCGTTGCCGCTGCTACTAAGGGCAATAAAATATTCGCCATTCTTTCTTAAAAGCTATATTGCACTTTTGATTGGATTTACCGGCATCGTAGCATTTTGGAAATTGAAAAATCCATCTCGTTAAATTAAATACATTGTCATATACGAACAATTACCCAAAGATCACAAAGACAGCTGCTTTTTCATAATCGAAAATGTTGTCTGCCTACTTCAAAAATGTACAACAATTGCAGGGTTGCCAGCATAAAACAGACTTTCACGAATGTTTTGGAAATTGAAAATACCTTCGTAACTACTAGGAAATCACTTGGTGGCAGTTTTTTGTTGATAGGATTCGCGACAATAATTTCAATGCCCCAAATGGCATTATATTTTTAGTAAAAATATGGGTATTGGAAAGTGGTGACTTATATTTCATTTTTTAAAAATGCTCTTTGGTTTTTGGCCGTAGTAATTTTGGCTTTAAGTTTTCCATTGCAAGTATATGTATCAAATCCCTATCCTTCATTAATTCCCTATGCATTAATTTCACTGATTCTTTTTTTGAGCTATTTGCAAACGCAAAAAAATGAATTGTGCATTTGTTCTGTTAAACCAAAAGATGGCATCAGATTTATCGTTCTCATGTATGTGTTTTTAGTTGTTTTAAGCACACTTATGCTGGTTACATTAGAACTAATAACTTTCTATGAGGGTTTCAGTGCTTGGACAATTTATCTGTTACCAGCAATTTTTTACTGGTATTTTCGTAGTATTGCTTCAGAGCAAGAGATACGCTACGTGTTACTCGCCATTGTTTTAGCAGCTGTTATTGTTGGGTTGTATTTTGCTTACGATTCCTATTTGAAATTAGCGCTTAACCAAGTTAGCGATTATGCCAATGCGGCATTTCAATATTCGCTGGATAGAAGTAATCAAAAGGCTGAGGAAGCTAACGCAGCACGAATAAGTACTGGTTCCCGTAGCATGGGGCTATTACAACATCACTCTGTCTCTGGGGCATGGGTTATATTGGGCGCTTTCGCCGCTCTTGCATTACTTCCACGCGAACATAAATCCACCCGCTTTTCAATTATTTTTATATTTGGAACTATGCTCCTGCTTGGACTTAATTTTACAAGCATTCTTGCATTCTTTTTTATACTGTTCGTATTTGAATTCGGCGGGCTTGTGGTGTTAAGCGGAAGAGTTGTATCTGCAATTCGAGGCATCGCGATATTAGCTGTGATTTTTTCTTTGCTGATCGCAGTTTCACTATCGATTGTTGGTGAAGAAATGGCAAGTTATATGCTGCGAGTTACCGACTTTCAAAAGAATTTATTATTTGGCTCAGAAGATGGCGGTCTTAGCATGCTTGGTCTAGTTATTGAAAATATTAACCGATACATTGAGCACCTGTTTGAGTTTCCAGTAACCCTGATATTTGGCGATGGATTTAGCAGTTTTGGCATGCTGAAGGGAGGAGACATCGGCTTGATCGAAACCCTTGCAAAGTTTGGGATGCCGCTTTTCTCAATTATATTATTCGGAATGTCCGTTTTAGTGAAATCCGGATTGCAACAAATTCTTGCTTCCCATCAACAACCATGCACAAATGCACACGGAATAGATCGCAACAACATGTTGCAATTCGCCATTTGTATAACATTGTTAATTTTAATTACTGAGGGACATTATTCAATATGGAGTGCCAAATCAATATTACCCGTATTCTTTTTTAGCCTTGCACTTTATGAAAGATATTTGCCAGCCAATATCAAAGAGACAGGCAGTTATAGTGCTTAGACTTCGCTCTAAATATATTTCCTCTGCTCGGAGCGATTCCTGATGAAGGTACTTAATGTTAATTCCACGTTAGGACTAAGAACGGGGGGGGGAACTGCCGAGCGCACTTTTCAGATGAGTCGCCATCTGGCAATGCAAGGCGTTACCGTCAATGTGCTGACTTTGGATATCGAACTGGATGAGTCCCGCAAGACTGCGTCTGCGCCAGCTAAAGTGGTTTCTTTGCCGTGTTTATGGAAGCGGTTTTATATTCCACGCGGTGGTTGGACTATCATTCAACAGCTAGTTAATGAAGCGGATGTAATTCATCTCATGGGGCATTGGGGGGTGTTGAATGCCCTCGTTTATCTTGCTGCCCGACGTGCTAGCAAACCTTATGTTGTTTGTCCTGCCGGGGCACTACCCTTGTTTGGCCGCTCTGCTGTAATCAAGCGTTTCTATAATTTCTTAGTGGGAGCTGCACTGATCCGGAACGCCTCTGCATGGATTGCAGTGACGGCAGGAGAGTTTTCTCATTTTGAAAGCTATGGCATACCAGCGGCAAAAGTGAGCGTTATTCCCAATGGAGTGAACGAAGAAGATTTTCCCGCTACCGACAGGCAGGCTTTTTTGAAGCGCCACAAATTACCGGATGCGCCGTTTATTTTGTTTATGGGTCGATTGAATCCAATCAAGGGACCCGATCTTTTGTTGAAAGCCTACTTTCAAGCTCGAAATAATTTCCCGGACTACCATTTGGTTTTTGCTGGCCCGGATGGTGGCATGCAGCCTGACTTGATGCAGGAGGCTGCTGCCTCTGCTGCACCAGATATGGTGCATTTCATCGGATATGTGAACGGAGAAGATAAGTCGTCGGCTTATCGTCATGCGCAATTGCTGGTTGTTCCGTCTCGGCAGGAGGCTATGTCTATCGTTGCATTGGAGGCGGGTATCTGCGGTACTCCAGTTTTATTGACTGACCAGTGCGGATTCGGGGAGATAACGCAAATTGATCCGCGCATGGAGGTGCCCGCTACTATTGATGGCCTTGCACACGGATTATCCAATCTTCTTTCGGATGTTGAAGGACTTAGACGCTTATCGTCGCCGTGGAAAAGCTTTGTCGAGCGGCGCTACGCATGGGGAAATCTTGTCGGAGAATATCTTGTGCTTTATCGCAGTTTGATTGCAACTATGGTGCACAAATGAAGGTGCTCGTTTTTTCCCAATATTTCTGGCCGGAAGGTTTCAGTATTAACGATGTAGCCAGCTCTTTGTTAAAAAAAGGGATTGGGGTTGAAGTTTTGACTGGGAAGCCAAACTATCCCCAGGGCAGAGTATTTGAGGGCTACAAGATGTGGGGCTGTCATCAAGAAACGTATCTCGGTATTGCTGTTCATCGAGTTCCGTTATTGACAAGAGGGAGCGGCGGATTTCGTCTAGCGTTGAACTATCTGTCATTTATTGTTTCGGGGATATTGTTGGCTCCTTGGATGTTGCGTGGAAAAAAATACGATGTAATTTTTGTCTATGCGCCTTCGCCGATATTGCAGGCGATTCCTGCGCTTTTCTTGGGCTGGCTAAAAGGCTCTCCGGTGGTACTGTGGGTGCAGGATTTATGGCCGGAAAGTTTGTCGGCAACGGGACATGTTAAAAATAAATTTATTCTCAGACTGGTCGAGTATGCGGTGCGTTTTATTTATCGCCGCGTTGATTTGTTGCTGGTGCAATCTGAAGCTTTCATTGCACCGGTAAGTGCATTGGCATCCGGCACCCCGGTAAAATATCATCCCAATTCTGCGGATGAGAGTTTTGCTGTGCCCGCGACAACTACTGTGCCGAATCTGTCCGGATTGGAGCAGGGCTTTTCCATAATGTTTGCCGGAAATATTGGTACGGCACAAGCGGTGGAAGTGATTGTTGAAGCCGCTGCTTTGCTAAAAGATCAGACCGATATTCATTTTGTTGTGCTGGGCGACGGAAGTCGCCGCGATTGGATGATGAACGAAGCCAAGACGCGCGGTTTGTATAATTTACATTTGCCAGGCAGGTTCCCGATGAATACGATGCCGGGATTTATGCAGAAAGCCTCTGTACTCTTAGTAACTTTGACGGATCAACCTATCTTCGCTGCAACAGTCCCGAATAAGGTGCAGGCCTATATGGCAGCCGGACGGCCTATCATTGCGAGCTTGCGTGGCGAAGGTGCCAGATTGGTGAAGGCTGCGCGTGCAGGTCTGGCCACTCCGGCAGAAGATGCGGTGGCGCTGGCGGAAGCCGTGTTGCAGCTATACAAAATGTCTCCGACGGAGCGCGAGGAGATGGGACGGAATGGACAGGCGTACTACCGCGCTCATTTTAATCATGACCGATTGCTTGATCAGTTGATTGAACATTTTGCGTCAGTGTCTCAAAAGGAAGAGGGTAATCGATGAAAATATTGGTGGTCGGCGCAAGCGGAATGATAGGCAGTACCGTGTTGCGTGTGTTGAGCGAAAATAGAGATTGGCAAGTTTTTGGCACAGTTCGGGATGCATCTGTGCAGCGTTTCTTTCCAGCCAGTATTGGTAAGGGTTTGATAGCTGGGATTGATGTTGAAAACTCAGACATCCTGATGAAGGTATTGGACATTGTTCGGCCTGATGTCGTAATTAATTGCGCAGGTTTAACCAAGCACAAGCCGGAGGCAGAGGACCCTTTGGTGGCTATTCCAATAAATACGCTGATGCCACACCGTTTGGCTGGATTGTGCAAGCTGATTAATGCGCGCCTAATTCATGTGAGTTCGGATTGCGTTTTTTCCGGCGAAAAGGGCAATTACACCGAGGATGAATACACGGATGCTCGTGATATTTATGGCAAATCGAAAGCTTTGGGGGAGGTGGTTTACCCGCACACAATAACGCTGCGCACCTCAACAATTGGCCATGAATTACAAAGCAAATATGGTTTACTGGACTGGTTTCTTTCGCAGGAAGGTCATTGCAAGGGTTATACTCGCGCAGTTTTTTCCGGGCTGCCGACGGTGATATTTGCGCAAGTCATTCGAGACGTAGTGATTCCTCGCCCTGATTTATATGGCTTGTATCATGTTGCTGCCAAACCGATCAACAAATTCGAGCTGCTTAAGTTGATCGCTAATATATATAGTAAGAAAATCGAAATCGTTGCGGATGACCGACTGGCTATTGACCGATCCCTTGATGGGACTCGCTTCGGCGCGGCGACTGGCTACATCGCTCCCGAGTGGGATGAGATGATCAAATTGATGCACGCATATAAATAGGCGCAATCGTATGTTCAAAGACAAAGTGTTGATGATTACTGGGGGGACTGGTTCTTTCGGGAATACCGTTCTTAAGCGCTTCCTTTCTACCGATGTTCGCGAAATTCGCATTTTTAGTCGCGATGAGAAAAAGCAGGAAGACATGCGAATTTCGCTGAATAACAGCAAACTTAAATTTTATATCGGTGATGTTCGTGATTACGATAGCGTGCATCAAGCAATGCGGGGGGTGGACTATGTTTTTCATGCTGCCGCATTGAAGCAGGTGCCTTCTTGCGAGTTTTATCCGATGGAGGCGGTACGCACCAATGTCGTTGGCACTGAAAATGTGTTGAATGCGGCGACGGCCAACGGAGTAAAGCGGGTGGTTGTACTGAGTACCGACAAGGCTGTTTATCCGATTAATGCCATGGGTATTTCAAAAGCAATGGCGGAGAAGCTAATGGTTGCCAAGTCACGTATGCAGCGCGAGGGCGAGACAGTTTTTTGCGCTACCCGTTACGGTAATGTAATGGCTTCGCGCGGCTCTGTCATTCCCTTGTTCGTGTCGCAACTTAAGTCGGACAAACCGCTGACCGTCACCGATCCGAATATGACGCGCTTTTTGATGTCTTTGGAAGATTCGGTCGATTTGGTTTTATATGCATATGAGCATGGACAGCAGGGTGATATTTTCGTGCAGAAAGCACCTGCTTCGACCGTGGCTGATTTAGCGCAAGCTATTAAAGAGCTATTTGATAAGCAAAATACGATAAGAGTTATTGGAACACGTCATGGCGAGAAACTGTACGAATCGCTTATTTCGAGAGAAGAGATGGCTCATGCTCAGGATATGGGAGGCTATTATCGTATTCCCGCCGATAACCGCGATCTGAACTACGCAAAATATTTTAGTGAAGGTGAGGAAAAAATTTCTCATCTGGAAGACTATACGTCGCATAACACTCATCGTTTAAGTGTGGAGCAGATCAAAACTTTATTGTTGAATTTGGATTACATCAAGGAAGAACTAAATGCTTAAAGTCATGACCATTGTGGGAACGCGCCCCGAGTTGATTAAAATGAGCCGGGTAATTGCCGAATTCGATCAACATACCAAACATGTGCTGGTACATACCGGTCAAAACTACGATTACGAGTTGAACCAAGTTTTTTTTGAGGACTTGGGTATACGCAAACCAGATCATTTTCTGGAAGCCGTAGGCGAAAATGCAGCACAGACAATCGCTCGCGTTATCGAAAAGTCCGATGCGGTAATGGAAAAAGAAAAGCCGGATGCGGTAATGCTTTATGGTGACACCAATTCCTGTCTTGCGGTTATTGCTGCCAAGCGCCGCAAGATTCCGGTATTCCATATGGAGGCAGGAAACCGTTGTTTTGATCAGCGAGTCCCGGAAGAATTGAATCGCAAGGTGCTGGATCATCTTAGCGACATCAATCTGGTGTTGACTGAGCATGCCCGACGTTATTTGATCGCCGAGGGAATTCCACCTGAAACCATTATCAAGACCGGTTCGCATATGCGCGAAGTGCTTGACTACTACATGCCAAAGATTGAGAAGTCTGACGTTCTTCAGCGTATGGGACTAACCGCAGGTAAATTCTTTATTGTCAGCGCCCACCGCGAAGAAAATATTGATAGCCCGGAAAATATGTCCAATATGGTTGAGACATTGAATGCGCTGGCTGAGCAATACAATGTTCCCGTGATTATTTCCACTCATCCTCGTACTAAAAAGAAACTGGATACGATGGAGCTGGGCAAACTTAATCCTAACGTCCAGTTCCTCAAGCCGTTCGGTTTCTGCGATTACATCAAGTTGCAAATGGAGGCTCTGTGCGTTGTGTCTGATAGTGGCACGATAACTGAAGAAGGTTCACTGCTTAACTTGCCCGCAATTACCATCCGAAATGCTCATGAGCGTCCAGAGGGAATGGATGTTGGTACGCTTATCATGAGCGGCCTGAAGAAAGAAAGAGTACTGGATGCAGTGCGGGTAATTATTGCTCAGCACGATAGAACGAAGCGTGTGATGCAACCTGTACAAGATTATGAGGCTGGGGCCGTATCGAAACAGCTTTTACGTGTGGTGCTAAGTTATGTTGATTATGTAAACCGAACTGTCTGGTCGAAATCGGTTTAATAGTCTGCATTTCGGTTTTTTATATGACTTCCATTCTCGTTACAGGCGCAAACGGATTTGTCGGCCAGGCATTATGTGGTGAGGCCATTTCTAGGGGATATGAGGTGGCTGGAGCAACGCGTTCCGCTTGTACTTTGGGCGAAAACGTAAAAAATGTTGTTGTCGGCACTGTGGATGACTCAACCGACTGGGTTCCCGCACTGCAGGGCATTGAGGTTGTTATTCACTTGGCGGCACGAGTCCATGTTATGCATGATACCGTTGTTGATCCGTTGTTGGAATTTCGCAAAGTTAATCTGAATGGGACGATGCAGTTGGCTCGCTGTGCCGCAGCCTGCGGTGTAAAACGTTTCGTCTATGTTAGTTCGATTAAGGTAAACGGTGAAGAAACAACTGGCGGTCATATTTATTCCGAGCAAGATATCCCGGAGCCCCAAGATCCTTACGGCTTATCCAAGTGGGAGGCAGAACAAGCTTTGTGGCGTATTGCGCGTGAAACCGGTTTGGAAGTTGTGATTATTCGCCCCCCGCTAGTTTATGGTGCAGGAGTAAAAGGTAACTTTGCTCAAATGATGCGAGCTGTTTCACGCGGACTTCCTTTGCCGTTTGCCTCGGTTCGCAATCAGCGCAGCTTGATCTATGTAGGCAACTTGGTTGATGCCCTCATCGTTTGCATCACTCACCCGGCCGCTAAAGGAAATACTTTTTTGATTAGTGATGGGAATTCAGTTTCAACTCCCGATTTATTACGAGCTATCGCGCATGCTATGGGGGTGCCGTGTCGTATATTTTTATTTCCCACAATTTTTCTCCGCTTGGCGGGTTTTATAACCGGTAAATCCTCACAAATTTCTCGTTTGTTAGGGGATCTGCAGGTTGATGATGATAAAATTCGTTCCGAGTTGAACTGGCGTTCCCCATACTCTTTGCAGGAGGGACTTACCCAATCAGTAGGAAAGTAGCAGCCGAAATTTATTCAGAAAGAATTGCGATGACACAGGTAACGAATAATCCAGAATCAAATCTCTCAGATATTCTTGAAGTTATTAAAAAACATTTACGTTTAATACTTGTTACTCCCGTAATTTGTGGATTTGCTGCTTATATGTTCGTAACATTTGCTGTAACTCCTCAATGGGAAGCGAATGCAATATTGCAAGTTGGGCAATTCGGACAAATCGAAGGAAAAGAATCTCCACATCAGGCTATAAAATTAGCTGAACCAGTTTCTTCGGTTATAGCTCGCATGGAACTCCCAACTTTTTCCGCTGGCTTTATCGGCCATACTGGCTTTGCATCCACAGAACAAGCAGCAGCAAAAGCAATTTATGATTCATCGGTAAAAGTAGTGCAAGTAAAGGGAGCAGATTTTATCGAGTTTAAAGTGCGCGGCTATTCACCTGAAATGGCGCGATCATTAGCAGAGGCTTCGATTCATTATTTGCAGTCTATTCACAATGAAATGATGTCGCCATATTTGGTTCGAATTCATTCTCAAATTCAAAATATTAAAGCTGATATTGAGTCAGCTAAAACTGAATTTGAGATGCTAAAAAAACAGTTACATGCCAAGCACGATTGGGATTCATACAATGCTGTTTTAGCCGCAACAGTACTGCAGGATAAATCGCGACTCCTACAGGAGTTGACTGAAAAGCATTTAATTTTCACTGAGCAATTAAGTCCGAACGTGACTTTTACCACCAAAATAATTGGTGATGTTAATGTCTCTGATGCACCGGTATCACCCAAAAAATGGTTTATTGTCTTTATGGTCGCGTTGATGAGTTTGCTTTTTAGCATTTTTATTGTGCTGGCAATTAATTCCTTATCTGCTGGCCGAACTCGATCTTAATATCATCATAATGTCTCATTACGCACCTCTGATTTCTGCCCTTGTGTCGTTAATCCTGACCACCGTTTTGATTTACAGCAAAGCGGGAAAGTCTGTCCAGGATGTTCCCAATGAGCGCTCACTTCACAGCACACCCATTCCTCGCATTGGAGGCGTTGGCTTGATTGGGGGTATTTTGTCAGGGTGGGCCGTCATCGTTCAAGATTTAGAATGGTGGATTACTGTTCCTTTGCTTTTGTTGTTTGCAGTATCTTTAGTTGATGATATTCAAGGACTACCTGTCCGTAAACGTCTTCTTGCTCATTTTATAGCAGCGATAATTTTAGTATTTGGCTCAGTTGGGCTTACACAAGGCATATTGGTTGCCCTTCTGGTTTTATTCTTCGCTATATGGTTAATCAATCTCTATAATTTTATGGATGGTTCAGATGGCCTTGCTGGAGGGATGGCTTTCTTTGGTTTTACGGTTTATGGCATTGCTCTGCTGATTAATCATAACGAAACCCAAGCAATGCTGAACTTTTCAATCGGGGCTGCTTCACTTGGATTTCTGTATCACAATTTCCATCCAGCGAAAGTGTTTATGGGTGATGCAGGATCAATCCCTTTGGGGTTTTTAGCAGCCGCCATGGGGGTATTTGGCTGGAAGGCAGGTGCTTGGTCATTCTGGTTTCCCCTGCTGGTATTTTCCCCCTTTATTGTTGATGCCAGCATAACTTTGACTAAGCGTACCCTGAGACAAGTTAAAGTAACAGAAGCACATCGGGAACATTATTATCAGCGAGCAATTCAGATGGGAATTAGTCATCGCTCTGTTGCCCTATTTGAGTATGGATTGATGTTGGGTGCGGGTATTTCTGCGCTCGTTGCATTGAAACAAAGCTTATATTTCGTTGCCACAGTATTTATTGCCTGGGCCACTATTTATGTCACCATCATGATAGTGCTGGACAAAAAGTGGATCCATTTTCAAAGGGGCGTTTGAATTGCTTAAGAATCATTTCACCATGCTCGCTGTATTGCACGATCTAGTTGCTGTCGCTGCGGCTTGGGTATTCGCATATCTATTGCGATTTAATTTTGAGATTCCGTCAAACTTTCAAAATGAACTACTTCATACTCTTGTCTGGGTTGTGCCATTACAGAGCTTAGTTTTTTGGTATTTCAAGCTATATAAGGGAATTTGGCGATATGCCAGCGTAGCTGATTTGCGCCAAATTCTGCTTGCTGTCATTGTCGCGGCATCAATGATTCCTGTTGCACTTTCGATTTTTAGACTGGGTTTTATCGTACCCCGTTCTGTTCTAGTCATCGACCCCCTTCTTTTGTTGATTTTTATGGGAGGAAGCCGCTTAATTTACCGCTTGTGGAAAGAAAATCGTCTTTATGGTGATTTTCATTTGTACGGGGAACCTCTGTTAGTGGTCGGTGCTGGTGATGCTGCTGTTGCTCTATCAAAAGAGCTTCAACGCAGTAAGACTTGGCGTCTGGTAGGTTTTTTGGATGATGAGCCACAAAAACATCGGCGCATGTTAAATGGCGTAAAAGTATTGGGAGCACTTAGCGATCTCCCTTATTGGGTTGAAAAATCTGGTGCACGGCAAATTGTTATCGCGCTTCCTTCGGCTTCACATCAAGTTCGTAAACAAGCAATTGATTTGGCCAATGGTACAGGAGCGAAAGTACTAACAGTACCTGCGTTTGATGATTTGCTAAGCGGACGGATCTCTATTTCCCAATTGCGAGCAATAGAACTCGACGATTTGCTGGGGCGTGATCCTGTGCAATTGGATGCAGAAGGGTTGCATGATCAACTTGGCAACAAAATTGTTCTAGTGACAGGGGCGGGCGGGTCTATTGGTTCCGAGTTATGCAGGCAAATTGCTAAGTTCACACCGAAGCAATTAGTGTTATTCGAGGCTAGTGAATTTGCCCTTTACAATATTGAACAAGAGTTAAACAAGCTTTTTCCTCAACTTGACATTGTCTATCTGGCTGGGGACGTACGTGATCGGAACCGACTGGAGCAGGTTTTTTGTGACTTTAAACCTTGCGTAGTATTTCACGCGGCCGCATATAAGCATGTTCCGCTAATGGAATGCCGTAATGCTTGGCAAGCGGTTAGAAACAATGTTTTTGGTACATGGCAGGTTGCCGAATGCGCTCAAAAATATGGTGTCGGAAAATTTGTTTTAATTTCTACCGACAAGGCTGTGAATCCGACTAATGTAATGGGCACAACTAAACGGTTGGCAGAGATCATGTGCCAAGGTTTGCAACAACATGAAGGAACGCGTTTTGTTATTGTACGTTTCGGCAATGTACTTGGAAGTAACGGAAGCGTTATTCCAAAGTTTCGCGAACAAATCGCCAAAGGTGGGCCAATAACCGTAACACATCCTGATATTACGCGTTATTTTATGTCAATTCCCGAGGCAGCCCAGTTAGTAATGCAAGCGGGGTATATGGGAAAAGGTGGCGAAATATTTGTGCTGGATATGGGACAACCAGTCAAAATTATTGATTTAGCGAAAGACCTGATTCGACTTTCTGGCTTTAGTTTGGATGATATCAAGATTGAGTTTTCAGGCTTGCGTCCTGGTGAAAAACTCTATGAAGAATTACTTGCCGATAACGAACACACTTTGCAAACTCCTCATCCAAAGTTGCGTATTGCACAAGCACGCACCGTGGAAATTTCAGAGTTACAGGCTTTGCAAACATGGGTGTCTATGGATTCGATAATTGCCGATGCCACTGTGCGCGAGCGCATGAGACAGTGGGTTCCAGAGTACACGCCAGACATACGTTTATAACTACGGCTTCAACAGTCATCGTTAATCGCTTTTAGTCGGGATAATAATGTCGAATATTTCTTCTGTCGCTAATGCAGGCCAATCTAGCAAGATTAGCGTATATGTCATTACCTACAACGAGGCAGATAAAATTGCAGCCGCGCTTCAAAGCGTAACTTGGGCAGATGAAATTCTGGTACTCGACTCAAACAGTACTGATGCTACTGCCAAGATTGCCAGCGATTTAGGTGCGACCGTAAAGCAAATTCCGTTTACGACATTCGGCAAGCTACGCAATGATGCAATTGCTTCTTGCACCCATGAATGGATATTTAGTCTTGATGCGGACGAACGGTGTACGCCTTCTGCGCATGCAGAAATTTCTATGGTGTTATTGAACCCTGATGCTGATGCCTATTATATTCCGCGCCGCAATTGGTTTATGGGTCGTTGGATTAAGTATTGTGGTTGGTATCCCGATTACCGTCAACCTCAGCTATTCCGGAAGAATGTTCTTGTATTTGACGATAGAGAAGAAGTTCATGAGTCATTCGTGGTGCATGGCAAAATTGGCTATTTCAAAAACTACATTATCCAAGTGCCATTCCAAAATCTTGAACAACTCGTGCATAAAATGCAGCGGTATTCCACTCTGGGTGCTCGTAAGCTCGAACGCAAGGGCCGCCCCTTTGGAATGAGCACAGCACTTATTCATGGACTTTGGGCATTCTTTCGAATATATGTATTGAAGCGCGGATTTCTCGACGGTTGGGCCGGTTTTGTACTGGCATTGGGCAATTTCGAAGGTACTTTTTATCGTTATGCCAAAGCTTCTACATCAAAATTGAACTGGACATCTCCTCCCTCAGATGATCAACCGCAATAATTTCCATATCGCCGTTATTGTCACGACCTATAATCGTCCAGATGCCCTAAGTGCAGTATTAGAAGGCTATCTTGCACAGGCTGATCGTAATTTTGAAATACTTGTAGCTGATGATGGCTCTACTTCTGAAACAGCTCTTGTCGTTAAGCAGTTTCAGGCACGTGCACCATTTCCGATTCAGCATATCTGGCATGAAGATAATGGTTTTCGCGCAGCAGCTATACGGAATCGAGCATTAGCAGCAACTTCAGCGGACTACATAATTTTTACTGACGGAGATTGCATTCCTCTATTTGATTTTGTTGCTCAACACCGCTTGTTAAGTGAAGTCGGGAGCTTTCTGTCTGGTAACAGATTGCTACTTTCAGAGGAATTTTCTCGGAAGATTTTAGCCAATAAAATTCCTGTTCATCTCTGGCAATTTCATAAATGGTTCGGACCAAAGTTACGGGGTGAAATTAACCGTTTGAGTCCATTGCTTCATGTCCCAAATTTTTCTTGGTTGCGCAAACGAAAGCCGTTTCGTTGGCAGGGAGCAAAGACCTGTAATCTTTCAGCTTTTCGAGAAGACCTGCTTCGGGTTAATGGACTTGATGAAAGCTACACCGGTTGGGGGCAGGAAGATTCGGATCTAGTCGTACGCTTGATCCGTGCTGGGCTTATCAATAAGAGCGCACGTTTTGCGGCACCTGTATTACACTTGTGGCATAGAGAAAATGACCGCTCGCATCTTGAAGAGAATCGTCGCCGTTTACAGCAAGTTATCAATGCAACACATATACGGGCATTTATAGGTGTTGATCAATATTTTTGAATATGGGAAATTCATTGAGCACACGGCATTTAGATTTAGGTTGCGGTATCGCCCCTCGAAATCCATTCCAATGTGAAAAACTTTTTGGCTGCGATATTCGCGAAGCGACGAGTGAGTTGAGCAATCTTGGCTTTGAATATCAACAGGCCAACCTAATTCAGGATCCGATACCATATGCGGATCACTACTTTAACTCTTTGTCTGCATTCGATTTTATCGAACATATCCCCCGGCAATTTGTAGATTCACAAGGATATTTGATTAATCCTTTCGTGAATATTATGAGCGAAATTCACAGAGTACTGATTCCAGGTGGTCGCCTAATTGCAATTACACCTGCATATCCACGTCCCGAAGCTTTTCAAGATCCCACCCATGTAAATATTATCACTGATAAAACACACGAATATTTTTTGGGCAAAAATCCTTACGCGGCAATTTACGGTTTTAAAGGGCACTTTGAAGTTGTCAACGTATACTGGAGCGCACCAAAGAATGCTCACAATCTTTTAGAGCCGCAATGGCGCAAATCTGTTAGAAATTTTGAGCACAGATTTTTTAAAAAAGGTTTATCTCATATCTTTTGGGATTTAAAAGCTATATAAAGCAAATTTCAGTCTTCAGGATTTAAAATTTTCTGGTCGATTTTTCAGTATTTCCTGAAATTGGCTTAACAGATGAGCAGCCATAAAGTCATAGCGGTGTTGTTCTAGAACGCGTAAATATCCAGCACGGCCAATTTCATCTCGTTCTTCAGGATTCTTCAAAAGTCTATCCAAAATCTGTTTTAGTTCGCAAGGATTGCGGTACCGAAACAAATGGGTATTTTCCTCGAAGTGTTTTTCCAACTCTGGTACTGGGTCTGTTAGCAAAACGCTGCCGGCAGCTAGTACTTCAAAAAAGCGCATATTCAAACCTGCACTACCGAAAACTCTAGATGCATTAAGTACAATTTTTGACGAATTGTACAAGTGGTTCAACTCTGCACCAATAATTTCATCACCCCTGAAGATTTGACGAAGTACTCGTCGAGAAATGGTACTTTTTTTTAGCCAGTATCCTCCATATAGCGCTACGTTATCCGTAATTTCAAGCACAGCCTTAAGTGTTTCATCTCTCCAAACGCTCCAGTTGCCGACAAACACTACGTCGAATATCTTAGGTACTTCAACTTCTGGATAAAAATTTTCTGGATCGACTGCATGGCTTAAATATCTGCTATCAAAACCAACACTGTTTAATAAATCAACATCATTCTGGCTGTAAGAGTTGTAAATATCAAAAGCTCGCGCATTTTCTACCAAATAGGGCAAATCAACCCTTGGCTCAAGATGCCAACCAATTTTGGGAAGACTAATTTTTGATATATACGGTTCACCAAAAGGGAGCCCATGGATTATCAGTAACGCATCCGGCTGAGAATGTTCGAATTTTTTTTCAAAATTTCTACTGACATAGTTGCATAAGTTCAAAGGCTGGCTTTTGAAAATATCCTCGCCTTTTGGAATCAACCGTAAATTACGCGCAAAACGATTTATGTTTCTAATTACTCGTCGGTAAAACCAGTGCTCGTAATCAGTCGTATAGAAAATTTCAACCTCAACCCCAAGGCTTGAAAATGCTTTTTTCAAATCTTCCGCAATCGGGGGAAAGCGATGGTAGGCCAACAGTATTTTTTTTATTGTAGACGGTGGTTGGTTCGTTATTTTCAGCATCTCAGTGCCACTCGACAACGATCTTGTCTTAGGAGAAGCAATGGGCTATTGATTGTGATTCCATATACCTTGGCCTGAAACTGAATCCCACTCCTCTATACCCTGCAAAGGGTAATCAAAAAATAAACCATAACCTGCGCGGCGTAGTTTGCCAGTTAATGTGGCGCGCGGAAAAAGTTGCGAATGCCTAGCAATAAGTTGCGATGCAGGGGTATCGCGTAGTTTTGACATGTAAAGGCGATAAAAATCACCTTGAGTAATTCCCCATTTCATGACAAATACGCGTCCACCTTTAGTATGTTTGAGACGCCCAGTACTTTTACATACAAAATGATAAAAGCGACTATTGCCAAGGACTCTGAAATGCCTACAACCAGCAACCCAGTATTTCATTAGCAGATCGTCGTCACTGCTCATGCCTGGACTAAACTCCAAACTATATCCGCCAACAATTTCCCACCATTTACGGTGAAACAAGGTCGGCTGAGACGCCGCTCCTTCAGCATCATTGCGATGTTCGGCCAAATAATTTTTAAGCAAACCTTCTGCATCGAAAGTCTCTGGACTTGAACCAAAATCATGTTCGACCATGTGCTGATTTTTACCGATTTTTGGCTGAATGAGGGTAGAAAAAAATAATGCCAAATCGGTATCTGTTGTTTCTATTGCTTGGGTAAAAGCGACGTCCCATCCAGGGCAGGCGACCATATCGTCATTTAGATATAAAACCCATTCGTGGCTGGCCAAATTAACCAAATGGTTAACCGACAGGCACACACCCACATTTCTTTTGGTATGACTGTATTTAAGTCCTTCCGCTTTCACCCAATCAAGAGTGCCATCTGAACCATCATTCACATGAATAATGATTTCGTGATTTACGCTGGAATATTTACGTATGCTTTCTATGCATAGTTTTAAAAAAGATAAATTGTTCCAAGTTGGAATAATGATGCTGAACATAGTAGTGTCTCGGTTATTGGTTTTATGCAGCGGAACTGGTCGTTGCTCCACTCTAAGAGATTTTAGAATCGCATCTACGGCTTGTTCAACGCCGATTGCCGGAAGCTCTGGCATACGCAATGACTGAGTTTGCCAATCAGAATGAGCACTTTCGAATGCTGCGACAATCTCTTCATTTTTATCTACCGCAGCAATGTAGCTGTTACGGTCTGCCAGCATTTTCGCTAGCTGAGGATTTTGATGCGTTAATGCAATAATTGGCCTTCCCGCCCAAAGATATTCATAGAGCTTAGATGGAATGTATTCGCGGCAAGCTTCAGAATTTCCATGAAGAAGTAAAAGAGCATCTGATTTATACATAAAGTCAACAACTTGCTCTCTGCCCGATTTTCCAGTGATCGCAGATTGTTCCAAACGACCAAAGCAAATAAAAATGTCACCCAATCCCAGTTTCTTTATTTCAGCCTCTGCCTGTGCATCTATCGCTCCTCCATAAATGTGAATACGAAAAGTAGCGCGTATTTCCGGTTTGCGTCTTAGCAAAGTCGACACAGCTTGCACAACTGGCTGTATTGATCGAGTTGCTGACAGCAGGCCGAAATACGAAATAATCATTTGAGAACCGCGTTGGTAACATGCATCGGTAGGTAACTTTTCTGAGCCAGGTAGAATTACCACGCCACGGCTCCCAAGTTCGGGATGCCTGTTGCGGGCATTGTTCAATGCCTCTTCAGTAAACCACCAAGCCAAATCAGCTTCACGACAAATATAGCCCTCAATTTTTAATGAAATCTGAGAGTTACGATTGCGCTTCATATCAGCAACAAACATTGGATCATGCACTTCGGCAATCCAAGTTATTCCAGTTAATTTTTTAAGCCAATATCCTGCCAAATGAGCGGAGTAAGCTCCTCCTGTCGAATAAATAACAGCTGGACGGCGCTTACGTATCAGACGCAGTGCGTGGAAAACCGCTGGGAATACCCATGAAAACTGTCCCTGAAATCCGAATATCAGGCGTTCCGTGAGTGCAAAGGGGAACAGCAGAGACGAGAGTATGGTACTAAATATGCTGTAGCGCCAATCCCTACCCCAATACTGGCGTGCCAATTGGCGTAAATCGAAGCCTAATCCTGTCGGCCCCCATGGCAGCAACTGAAGATGGGTAAAACGCGTATCACGCTTGCCCATTACTCCGCTGAGTACTGCAATCTCAATACCGCGTTCAAACAAGTATGGTAGTTTGTCAGTAATAGTCAGGCTGGATGCCTGTCCATCTTGATTAAAGCTATGCGAAAGAATAATCCAGTATGGCTTTTCTTCTAATGCTTGCGGCTTAGCCATTGTTAAATTTGAGACTTCCATGTATCAGCAGATTTTAACTTGTTATTATCTTTTCTTGGCCAGAAAGAGATATTGGTAAGCAAGAAAGCGCTCAAACAAACCTAACGTAAGAAAATTAATATTCCGATGCGTTTTTCGAGCAAATTTCGGTTTGCGCTGGATTAATTGCAGACCAGCACCGAGCAAAAGTTCACTGGCGGTGCGGTGTGTAAAAAACCGCAGGTGTGTTCTATCCATAATGCCGGCACTTTCGTAGCGCCAGTTATTTTTTAGAATCAAATTTGTCCAGACCGAGAAATGCGCGATATTCGGAAGGCTTACGATGAGAGAACCACCCGGATGGATATTTTCAACAATAATTGGCAGCACGCGCCACGGATCGTATAAATGTTCCAATACATCTAAGCATAGAACAACATCGTGCTTTTCTTGGAAAGGGATGCCATCAGTTTCTATGTTTCCAGTAACGACTTGAAGTCCTTTCTTTTTTGCACGCTCGGACACTTCGGGTAAAATCTCAAGACCGTGGCAAATTTTTACACCCTTACTTTCTTGCAACCAAAGTAAAGTTCCGCCCTCTCCGCAACCGACTTCCAAGATACTCTCTAGGGGGAAAGCCAGAAATGGCTCGATTTCTCGGCGAGCGTTTGAATAGTAATTAGAGTCAACGTGTGTCATTGTTATTGGAAGCAAGGTGTGGTCTATTAAATCAAACCTGAGTATTGTGGGAAGAAAATTATTCCTGAACTTTTAACTTTCTGACTCGATCAATCAGGTTCGCTGTGTCGCCTGAAAGCAGTTGTGGGACTAGTGCAGCAATATCGTCACGCGGTAAATCCCACCATCTAATTTCCAACAACTCTTTAATTGTATTTGCCTCAAATCTGTATTTGATTAATTTTGCGGGATTACCGGCAACGATTGAATATGGCTCAACGTTTTTGGTGACAACCGCTCTTGCCCCGATGATAGCACCATCTCCTATGCTAATTCCGCAAAGAATCGTTGCACCATATCCGATCCATACGTCGTTTCCGATGACAAGGTCACCTTTCGAGGTAGGATGCCCCTTGATATTTCGCCATTCTTCAATAAACGTATTGAAGGGAAATGTACTTACCCAATCTGCGCGATGCTCGCCTCCCAGCATTATCGTAACGTCGCCCGCAAATGAGCAATATTTTCCGATAGTCAGCCTAGTGCTGCTGTCCCAGGATAAAATCTGAGGCGAGCCGTAAGAGCCCTCCCCGATTTCATATCGTTGGTAACGAGGATCTTTTTTCATGGGAACATGACGCGATTTGCGCTTCCCCAATCGGAGGATCAATTTATCAAACAAGCCCATATGCGTGAATTACCTTAGCTTGCGAAAAGTAGTTTTCAGCTTGTACGCGACTCTGCTGAATAACTGGAGTCTTTTGGGATACCAATTAGATTGGTATACGATCCCCAAATAATTTTCTGCAAGAATATGCTCGTTACTGCCAGCCCGCTCATCTTCCTCATACTCTTCAAAATACAAATATGCTTTGAAAATCGGCTCTCTGGGCAACAATGTAACAGATTGAAATTTTAGTAGTGCCTCTCCGTACCAAAAGCCTTCGCTAGGAAGTTTGCATATAGCATCCAAAATGTTGATGCAATTTGGCACTAAATGGCGGGACTCTAAATCGCGCCAGACTTTTGAATTCCAGATCACAGGAAACGGGCCAAAATTGTAATTAATCCCCTGTCTCCCAAAATATGTACGGAAGCTGACCTGATATTTTTTGAAATTGTCGTTTGCTTTTTTCAGATTATGGGTCAAACAAAAATGCGCAAAGCTTTTCCCTTCATGCATTATGGTAAACGGCGTGCCATCTGGAGAAACAAAATCGTGGGCATAAAAATCTCGAATGAATCTCGAGTCCGAATCAACACAAACACAATTTTCAAGCGGATTAAGGCGCCAGAATTCTGCTTTGACAATTTGTTGGGACAAATGCCCAGGCAGGGATTTATATGCCGCCATGCCGATTGCAGGATTGGCGGCAATAATTTCTTCATCGCACAGCCAATGCACATCCGCTATTCCGATCTTATTTTTAAACAAAGTCAGGTCGGATTCCGGTACGCATAGGTAAAGAGGCAGTTTGTCGCGGTTGAATTGCCGGATGCTTTTTACCAATGCAGCAGCCCTATCGAGATCATCTCGATAGCTTTTGCAAAAAATGACAATGTTGCTCAAAAAAAAGCCTTTATGTTTAAGCTCGCCGCCAATTTACGGACGCGATTCAAATATCGCCAGCGTTTGAACCAACTTTTCGGTTGATTGTTCAACGCATGCTCAAAACGTTTTTGAATGCGATATGCAGAAATTGACTTACCAGTTTTTTGCAGCTCCGCATATTGAGCCAATATCGCCAGATTGCCGTCCCTTAAATGCGGAAAGAGAATTTTAGAGCCATGTTTGCTGGTAATGCGCTTTTTGTTGCGCTTCAGCAGTTCCCGCGTTTCGCGCGGCATTTTGCCAAAACTGGCACTACCGCGATGATAAATAAATGTATCCTCCGCAACCCTTAAGTCAAATCCTGCCTGTTTGACCCGAAGAGAATAGTCAAAGTCCTCGTAGTACCCGCGCCCAAATTCTTCATCGAGCAACCCGACTTGATCCAAGGCTCGGCGTGCAATTGCCACGCAGTGAAAGTCCATCCGATAAGTGGATAATTCTTCCTTTCCACCACTGTTCGCATACAGAAGACCCTGTTGGATTTTTTGCTCTATTGCTTCAGCCGCAGTAAGAATAGCTTGTTCATTTCCAGCTGCGTTAGTTACTGGGCCGATCATGCCGAGTTTTTCGTTGCCAGCAAAATGGGCTGCTAATCGATCTATCATTCCAGCGGGGGCTATAGTATCGCTGTTGAGCAAAATCACTACATCCCCGTAGGAAGCCCGTATTCCAATATTGTTCCCTGCAGCAAACCCAAGGTTACGTTCATTGAATATAAAATGGACATGGGGATATTGCTCCTGCGCTTGCTGCAAAAATTGTCTTGTCGGCGCATCAGAGGCGTTATCAACAACAATAATTTCCCACGAATTGAAAGAAGGATCTTCATATAAAGAATTCAAACACTTACCTGTTGTTTCCGAGTAATCGTTGTAGCTCAGAATGATAATGCTGATTTTCATTGGCAATCTCATCAGGCAGGAAAAAGGGCTAGCGCTCTCGATAAAGCTGGCCCCACTTGTTGTGATAACCGGAGCATGTTGTCTATTTTGCTGCGCATATTGCCGTCGTACCAAAATTTACTCGCCAACACCAAATCTCGCTGAACATCATTTTTCCCATGTGCCAAAAGCACGTACCCCATACTTTCCAAAAGCTGCAACACATCGGATTCAAGTCGTTGCCCCGGCCAACACTCCCTTGTTTCCACTTCCACATGGATCAATTTAATTCGATCTGCTGCATCTTTCATACTTTCTAATACCTCAAAGGCAAAGCCTTCAACATCCACCCACATGGCAACTTTATTGGCGTGGGAATACTCTTTTTTTAAAAACGAATCAATTCTTGTTGAGCGTACTTGAACCTCTTGATTAAGCATTCCAGCTTCAGATCTTGGTATGGCTGAACTGGTACCTCGGTTAAAGCTGTTTTTTGTTTTATCCGGACGCTGTATATAAAATGACTGTATTCCTTCATTAGCTGAAACAAGCTGATTCACGACTCGGATTTTCTTATTTCTAATTTCGTCATCGGCATTCATAAGATTGTAGTTGTCAGGATTAGCTTCAAAAGCTACCAATTCGGCATGACTCAAGAGCGTTCTAAAGCGTTTGGAATCTGCACCGTCCATACTACCTATATCCATCACAGTATCTGGTTTCAGTAGCCAAAGTAAACTGTGAAACGCATATTTGGTCTTCAGAACAATTGGTGCCATAGGAAATATATTCAGAATTAAAAAGAGAATAAAACTACTGTTTTTTTAGTTATCGTTAAAAACGCGCAAATTGTTCCAATTTTAGTCATCAGTAAACTGTGAATAGCTGCTCGACGTTCCCAACAGTACTGCAAGGGTCAATGCATAAAATGCCGCCGTCATTTTGAGATCAAATATTTCCACCGTTAATCCAAAAATGAAAAAACCGAGAACTAATCCCAACCCCATTAAGCTGGCTACTTTTTTTTGCCCGACTGAAGTATTCAGAGACATCCAAAAAAATTTGGCTGGTACTATATATACGGCAAGGATCGAGAGCAAACCAAAAATTCCCAAATTCGCGCATTTCGACAAAATTTCGTTATGAACTTCAGATGTCCCCAACACTGACGCCATGTGAGTGAGTATTTTTTGCTCTGCAAGAGTAGGCATTATTTCTCTAAAGCCATCGGAACCTAAACCAAAAAGAGGGTTCTGTAAAAATACATGGATTGCAGCTTGCCAAAGTTGTATACGAATTCCTAGCGAGGTATCTCTATTACCGTTGCTATATGCCACAATATCTTGAAATGCCGCATTGATGCGTAAATGAATCAGCTCAACATTGCTGTAAGCAAAAAGAGCAAAAACTATCATCAAAATGCTAACGATCAATAATTTCTGCGCTAATTTTTGTGGGTTTTGCCCATACACCCAGACAAATACTAAAAGCGGAGCTGCAAGCCATGCTCCTCTTTCGCCAGCCTGAATAGCCATATAGATACCTGCAACAAAACCACATAATTTAAGTGCCACTATCCACTTGGCGTCACGCAATGCGCGGTTTAGCGCAAGTAACGAAAGAAAGCCCAGCATTATCGCAAGATCGGCAAAATGAATAGCATTTATAAAACTACCCGTGGTCGCTCGGACACCATCCAACGTTGCGGGATGAAAGCGAATAACGATTAGCCCAGTCAGAGCTCCAATCGGGATACCCAATTGCAATACTGTATTGGCACGAAAATCTATTTGCCTCAAAGCAAGATAGATAGGGATCGCGAGCAAAAATCTTGCCGTCCAATCGTACGAAGGCATATCAAATTTTCCATGATAGATTTGGCTTAACAACGTCGCCAGAAATGGGGATGCCATAGCCAAAGCAAAAGTGATTGCTTGTTGATCCCAGTGTGGCCGCAATTTTGCGGTCCGCAGCAGAAAATGGAATGAGATTACCAACAGCAATAAAAACATTCCGTTCATGCCCCCTTTTACCGTTAGCATCAGAGACGGGTAGAAAAGTAATATCGTGGCAATAATTCCTGCGGTGTTGCACTGATATATTTTTGACATGAGGCGACTTTGGTTAGTGAGGCGGGTTATTTTTGGCGCTATTATACGCTATCAAATTTTGGCACTCTCTTAATGGCTACGTATGTAATAGGTGATATTCAAGGCTGTTTTAACGAGCTTGATCAATTGCTAAAAAAAATTTGTTTTGATTCTGCTTTTGATCAGTTATGGTTTGTCGGCGATTTAGTCAATCGGGGTCCAGATTCGCTTCAAGTTCTGCGTTTTGTTAAATCCTTGGGCAATCGTGCAATAACCGTACTTGGCAATCATGATCTGCATTTGCTTGCTGTCGCCACAGGCGTGGCAAAATTGCATCCCAACGACACATTGGATGATGTGTTAAAAGCCCCTGACCGCAATGATTTACTTGCTTGGCTAAGGCACCAACGACTGCTGTATGTACAAGACGGTTATATGCTGGTGCATGCCGGACTATTACCGCATTGGACTGTCAATCAGGCTCAAACACTGGCTCATGAAGTGGAACTCGCTTTGCGCAGAGATAATTTCGCTGATTTTTTTAAGCACATGTACGGCAATTCCCCTCGCGACTGGAGCGACGATCTCGGCGGTTATAAACGTTTGCGCGTAATTACCAATGCGCTAACCCGCATGCGCATCTGCACACCGCAGGGCGAAATGGATTTCAAGTTCAAAGGCGAGGTGGAAAAAATCCCTGAAGGCTATATGCCTTGGTTCGATTTACCCAAACGTAAAAGCAAGGATGCCACGGTAATCTTCGGGCATTGGTCGGCATTAGGATTGAAGGTTACACCCAATATCATTGCGCTGGATACCGGCTGCTTATGGGGTGGCGCGCTAACAGCCATTCGTCTGGAAGACCGTAAAGTTTTTCAGGTCGCCTGTACCAATCCGGTTGCACAAGATTGGTAGTCTGAAACGAGGGCAGCTCCAATCCGTAAGCTGCGATTGCACTACCCTCTTCAGCTTAATGCCGACGCAGAGGTGGACTGTACGCACTGCCCCGCACATCAAGATGGCGAAAGGTAATGCGTCCTTTACTCAGGTCGTAAGGAGATAGCTCCAGCGACACCTTGTCGCCCGCGATAATACGGATATGGTTCTTCTTCATTTTGCCCGCGCTATAGGCAATCAGCTTGTGGCCATTCTCCAGCGTCACGCGAAAGCGCGAGTCCGGCAGTACTTCGTCCACCAGACCGTTCATTTCGATCAACTCTTCTTTGGCCATGCTTATTCGGCACCGCGGATATTCGACGCCTGCTGACCTTTGGGGCCCGCAGTAATATCGAAATTCACGCGCTGACCTTCAGTCAGCGTCTTGAAACCTGCGCTTTGGATTGCGGAAAAGTGCGCGAACAAATCGTCGCCGCCGTTTTCAGGCGTGATAAAACCGAAACCTTTTGCGTCGTTGAACCACTTAACTGTACCTGCTGCCATGATAAATCTCCTGAAAATAAAACATTAAAGGGACAAGCCCCGAGCGGGACGAAGATCAAGACGGCAGGGAGATGAAGGGAGGAACCGCGAAATACGGAGACTAACCAGACAGCAACAACAGCACTTGAGAATCGCTGGCGCGCACTGTGCGCGTTATTAGCAGGAATAGCAAATAAATCTTTTTTTATCGCTCAAACAAAAACGCTTACTTTCCAAAGCTCTCAGGGCGACGCGTTGCATCGCCCCCCGCATACGATTAAAGCGTAATGGCAAAACCAAAATGTTTCTTAAACAAGTCGGCAATCTCGGCTTGGGAATGACGGTGGTTCTGACCGCCACGGCTGGCGATCTTGAGCGAGCCCATCAATGAAGCCAAGCGCCCCGTCGTTTCCCAATCCCAACCGCGTTCAATACCATACAGCAAGCCTGCTCGATAAGCATCACCGCAACCTGTCGGATCAACAACGGCAACCGGTTTAGGTGTAGGAATTGCGATCTCTTTACCGCCGGTATAAATCATTGAGCCGTCAGCCCCCAGCGTCACTACCAAAGCGGTCACACGTTGTGCAATTTCCTTCAACGATTTGCCAGTTTTGTCTTGCAGCAACTGTGCTTCGTAGTCGTTCACCGTGATGTAGTTCGCCTGCTCGACAAAATCGAGCAACTCGCTGCCGGAGAACATCGGCATACCCTGACCGGGATCGAACACGAAAGGAATGCCCGCATCGACGAATTCTTGCGCGTGCTTCAGCATGCCATCACGCCCGTCCGGCGAAACGATACCGAGCGTCACGTCCTTGGCGGCATTCACATGATTCAGGTGCGACATCGACATCGCACCCGGATGGAACGCGGTGATCTGGTTGTCGTCGAGATCGGTGGTGATGAAGGCCTGTCCGGTGAAATTGCCGGGCACGGTGCGAATATGCGTCTGCGGTAAACCGAACTTTTCCAAACGTGTGGCGTAGGGGGCAAAGTCATCGCCCACCGTCGCCATAATAAGCGGACGCCCGCCCAGCAGTTGCAGGTTATAAGCGATATTGCCCGCGCAGCCGCCGTATTCGCGACGCATCTCGGGAACGAGGAAAGCAACGTTCAGGATATGAATCTGGTCGGGAAGAATATGGTTCTTGAAGTGATCCTTGAACACCATAATGTTGTCGAAAGCGAGGGAACCGCAGATCAGAGTATTCATATTGGTCGCAGAGGTTAGTTAAAGTTAAGGTTGAATTATATCAGCAGGGTTCAGGCAAAAATCACCAGTCCCCATACGGCGGCGGCATTAACCAGACTCACAAATACGGCGGCGCTGCCGATATCTTTGGCGCGCTTGGCCAGATCGTGATTCTCCAGCGAGATGCGATCCACCGTCGCTTCGATAGCGGAATTGATGAGCTCGACCAGCAGCACCAGCAGGATGCTGCCAACCAGCAAAGCCTTGCCGATGTTGCCGACAGGTAACCACAGCGCCAGCGGAATTGCCACGGCGGCAATCACCAGCTCCATGCGGAATGCGTCTTCGTGTTGATAAGCAGAACGCAGACCGTGCATCGAATACCCCATTGCATTCCACACGCGCCGCAGCCCAGTCTTGCCTTTGTAAGGACTTTGCATCACAGCTCCGTACTGTTTATTGCAACGCCGCCAGCGCGGCATCGTAATTCGGTTCGTGGGTGATGTCGTCCACCAGCTCGGCGTGGATGACGCGGTCTTTTTCATCCAGCACCAGCACCGCGCGCGCGGTGACACCGGCCAGCGCGGTATCGGCGATTTTCACGCCGTAATTGCGCATGAAATCGCGACCGCGCATCAGCGACAGCGTGACCACATTTTCCAGCCCTTCGGCCACGCAGAAGCGGCTCATCGCGAACGGCAGGTCAGCGGAAATGACCAGCACCACGGTGTTATTCAGCTTGCTGGCGGCTTCGTTGAACTTGCGCGTGGACGTGGCGCACACGGCGGTGTCCAAGCTAGGCACGATGTTCAACACCTTGCGCTTACCCGCGAAGCTTTGCAGCGACACGTCTTTCAAATCTTTATCCACCAGCGTGAATGCGGGAGCTTGCTGGCCGACAGACGGGAATGCCCCGAACAGGGTAAGGGGGGCGCCACCGAGGGTGACGGCGGTTTTGTTGCTGATGTCTTTGGACATGATGGTCTCCGGTTGGGTTAACGTAGGAGCGGCTTTAGCCGCGAATGGATGCACAACCTCTATTCGCGGCTAAAGCCGCTCCTACTTGTCTGTTGGTTACGACTGCACCGGTGCGCAAACGCACACCAGATTTTTATCGCCATACACATTATCCACTCTCGCCACCGCAGGCCAGAATTTATTTTCGCGTACCCACGGCAAGGGGAAGGCCGCCTGCTCGCGCGAGTAGGGGCGCGGCCACTCGTTGGCGCAGACCGATTTAGCGGTATGCGGCGCGTGCTTGAGGATGTTGTCCTTCTTGTCGGCACGACCGGAAATGACCTCGTCAATCTCCTTGCGGATGGCGATCATTGCCTCGCAGAACCTATCCAGCTCGGCCTTCGATTCGCTCTCGGTCGGCTCCACCATCAGCGTATCCACCACCGGGAATGAAGTCGTCGGCGCGTGGAAGCCGAAGTCCATCAGGCGCTTGGCGATGTCGGCCACCTCCACGCCTTCTTTCTTCCACTCGCGGCAATCGAGAATCATCTCGTGCGCGCAGCGGCCGTTGCTGCCGCTGTACAGCGTGGCATAGTGGTCTTTCAGCGCTTCCTTGATGTAGTTCGCGTTCAGGATCGCCATCTTGGTCGCTTCGGTCAGCCCCGCCCCGCCCATCATCTTGATGTAAGCGTAGGAGATCAGCAGGATAAGTGCGCTGCCGTAGGGTGCTGCGGATACCGCGTGGATGCCCTGCGCGCCGCCAACCTTGACCACCGGGTGCGATGGCAAAAACGGTGCGAGATGCGCCGCCACGCCGATGGGGCCAGCGCCCGGTCCGCCGCCGCCGTGCGGGATGGCAAAGGTCTTGTGCAGGTTGAGGTGGCACACGTCCGCGCCGATGTTGCCGGGGCTGGTGAGGCCGACTTGCGCGTTCATGTTGGCGCCGTCCATGTACACCTGGCCGCCGTTGGCGTGAATGATCGCGGTGATGTCGCGGATGGATTCCTCGTATACGCCGTGCGTGCTGGGATAGGTGACCATCAGGCAGGACAAGTTGGCCTTGTGTTCTTCGGCTTTTGCGCGCAGATCGTCCACGTCGATGTTGCCACGGCTGTCGCACTTCACCACCACGATGTCCAGGCCGCACATCGCCGCACTGGCGGGGTTGGTGCCGTGTGCGGAAGACGGAATCAGCACCACGTTGCGATGCGCCTCGCCGCGTGAACGGTGGTAAGCCTGAATCACCAGCAGCCCGGCGTATTCGCCGGACGCGCCGCTGTTGGGCTGGAAGCTCATTTGCGCGAAGCCAGTAATTTCGGTCAGCGCCGCATTGAGCCCCGCGATGATTTCCTGATAGCCGCGCGCCTGTTCGGCGGGCACAAACGGATGCAGGTTGGCGAACTCCGGCCAAGTCAGCGCCAGCATCTCGGAGGCCGCGTTGAGCTTCATGGTGCAGGAGCCCAGCGAAATCATCGAGTGCGTCAGCGACAGATCTTTGTTTTCGAGACGCTTGATGTAACGCATCATCTCGGTTTCGGTGCGATAACTGTTGAACACCGGATGGCTCAGGATGGCGGACTGGCGCGGCTTCATCAGCAGTGCCTGCGCGTTGACTTGCGCTTGCGTCAAGGTGCTGGCCGCTTTTCCGGCAGCTTGAGCCAACACGGACAGGATCGCGTTGAGGTCATCGACCGAGGTGGTTTGATCGAGCGAGATGCCCAAACCTTCGGCGCTGTAACGGAAGTTAATCTGCGCCGCATCGGCCAGCGCCAGTATCTTCGCGTTGTCGGTGTTCTGCAATTTCAACGTGTCGAAGAACACGCCTTCGGCCAATGTGTAACCCAACTTTTTCAGTTCGCTTGCCAGCAGCGCGGCGGAGCGGTGCACCTGTGCTGCGATACCGCGCAAGCCTTCCGCGCCGTGATACACCGCGTACATGCTTGCCATGATCGCCAGCAATGCCTGCGCGGTGCAGATGTTGGAAGTGGCCTTCTCGCGGCGGATATGTTGCTCGCGCGTTTGCAGCGCCATGCGCAACGCCGGATTGCCGTCGGCATCGAGCGACACGCCGATGATGCGTCCCGGCATCGAACGCTTGTGCGCATCGCGGCAGGCGAAGAACGCGGCATGCGGGCCGCCGTAGCCCAGCGGCACACCGAAACGTTGTGCGGAGCCGAACACCACATCCGCGCCCCACTCGCCCGGCGGCGTGAGCAGCACCAGACTCAAAATGTCGGCAGCGACCGCGATGCTCATGCCGCAAGCTTTGGCGCGCGCCACGAAATCGGCATAGTCGTGCACCGTGCCGTCGGCAGCCGGATATTGCAGCAACGCGCCGTAAATATTGGCGTTCAAGGCGGCCGTTTTAAAATCGCCGATCACCAATTCGATACCCAAGGGCGCGGCGCGCGTCTGTAACAGCTCGATGGTTTGCGGGAAACATTCGTGCGACACGAAGAACGTGTTTTTGCCCGCCGCCGCGTCTTCGCGCGAGCGCAAGCCGTGCAGCATGGTCATCGCTTCGGCGGCGGCGGTGGCTTCATCCAGCAACGAAGCGTTGGCGATTTCCATCCCGGTCAGATCGACGATCATGGTCTGGAAATTCAGCAATGCTTCCAAACGCCCTTGCGCAATCTCGGCCTGATACGGCGTGTAAGCGGTATACCAGCCGGGATTCTCCAGCACGTTGCGCTGAATCACGGGCGGCAGCACCGTGTCGTAATACCCCAAGCCGATATAACTTTTGAACAACTTATTCTTCGCCGCAACGCCGCGCAGGTGTTGCAGGAACGCATACTCGCTCATCCCTGCTGGCAGATTCAATGGCTTTTGCAAACGGATAGCGGCGGGGACAGTTTGGGCTATCAACGCATCCAGCGAGGGCGCGTTGATCTTGTTCAGCATGGCTTGCACGTCTTGCGCGTTCGAGCCGTTGTGGCGAGTGACGAATTGTTCGGCCATTTTGAAAACTCTCTGGAGTAGGGACGAATGGGAAGGGGGAAGGGTAAAACCTCGGAGTTGCTTCTACCCTTAAACACCGCAGGTGCGCTCTCTTCCCCCTTTACCCTTCCCGATTTTTAGTGTGCTTCGCTATCGACAACAGCCTGGTATCCGGCTGCATCCAGCAATGCCGCCACATCCGCCGCATTGTCCGGCGTCATCTTGAAAATCCATGCGCCGTAAGGATCGCTGTTGATATTTTCGGGAGCGGCATCCAATTCGCTGTTGGCGGCGGTCACTGTGCCGGATACGGGCGCGTATACGTCGGCGGCGGCCTTCACCGATTCCACTACGGCGCATTCTTCTTTGGCAGTCAGCTTGCGTCCGACTGCGGGCGCTTCGACGAACACCATGTCGCCCAGCAGCTCTTGCGCGTGTTGGGTGATGCCTACGGTGATGCTGCCGTCGGCTTCGGTTTTGACCCATTCGTGGGAGGCGGTGTATTTCAGGTTGCTTGGGTTGCTCATTATTTTCTCCATGTGTAGGTCGGGTTTTAACCCGACATCAAAAAAACAGTCGGACTGAAGTCCGACCTACATTTTTAAATCAAACCTTTGCCGTTACGGGCGAACGGATATTTCACCACTTGCGCGGACAGCATCTTATCGCGGATAGCAACTTGCACGGTATCGCCGATTTGCACGCCGTTCGGCACGCGCGCCAGCGCGATGGATTTTTCCAGCGTGGGCGAAAAAGAGCCGCTGGTGATTTCGCCCGCGCCGCGCGCGGTTTGCACTTTTTGATGGCCGCGCAATACACCGCGATCCAACAGCACGAGGCCGACCAGTTTGCTGCTGGGCGGATTGGCCAGCAATGCGGCCTTGCCGATGAAGTCGCGTTCGCTCTTGAGATCGACCGTCCACGCCAAGCCGGATTCCAGCGGGCCGACGCTCTCATCCATATCCTGCCCGTACAGATTCATGCCCGCTTCCAGACGCAAGGTATCGCGCGCACCGAGGCCGATGGGTTTAACCCCCGCCTTGTTCAAGTCGTACCAGAACGCTTCCGCTTTTTCTTTCGGCAGCATCACCTCGAAACCGTCTTCGCCGGTGTAGCCCGTGCGCGCCACAAAATATTCGTCGCAGTCCACCGCTTGAAAATTCACCAGCCCTTCAGTCGCGCCCTTAGTCTGTGGCAATACCTGCCACACCTTGGCACGGGCATTGGGGCCTTGAATGGCGACCATCGCCAAATCATCGCGCGAGGTAATGGTGAGCTTGGGGGCATGCGTAGCGACTTGTTGCTTCATCCACGCAATATCTTTATCCGCCGTGCCCGCATTCACCACGATGCGGAACCACTGCTCGGTCATGAAGTAGATGATGAGGTCGTCGATCACGTGACCATCGGGGCGCAGCATGGCGGAGTAGAGCGCCTTGCCGGGGATGGTGATTTTGTCGGCATTGTTCGCCAGCAGGTAGCGCAGAAAGGCGCGCACGCCGTAGCCCTTGGCATCCACCACGCGCATGTGGCACACGTCGAACATGCCGCAATCGTTGCGCACCTGATGGTGCTCGTCGATTTGCGATCCGTAATTCACCGGCATATCCCAACCGCCGAAATCCACCATCTTGGCGCCCATCGCGCGGTGCGCCGCATTCAAAGGAGTTTGTTTGAGAGTCGTCATATTTATTTCCAAGTAATAAAAAAGGCGCAGCGCGAAATCGCGCTGCGCCCCATCTGTCCTTGGTACCTGAGAGATTACGGATAAACCGCGTGCCCCTTCGGTGGTTGATTTAACAACACTCTCCAGATTTGCCTGTTCCGATTAGTTCCTGAGCCTGAGCGGTTACGGGTGTTGCGCCTTCGGCGGTGCTTTAACTCTGCACTCTCTCCCAGTCGGTTTTATCAGCTTAAAAATTATATCGGAAATTTACTGTATGCAACGATTTGTCTTCACATTGACTATCTGACAACGTTGGGAATGAATGTAGTTGTTTACCGACTGCAATTTGCCCATACCCTCTCTGCAAGCTAAAATGTTCGTTCTCACTACATCAATCCAATGTCGATTGGGTTTCTCCAGTAACCCTACTAATTATGAAGAAAATTCTCTTATTCGGTAAAAGTGGGCAAGTTGGCTGGGAGCTGCAACGCAGCCTTTCCCTGCTTGGAGAGTTAATCGCTGTAGATTATGACAGCAAGGATTTGTGTGGCGATTTTACCGATTTGTCGGGTCTAGCCAAAACAGTGCACGCGGTTGCGCCGGACATTATCGTCAATGCCGCAGCACATACAGCGGTAGATAAAGCGGAAAACGAACCCGATCTTGTGCGCACCATTAATGCGCTGGCTCCCGGAGTATTGGCTCAAGAGGCTAATCGCATTAATGCCTGTCTGGTTCATTATTCTACCGACTACGTATTTGACGGTTCCGGCAGCAAAGCATGGCGCGAAACAGACCATACCGGACCTCTTAGTGTTTACGGTTTTACCAAACTTGAAGGCGAACGGCTCATTCAACAATCCGGTTGCCGGCACCTGATTTTCCGCACCAGTTGGGTTTATTCTTCACGCGGCGGAAACTTTGCCAAAACCATGGTTAAACTGGCGCAAGAGCGCGACAGCCTGAAAATCATTAACGATCAGTTTGGTGCTCCTACCGGTGCTGACCTGATTGCGGACATCACGGCTCATGCAATTCGGATTGTCCAACAAAAACCTGAGCTATTTGGCCTCTATCATCTTGTGGCTGCGGGTGAAGTTTCTTGGCATGGCTATGCCAGTTTCGTTCTCGATTTTGCACGGCACATGGGGCTTTCTCTCAAAGTCGCGCCCGATGCTATTCGGCCTGTGCCTACCAGTGAGTATCCCACTGCCGCGGTACGGCCCCATAATTCACGTTTAAATACTGCGGCACTTGAAAGCGCATTTGATCTGCACCTGCCCAATTGGCAAACGGGCGTAGCCCGCATGCTTACTGAAACTTTGGATAAACAATTATGATAAAGCGTAAAGGCATCATTCTTGCGGGCGGCTCCGGCACCCGTTTGCATCCGGTCACACTTGCCGTGTCTAAGCAGTTGCTTCCGATTTACGATAAGCCGATGATTTATTACCCGCTGTCCACGCTCATGTTAGCAGGGATACGCGACATTTTGATTATTTCTACGCCGCAGGACACTCCCCGGTTCCAGCAACTGCTCGGAGATGGCAGCGCTTGGGGATTGAATCTGCAATATGCAGTGCAGCCCTCGCCGGATGGCTTGGCTCAGGCATTTATTATTGGTCGCGAATTTATCGGCAACGATCCTTCCGCGCTTGTGTTGGGCGACAACATTTTCTACGGGCACACATTCCAAAATCAGTTGGCCAATGCTATGAACAAAAGCGAAGGAGCCTCTGTTTTTGCCTACCACGTACGCGATCCAGAACGCTATGGTGTTGTTGAGTTTGACCAAAACGGGCTTGCGGTTTCCCTTGAAGAAAAACCTGCCGTGCCCAAATCCAGCTTTGCTGTAACCGGCCTATATTTCTACGATAACTATGTTTTGGATATCGCCAAAAATCTGAAGCCCTCTCCGCGCGGCGAATTGGAAATTACCGATGTGAATTCTATTTATCTCCAGCGGGGTAAGTTATCGGTCGAGATTATGGGACGCGGCTATGCTTGGTTGGATACCGGCACGCATGAGTCTTTGCTCGATGCGGGACAATTCATTCAAACCATCGAACACCGTCAGGGTCTGAAAATTGCGTGCCCGGAAGAAATAGCTTATCGCCAAGGATTCATTGATGCCGCACAACTTGAAAAGCTCGCCACTCCATTAAAGAAAAGCGGCTATGGGGATTATTTGCTACAAGTTCTAAGAGAAAAAGGGAGTGCCAAGTGAAAGCCGTCGCCACCGCTATTTCTGATGTATTGATTATCGAACCCAAGGTTTTCGGTGATGATCGCGGCTTCTTTTTTGAAAGCTTCAACCGACGGGTATTTGCCGATCTTGTCGGGCGGGATATTAACTTCGTGCAAGATAACCACTCGCGCTCTGCTCAAAATGTGCTGCGCGGTTTGCACTATCAAATCCAGCATCCGCAGGGAAAGCTGGTGCGCGTTATTAGCGGCAAGGTTTTTGATGTGGCAGTTGACATTCGGCGCTCATCGCCCACGTTCGGCAAGCATGTAGCGGTGGAACTTTCCGTCGAAAACAAGCGCATGCTATGGATTCCAGAAGGCTTCGCTCACGGCTTTGTCGTGGTTTCGGACTCGGCGGAATTTCTTTATAAGACGACGGACTATTGGTATCCCGAACACGAACGCAGCCTCAAATGGGACGATCCGGTATTGAAAATCGACTGGCAGCTAAATACTCCGCCCTTGTTGTCGGGGAAAGATGCCCAAGGAAAGCACCTTTCCGAGGCTGAGCTTTTCTCTTAACCGCTTACTTATGGATAAAACAGATAGAGCTTGTATCCGGCAGGTTTCAAATCGGTCGTATCAAACCGTAATTTGACCGATATTTCCCGGGTACTTGCCAGTCCCGAAGTTTCATCTTCCCTCGCATTGAGATACTCCGCAGGAGCAAATGTCCGTCTTGCGATAACCTTCTCCTGAATATCCGTCAGACTCAGTTCCAGACTTGGATAGGCCTGAACATAAGGCGCACGATTGTGTAAAGTTGCGCTCAGTGTAATGACGTTGGACTGTATCGGATCCGCCTGCAAGTCGGATGATTCGATACTCATCAACTCCGCTTTTTGGGGCAACGGGATACTGCATTTGAGCAGATCGCAATAGCCGCTAAGCACGGGCTTCACACCGGGCAACTCGGCGGCCAGTTCAACGCGCAGGAGATATAGCACTTGCGCCAGAAAAACCAGCAGTAACAGCAACGAACCCATCACCCACGGCCAGGTGCGCCGCTTACGAACAGGTTTGGCAACTTCCTCCGGTTTTATCTCTTTCTCATCCTGTTGCAGAATTTGATCCGCCAGAGTTGCAGGTTCTGTCGCTGGAATAGCATCCAGAGACATCGGTTGCTCTTGCGAAACAGAAATATCAACCGCACTTTCAACGGCAGTTTCTATTTCTTGTAATTGCTCAATCGGCAAGCTGAGTTGCGGATCCGCCTCTTTTTCGCACAAATGTTCAATCGCATGAAAGACCTCATTGCATCGGCCACAACGCACCATGCCGTCATGCGATGCCAGTTGCTCTTCACTCACCCGGAAGCGCGTAGCGCATTCTGGGCACTGCGTGACGGACATACTCATTTCTTTACGCCGGAGAGGCACGCCCAACCGTCTTCAATCACGACGGGAGCCATCTCGAACCATTGCGCGTAAATGCGCATCACATCTTCCGCCTGCTCGGCGAGGATGCCGGAAAGCACGATGCGACCACCGGATTTTGCCGCACCAGCTAGCAACGGTGCCAGCGCGCGCAACGGGTTGGTAAGGATATTGGCGACGACCACATCATACTGGGTGAGCGAGGCCCCTTCGGGCAGGTAGAAATCCGCCTGCACCTGATTGGCTGCGGCATTGTCGCGACTGGCCAGCACGGCCTGCGCATCCACGTCCACACCGATGGCAGAGCCCGCACCGAGTTTCATCGCGGCAATGGCTAGGATGCCGGAACCGCAACCGTAGTCGAGCACGCTCTCGCCGCCACGCAGGTTGCCGTCCAGCCAGCGCAAACACAACCGCGTGGTGGGGTGGCTGCCGGTGCCGAAGGCTAAGCCGGGGTCGAGTGCGATATTAATCGCGGAGGGGTCTGTCGGCGTATGCCAAGTCGGCACAATCCACAAGCGTTCGGAAATGCGGATAGGATCGAACTGCGCTTGGGTCAGACGCACCCAATCGCTTTCTTCCAGCGTTTCTATTTTGTGCGGGGGCAGGGGATAAATCCCGAGATTGGTACAGGCGGCTTGCAGAATATCGGCAACTGGCATGTCGCTTTCAAACAGCGCATTGACGAGGTTGTGCTGCCAGACGGCGGAAGTCGGCTCGCCCGGTTCGCCGAAGATCGCCTGCTCGTCGGGCGTGTCGGCATCCGCATCCAGCATGTCCACCGACAACGCGCCGTTTTCCAGCAGCGCCTCACTCAATGCCTCGGCGTAGTCGGCCTCGGCACGCACCGACAACGTTAACCAGGACATGGTTACTTGCCTTTCGTTCTTTCCGCCAGCTTATGCTCAAGGTAATGGATGTTGGTTCCACCTTGGACAAATGCGGCATCCTGCATCAATTCCTGATGCAACGGAATGTTGGTCTGAATACCTTCCACCACCATTTCCGACAGTGCGGTACGCATACGGGCAATCGCCTGATCACGCGTATCACCGTAAGCGATGATCTTGCCGATCATAGAATCGTAATGGGGCGGAATAAAGTAGTTGTTGTACACATGCGAATCGACGCGGATGCCGGGACCGCCGGGCACATGCCAGTTGGTGATGCGGCCCGGCGATGGCACGAAGGTGTAGGGATGCTCGGCGTTCACACGGCATTCAATCGCATGCCCCTTGAACTGGATGTCCTTCTGGCGGAACGGCAGTTTTTCGCCTGCAGCGATACGGATTTGCTGCTGCACGATGTCGATGCCGGTAATCATTTCGGAAACCGGGTGTTCAACCTGCACGCGGGTGTTCATTTCAATGAAATAGAACTCGCCGTTTTCGTACAGGAACTCGAATGTGCCCGCACCGCGATAGCCGATCTTGCGGCAGGCTTCGGCACAGCGCTCGCCAATCTTGTCGCGCAACTTGGTATTCAGCAACGGCGCTGGGGCTTCTTCCAAAATCTTCTGGTGACGGCGCTGCATGGAGCAATCGCGCTCGCCCAAAAACACCGCGTTGCCGTGCTGATCGGCCAACACTTGAATTTCGATGTGGCGCGGATTCTCCAAAAACTTTTCCATGTACACCATGGGGTTGTTGAAGGCTGCCTGCGCTTCGGTCTTGGTCATGGTCACCGCGTTCAACAACGCCGCTTCGGTATGCACCACGCGCATACCGCGCCCGCCGCCGCCGCCCGCCGCCTTGATGATGACGGGGTAGCCGATGAACTTGGCGATACGCATGATCTCTTTCGGATCATCCGGCAACGCGCCATCCACGCCGGGTACGCAAGGCACGCCGGCCTTGTTCATGGCGTTTTTGGCGGATACCTTGTCGCCCATCAGGCGGATGGTTTCGGCGCGCGGGCCGATAAACACGAAGCCGGATTTTTCCACGCGCTCGGCGAAGTCGGCGTTTTCGGACAAGAAACCATAGCCGGGGTGGATCGCCTGTGCATCGGTGACTTCCGCTGCGCTGATGATGGCGGGAACATGCAAATAGCTTTGGCTGGATGGCGCCGGACCGATACAAACCGACTCGTCTGCCAGCTTGACGTATTTGGCTTCGGCATCGGCTTCGGAGTGAACCGCCACCGTCTTGATACCCAATTCGCGGCACGCGCGTTGAATCCGCAACGCGATCTCGCCGCGGTTGGCAATCAGGATCTTGTCAAACATGATGGGAGTTTCCGGCTTGGCCGGGGTCGTTGTCTTGCGCGGGAACATAGCCATGATAGTTAGCCGATAATGAACAGGGGTTGTCCAAACTCAACTGGTTGGCCGTTTTCAACCAGAATAGCCTTAACGACACCACCCTTGTCGGTTTCAATTTCATTAAGCAGCTTCATCGCTTCGATAATGCATAGCGTGTCGCCTGCATTCACGGTTTGGCCGACATCGACAAATGCTTTGGCACCGGGTGCCGATGCGCGATAGAAGCTACCCACCATTGGCGACTTAATCACATGACCTTCCGGCACGGCGGGTTCGGTCGCAGCGGCGGCGGCAGGAGCGGCAGCAGCCTGAGGTGCGGCAGCGGCTACAAAATGCTGTTGGGGAGCCGCGCTATAGAACTGCTGGCTGGGAGCAACATTGCGCGAAATGCGCACATGCTCTTCCCCCTCGGTCAACTCCAGTTCGGCGATGCCCGAGTTTTCAACCAGTTCAATCAGCGTCTTCAGTTTGCGTAGATCCATTTTTAGCTCCTTACAGAATGTTGTAGTGCGAATTGCAATGCGAGTTCGTAGCCTGTTGCGCCCAACCCGCTGATAACTCCGACAGCGATGTCGGAAAAATAAGATTCCTTGCGAAACGCCTCGCGGGCGAATACGTTAGAAAGATGTACTTCGACGAACGGAATGGCGACTGCCGCCAACGCATCGCGTATCGCCACACTGGTATGTGTGAACGCCGCCGGGTTGATAATGATGAACTCGGTTCCGTCTTGCCGCGCTTGTTGCACCCGGTTAATCAGGTCAGCTTCGGCGTTACTTTGCAAATAAGACAGTTTTGCACCGTTTACTGCGGCTTGTGCCGATAATTTGGCATTAATTTCATCCAACGTGACGCGACCATAAACCCCCGGCTCGCGAGTTCCGAGCAGGTTTAGGTTGGGTCCGTGCAGCACTAGGATATTCTTCATGGGGCGAAGTTTGCCGCAAAATGGGTAAGTTTGTCCATCTTTTCGATGGAATTGGCCTTAAAGCTCCGTATACAAGAGCTTAAACACCCTGAAAGAAATAGACCGTCAAAATAATTCCCAACACAGCGACAAACAGGTTGCTGATGATGCCGGGATCAGTGCGGTAGCCATCGGGAATTTCAATCGGCTTGAGGGTGCGCAATACTTTGCGGTATTGCACGGTCGAGTAGGCGGCCACCGCAGCGCCCAGCAACACAAACGCCAATCCTGTCCAAAAAGAAAGTCCGCGTTGCAACGGCAAGTCGTGCTTGGGCAACAGGATGGAGACAAACAGGCCGAAGCGTTCGATCACGAATCCGAAAGCCATCAAGGCCAAGCTGGTGCGGTTCCAAGCAAGTAAGGTACGTTCGGCGGCGAAGAAAACTCTCGGGTCGTTCAGATCGGACATGCTTTTTCCCTTCTTAGGATTAAAGCCCTGCGTTTTTCAACGACTGCGTAAACTGAGTTGCGTCTTGATACCCCGTCACCCGGAAGTCAGCCAGCTCTTTACCGCCTGCGCCAAAAATCAGAATGGCGGGCGGACCGAATAGCTGGAAGCGCTGCAACAAGGTTTTATCATCACTATTATTTGCAGTAACGTCGGCTTGCAGCAAAACCGCATCTTTCAGCTTGGCCTGCACGGCCGCATCGCTGAAAGTGTTGCGCTCCATTTCTTTGCAGGAAACACACCAATCAGCGTAGAAATCCAGCATGACGAACTTGCCCTTGGCTTGAGCGATGCGGGCATCCAGTTCTGCAACATTTTTTATACGCTCAAAACGCAGAGTGGCAGGCGTCTCGGCACTCGCCCGCCCGATATTGCCGAGCGGACGCAAAATGTCGCGCGCACCCGACAGCGCTCCGATGAGATAGGCCGCGCCGAGCAGCAGCGCGATGACCCCGACACCCTTCCACAGCTTGCGCCAGCCGCTGGCGTTGTGCGGCAACGCATCCAGTGCATGCAGAAAGATCGCCGAGAGAATCAGCAAGGCCGCCCACAACAGCATTTGCGCCGTCACCGGAATAATCGGCGAAATAATCCAGATCGCGAGCGCCAGCATCACCACGCCGAACAGGCGCTTCACCGCCTCCATCCACGCGCCCGCCTTCGGCAGCAACACGCCCGCCGAGGTGCCGATCAACAACAGCGGTGCGCCCATGCCCAGCGCTAGGGCAAACAACGCCGTGCCGCCCAGCACCGCATCGTGCGTCTTGCCGATGTAGAGCAGCGCGCCCGCCATCGGTGCCGCCACGCAGGGGCTCATAATAATGGCGGAGAGTGCGCCCATCGCGAACACGCCGGAAAGATGTCCGCCGTGCAGCTTGTTGCTGGTATCGGTCAGGCGGCTTTGCAGCGCGGAGGGCAATTGCAACTCGTAGAAGCCGAACATGGACAGCGACAGCAGCACAAACACGGCGGCAAAACTGCCCAACACCAGCGGCGTTTGCAGCGCATTGGAAATCAGTTCGCCGGACAATCCAGCCGTAATGCCTGCTGCAGCGTAAGTGAGCGCCATCCCCAACACATAGGCCTGCGACAAAATGAAGGCGTGGACATGGGTGATTTTGTGGCCGCGCCCGACGATGATGCCGGACAAAATCGGCACCATCGGAAACACGCAGGGGGTAAAGGCTAGCAACAAGCCCGCGCCGAAAAAGAACGACACCACCAACCAGAAGCTACCTTGCTTCAACACGTTGGCGATTTGGGTATTTTCGTTTTCGACAGTGGCTGCCGCTGCCGGGGCGGGCGAGTTACACACAAATTGCACCAACTCCACCTCGAACTTCTTTTCGATAGGCGGGTAGCACAGCCCCTTGTCGCTGCAACCCTGATAGCTCGCGTTCAACGTTAGCGGTCGCGTTGTATCGGTGTTTTCCAAAACAATCTTGGCTTGGAACGACTGGTGGTACACCTCGATCAAGCCAAAGTTGGGGTCATTTTTGGGTTCGCCTTTGGGCAGCTCGATACGGGCAAGCTTGGTTTTGCCGTCCGCCAGCGAAAAGCTAACCTTGTCGCGATATAAATAATAGCCCGGCGTAATCCTGAAATTGGCCAGCAAAGCGTTCTTGTCGCATACCTCGACGCCCAAGCCGAAGGCTTGATCGGGTGGTAAAAAGGTGGCCTGCTTGCCGCCGCCCAAGCGTTCCAAAAATCCGTCGGCATGAGCCAGCGGCGAAACCAGCAAAAGCAAAAGTAGCAAAACACGCATCATTCGGCATTCCTTGGTTGAGTTTCTTGCGCCACCCAATTCAAATAAGCGGGCAGCCCGGCTGTCACGGGGACAGCAATGAGTTCGGGAAGTTCGTAAGGGTGCACATTGTGCAACGCGCTTTCCAGACGCGGATAAGCGGCGCGGGTGGTCTTGATGAGCAGCGGCACTTCCTTGGTGTGGTTGAGTTTGCCTTCCCATTGGTAGACGGAGGTGCATTCCGCCAGAATATTGATACAGGCCGCGACACCTTGGGCAACCAACGCTTCAGCCACTTGCTCGGCCTTGGCGCGATCCGGCAAGTTGGTAATCACCATCAAGACTTCCTGCCCACTCATCGCGACCCCGCTCTGGCGCAGCGCACGCCGAGTTGCAGCAGCTCATCCCACACATCGCCTTGGCGCAAACCTTTTATCAGCTTGTCGATCAACGCCGCCTGACGCAAAGCGCGCTCGGCAAACACCGGCGAAAACCGGCGCACCGCACGCTCCACCAGTTTTTGCCGCACGCCCCACACCCGCGCATCGCGCAATGCCCCGGTGAGATTGCCGCCCTGCTGCATGGCACGCGAGACTTTCGCCAAGGTGCGGATGTCTTCCGCGACCGCCCACAGAATCAACACAGTCGCCGTGCCTTCGGCGCGCAAGCCATCGAGGATGCGCGCGTAGCGCTCGGCATCGCCCGCCAGCATGGCCTCGGACAGTTTGAACACATCGTAGCGCGCCACATCCATCACCGAGTCCTTAACCTGATCGAACGACAACGCCCCGGCGGGGAACAACAACGCAAGTTTTTGAATTTCCTGAAAAGCCGCCAGCAGGTTGCCCTCCACGCGCTGCGCCAGAAAGGCCAGCGTATCGGCATCGGCGGATTGTTCCTGCCGTTTCAGCCGCCCCGCAATCCAGGCGGGCAATGCGGCGAGCGGCACTTCATCCGCGCTGACCACCGTGCCGTGCTCTTCCAGCGCGGCGAACCATTTGCTTTTCAGCGCCGTACTTTCGAGCTTGGGCAGGGAAATCAGCGTGAGCGTATCCGGGTTGAGGTTTGCACAGTGATCCTGCAAGGCTTGCGCGCCTTCCACGCCGGGCTTGCCGGAGGGAATGCGCAAATCAATGACCTTGCGCGAAGCGAACAACGACATGCTCTGCGCGCTGTTGCGCAACTCCGCCCATTTGAAATGCTGCTCCGCGATAATGACCTCGCGTTCGCTGTAACCCGCCGCCCGCGCCGCAACGCGAATCGCATCGGCAGCCTCAATGGCCAGCAACAACGCTTCGCCATGGACAACGTATAGGCCGCTCAGGCCTTTGGCCAAATGGCGCGGCAGGTCTTCGCTATTTAGGCGCATTTTCTGGTGTTGATGGTTTGGGCGGTTTGGCGCGGCTCAAGCGGCGCAGCGCTTGCGACACGGCATCGGAGCGCATATCAGCATATAACATGGCTTCTTCCTGTTCTTTGGCCAACACTTGCGTGTCGTCGTAAGTCAACGTACGCATCAGCATAACCTCTTCATCCGGCAACCATACCGTCAACTGCTTGTCGTAGGCACGCAACACTATGCGGTAACGCAACTGATACTCCAGCACTTTCCCTGCACTGGACAAGGAAAGAATCTGTTTATCCGATGACTCGGAAACAACTTCCAGCGTGATCGTCGCCTGATCGGAACTTTCGTTCACGACGACCTTGTTGAACGCCAACCCCGCGCGCAACTCTTCCATAAACGGCGTTTCACCTCCCGACTTCAGGTAAACACTTTGAAAAGCCAGCTCGACCTTTTTGTCGCTGTGCCCGCGCAAGTGGAAGCCGCAGGCGCACAACACTAAAGCCGATACGAATAGAAGAGTGCGCGTTGAGTTTGTCATCGCATCAGGCCACCACGTTGACCAAGCGCCCCGGCACAACGATGATCTTCTTCGCCGCCGCGCCCGCCAGTTGTTTCTGCACCGCCTCACTCGCCAACGCCAACTGCTCGATGGTCGCCTTGTCGGCATCTTTCGCCACACGCAGGCTGCCACGCAATTTGCCGTTCACCTGAATCATCAGCTCGATTTCATCCTGCTCCAGCGCGCCCTCGTCCACCTCTGGCCAGCTTGCTGCGAGGATGTCGTCGCCGTAGCCCAGCTCTTTCCACAGCGTCTGGGCAATGTGCGGCGTGATGGGGGAGAGCAAACGCAACAGGATGGAAACACCCTCGCCCAGCACCGCGCGGTCGGCGCTGCTTCTGGCTTTTTCCAGCGCGTTGAGCATTTTCATCGAGGCGGAAACCACGGTGTTGAATTGGAAACGAGTAAAGTCGAAGCTGGCCTGCTTCAAGGCCAGATGCGTTTCGCGGCGCAAAGCTTGGTCGTCCGCCGACAAATTGCCGAACGCGGCACCCGCCTTGCCGATGCCATTCAACTCGACCGACAAATTCCACACGCGGCGCAGGAAGCGGAACGCTCCCTCCACCCCGGCATCCGACCATTCCAGTTGCTGGTCGGGGGGCGCTGCGAACATCATGAACAAGCGCGCGGTATCCGCGCCGTAAGCGTCGATAATGGCTTGCGGGTCAACGCCGTTGTTCTTCGACTTTGACATTTTCTCGGTACCGCCAATGACCACTGGTTGTCCGTCGGCAATCAGTTTTGCGCCGATGGGGCGCGCTTTGGCATCGACTTCCAGTTCCACGTCCGCTGGATTAATCCACTGCTTCTTGCCGTTGGCCTCTTCGCGGAAGAACGTTGGAGCAACCACCATGCCTTGGGTCAGCAGGTTTTTGAACGGCTCGTTGCCTTGCACCAAGCCTTCGTCGCGCATCAGCTTGTGGAAAAAGCGCGCGTACAGCAAATGCAGAATCGCGTGCTCGATGCCGCCGATGTATTGATCCACCGGCAACCATTTTTGCGCGGCCGCTTTATCCACCATACCGGTATCGCATTGCGGGCTGGCGTAGCGGGCGTAGTACCAAGACGATTCCACGAAGGTATCCATCGTGTCGGTCTCGCGCCGTGCTTTGCCGCCGCATTGCGGGCAAGTGCATTCGTAAAATTCCGGCATCTTGGCCAGCGGCGAACCCGCGCCATCCGGCACCACGTTTTCCGGCAGCTTCACCGGCAACTGATCGTCCGGCACCGACACATCGCCGCAACTCGGGCAATGAATGATGGGAATCGGGCAGCCCCAATAGCGTTGGCGCGAGATGCCCCAGTCGCGCAGACGGAACTGCACTTTCTTTTCGCCCAAGCCTTTGGCATTCAAATCAGCGGCGATGGCATCCACAGCTTGCGCGTGGTTCAGGCCGTCGTACTTGCCGGAGTTCACGCAGACACCGTTTTCTTTGTCGCCGTACCATTCCTGCCATGCGGCATCGCTAAATTCCTGTCCCTTCACCGCAATGGATTGCTTGATCGGCAAACGGTATTTCTTGGCGAAGCCGAAATCGCGCTCGTCATGCGCCGGTACGGCCATCACCGCGCCTTCGCCGTAGCTCATCAGCACATAGTTTCCGACCCACACCGGCACTTGCTCGCCGGTGAGCGGATGGGTAACCAAGATGTCCGTCGACATGCCTTTCTTTTCCATGGTGGCGATATCGGCTTCGGCCACGCCGCCGTGTTTGCATTCTTCGATAAAAGCGGCCAGTGCCGGATTTGTCTTTGCGGCATGGGTTGCCAGCGGATGTTCCGCGGCGACGGCAACAAAAGTCACGCCCATGATGGTGTCGGCGCGGGTGGTGTATACCCACAGTTTGTCCTGCTTGCCCTCCAGCTCATACGGGAAGGCAAAGCGCACGCCGTAGCTCTTGCCGATCCAGTTGGCCTGCATGGTCTTTACTTGCTCCGGCCAGCCGGAGAGTCCGTCGAGGTCTTGCAGTAATTCGTCGGCATATTGGGTGATGCGGAAGAAATACATCGGGATTTCGCGCTTTTCGACCTGTACGCCGGAACGCCAGCCGCGCCCGTCGATGACCTGCTCGTTCGCCAGCACGGTGTTGTCAACCGGGTCCCAGTTCACCGTCGCGGTCTTCTTATAGATGACACCTTTTTTGAACAGGCGGTTGAACAGCCATTGTTCCCAGCGGTAGTAGTCCGGCTTGCAGGTGGTCACTTCGCGCGACCAATCCACGCCCAACCCCAGCGACTTCAATTGCTGCTTCATATACTCGATGTTGGAATAGGTCCACGCGGCGGGCGGCACGTTGTTGGCCATCGCGGCATTCTCGGCGGGCAGGCCGAACGCGTCCCAGCCCATGGGCTGCATGACGTTGTAACCCTTCATGCGGTGGTAGCGGCTCAGCACATCGCCGATGGTGTAGTTGCGCACGTGCCCCATGTGCAACTTGCCGGAAGGGTAGGGGAACATCGACAGGCAATAATATTTCGGCTTGTCGCTGCTATCGGAAGCACGGAAAGTCTGCGCGGCATCCCATTGTTGCTGGATTGCGGCTTCGATGTCTTTGGGCGAGTAATTCTGTTGCATAGTCTTGGTCGGAGCTTAGCTATTAATTAAGTAAGCGCGCATTATATCCGGCCTTGCGGGTCGTGTTAGCGGCATCCGGTGGCTTCTGATAGAATCCCGAAAAAATATTTTTTGTTATATCGTTCTGGAGAGAGTCAATATGTCACGCAAACACCCCGTAGTTGCTGTAACCGGTTCGTCCGGCGCTGGTACCACCACCGCTAAACGCGCTTTCGAAACCATTTTCCGCCGCGAAAAAATCAAGGCAGCCGTGATTGAAGGCGACAGCTTGCACAGCCTCGATCGTATGGCATTCCGCGCTGCTGCCGCAGAAGCGGCAAAGAACGGCCACAACACGTTCAGCCACTTCGGCCCTGAAGCCAACCACTTCGACAAGATTCAAGACACATTCAAGACCTACGGCGAAACCGGCATGTGCAAACGCCGTTACTACGTGCACAGCGATGCGGAAGCCATTGAGCACAACAAGCACTTCGGCCTCACCGAGCTGAAGGCCGGCGTGTTCACTCCATGGGAAGACATCGAGCAAGATTCCGACCTGCTGTTCTACGAAGGTCTGCACGGCATGGCCAAAGATGACAAGCAAGGCATCGATGCCAGCAAGTTCGTTGACCTGAGCATCGGCGTGGTACCCGTTGTGAACCTGGAATGGATCCAGAAGATTCACCGCGACAAGGCAGAACGCGGCTACTCCGCCGAAGCGACCGTGGACACCATCCTGCGCCGCATGCCGGACTACATCAACTACATCACCCCGCAATTCACCTACACCGACATCAACTTCCAGCGTGTGGCAACTGTGGACACCTCCAACCCGTTTATCGCGCGCGACATTCCAACGCCCGATGAAAGCTTCGTGGTTGTGCGTTTCCGTTCGCCCAAGAAGGTTGACTTCCCTTACCTGCTCGACATGATTCATGATTCCTTCATGTCCCGCCCGAACACCATCGTGGTGCCCGGCGGCAAGATGAGCATGGCCATGGAAGTAATTCTGGCTCCGATCATGCACGATCTGATCGAGAACAAGAAGAAGTAAGCAAGGTTGTATGAACACTACGGGGAATCAGGCTTAGCTTGATTCCCCGTTTCTTTTGGAAAAATCAATGAATTTGCTTTCCGGTCTCAACCCCGAACAACGCGCCGCCGTCGAACTGCCCGCCCAATCCGCTCTGATCCTGGCTGGTGCGGGAAGCGGCAAGACACGCGTGTTGACCACGCGCATCGCTTATCTCATCACCACCGGGCAGGTCAGCCCGCACGGCATTCTGGCGGTGACGTTTACCAACAAGGCTGCGAAAGAAATGGTGACGCGCTTGTCGGCGATGTTGCTGATCAACACGCGCGGTATGTGGATCGGCACTTTCCACGGGTTGTGTAACCGCCTGCTTCGCGCGCATTTCCGCGAGGCGAATTTGCCGCAGACTTTCCAGATTCTCGATTCCGGCGACCAGCTTTCCGCCATCAAGCGCCTGATGAAAGCGATGAATGTGGATGATGAAAAATATCCGCCGCGCGAAATGCAAAACTTCATCAGCGGCAGCAAAGAGCAGGGGCTGCGCGCGCATGAGGTGGAGGCTTACGATCCCTACACCCGACGCAAAGTTGAGGTATTTGCCGAGTACGACGCGCAATGCCAGCGCGAAGGTGTGGTGGATTTTTCCGAGTTGCTGTTGCGCTGCTACGAGTTGCTGCAACGCAACCAGCAACTGCGCGAGCATTATCAGGAGCGCTTCAAGCATATTCTGGTGGACGAGTTTCAGGATACCAACCCGTTGCAATACCGCTGGTTGAAACTGTTGGCGGGGCGCAGCAATGCGCTGTTTGCCGTGGGTGATGACGACCAATCCATCTACGCATTTCGCGGTGCGAACGTGGGCAATATGCAGGAGTTGCTGCGCGACTTTAACGTGCAGAGCGTCATCAAGCTGGAGCAGAACTACCGCTCGCACGGCAACATCCTCGATGCCGCCAATGCGCTCATCAGCAACAACCGCAGTCGTCTCGGCAAAAACCTGTGGACCGATGCGGACAAGGGCGAGCAGATCCGCGTGTACGAGGCGGGGACGGATGTGGACGAGGCCAGGTTCATCGTTGAAGAAATCCAGCAACTCAAGCGCGAGGGGGTGAACCTCACCGAGATGTCGCTGCTGTACCGTTCCAACGCGCAATCGCGGGTACTGGAACATGCGCTGGTTTCGGCCGGATTGTCCTATCGCGTTTACGGCGGCCTACGCTTCTTCGAGCGGCAGGAAATCAAACATGCGCTGGGCTACCTGCGCCTGATGCAAAACACCGACGACGATAACGCCTTGCTGCGCATCATCAACTTCCCCACGCGCGGCATCGGCGCGCGCAGTATCGAGCAATTGCAGGAAGCGGCGCGGATGAACAACACCACGCTGTGGGATGCGGCCGCGCGGGCGGGCGGCAAAGTCACGGCTTTCGTCGGTCTGATTGAATCCCTGCGCAGCGCCACCAAGGATTTGCCCTTGCCGGAAATCATGGATCACGTGCTGCAACACAGCGGCCTCGTCGCGCATTACGAAAACGAGACCGGTGCGAAGAAGCGCGAGGCCGAAGAACGGCTGGAAAACTTGAACGAACTGATTAACTCGGCCACGCTGTTCGTGCATGAAAACGAGGACGACAGCCTCACCGCCTTCCTGACCCACGCCTCGCTGGAAGCGGGCGAACATCAGGCGGGCGACAGCGAAGACGCGCTGCATCTGATGACGGTGCATGCCGCCAAGGGGCTTGAGTTCCATACGGTGTTTATCACCGGGCTGGAAGACGGCCTGTTCCCGCACCAGAACAGCCAGCATGTGGACGGCGGGCTGGATGAGGAACGCCGCCTGATGTACGTGGCGATCACCCGCGCCCGCCGTAGGTTGTACCTCACTTTCGCGCAAAGCCGCATGCTGCACGGGCAAACCAACTATGGCACGGTTTCCAGCTTCCTGCGCGAACTGCCGGAAGAGCTGCTGCACTGGATTACGCCGAGGTTCAGCGCTCGCAAGACTTTCGAACCTAGCAGCTACGAAACCCAAAGCTACGTGCAGGCGTTCGCCGCCAATCCAAAAACGCCGATGGAAAAAGCACCGCCTTCGCCCAAGGCGATTTGGCATATTGGCCAGCGCGTGTTTCACCAAAAGTTCGGCGAAGGCGTGGTAACCGATACCGAAGGCAGCGGCAACGAAGGCCGCGTGCAGGTTAATTTCAAACGGGCCGGCAGCAAATGGCTGGCGCTGGAATATGCCAAACTCACTGCCGTGTAATGCCGTAGCGGATGAGCGCTTGCGGCTCATTGTCGAGAGCTATCGGCGGCTGACGGGGAAGGCGCTGCTGCTCCTTCCCCCTTACAGGGGGAAGGGTGCACCCGTAAAGGGTAGGCCGTGGTTGTACGGGACATGCGCCCCAACAACACACGCTCGGATGGGGGTAGAGTTGGTTGATGACCACGTTTCTACCCCCTCCCTAACCCTCCCCCTGCAAGGGGGAGGGAATAGTTTCTCGTTGCGCGAAGCTCTGTGGGATGCGCCTTTCGCCATCGTGGCGCACGGCACCGAAGCCGACCCGATTTTCTTCTACGGCAACCGCTATGCCTTGCGGTGTTTTGAAATGAGCTTCGACGAGTTTGCCCGTTTGCCTTCGCGGCTTTCCGCCGAGCCGTTGGCGCAAGAGGCGCGGCAGAAGTTGTTGGATAAGGTTAAACAGCAAGGCTACATCGACGACTATTGCGGCATGCGCATCGCCCAAAGCGGCAGACGCTTCATGATTGCCAATGCCACCGTGTGGAATCTGGTGGATGAGCAGGGCGGCCATCACGGCCAAGCGGCCATGTTTGCGGTGGCTGAATAAGCACCCAAGGCCGCATTCACCCCGACTGCGGCAAGGTTGTTTTGTGCATTAGAAAAAACTAATATGCAAACATTCCAACCCTGCGGGAGCGCGCCATGAGCAAATCATTCAAAACCATTACCCAAGACATCAGCAAAGCGCTGATCCCATTCCGCAAAGAAGCCGCCGCACCGATGGCGGGCTTCGATGCCATGGCTAAATCGGCGATGGCCGAAGGTACGATTTCGGCGCTGAACAAAGAACTGATCGCCACTGCGATTGCGGTCTCGACACGTTGCGAGGGCTGCATCGGTTTTCATGTGCGCGGCTTGGTGCGTCTGGGTGCAACGCGGGAGCAGGTGAACGAGATGCTCGCCGTTGCCGTGTATATGGGCGGCGGTCCATCGTTGATGTATGCAGCTGAAGTATTGCAGGCGTTTGAGGAGTTTCAGCAGGCGTAATTGCCGGAATACCGAACTACTTCGCCGATACTTCGCGTTTGCTGGCCGAGCTGATTGCGCTGGCTTCCATCACCGCCGTCACCATAACGGTAATCAGTGTGGGCACCAGCGCAATACGGGTCAGCGCTGTCCACATAATGTGCCCCATGTTGGCATCGCGCATATTGAGGCTGACCAACCAGGCAATAAATATCAATCCCGCCGAAACGCCATAACCTGCCAACAGCCAGCGCCCGCGCTTGAACGCGAGTTTCCAATGCGCATCCACAAAGCTGCTTGAACTGTTTTTCTTGCTGCGCAAATAGATATAGGCAAGCAGCGCGCCCGAACACAGCAACGGTATGAGCATACCGACCATGCCGATTTTCAGCACGATCACCGCCGGGGTCATCAGCAGATCAAAAAGGAACAGGCCGGAGATAAACAGGTTATGCGGAACCTGTGCCTGTTTGACTTCCGCGTCGCTTATTTCATTCGCCATCTTGGGATGTGCTTTGGTTGTGCGCGGCAATTTCCTCTGCTTCCGTGCCGGGCTTTTCTTCTTCGGCACCGGGGAAAATACCGCGATAAGCGGCATAGATTGAGGTAATCATAATAGGCAGTAGGATAAACCAGCCCAGCATCATCGGCAGCGACGCGGCGATAGCAAACAACAGCATCATCGTGCCGTAGAGAGACAGCGGCAGCATATTGTTCAAACAGCCGCGCAGGCTGGCTTTGAGCGCTTCCACCGGACGTACCTTATCGAAAGCCACCAGCATTGGTGCGAACTGGGTTGCCATCAGCAACACGGTAAATAATATGAGGCCCAATATCACGGCAATGCCCGCACCGGCTACGGCCTGAGCCAGCACGGTCGGATCTTCCGCCTGTGTGTTGTTCATCAGGATGTCGACCAGAGCGGCACCGCCGGTGATTTTCATCACGCCAAAAATCAGCAACTCAAGCACCAGATTAAGACCGCCCAGCGTAATCAGTTGCTGGGTGTTGTGGTGAAATCCGGCAAACAGATGTGCCAGTTCCAACTCTTCGTCATGCTCAAGCGCGCGGCATCCCGCCAGCAAGCCTGCAAACATCACTGGAAACAGCAGGGTGGCCAGCGGATCGCCAATCACCGGAATACTGGCAATACCAATCAAACCAACGATACCGATAAAGGTGATGGACACCCACAGGATCGGGCTTTTCTTGAACAGGTAATTGCCCTGTTTAATCCACAGCCAGCCGGTGGCCGCGTTTAATTTTTTTGCTTCCATTACGGTTCCTGATTTATAGCCAAGGCGCATTGGCAGCCCCAGCAATATGCTGTTGCAGGATGCGTTTAAATTGGTCGGGGTTATGGGCGTTGACGATTTCGCCTTCGCGCGGCAAGTGCAGGTCGAACAGGCGCGAAACCCAGAAACGCAACGCGGCTACGCGCAGGGTGTCCGGCCAGCTTGCGGTTTCTTGCGCGGTAAACGGACGCACATCGTTATACGCGCACAGGAAGGCGTGGGTGCGGCGGCGATCCAATTGGTAATCTTCGCCCATGCACCAGTCGTTCACCGTGATGGCGACATCGTAGAGCAGGGCATCGTTGCAGGCAAAGTAGAAGTCGATCAAACCGCCCACGCGCTCACCGTCCATCAGCACGTTGTCGCGGAACAGGTCGGCATGCACTACGCCGCGCGGCAGGTCGTTCATCGCATGCTGCGCGTGGTATTTCACTTCGCTATCCAGCAGGGCGGCATCTTCCGCGTTCAGGAATTGCGTCACTTGCTGTGCGGCGGCGGCGCGCCAAGATGCGCCGCGCGGGTTGTTCATCACATCGCCGAAACTTTGTCCGGCGGCGTGCATCTGCCCCAGCATCGCGCCGACTGAGGCGCAATGGGCAACATCGGGCTGCATCACCGATTTGCCGGGCAAACGGCTCACGATGCAGGCGGGCTTGCCGTTCAGCGTCCCCAAAAAACGGTTATTTTTATCCGCCACCGGGCTGGGACAGGGGATGCCGTGCCGCGCCAGATGTGCCATCAGATTAAGATAAAACGGCAACTCGTTCGAGGTGAGCTTTTCAAACAAGGTCAGCACGAAACGGCCGTTGCTGGTGGTGACGAAGTAGTTGGTATTTTCAATGCCGGAGGCAATGCCCTGCAATTCGAGCAGGGTGCCGAGGGAATAATTGTTGAGCCAGGCGGTAATGTCCGCCTCGGTAACGCGAGTAAATACTGCCATGCTAGAGAAACCTGCTGTTCAGAATTTTAAAATGACCCAAGACGGCACGCGCAGACCGGAATCCAGACTTTCCTGACGGGCAAACTTGCCGTCGCCGCGGTCGTCGATCAGGTAATACGGCTTGCCGTGTTTGGGGGTGACCTTAATCATGTAGAGCTTGCCATTGGAGCGGTACTCCTCGATGGTCTGCTCGGTTTGCTTGGTAATAGTGACCTGCGGCTCGTCCGGCGACTCGCTCGGATCCAGCGACGGCGGCGGTGGCAACGGTTTCAGGTTGGACGGCTGTTCCGCATAAGCGGTTGCGCTCAAGCAGGCGAGTAACAACAAGGCAGGTAGGCGCATGATGGAGTTCCTGAATTTAGTCTGGCTATTTTAACAGCCTGCAAGCCGATAAGCGCTTACAGGGTCAACTGCATTTCACGTTCCGAAGCGGAAGGCTCGAAGCCGCGTGTCTCGTAATGCTTGAAGATCGCGCTCACCACTTGGCTCGGCTCATCAATAATCTGGATCAAATTCATGTCGTCCGGGCTGATCATTTTTTCTTCCAGCAAACTGGTTTTGATCCACTCGACCATACCGCCCCAGAATTTGCTACCGACTAAGATCACCGGCATCCGGCGTGTCTTGCCGGTCTGCACCAAAGTTAGCGCTTCCATCAGTTCGTCCAGCGTGCCAAAGCCGCCGGGCATCACTACGTAAGCACTGGCAAACTTAACGAACATCACCTTGCGGGTGAAAAAGTGCTGGAAGGTCTGGCTGATGTTTTGATACGGGTTGGTGTGCTGCTCGTGCGGCAACTGGATGTTGAGGCCGACGCTGGGCGATTTGCCGTAGAACGCACCTTTGTTGGCCGCTTCCATAATGCCGGGGCCACCGCCGGAAATCACCGAGAAGCCCGCATCGGAAAGCAGGCGCGCGATTTCTTCGGTGAGCTTGTAATAGGGATGATCGTGCGGTGTGCGCGCGCTGCCGAAAATACTCACTGCAGGCTGAATGTCTTGCAGGCGTTCGGTGGCCGATACGAATTCTGACATAATGCCGAACACGCGCCATGCCTCCTTCGACTGGGTCAACTCGGGTAAATGCGAGTGAGGTATTTTGGATTGTCCGTTCATCTCAATTTCTCAAAAAATGAAAACACTGCTGTTAGTCGATGGTTCATCTTACCTGTATCGGGCGTTCCACGCGATGCCGGATTTGCGCAGCCCCACCGGTTTGCCGACCGGCGCCATACAAGGCGTGCTCAACATGCTGCGACGACTGCAAAAAGATTACCCGGCGGATTATAGCGCCTGCGTATTCGACGCCAAAGGTAAAACCTTCCGCGACGACTGGTATCCCGAGTACAAAGCCAACCGCCCCTCCATGCCGGACGACCTGCGCGCCCAGATCGAGCCGCTGCACGAAGCCGTTGCTGCCTACGGCTGGAACATCCTGATGATAGATGGCGTGGAAGCCGACGACGTGATCGGCACGCTGGCGCAGCAAGCTACCCAAGGCGGCGCGCGCTGCATCGTCTCCACCGGCGACAAAGACCTCACGCAATTGGTCAACAGCCAGGTGCAACTCATCAACACCATGAGCAACGAAGTGCTCGACGAGGCGGGCGTGCTGGCCAAGTTCGGCGTGCCGCCCGAGCGCATCGTGGATTACCTCACTCTGGTCGGCGACACCGTGGACAACGTGCCGGGCGTGACCAAGTGCGGCCCCAAGACCGCCGTGAAATGGCTCACCCAATACGGCACACTGGATAATCTGGTCGCCCATGCGAATGAAGTGAGCGGCGTAGTCGGCGAAAACCTGCGCGCCGCGCTGGACTGGTTGCCGCAAGGTCGCCGTCTGGTCACGGTGAAATGCGATGTCGAATTGCCCGTACATTTCGATCAACTCGCCGCCCCCGCGCAAGACACCGAGAAACTGCGCGGTTTGCTGGAGCAGTTCGGGTTCAAGAGCTGGTTGCGCGAACTGGGAGGTGAACAAGCATCCGAAACTAAACGCCCAGCCACCCGCCAAGCTTCTTTCATTGCCGAGCCGCAACAATCCGGCGAGTTATTCAGCAATGACACCTCCCGTTACGAAGCCATCTTCACCGAGGAGCAGCTCGATGCTTGGTTAGCCAAGCTCATGCAAGCCCCGCTGGTCAGCATAGACACCGAGACCACCGGACTTGATGTGATGAACGAGCAACTAGTGGGCATTTCGTTTTCCATCGAAGCGCATCAGGCCATGTATTTGCCGCTGGCGCACCACTACCCCGGCGCGCCGGATCAGTTGAACCGCGAACACGCACTGCAAAAACTCAAGCCGTGGCTGGAAAGTGCGCAACACAAAAAGCTCGGCCAAAACCTTAAATACGACCAGCACATCTTCGCCAACCACGGCATCGCGCTGGCGGGTATCGCCGAAGACACCTTGCTGCAATCCTACGTGCTGGAATCGCACCGGCCGCACGATCTGGAAAACCTCGTGATGCGCCACCTCGGCCTCAAGACCATTCCTTATGCCGAAGTGGTGGGCAAGGGCGCGAAGCAGATCGGCTTCGATCAGGTCGATCTCGACACCGCCACCCGATACGCCGCCGAGGATGCCGACATCACTTTGCAACTGCACCAGACGCTGTCGCCGCAATTACTGGGACGCTTAGCCGAGGTGTACCGCGACATCGAAATGCCCGCGCGCGAAGTGCTGTTCAAGATGGAGCGCAACGGTGTACTCATCGACAGCGGCAAGCTGGCGCGGCAAAGCCACGAGCTGGGCGAGAAAATCATGGACATCGAGAAGCAGGCATTCGAGCTGGCGGGGCAACCGTTCAATCTCGCCTCGCCCAAGCAGTTGCAGGAAATCCTGTTCGACAAACTGGGCATTCCCTCCAAGAAAAAAACGGCGACCGGTTCACGTTCTACCGACGAAGAAGTGCTGCAAGAACTGGCGCTGGATTACCCGCTACCCAAGATATTGCTTGAGCATCGCGGCATTGCGAAACTCAAATCCACCTACACCGACAAACTGCCCAAGATGGTGAATGCGAGAACAGGGCGCGTGCATACCAGCTACTCGCAAGCCGTGGCGGTCACCGGTCGCTTGGCCTCCAGCGATCCCAACCTGCAAAACATCCCCGTGCGCACCGCCGAAGGCCGCCGCATCCGCGAAGCCTTCATTGCGCCCGCAAATTCGCGCATCGTCTCCGCCGACTATTCGCAAATCGAGCTGCGCATCATGGCGCACCTCTCTGGCGACGAAGGGCTGTTGCGCGCCTTCGCCAACGGTGAAGACATCCACCGCGCCACCGCCGCCGAAGTGTTCGGTGCCACGCTGGATGCCGTCACCAGCGAGCAGCGCCGCTACGCCAAAGTCATCAACTTCGGCCTCATCTACGGCATGTCCGCCTACGGCCTCGCCAGCCAACTCAACATCGAGAACAGCGCCGCCAAGCAATACATTGACCTCTACTTCGCCCGCTACCCCGGCGTGAAATGCTATATGGACGAAACCCGTGAACAAGCGAAACGCTTCGGCTATGTCGAGACATGGTTTGGTCGCAGACTGTGGTTACCCGAAATTAACGGCGCCAACGGCATGCGCCGCCAAGCCGCCGAACGCGCCGCCATCAACGCTCCGATGCAAGGCACGGCGGCAGACTTGATTAAGCTCGCGATGGTGAAAGTGCAGGATTGGCTGGAGCAAGAGAAGTTACAAACCAAACTCATCATGCAGGTGCATGACGAACTGGTGCTGGAAGTGCCGCAGGAGGAATTGGCTCTCGTAAAAGAGAATGTGCGAGAGTTGATGTGCAATGTGGCGGAGTTGAAAGTGCCGCTGGAAGTGGGGATGGGCGAGGGAGCTAATTGGGATGAGGCGCATTAATCTTGCTATTGATAATTCAGAGGAGCGTTTCCTGCACTGCAACTCCGTTGGCGGGTAGCAAAGCCTTCAGGTCATTCAGCCGGTTGATTGATAATTCTGTGAGGGTATGCCCTGCTGAAAGTATCAGCGTTCCATCTTTCAGATAAGCATTTTCTTTCAAAATCATGCCCGGTCGTAATCGGGAGAGCGAGCAATTGGGACCTGCAGCTTGGCTATGCTTGTGTGGCACCGGGCTTCTACAAACTCCCGATGATGCGTTTTGCACATCAAATCTGGGCAGACTTTTTACATCGGTCTTGACAGATTCATAAGCAATTGATGGACGCAGATGGAGCCGCTCTGCAAGCGCTTGCCGGAGTTTTTCCTCTACGATGGCTGGAATGATCGGTTTGACCAGAAAGCCGTTGATGTCCAGTGCCAATGCCGTACCGAGAATTTCGGTCTGTGAGAATGAACTAAGAATCATGATCCGAGTTTCCGGCCGTGCTTCGGTTTTACCGGCGCGGATAAGCTGAATAAGTTGCAGGCCATTGACTCCGGGCATATTGACATCGGTGATGATAAGGTCGAATGGCTGGGTCTCCAGCAACCTGATGGCAGAATTTGCCGAACCGGTGTCCGTCAGGTCAGCGTACCCGATTTCTTCGAGTACTCGCACAACGATGCGGCGGGTAAAGTCATCGTCGTCCACGACCAGTATTTTTGTATTTCCGTTTTTTCTCTCTTGCTGGGGCTGCATGTCTGACTGCACTATTGGATTATGCGTGTGGCGTTCCGCAAAAGCTTGGAAGGCTTGACCGTCCATCGGTTGTGCAATGAAATAGCCTTGCACCGTGTCACAACCTATGGCTTTCAAGGTATCCCAATCCTGCTGGCTTTCGACACCTTCGGCTACACTTTTTACCAGCAGCTTATGTGCCATATCGATACTTGACTCGACAATGATGCGCAGCCCCCGGTTTTCGGCAAAGCCATTGACGAATGATTGATCGATTTTGAGTTCGTTGAATGCAATGCGCGTCAATTGTTGCAAATTGGATGCGCCGGTTCCGTAATCATCAATTGCCAGTGAAAATCCGTTCAGACAGAGCCGTGCAAGATTCTCCAGCGCTTTTCCTTCATCGGTCATGGCGGCAGATTCAGTGATTTCAAGCACAATGTATTGCGGCTCGACTCCGGCATCGCGCACAATCTGGGCAACTGTATCTGCCAGCGTCGGCTTATCCAGCGAGGTCAGCGACAGGTTGACTGCTATCGTCAGCAGATGGCCTCGTTCCTGCAGGGTGCGGCATGCCTGAGCGGATTTTTGCAACATCTGGAAGGTCAGCGTGTCAATGTTCCTAGTAGTTTCAAGAAGTGGAATGAATGCTTGCGGGGAGATAACACCATACGCAGGATGGTGCCAGCGGGCAAGTGCTTCAGCCCCGATCAACCTGCCGCTTTGCATGTCTACCTTGGGCTGAAAGAATGGCTCGAATTGTCCGGCCATGAGACCTTCGAGAATTTCGTCGAGTGTAAATTCCGGTAACGCAGGTAGGGGGGGCTGACTGGAAGACGGAGCATACTTGAGCAGAATACCCTTGAGTTTAGGCAGCAAGACCGGCTTTTCGATGATGCCCAGCAAATTGATGCCATACATCCGCGTCATCCTGCCCACGGAGGAGAGCAGTTTTTCGCTCATTGAGCTAGATAGGATGACAGCGATATCCCGCTGCTCTTCGCCGAGGTGGCGGAGAAATTCCATGCCATCCATTTCCGGCATGTTCAGATCGCACAGCGCAATATGGATCGGCGTTGCTGCGGATGCATGGATGACATTAAGTGCTTGCCTGCCATTGTTTGCGTGAAGGATATTGGTAACGCCGAGCGATTCGAGAATCGTAGCAAGGATACGGCGCTGGAATTCATCGTCTTCCACGATAAGCACTCTCATATCTGCCAACTTCATCGGTTTTCTCCTGTAGTTTCTGCCGTTAAGAAGATTTCCAGCTCGCTGGTAGCAGCATCAATGGAAGAGAAGGCGGTATGAAGTGCTGGCGCATCTCTGTTTTGCGCTGCCTGTTCCGCCGCCGCACAAGCTTGCGCTATCTGTGTTGCGCCTACCATTTTGCTTGCCCCGCCCATGCGGTGGGCTGTATCACGAGCGTGGACGAAATCATTTGTCCGGAGCAACTCGTCTAGGCTGGTAAAGTCAGTGCGTATATGCCCAAGAAAATCCTGAAGTATTTTGCGTTGATCGGCACGATCGACCACAACCATGTCCAGAATAGCGAAATCAATTGGTTTAATTTCAGCCGGCGAGGCAAGGCTGGAGTCCTGTTGATCCGGCACCAACCATTTTGCCAGTGTCTTCCTCAGCTCCAGCAGGTTGGCTGGCTTAACCAGCAGCTCGTCCATGCCCGCAGCCTGGCAGCGTCCAGCTTCTTCTGCCAATGCATTTGCCGTCCAGGCGATAACCGGAGTGTGGTGTCGCTGTTCGCTTTTTTCTATTTTGCGGATTTCCTGAGCCAGTTCGTAGCCGTCCATCTCCGGCATGTGGCAATCGGTAATAACGATGGCGCATTCTCCGTTACGCCAAAGCTTCAACGCTGTCTGGCCATTCTCGGCAGTTTGCGCGCGTAAACCAAGTAGCCTCACTTGGCGAGCCAGCAGGTCGCGGTTAATCGGATGATCGTCGACGGCTAGTACCAATGGCGCATTGCTACTGTCAGTGAGCAGAGGCAAGACATCGCGTTGTTTGACTTCAAGGTGAATGTTTTTGACGGTTTTGCCGGGTACGCTGGAGATAGGCAGGGTCAGTAAGAGGCTGAAAATCGAACCTTGACCGAGTTCGCTTTTTAATTCGATTTGCCCATCCATCATTTCTGCCAGCCGTTGGCAAATGGACAGGCCCAGCCCAGTACCGCCATACATGCGGGCGGTATCGGCACTTTCTTGTGCATAGCGTTGAAACAGCCGTTTCTGCACTTCTTCGGTAATGCCAATCCCCGTATCTTTTATTGAGAACCGGATAAGATCGCTGCCATCTAGGTGCTTTAGAAGATCGGCACGCAGCTCGATTTCCCCTTCGCGCGTGAATTTAATTGCGTTGCTGACGAAATTGTTCAGCACTTGTGAGAGGCGCAATGGATCGACGATGTAGGCTTCGCCCAGCCGTGCATCGGCGTGTTGCCAAAGCAGCAGGGATTTCGAGCTGGCCACGCGCGAGTATGTGTTCACAACATCCTGCAAGACTTGCTGTACTGAGGTGGGCTGCGGCGATATTTCCATTTTACCGGCCTCAATCTTGGACCAATCCAAGATATCGCTTACGATGCGCAGCAATCCTCTGCCCGAGTCCCAGGCTGCATCCAGTGTCGAGCGCTGCTCTCCGTCGAGTTCGGTCAAGGACAGCAATTCCAGCATGCCTAACATGCCTGTAAGAGGGGTGCGTATCTCGTGACTCATCGTGGCAAGGAATGAATCTTTCGCAAGATTGGCGGTTTCTGCCGCGATCTTCAGCTCGTTAAGCTTCCGTTCCCGCTCTTTTCTTTCGCTGATGTCGGTGATGACCCAGATTGTGCTACCGGGAATGTCTTCTGAATCCAATGACTTTGCAACAAAGCGATACCAGCATGGGCTTTGATCCTGTCGCAGGATTTGTGACTCGGTAATGAATATCTCACCCTTGCTAAATTGCACTTGGGCAGCCTCGACCAAGCTGGAATCAGACTCAGATCGTAGTAACACAGGCAATGAGGTGGCAAGCAGGGCTTCCTGCGAGGAAAACCGGAAAATTTCTGCAGCTTTCGGATTGATACGGACAATTTTTCCCTCAATCGCAAACACGATTCCAACCTGTACATTATCGAGAATGGACTGTAGTTCCGAGGTGCGTTGCCGTACACGCTGTTCAAGTTCTTCATAGATACGAACATTTTCCATCGCCACGGCGGTCGTATCCGCCAGTGCCTGCAACACTTTTATCTGCTCGAGAGTAGGCTGATGCCGGGAGGCCCAATAGTTTCCAATCGCACCAACCGGATCCAGTGTGCGAATTGGAACCATCGCGAGGCTGCGTACAAATGTTGGGCGGTAGGCATCAGCCGGGATACGCGGATCGGCATAGATGTCCTCGATGACCGCAGGCTGCTTGTTGAGCATGGCCCAGCCGCTGATGCAGGCACTCATCGGAAAACGTTGCCCTTTCCAGAGAGGGCTAATGGCATCTTCTTCTGCATAAAAACACTTGCCATTGTCACGCAGCACAAAGGTCGCTCCATCTGCGCCAGTTAGCTTGCGAGCTGCGTGGCGCACAATGTTCATAACTGCGGGCAGGTCGCGTGCGAGTGATAGTTGCTGCACAACTTCGACCAGTTGCTCCATGGCTTGCGCATACCAGAACCGGGAGGCCTGCTCACTGGTTTGCTGGTTATCCGGAGGCATGGATTGCGTAGTTGCGGGATGCGCCTGCGAAAGGAGATGTGGACGATCTGGCCCTGTGCTCATATCACTTCCTAGCAAATTGACTTATCAAATCCCAGCATCTGCTGTTCCTCCGTTGCTATCGGTTTGCGGCCGTTTCTTTAAGAAATATTTCGGCAATTCCACACAATGTGGAGATAAGTCGGACTAATGCCGGATACGAATTTGAGCACGCCGGATGAATATTGCAAATAGTCTGAACGAACTATGTAATTCAAATGAATATATAGATAGTCAAGTCGGCCACTAGTACGACCGCACTTTGGCTGAAGCAGATCAGTGTGTCATTCCCGCCCTGCAAGGGCGGAGGTTTTCGCTATTACACAGTAAGCTTGGTACAAACTTGATTGCGTCGTATGTATTCTTTTGCGCGAATACATCTAACGTTGCTGCAAATACAACTGTTCCACCTTCTCCCGCGCCCACGGTGTTCTGCGCAAAAACTTCAAACTGGATTTAACGCTGGGGTCATGCGTGAAACAGCGGATGGGTACCGCATCTCCCATCGCTTCCCAGCCCATGCTTTGCGAGAGTTGGGTGACGATCATCTCCAAGGTGATGCCATCGAGAGGTGGGCGATTTGCAGGTTTATTCGTGGTGTCCATTTGTTCATTTTACAGGGGATGAGTGGAGCTTGCGTTTACAATGTCGGCCTATGTTTTCCAGAAATCCATTATGACCACACCTATCCGTCTCGCCAAACGCATTGCCGAAATCGTTCCGTGTTCGCGGCGCGAGGCGGAGCTTTATATTGCCGGGGGTTGGGTGTTGGTGGATGGGGTGGTGGTGGAAGAGCCGCAGTTTATGGTGGCGGAGCAGAAGGTGGAGTTGCATCCCGATGCGAACCTTACGCCGCAGGTGCCGGTAACCATGCTGTTTCACCAGCCCATTGATACCAGCTCCGAACCGCAACTGCTCCGCCTCGATAACCGTGCGGCGGATGATCACTCCGGCATCCGTCCGCTCAAGCAACACTTCGTGCGGCTTACCCAGTGTTTACCTTTGCAGGCGAACGCTAGCGGGCTGGCAGTATTCACCCAGGACTTTCACGTGTCGCGCAAGTTGACTGACGATGCCGCGACCATCGAGCAGGAGTATGTGGTCGAGGTGGCGGGTGAGTTGATGCCCGACGGGTTGGCGGTGTTGAACCACGGACTCAGCTTTAACGGGAAAGCGCTACCGCCCGTCAAGGTGAGCTGGCAGAACGAAACCCGTTTACGCTTTGCGCTCAAGGGCGTGCAGCCCGGCCAGATCGCGCATATGTGCCAGAGCGTGGGGCTGCAAGTGCTGACAATGAAACGTTTGCGTATCGGGCGTTTGTCGATGGGCAAGTTGCCGTCCGGGCAATGGCGCTATGTGTTGCCGTATGAGCGGTTTTGATTCGGGCGCATCCGTCATGTCGTCATTTTGTTATTGGGAAGAAGATACCTTGGTGCTGAATATCCTCGGCCGCCCGCGCTCGAAGCAAACCAAGATCGGCAAGGTTATTGGCAAGCAGTTAGAAATTTTTGTCGCGGCAAATCCTGTGCGGGGGAGGGCGACGGCACATCTGGTGAAATATTTAGCGGGCGAGTTTGAGGTTGCCGAAAATGCGATTACAGTTGTGTTCGGCGTTTACAACGTCAACAAACAGCTACGCATCAAGGCCCCCAAGCAACTTCCCCCGGTAATTCCGGCGCGGCCAGCAGCATGAGACAAATGCCCATCTACCGTTCCCGCGCTTTGCTGCGCAGTTATTTGACGGCGGGTTATGCGCTGTTCATCGTGTATGCCAGCCTTTCGCCTTTTTCCGGCTGGCAAGAACAGGGGCTGGAATTCTCGGCGGTATTGCTGTCTCCGCTGAAGCAAACTTATTCCTGGTTCGATGCAGTTGCCAATTTTCTGGCCTACCTGCCTTTCGGCTTGTTGTTCGGGTTGACGCTGAGGGCGCGTCTCAGCCCGGCATTGAGTGTGATTCTAGCCAGCATGGTTGGGCTGCTGCTTTCTGCTTCGATGGAATTTACGCAGATGTATTTGCCCAACCGCATCAGCTCAAATCTCGATTTGCTGATGAACGGTTTCGGCACGCTGGGCGGTGCGCTGCTGGCGGTGAGTATTGTGCCCAAAGCTTGGTTCAATTATTTGATGCACTTGCGCTTTCAGTTGTTTCAGCGCGGACAGGGCGTGGATTTCGGCTTGGCGCTGGTACTGCTGTGGATGTTCGCCCAGATCAATCCTTCGTTACCGATGCTGGGGAATGTGTTCATTACCGAAGTAGCCCGGCAACCTTTTGTGCCGCCGCCGGTGGAGATGTTTAGCTGGTTGGAGAGCGGGGCGGTCGCGCTCAATTTGCTGATGCTGGGCATCTTGCTGCTGACCTTGCTGCGCTCGCGCCGCCATGCGGTAGGCGGGTTGATGCTGACACTGCTGGCCATCGCGCTGACCAAGTTCGTCGCGGCCGCCGTGTTGCTCAAATCGTGGGCGCTGTTGTTGTGGCTGAATAGCGAGGCGATGTTGGGCATCTTCGTCGGCGTGCTGCTGATGACCATCATCGGCTGGCTAGCGCGCCCCTATCTGATGCGGCTGGGCATATTCGTTTCCTGTGCGTATGTGGTTTTGGCCGATGGCGTGCTGGATAGCGGTGCCCCTTCCGCCGCGATGCGTTTATTCCATTGGCACTACGGTCATTTGCTCAATTACAACGGCCTTTCACAGACGGTAATGATGATCTTTCCATTGCTGCTGTTGGGATATTTGTGGCGCGGTATGCGGCGGGGGGAGTAGTAGAATGCAGTTCCCATTTTTCCTGATCGTTGACTGAATATGAGCCACTTCGATAAACATGTTTTTTTCTGCGTAAACCAGCGTGCCGCCGGTGAAGATTGCTGCGCCAATTTTGGCTCACAGAAAATGCGCGACTACGTTAAAGACAAGGTCAAAGCGCAAGGTCTGGATCGCGAAGGAAATCGCATCCGCATCAATTCGGCGGGATGTCTGGGGCGCTGCGAAGAGGGGCCGGTGCTGGTCGTTTATCCCGATGCGGTCTGGTACACCTATGTCGATCAAAGCGATCTTGACGAGATTATTGATTCGCACCTGAAAAATGGCCGCGTGGTGGAGCGCCTGAAAATCTGATGGTTGCTTTACAGTCATTTTCCACCAGCGGTACCGCCGGATTTCTTGATGGCATCGCGCATGTCCCCAGAGATGCGCATCGTGCCATCGCGCTCGTCTGCCACCCGCTGCCTACCATGGGCGGCACGATGGAAAACAAAGTTGCGGTGACTTTGGCCAAGACGTTTACCGAGCTGGGTTGTGTCGCGTTGCGCTTCAATTATCGCGGGGTGGGCAAGAGCGAGGGGGAGTACACGGGCGGCGATGGTGAGGTTGAGGATGTGCTGGCCGTGGCCGAGTTCGCCCGCGAACAGTTCGGCGATCTGCCATTGATCCTTTCCGGTTTTTCCTTTGGCGGTTATGTGGCGGCGCGCGCGGCGCAGCAGTTGCAGCCGCGTCATTTGATTCTGGCTGCGCCTGCGGTGGGGCGTTTTGCCATGCCACCGGTAGCGGCGAATACGCTGGTAATCCACGGCGAGCATGACGATGTGGTTGCGCTGGCCGATACGCTGGCGTGGGCGCGTCCGCAGCATTTGCCTATCGTTGTGCTGCCGCAAGCCGAACATTATTTTCACGGGCGTCTGACCCAATTGCGCGACATCGTGCGTAAGCATTTCATCGGAGTTGAATTATGAGTGCCATTATTCAAGCCACCGGGCTGCAAAAATCCTACGGCGGACAGCGCGTGGTGAACGGCCTCAATTTGTCTATTCGCAAGGGCGAGTGCTTCGGCTTGCTGGGTCCGAACGGCGCGGGCAAGACCACGACTTTGCGCATGTTGCTGGGATTGATTGAACCGGATGAGGGCAATGTCACGCTGCTCGGGTTACCGGTTCCACAGGCGGCGCGCGAGGCGCGCATCCGCGTTGGCGTGGTACCGCAGATGGATAACCTCGACCCCGATTTCACCGTGGCGGAAAATCTGCTGGTGTACGGGCGCTACTTCGGCTTGGAGGACAACGTGATCGAAGCGCGCATTCCCGACCTGCTAGAATTTGCCAGCCTGACCAGCAAGCGCGATGCAAAAGTGCCGACGCTTTCCGGCGGCATGAAACGGCGGCTGACGCTGGCTCGCGCGCTGGTGAACGACCCCGATGTGGTTTTTCTCGATGAGCCGACCACCGGGCTCGACCCGCAAGCGCGCCATTTGATCTGGCAACGTCTGCGCGAACTGACCCAGCAGGGCAAGACTTTGCTGCTCACCACGCATTTTATGGATGAGGCCGAGCGGCTGTGCGACCGCCTCGCGGTGCTAGATAACGGCAAGCTCATCAGTCAAGGCACGCCGCGCGAGCTGATCGAGCAGAACATCGAACCGCAAGTGGTGGAAGTGTTCGGTGAGACGGTCGAAGCGTGGGCGACGGTGCATGCCGCGCATTTTTCGCAGCGTTTCGAGATCAGCGGCGAGACGGTGTTTTGTTATGTGCGCGATGCCCAAGCGCTGGTTGAGCACCTGCAAACGCAAAGCGGGCTGCGCTATTTGCACCGTCCGGCCAATCTGGAAGACGTGTTCCTCAAGCTCACCGGCAGGGAGATGCGCGATTGAACCTGATCTTCCGCATGTTGTGGGTCATCCTGCGCTCCTTTTTTATGGCGCGCTTGGAGGGCAAGTATTCAAGTTCGCTCTCGCTGCGCGTGCTGCCGAACGATATCGACATCAATTTCCACATGAACAACGGTCGCTATCTAACCATCTGCGACCTTAACCGTGTCGATGTGTTTGCGCGCAGCGGCCTGCTGAAAGCGATGTTCAAGCGCGGTTGGATTCCGGTGATCGCCGAGCACACCATGACCTACAAAAGGCCGCTAAATATTTTCCAGCGCTACGAGGTCAAGCTGGAAGTGCTGCGCTGGGACGAGAAATATTTTTACATGTCGCACACCTTCATCTGCGGAGGGCGCGTTGCCGCCGAAGGGACATCCAAAGGCTGCGTGTACGAACGCGGTGTCGGCGTGGTGTCGCCCGAGCGGGCGTTGTTGGCGGTGGAGGAGGATAAAATCAAATGAGCAGCCACTATTACGCATTACCTAAACTGAGTTTGCGTTTCTTTCCCATCTGGCGGCGGCACTGGCTGGTTTGGAAAAAAATTGCTGGCCCCTCCATCCTTGGCCATCTCGCCGATCCGGTCATCTACATGCTGGGTTTGGGTTTCGGCTTGGGCAGCCTGCTGCCGGAAATGGGCGGAACATCCTATATGACTTTTCTCGCGGCGGGTACGGTGTGCTACAGCACCATGAATAGCGCCAGTTTCGAGGCTTTGTATTCCGGCTTCGCGCGCATGCACGAACAGCGCACTTGGGAAGCGATCCTCAATACGCCCATCACGTTGGATGATGTGGTGCTGTCCGAAATCTTGTGGGCGGCAACCAAGAGTCTGATGTCCGGCATGGCGGTGCTGTCCGTAATCTGGCTGCTGGGGCTGTCGCATTCGGCCATGTCGCTGTGGCTAATTCCGCTGGCGCTGCTGGTCGGTCTTACTTTTGCGAGCCTCGGTCTCATCATGACGGCACTTGCGCCCGCCTATGATTTTTTCATGTACTACTTCACCTTGGCTATCACGCCGATGATGATGCTGTGCGGAGTGTTCTTCCCCGTTTCGCAATTGCCGGAGGCGTTGCAAGTGATCGCCAACATATTGCCCTTGACCCATGCGGTAGACTTGGCGCGGCCATTGGTCAACGGTGTTGTGCCGCCGGAAATGGGCGCTCACATCGGGGTATTGCTGGCGTATACGCTATTCGGTTTTTATGTGTCGCTGGTGTTGTTCCGGCGGCGATTATCTAAATAGGAAATATCATGCTGTGGATTAAATCGTTTCATATTATTTTTGTGGTGAGTTGGTTTGCCGGATTGTTTTATTTGCCGCGCATTTTCGTCAATCTGGCAATGGCCACAAATGAGGAAGAACGTAAGCGCCTGCTGTTGATGTCGCGCAAGCTCTATCGCTTCGTTACCCCGATCGGCGCGTTGGCGTTGTTGTTCGGCACATGGTTGTGGCTGGGTTACGGCTTCTCGGGGGTGTGGTTGCACATCAAGTTGTTGCTGGTGTTGTTCCTCGTTATTTACCATTTTTATTGCGGCAAATTGCTCAAGGAGTTTGAGCAAGGACGCAACACACGTAGCCATGTCTGGTTCCGTTTCTTTAACGAAGTCCCTGTGTTGATGTTGATGGCGATCGTCATCCTCGTCACGGTAAAGCCATTATGAGAGAACAATTTTTTGCCCCTTGTCCGCGTGGTCTGGAGACCCCGCTGTGTAACGAACTGACCGAACTCGGCGCGACCGGAATTAAGGCCACGGATGGCGGCGTACATTTTGCCGGAGATTGGACGCTGTGCTATCGCGTCAATCTGCACAGCCGCACCGCCAGCCGCGTGTTGTGGCGCGTGGCGAGCACCAGCTATCGCACGGAACAAAACATCTACGACACCGCTTTTGCGCTGCCGTGGAATAGCTGGTTCGATGTGCGCGACACGATCCGCGTGAACATGGCGGCGATCAAATGCCCGCTGAAGAGTTTGGATTTCGCCACGCTCAAAATCAAAGATGCGATCTGCGACAAGTTCCGTCAGATTTGCGGCGAGCGTCCCAGTGTGAACACGCACGAACCGGATATGCGCATTCACGCCTTTCTGGAAGAGTCGCGTTTTACGCTTTATCTGGATACTTCAGGTGATGCTTTGTTCAAGCGCGGTGTGCGCCAATACACCAACATTGCACCGTTACGCGAAAATTTGGCCGCCGGTATTTTGCATCTCACGGGGTGGAAGCCCGGTACGCCGTTGCTGGATCCGATGTGCGGTAGCGGTACTTTTCTGATCGAGGCGGTGCAGATGTCGCTGAATATCGCGCCCGGCATCTCGCGCCATTTCGCGTTTGAGAAGATGAAAAATTTCAACGCCAAGCTGTGGCAGGATATTCGCAGCCAAGCCATTGCGGCACAGAAGCCTGTTACAGCGTTGCCTATTTTCGGCAGTGATTTGTATGGTGACGAATTGAAGACCGCCCGCATCAATCTGGAAAATGCGGGACTGCTCGGAGCGGTGACGCTCAAGCAAGCTAACGTGTTGGAAATTTCCGCACCGGCGGAGCAGGGTGTGCTAGTGGCGAATTTGCCCTACGGGGAGCGTATGGGCGACTTGGCTGATCTGGAAGTTTTGTACCCGCAACTGGGCGATGTTCTGAAAAAGCAATTCGGCGGCTGGAATGCCTATTTGTTCACCGCAGATTTGCGTATGCCGAAATTCATCCGTCTTTCCGTTTCGCGTCGCACGCCATTATTCAACGGCGCGATCGAATGCCGTTTGTTTGAATACAAAATGGTCGTTGGCGGCAATCGCAAGTAAAACATCTAAAGAAAACCTTCTGTTTTCTTCCCGAAAATCGCCAAGGCGGCTAAAAACGATTTTGAGCTCCTTTGGCGCACTTTCCCGCTTTCAAATACCTCGGCTTTAACACCGTCATTTTCTCGCCTTGTTGGCCTGTTTTATACCTATTACCTCTCAAGCCTTGTGTTTACTGGCTTTCAAGCCGTTTCCCTTTATTTTTGTGCAAAAAAAAGCCTCGATCTTGTCGAGGCCCTCAAATGTTGCAATTTTTCTAATCTGGAAAAACTTCCTATACATCCAGATTTTTCACGCCCAACGCATTTTGCTCGATGAACGCCCGGCGCGGTTCCACCACATCGCCCATCAGGGTCGTGAATATTTCGTCAGCCGCAATTGCATCTTCGATACGCACGCGCAACAAGATGCGGTTTTTCACATCCATGGTGGTTTCCCACAATTGGTCGGGGTTCATTTCGCCCAGACCTTTATAGCGCTGGATGCTAACACCGCGTTTGGCTTCGTCCAGCAACCATTCCACTGCTTGTTTGAAACTGCTTACGCTGCGTTTTTGTTCGCCGCGCACAATATAGGCCGTTGGGGAAATCAGACCTTCCAGTGCTTGAGCTGTTTGGCGAATCTGGATGTAGTCACCACCTTTAAGGAAGTCTTTATCCATATAACTGACTGAATGATTACCGTGATATATCTTTGCCAGTTTCAGGCGTAGCTCACCATTGTTATCATTTTCAACTTCGGCTTTAATAACTCCACCGCACGCTTCTTCCAGCAGTTTGGCACTTTTTTGTGCTTGCTGTTCATCTTCAAGAGAAAGCGTCGGCAAGATCAACAGAGCATGTGTCGCTTCCGGTGCAATGAAGCGTGACAGGCGATCAATCACCGCTTCTGCTAGGAAATACTGTTTGGCAATTTCCCCCAATGCTTCACCTTGAATCGGTGTGGCATCTGCTGCCGAATAAAATGCGGCGTTATTCAAAGCGGAAACGAGCATGTAGTTTTTCAGTTCATGCTCATCTTTGAGATAGCGCTCGTCCTTGCCTTGTTTGATTTTGTACAAAGGCGGCTGGGCAATATAGATGTGTCCGCGTTCAACCAACTCAGGCATTTGGCGATAGAAAAAGGTCAGCAGCAAAGTGCGGATGTGGGCACCGTCTACGTCCGCATCGGTCATAATAATGATGCGGTGGTAACGCAATTTTTCAGCGCTGTACTCTTCTTTACCGATACCGGTACCCAGCACGGTAATTAGAATTGCGATTTCCTGCGAGGCGATCAACTTCTCGAAACGCGCTTTTTCCACATTCAAAATTTTACCCTTGAGCGGCAAGATTGCTTGGAATTTACGATCACGTCCTTGTTTGGCTGAGCCACCGGCGGAGTCACCCTCGACCAGATACAATTCTGAAAGTGCTGGGTCTTTTTCCTGACAGTCGGCCAATTTACCCGGCAGACCGATTCCATCCAATACACCTTTGCGGCGGGTCAACTCGCGCGCTTTGCGGGCAGCATCGCGAGCACGGGCAGCTTCGATAATTTTGTTGCAAATAATCTTGGCGTCGACCGGATTCTCTAACAGGTAGTCGGTTAGTTTTTGCGCCACAATTTCTTGCACAGCAGGCTGCACTTCACTGGATACCAGTTTATCTTTAGTCTGGGAAGAAAACTTTGGTTCAGGTACTTTGACCGATAACACGCAGGTTAAACCTTCGCGCATGTCATCACCTGCCGTGTCCACTTTGGCTTTTTTCGCCAGTTCATTTTCTTCAATATATTTATTAATGACACGGGTCATTGCCATACGCAAACCGGTAAGGTGTGTACCACCGTCGCGCTGTGGAATATTGTTTGTGAAGCACTGAACAACTTCCGAATAGCTGTCATTCCATTGCATGGCCACTTCGACAGTTACATTGTCTTTTTCGCCAGTAGCATTAAATGGATTCGGATGCAGAACCGCTTTGCTCTTGTTCATGTATTCGACAAAGCCGCGCACACCACCGGAATGAGCAAAGTTTTCACTCTTTCCGGTGCGCTGATCAACCAGTTCAATTTTTACGCCATTATTCAGGAATGATAATTCACGCAAACGCTTGGCAAGAATTTCGTAGTGAAACTCCACCAGTCCAAATATTTCTTTATCAGCCAAAAAATGTACTTCTGTTCCGCGCTTTTGACTTTCACCCATATCATGGGCAGGAGATACTTCAACACCGTTCTGTATTTCTAGCAGTCTGTTTTTGACGGCGCCGCGTTCAAATTCGATGCAGTATTTTTTACCGTCGCGATGCGTCGTCAACTTGAGCCATTCAGATAATCCGTTCACGCAACTCACACCTACCCCGTGCAACCCACCGGACACCTTGTAGCTGTTTTGGTTGAACTTGCCACCCGCATGCAATACGGTCAGAACAATTTCTGCTGCTGAACGTTTGGGTTCGTGTTTATCGTCAAATTTAATGCCAACCGGAATTCCACGTCCGTTATCGGCTACTGATATTGAATTATCACCATGAATGATTACTTTGATGTCGTCGCAATGTCCGGCAAGTGCTTCGTCAATGGCGTTATCCACCACTTCGAATACCATGTGATGCAAACCCGTACCATCGGATGTATCACCAATATACATTCCTGGGCGTTTGCGCACAGCTTCCAAACCTTCGAGTTGTTGGATACTTGATTCGTCGTAGTTATCGCTCATTGTTTTTCCAATTTTTTACTGTTTCACGTGAAACCAACTATTAAATACGCATCGGCATAACAACATATTTAAATTCATCCTCTCCCGGTACCGTAATCAAAATACTGCTATTTTGATCCCCGAAAGAGAAAGTGGCATTTTCTGCAGGGGTGTTATTTAATCCATCCAAAAGGTAATTTACATTGAATCCAATGTCGAGAGCGGGGCCGTGATAATCGGTTTCAATTTCTTCCTGAGCTTCTTCCTGTTCGCTGTTGCTACTAATAATTTTCAGGTTCTTTTCCGTAAGTACAAAACGAACACCACGGAACTTTTCATTAGACAAAATTGCGGCTCTTTGTAAAGCTTGCAAGATAGTCAGTCTATCCAGTGACAGATGGTTTGTGTAATTCGGAATGACACGCTCGTAATCGGGGAATTTTCCATCTATGACTTTAGAGGTGAGTACAACGTCAGCAAAAGAAATTCGAACTTGTTTTTCTGCCAATTCTAGAGTGATGCTTTCATCGGAATCTGACAGTAACTTTGATAATTCATTTACTGTTTTTCTGGATAAGATGACTTCGTGTTTTTCATAAGTTGTTTCCAATTTTGAGCTTACAAAAGCCAGTCTGTGTCCGTCTGTAGCAATCAAACGGATTTGTTCGCCTTCAATAACTAGAAGCACCCCGTTCAAGTAGTAGCGAATATCTTGTTGCGCCATCGCATATTGAACAAGCCCAAGTAGTTTTTTCAGTAGCCCTTGTTTAATGCTAATTTTGGATGCATTTTCCAATTGATCTGCTACGACTGGAAAGTCTTGTGCCGGCAAAGTTTGTAGGCTGAAACGACTTTTATTGGACTTTATTAATAGTTTGTTTTCCTGGAGGTCAAGAGAAACACTACTCTTGTCGGGCAATACACGAAGAATTTCTTGAAACTTTTTTGCTGAAACAGTAACAGATCCAGAAGTATCGTTAGTCTCAACAATATGGCGAGTTGATATTTGAATTTCTAAATCTGTAGCTACCAGTTTAATGCTCGAATTGTTTTTTTCAATTAGAACATTGGACAGAATTGGTAAAGGCTGTTTTCTTTCTACGATGCCCACAACAGTTTGTAGTGGTTTTAATAGAGCATCTCTTTCTATCTTATCTATAAACATTTTATATATCCTTAATATCTATAACAATGACGGTAAATTTATTTAATAACTGCAATTTTTATTAATTAAACAACAAATTAAACAATTTATATTCTGTTAATAACATACTCAAAAGGTTGTGCATAAATTGGGTATTATTTGTTTAAGCTGTAGCTTTAGCTTAGTTGTTAACAAATTGCTCTACTGTAAATAGCTAATTTCTTAGAGTTTGATTAAGTAGATTAAAATCTGAGTTTATCGAAGCATCCGTAGTTTTTAAATTTTCAATGGTTTTGCAAGCATGCAATACAGTTGAATGATCGCGACCACCAAACGCGTTTCCTATTTCAGGAAGACTTAATTGAGTTAATTCTCGCGCTAGGCACATTGCCATTTGTCTGGGTCTTGCAATTATTCTGGTACGTTTTTTTGATAGTAAATCAATAATTTTTATTCTATAAAAGTCGGCGACTGTTTTTTGAATATTTTCAATTGACACCTGTTTATTTTGTGCTGCCAGCAAGTCTTTTAACGCTTCTTTGGCCAGTTCAACAGTAATAGGGCGTTTATGAAAGCGGGCAAATGCCTCAATTCGATTAAGAGCACCTTCAAGTTCACGAATATTTGACCGCACATGTTTTGCTATAAAAAAGGCCACATCTTCACCAATTGGGTTTTTTAAGATGATGGCCTTTTGCAGCAATATAGCTACTCGCATTTCGAGGCCTGGCGGTTCAATGGCAACGGTTAAACCACAACTGAATCGTGAAGTGAGTCGAGGCTCAATTCCAGAAATTTCTTTGGGGAACGTGTCGCAAGTAATAACAACTTGTTTATTGGCATCGATTAATGAATTAAGCGTGTAAAAAAACTCTTGCTGAGTTCCCGGTTTATCCGCAATAAATTGAATATCGTCGATAAGTAACAAGTCCAGCGAGTTGTAGTATTGTTTAAATTCATCAAACTGTTTAGTTTGAAAAGCGCGAACTACATCAGATACGTAGTTAGTGGCATGTACGTAGCAAATTTTTGCCTGATTATTTTCGCTTTTAAACTGGTTACCGATCGCTTGTATAAGGTGGGTTTTTCCTAAACCTACTCCACCATAGATAAATAATGGGTTGTAGGTAGTGCCGGGAGATTCGGCAACTTGTATTGCCGCTGCATGAGCAAGCTGATTAGCTTTACCGGTTACAAAATTTTCAAATAACAATGAGGGATTTAGTCGCGCTGTTGTCTTATGAATTTTTTTGGTTGGTAATTGATTCTCAGTTTTTGATGCAGTGGCTGGTTTCGCGGAGGGTGATTGCAAAACCTTTTTTTCAACGCGCAGTTCAATTTGTGCGGGAGCCGAAAAAAAGGTATGGGCTCGTTTGGAAATTTCCGGCAAAAAACGCTCTTGAATAACTTTTAATGTAAAGCCGTTTGGGGCAGTCAAAATAATTTGATGTCCCTGAACTTCAAATATCAAGGGTTTGATCCACGAATTATATTGTTGTGCGGGTAGTTGCTCTTTAAAATGCTGAAGGCAACTATCCCACAATTTTTGGTGTGACATAAGAATTCTGGACTTAGGGAGACTATCTTTCTATTCTACAGCTACAGCAAAAAGTTATCCACAGTATAAAATAGACTTGACAGAAAACGCGTTACATATTGTAATCGCGCGCTTTTCAACAGGAATTAAGTAAGGATTAATCATGAAACGTACATACCAACCATCAGTAACAAAGAGAAAGCGCACCCACGGATTCTTGGTTCGCATGAAGACCAAGGGTGGTCGTGCAGTTATTGCAGCTCGCCGTGCAAAAGGTCGTAAGCGTCTAGCTGTATAAGGTGTCACAGAAATTTCCTTTTTCTAAGCGACTTCACCGTCCTGAAGAATTTGAGCGTGTGCTGCGAAACAAAGCAATAACAGATAAGTGGCTTGCGCTCCATTCAACCGAAAATACAACTGGTTCCAATCGTTTAGGAATCATAGTCAGTAAACGGGTAGTTGCTAAATCGGTAGCTAGAAATCGGATTAAGCGTGCAATTCGCGAAGTTTTCAGACAAAGTCCTTTAGTAGAAGTAGAATCTTTGGACTTCGTTATTAGATTACGAAGAAATTTACGCGAAGAAGAAACAATGGAATTCAGGCGATCACTGTCTCGCTTGTTAATGAAAGTGCGGATAACAAAAGATGACGCGCCTGTTCTTATTCCTGATAAAGGGCTACCAGTATCTGATTAGCCCGTTATTCCCACCCTCTTGTCGGTTTACCCCCTCTGAAGCAGCCATAGCATGAATTGCCAGCCAAGCCACTGATTGTCACGAATCAAGGCAACAACGGCATCAGAACCTGATTGATTGGCAGCTTCCAGTGCATCAAGAAATTGCCCTTCTAATAATGTTCGTGCCCGAGCAAATGGATGTATGATTACAGGACTGAAACCTTCAAACGTCTTACGGAATATATCTTCAAAACGTTCAATTACCTTAGTTCCAAGGCTGTAAAGCGTGAGAATGCCGCCTTTCAGATCCCAGACAATATCAACAGTAGAAGGGACCGGCAGACATCTTGTCATAAGCCGCAGCTGAACCTGCTCTTTTATCTCTTCACGTTTATGTTTTGGAGTACGGCGTAAATTGGGGTTCTGGGCAAGAAAGGCCCCCTCTTCACGGCCAGTATGAGATTTTAGAACCGCTGCAGGAATTTTGCGCTGGTCCTTGCGCAGAGAAAAAACAACATAATTATCACGCCAGAAATCAGAAGGTATTCCGAATGAGGAGTCATCAGGCTTATCGACCAGCGTCCACCCTTCAGCAGATTCTTCCGTAGAGTTTTCTATTGAGTGAAAGCCCCGATCAGACAGTTTTTTTGAAAACCACTCGAATTGGTCCGATTTAGGTAGTTCACCTAATACAGCAAACTGGGTAATACTTACAGTGTTGGCATATACGCCCATATTATTCTTCCTTTTTGGTTACTTGCCCAATAGTCGGACATATTCTTCCAGAGATATGGAGCTGTGCCAATGACCGTTCAATTTACCGATCATTGTCCCTCCTAAAAACATCAGCACGACAAGAAACGCAAACACAAATCCAGGGATAGCAAAGCGTTGAACAACCTGCAGAGACAATGCTTCGTTGAAACGGCAATGGCTGATACATCGCCAACAGGCAATGCATTCCGGAGAGCTGACACTTTTTTTGTGCATAACATCAATATATGTTGGGCAGACTTGGCTGCATACTCCACATGACACGCAACGATCCAGACTTCTGGTCACACGAAGTGGTGACAGCATGGCTACCAGCCCGAGCAGTGCCCCGTACGGGCAGAGATAGCGGCAAAACGGGT
>FZPW01000048.1_pt1 | contig 119990 bp, 102 predicted proteins | sample 1534771 | NCBI WGS metagenome assembly FZPW01 (sample SAMEA104161894, study PRJEB21768) | metagenome | biome: subterrestrial habitat; feature: phreatic zone; material: underground water | place: France | collected 2016-06-01 | depth 60 m | reverse complement strand
TTTTTTTTTAATGATACGGCGACCACCGAGATCTACACTCTTTCCCTACACGACGCTCTTCCGATCTAACTTCCATAATCTTCTTGAAGCCGACCGGCATGGCATCAATTTGCCAGTCGGTTGTTTTCGCTTCCGGGAGTTTTACTGGGGGAAGAGCTGCGTTCTTTTTGGATACGGACGGGGCGGCCACCTCTCGCACGATCCACGTCCGGTCTACATTGCCGCCAAGCAGCAACTGCGTAAACGCATATTGCTCGATGATGTGCTCGCGCTCATCCAACACAACGGCTTTAAGCAACAAACCGGATTCGGAGTGAGCCCACATTTTATGGGCGTAACGCAAATTATCCTTAGGCTGAAAAACGATGGCATGCACATGAAACCCCGCCACCCGGTCTTCTTCCGCCAGCTTGATCTGATAATTCTCTTTCAGAATGGAGATTTGTTCCGGCAACAGGGCGGGGAAAGCCCGCTCGCCGTGCTTGCGCTCGATGCGCACCTTCCGCTCCCCGATATACAACCACACTTGATTGTTGTTGCTGACAATCTCGCGGCGCGCACCGTTTAATCCTTCCAATCGTTCATGCTCGCCATCGGCATCCACAACATGCGTAATGCGGGATAACTCGACATGCCCCCCGACGCCGTCCTGATAAACGAATGTACCGCTATAGTCAGTTTGATGCGCTGCGAACGCCATCGTCCTCAGCCAATCGGCATCGTCCGAATGATGGGGATCTGCATAGGCCCCCTGTCCACAGATTAGCGGCAACAGAAAAGACAGCACCCTCACACTTTGACGCATCTGAATCCGTCCTATCGCTCGGAGACTGTATGTATATAAGATGCCGCGCCGTGGACATCCGTGCTGGGGGAGTATTCCTGGTGCGCCATTACATAATCGTTCATATTATTTGCGGAGGAAAAGCTGGCCGGGCGCACTGCATTTTGCTGCGGCGCGCTGGCCAGTTGCGGAGCAGGCTCCGTTCCGGCCTGCATGGACAACCATGCCACCAAGGCCAGCGCCATGACGGATGCAGCCGCCGACAGCGCAAAATATCGCGCGCGCTGTGTAGCCCGGCGGCGTGGGGCGAACACGGTTGGCTCCGCTTGCAACCGCTCATGAAAACTCCTGCTGATATCTTTGCCGACATGGTCGGGCTGGCGCAGTGCATCGCCGATCAAATGGTAGGTTTGCCACTCTTGCTGTGCTTGCGGATTCTTCTTCAACTTATTTAACAGGGCTTCAGCTTCGTCTTCAAACAACTCACCGTCCATCAACGCGGAAATATCATGTTTCATGTTCACCACCTCTGATTGTCACTGGTGCCCAGCAATGGGCGCAAATTAACCGCAACAGCTTCACGTGCTCTAAATATTCTCGATCTGACTGTCCCTATCGGACAATTCATCACGGCCGCAATTTCTTCGTAACTCAATCCTTCGATCTCACGCAGCGTCAGCGCCATACGCAAATCGTCGGGCAACTGTTGCAGCGAGGCATTCACCACATCGACCACCTGTTTGCTCATCAACTCGTTTTCCGGCGTGGAAACTTCGTGCAGCAGCGCCGCATCTTCAAACTCCTCCGCATCTTCGGAATCGAAAGCCGTGCTCGTCGGCGCACGTCGCCCCAGCGACAGCAGATGGTTCTTGGCCGTGTTAATGCCGATCCGGTATAGCCAGGTGTAAAACGCACTATCCCCGCGAAAAGCCGGAAGCGCCCGGTACGCTTTAATAAAAGCATCCTGAGTCACATCCTCCGCTTCGGCCGCATCGCGCACAAAGCGCGAAATCAAACGTCCCAGCCGGCGTTGATATTTAGCCACCAACAGCTCGAACGCGTGCTTGTCACCGCTCTGCGCGCGCTCCACCAACTGTTGATCGACTTCCCTGTCACCCATTTCCTAGCCTTTAACTTTCACCACGCAACGTGGCCGGCTAGTATAACCGGACTGCACCATAATTGACTGCTTTGCCCGCAACGGAGGAATGGACAATGCAATTCGGATTTAGTTCATAAAAATTCAATTTGTTTTCGGGACAGTGCATCCAGATTTGCTATAGTTCGGCACATGGTTCACTACTCTCTCTAATCGGCGTGTTGCAATTCGATACCCTCATCATCGGCAGCGGCTTGGCGGGTCTGTCACTGGCCCTCAAACTCGCAGACAAGCAAAAAGTTGCCGTTATTACCAAAAAATCCCTGCTTGAAGGCGCAAGCGCCTGGGCACAGGGGGGAATTGCGGCCGTCTTATCCCCGGACGACTCATTCGAAAAACACATCCAAGATACCCATATTGCCGGAGCGGGATTGTGCGATCCGGAAACCACTCGATTTGTTGTGGAAAATGGTGCGGCGGCAATAGGTTGGCTCATCGGACAGGGCGTTCCCTTCACCCGTAACGGGCAAAATGACAACAGCTATCACCTCACGCGCGAAGGCGGGCACAGCCAGCGCCGCATTATTCATGCAGCGGATGCGACCGGACTGGCTGTACAGGAAACCATCGCCAACAAGGTGCTATCCCACCCGAATATCACGGTTCTGGAACGCTATATCGCAATTGACCTGATTACCGGAAAAAAACTGGGACGGAGTGACAACCACTGCTACGGCGCCTACGCGCTGAATAGCTTAAGCGATGAAATCATTACGATTGCCGCCCGCAACACCGTTCTGGCAACAGGCGGGGCCGGCAAAGTTTATTTGTACACCACCAACCCGGACACCGCGACAGGCGACGGCATTGCAATGGGTTGGCGCGCGGGTTGCCGTGTTGCCAACATGGAGTTCATCCAGTTCCATCCTACCTGCCTCTACCATCCGCACGAGAAATCTTTCCTGATTAGCGAGGCGGTACGCGGAGAAGGGGGAATTCTAAAGCTGCCAGACGGTACTCGCTTCATGCCTTGGCACGATGAACGTGCCGAACTGGCGCCGCGCGACGTCGTCGCCCGTGCCATCGACTTTGAGATGAAAAAGCGCGGGCTGGATTGCGTTTATCTGGATATTTCCCACCAGCCCGTTGAATTTTTGCTGGAACACTTTCCCACTATTTATCGCCGCTGCATGGCGCTGGGAATTAATATCGCGCGCCAACCTATTCCGGTTGTTCCGGCCGTGCATTTCACCTGCGGCGGTATATTGGTAAACCAGCAGGGGCGTACCGATATTGAAAATCTGTATGCTATTGGCGAAACCTCTTACACCGGACTGCACGGAGCAAACCGTCTGGCCAGCAACTCGCTGCTGGAGTGTGTGGTTTACGCCGAATCCGCCGCCCGCGACATCTTGAGCAAACCGCAAAGCAACGTTATTTCCTTACCGCAGTGGGATGAAAGTCAGGTAACCGACGCCGACGAAGCCGTGGTGATTTCGCACAATTGGGATGAGCTGCGCCGATTCATGTGGGACTATGTCGGTATCGTCCGCACGACCAAACGTCTGGAACGGGCCCAACATCGCATCCGCCTGCTGCATGAAGAAATCAACGAGTACTATCGCAACTTCCACGTCACCTCGGATCTGCTGGAGCTGCGCAATCTCGTCCTAACCGCCGAACTGATCGTAAAAAGCGCACTGTCTAGGCACGAAAGCCGCGGACTCCATTACAGCAAAGACTATCCGGACATGCTGCCAAACGCTGGCACCACCATCCTCACACCAGAACCTCCTAAGTAGCCGCAGATAAATGCCACTTCAGCGCAACGCGCAACCGGCGAAATGATTCGGTATCCATACTGTCCGGAAACAGCACAACACTGCACCTGCGTCGACGCTCCCTGCCGGCAAAATTCAACACCACGAGATGCGGCATCACCACACTACCGCGCAATAACTCGACCGCCCACTCGTCTCCGGCACGATTAATCAGCACCGCCTGATCGCCCTCCACCCTCAACGCAATCCAGGAACCATTAAGCTTTAATAACGCATCACGCAAGGCGTAATAGCCCATGCTGGCAACCAATACGGACAGCAACAAAATCAGCGCACTTTGAGGGATAGGGAGAAAAAGAAAAGCGACAGCGGCTACCGCATGAGCGAAAACCAGAGTCAACATCAAATAACGCGAAGGATGAAAAATAAAGGATCGCTGCATGGATGACACACTCCAAACCCGCAGCGCATCAGACTAACTCAACAGGGCAAAAACAAGCCCCAAAATCACCAACACAACAATACCGATCAGCAACCCCAAACTTTTTTTGGCATGCCTATCGTCCCGGGTGCTGCCCATATTTTTCTGCCCCGCAGAAGACTTGATTTGCACCGGAGCACTCAGCGGGGAAACTCCGCCGCTTTTCGCGGGACGCGACAGCGGTGCCGCACGATTGATTTCATCGGCACCCGGACGAACCATTTTGAACGTCTTGGAAAATTCCTCCACCTCGCCACTGGTTGCGGTCATCGCGGCCAAACGCATGGTAGCTCCGAATGAATCAAAAGCAGTCGACAAACCTCGTGTTGGCAAAGGTACCGGCTCGCCGCTTTCATCCACACGCGGAGCCGCTCTTCTCTCGGGTGCTGACGGCTTCGCATCTGCATTGCCATCCGCACGCACCAATGCATCGCGGCAAATTCGCAAATCCTCGGCAAAATCTCTGGCGTTTTGATAACGGTCATCCAGCCCCTTTGCCAGCGCTTTGGCAACAATAAAATTAAGCATATCGGGCACAGCCGAATTAACGATGCAGGGAGGTGGAGGAACACCATTCAGCGTTTGGTACATAATGGCGTTGACGTTTTCCCCCGCGAACGGAGCCTTTCCCGTCAACATTTCATAGAGCATCACGCCCAGAGAAAAAATATCCGAACGCTGGTCTATCAGTTTCCCCATCACTTGCTCGGGAGACATATACTTCGGCGAACCGAGCACCATGCCGGTCTGGGTGCGCACAGAGGCGGATTCCATACGGGCAATACCGAAATCGGTAATTTTTACATGCCCGTCGCGTATCACCATAATATTGGACGGCTTCACATCGCGATGCACAATACCGTGCTCATGCGCATAAGCCAATCCTAGCGCCACCTGTATCACGATATCCAGCACCTGCCTGACGGGAAGTGTCTGTCCGTCGTTAAGAATGTCGCGTAATTCGCGCCCTTGCAGAAACTCCATCGCGATGTAGGCAACCTCGCCGCTTTTGCCCACATCATAGATGGTCACTATATTCGGGTGACTTAAACGTCCGGCGGCTTTGGCTTCCTGATAGAAGCGCCCCTCATACTCGTCCTTTTCTTCCTGAGCCAAGCCGAGATTGATAGTTTTGATCGCGACCATACGGTCAATCAGCGGATCTGTGGCCTTGTAAACGACCCCCATCGCCCCTTGCCCGAGCTCGGAGATAATTTGATAACGCCCTAAGTGACTTATCATGGACATCGCGCTAGAAAGTTACTTCACTGATTTGTATTTAACACTACTGAACACAGGCCCCCATACAGGATGCCCCGCCTCGGCCGGAGTCAGACTAAAATTTGGATCAAGCGCAAACGCCTTCTCAAAAGACTCCCGGCACATTTTTTCTCTTGCTGAAATACAATGAATAAACGCCAAATATTTATACGCTTTCAGTTTCTCTTTTTTGCTTGCCGCGGCATTGGTCACCAGCCTTTGCAAAACCGTCATCGAAGAAGTGTAGTTACCATCCTCGAAGCTGCTTATTGCATTATTCAGCATATGCTCTGTCGGACTGTTAAACCATCTAACCTCGCGTCCGTCGTCGCAAGAAAGAACCGAGCTACATCCGCTCAACGCGAGAGCACACAAACCAAGCAATACCTTATTTCTGCTGAACCGCAAAATAGTTACTCCCATACATCCTGCTAATTGGCAAACTTGTGACGAATACTCACATTCTTGTCGGCCTTGATATCAACGGACTCTTTATGAACAGGGAAGTTAGCATTTTTCACTTCAATCACGTGCACGCCCAATGGAACCTTTAACTTGGTTAATGGCGGACTCACCCCGGCCATTTTACCGTCGAGATAGACCTCGCCCCACGGTTGAATCGCAAGAGTCACCATCCCCGAAGCTGCCTCACCTTGCCCAGCATCTTTAGATTTGTGCGAGCCTGCCGCTTTCTCTTGCTTAGCCTTCTTTGATGTCACATCCTTCTTTGATGCTTCAGTCGGCTTAGGCGAATGAACCGCCTGCTTTCCAGAACTCGTTGCCACCACTGGCGAGGACGCAATAACAGGAACGCCAGATTGTCCTGTAGCGGATGCCTCCGCCGACTCTTTTACCAAAGCTTTGGAGGACGTATCCGGCTTGTGCGCCAACTTCACCGCCAGCAATATCAGCAGCAATATGGGCAGTACAATCAAACTTGCATACAGCGTCTTTTGTACCACGGACGCCTGTTGAAACAGTTCGCGCAAATATGCGGCCAACTCATTGTACCGGGCTTGCATGGCGACCAGTCCGGCATTAACTTTCGCGCGCAACTTATCAGCCGCCTGCCCAAACTTCGTATCCGACTTTCCGTTCAAACTGCGCTGCGAAGCAGTCATATCACCGGGGTAGCCGATTGCATACACTTCATGCTCGCGCACATGCTTGTCGGTACGGGAGCCTTCGTAATGAAACATGCCCGCATATTCATGTGACAAACGCGAAGCTGCGTCGTAGTAAGAACGGGAAACCAAAATTTGACCGGGCTCGGAAAAACCCATCACGCGCTGCGCAACATTGATTCCGTCGCCCACGATATTGGGTTGCCCGTTGATATCCTTGACCAACCGAACCGGACCGAGATTCACGCCCATACGCACCAGCAAAGGAGGATCCATGAGCCCTTCTTCGCTAAACAGACTGCTGCGCATACTCAGCGCAGCCCGCAGCGCATCCTCAACATCGCCGAGAAAACTGATCGCGGCACCATCACCGGTATCAAGAATAATCCGATCATTGATTGGTACATCGCGAATAGCCGTAGAAAGGAAGGCGTTGAAGCGCTCCTTCAGGGAGATTTGCCCTGACACGGACTTCTTTGAATATTCGACAATATCCAAAAAAAATACGCTGCAAATGATGGTCTTGTTGCCCCGCTCTTCCATTCAACCCTATCCGATACTCGCTCGTGCGAATGACTACACTATTGAAGAATCTCTCTTAACCTCGCGAATTTTAACGATAGTTATGGCTTCGCGCCAGTTTTAATTTTGCGGTGCGCACTGGCGCGCGACAAGTCCGCTTGACCGCGCCGCCCCGCTGTTTTGCGTGCGGTCGGCATACTCACCTCTTCCGGCACTTTGTCTTTACTTGGCTTGCTGCCTGGACGCGGGCGCGCAACCCTGACAGGCACGGGTTGTTCTTCCACTTCGGACGACATTCCAACCCAGTCCAGAATCATGGTCACTTCACCTTCGCCCAGCTCGGCCATCTTGCCGCGCTTAATGCTCGGCGGCAGATTGACGATACCGAAGCGCACGCGCATCAAACGACTGACCGTCAAGCCCAGCGCCTCGAAAGTGCGCCGCACTTCGCGGTTACGCCCCTCCTTGATGACGATGCGGTACCAATGGTTGAAGCCCTCGCCGCCCTCGTCGGTCAACTTGGCGAACTTGACCACACCGTCCTCCAGCTCGATCCCTTCGCGCGTCATCTGCTTCATCTGCTCGGGAGTCATCTCGCCCTGCACTCGCACCGCATACTCGCGCTCGACCTCGAAACGCGGGTGCATCAGACGGTTCGCCAATTCACCCGAGGTAGTAAAAATCAACAGACCGCTGGTATTGAAGTCCAGCCGCCCGATGGCGACCCATTTTTGCCCGCGCAATTTCGGCAGATTATCGAACACGCTGCTGCGACTCTTCGGATCGTCACGACTGACGATCTCGCCTTCCTGCTTGTGATACAGCAGCACGCGCGGCAAGCCTTGCGCCGCCTCGCCTTTGACGTATACCACACGCTTGTCGGCACACACCACATCGCCCGCGACGGCGCGCATCCCCAGCGTCGCGACTTCTCCGTTGAGCGTCACGCGTCCGGCAGAAATCCATTCTTCCATTTCGCGGCGCGAACCGACTCCGGCTTGCGCCAATACTTTTTGCAAACGTTCGCCCTGCGGCTCTTGCTGCTCTTGTTGTTCGCTCATTCCGTCACCACCCGTCTTTCCAGCACTGCTTGTGCCAACGTCCCGCTATCCACATGCTCCAATTCGCCGCCCACGGGTAAGCCCCGTGCGATGCGCGAAACCTTGATTCCCTGTGCGCGCAACAGTGTTGCCAAGTAATGCGCCGTCGCCTCGCCCTCGACCGTAAAGTTGGTCGCTAGTATCACCTCGCACGCCAACTCCTGCGCGCGCTTGAGCAAGCGCTCCAGCGGTAACTCCCGCGCGCCCACACCGTCCAGCGGCGAGAGCCGCCCCATCAGCACAAAATACATGCCGCGATAGCACTGCGCCTGTTCCATCATCAGCATGTCGGACGGCATCTCCACCACACAAAGCAAATTCGTCTCGCGCCGCTCGGAGCGGCACAAGACGCAAATTTCATCCTCGGAAAAATTGTTGCACTTGGCGCAATGTTTGACGTTCTCGACCGCATGCCCCAGCGAACGCGCCAGATGCAGTGCGCCCTGCCGGTCGCGCTGCAACAAGTGGTAAGCCATGCGCTGCGCCGACTTCGGCCCGACACCGGGCAGACAGCGCAACGCCTTAATCAGGTCTTCCAGGCTGGAAGGTGTATTCATCCCTAGAACGGCAAGCTCATGCCCGGCGGCAGGCTAGCGGTAAAACCGCTCATGCGTTTCTTCGTGGTTTCGCTGGCTTGGTTGTTCGCGTCTTTCAATGCTGCCACGATCAGATCTTCCAGCATTTCCTTGTCGTCCATCACACTATCGTCCAGCTTGATGCGGCGCACTTCGTGGTTGCAGGTCATCGTCACCTTGACCATACCGGAGCCCGCCTGACCTTCCACTTCGATAGTCGCCAATTCATCCTGCGCCTTTTTCATATTGGCCTGCATTTGTTGCGCCTGCTTCATCAGCCCGGCAATTCCGCCCTTCATCATCTGACACTTCCTCCGATTTACTGTTGTATGGGTTTGATTGAACCATCCGCGATTTGCGCGCCCAGCACGGACTGCGCCTCGCGCACAAAAGCATCCTGCCTGATCGCACTTTCCGCCTGTTGCTGGCGGGTCTCTTTTTCCTGCTGCTCGACGGCGGCGGGAGTGGCCACAGCATTCGACGCGCCCAGCTCCACCAACAGCCGCACCGGCTTGGCAAAATAATCGCCCAATGCCGCCTGCAATTTATCCAGCGCCATCTTGTTACTCTGCAAATGCCTGTGCTGCGGCGCGAGATGCAGCACCACCTGCCCGCCGTCAAAACTCGCCAGCACACTGTGCTTCGCCAGCTCGCGCGCCATGCCCGACAGATTCAATTGCGTCAGCAAAGTATTCCAATCCAGCGTGCCACCCGAATATTTAACAGGCGCAGATTCCTGCACCACGGGCGCGCGCGCTTCGGCAATAGGCATCGCGGTGGCGGGCTGCGGCGCAGCATAAGGCTGGCTCGGCGATGCTTTGGCTGCTGGTGCGCGCGACTCCGCCGCACCACCCGCCGCCTGCGGCCCGAAAGCGAGCATGCGCAACAGCGTCATGGTGAACCCGGCGTACTCGTCCGGCGCGAGATCAATCTCGTTGCGCCCGTGAATGACGATCTGGTAATTCAACTGAATTTCTTCCGGTGTGTACTGCTGCGCCAGCTCCAGCAAACGCGCGCGCTCCGGCTCGTCATCCGCAATCGCGCCGGGTATCGTCTGCGCCAGCGCGATACGGTGCAACAGCGTCGCCAAATCCTGCAACGCTGCTTCAAACGCCACACTGCGCGTCGCCATGCTGTCGGCGATACGCAACAGCCCAGCACCGTCGGCGGCGCGCAGGGTTTGCAGCAGATCGAACAGATAACTCTGGTCAATCGCACCCAACATGGTTCGCACCAAGGCCTCATCCACCTTGCCGGAAGAATAGGCGATGGCCTGATCCATCAGACTCAGCGCATCGCGCATACTGCCCTGCGCCGCACGCGCCACCAGACTCAATGCGCCGTTCTCGAACGGGATATTTTCTTCGCCCAGCACGTATTGCAAACGCCCCACGATCAACGCGGGCGGCATTTGCTTGAGGTTGAACTGCAAGCAGCGCGACAGCACGGTGACGGGGATTTTTTGCGGGTCGGTAGTGGCGAGAATGAACTTCACATGCGACGGCGGCTCTTCCAGCGTCTTCAACATCGCGTTGAACGCCGACTTCGACAGCATGTGAACTTCGTCGATGATGTAAACCTTGAAGCGCCCGCTGGTCGGCGCATACAGCGCGCTCTCCAGCAACTCGCGCATGCTATCGACCTGCGTATTGGATGCCGCATCCAGCTCGATCAGATCAACAAAACGCCCGCTGTCGATTTCCTTGCAGGCACTGCACACACCGCAGGGCGTGGCCGTGATGCCGGATTCGCAATTCAGGGATTTGGCGAAGATGCGTGCGATAGTGGTCTTGCCCACGCCGCGCGTGCCGGTGAAAAGATAAGCATGATGCAGACGGTTTTGCGATAGCGCGTTGGACAGCGCCTGAACCACGTGCTCCTGCCCCGCCAACTGGGCGAAGTTTCTGGGACGCCATTTGCGTGCTAATACTGAAGTCGCCGACATATCGCCTCTCGCCCACCTGATAGACCCATCGAGTGTGACACCCTCGAACATAAGGAGGCGAGCCTTACCCCCGGCACTTGCACCGCTTGGCTGTGGCTGCTTCCTTCCGGACCTGACCAGGTTCACCAAAGTGCAATGCGGGGAGGCCCGCCAAACTGTTGCAGCAGTCCAGCAACCTACTGCGCACTGCCAGGACGGCGTTGCTCAAGAACTCAAAATCCTCATGTACAGCAGTACATTCCGGTTTTTTGTCCTTTCGCGCCTTGTCCTGACAGCGCTCGCTACGGTTGCTGAACCGCTCCTACATTTCCGCAGGAAACCTCACTGCAAAAACGCAAAACTAAATCTGTTTAACCGGGATCATCCCGATCCGTTTTTTCCACTCCGCCGGACCGATCTCGTGCACCGAGCGGCCTTGCGTATCCACTGCCACGGTCACCGGCATATCTTCCACCTCGAACTCGTAGATCGCTTCCATGCCGAGATCGGCGAAGGCGACCACTTTCGCGCTGCGTATCGCCTGCGCGACCAAGTAGGCTGCGCCGCCGACCGCCATCAGATATACCGCAGCATGCTTTTTGATTGCATCCAGACCGACCTTGCCGCGCTCCGCCTTACCGATCATGCCGATCAGCCCAGTCTGCGCCAGCATGGTCTCGGTGAATTTGTCCATGCGTGTTGCCGTGGTTGGTCCGGCGGGCCCGACCACTTCGTCGCGCACTGGATCAACCGGGCCGACATAGTAAATGAATCGCCCGTTAAAATCCACGCCTTGCGGCAGTTTTTCACCGCGCGCCAGCAACTCCACGATGCGCTTGTGCGCGGCATCGCGCCCAGTGAGCAGCTTGCCGGACAGCAACAAAGTCTCGCCCGGCTGCCATTGCGCGATGTCCGCACCGGTCACCGTATCGAGATTTACGCGCCTTGCATCCGGTGCCGCGTGCCAATGCACATCGGGATAATCCTCAATCTTCGGCGGCGTGAATTCCGCCACACCGCTGCCGTCCAATTCAAAATGCACATGGCGCGTCGCCGCGCAATTCGGGATGATCGCCACCGGCTTGGACGCCGCGTGGGTCGGGTAATCCAGAATCTTCACATCCAGCACGGTGGTCAAGCCGCCCAAGCCCTGCGCGCCGATACCCAGCGCATTCACCTTGTCGCAAATCTCGATGCGCAATTCCTCAATGCGGTTCTTCGCTCCGCGCGCTTTGAGTTCGGTCATGTCGATGGGCTGCATCAGCGCCTCTTTCGCCAGCAGCATCGCCTTCTCCGCCGTGCCGCCGATGCCGATGCCCAGCATGCCCGGCGGACACCAGCCCGCGCCCATGCCCGGCAACTGGTTCACCACCCACTCCACCACATCGTCGCCGGGATTGAGCATCGCCATCTTGGATTTATTTTCCGAACCACCGCCCTTGGCAGCAACATCCACCTCCACCTTGTCGCCCGGCACCAGTTCGAAATGCACCACCGCGGGCGTGTTGTCGTTGGTGTTCTTGCGCCTGCCCGCTGGCTCGTCCACGATGGAAGCGCGCAGCACGTTATCCGGCAACAGATAGGCTTTGCGCACGCCCTCGTTCACCATCTCGGCGACGCTCATCGACGCATCCGCCCAGCGTACCTCCATACCCACGCGCACGAACGCCACCACGATGCCGGTGTCCTGACAGATCGGGCGCTTGCCCAGCGCGCACATGCGCGAATTGGTGAGTATCTGCGCCATCGCGTCTTTCGCGGCGGGCGACTCCTCGCGGCGGTAGGCATCGGCCAAGGCCTGCACATAATCCTGCGGATGGTAATAAGAGATGAATTGCAGCGCATCGGCGACGCTGTCGATGAAGTCCTGCTGGCGTATGGTGGTCATGTTTTTCCGGCACTCTCTTTAAGAGCGGGCGATTATGGGAGTCTGCGCACAGTGCGTCAATCGCATCACGCGCTCTCCACGTCGGCAAAAGTCACCAATTTTGCAACGGATCATAGAGTTATAAATTGACGCATCCAGCCCCCTCGGCTACCATCGCGGCTATTTTTCCGACGGATTTCGCCAGTGCTCCTAAACCGCCTGCTTTCAATTGTTCTTTCCGCCACACTGGCGCTCGCGTTCGCGCAGGCCGCATCCGCGGAAGAAAACCAAGACATCAATACCCATTTGCCATTTGCGGCATTGGAAAACGCCGTCAATACCCCGGCATCCGCCGAAGCAACCTCGGCCGCCAAGATCGCGCGCCCCTCCACCCAAACCGCAGCCTCTGCCCCCGTTGCCACCGCGGTAGAACCCGAGCACGTCCGCGCTCAGGACGACTTGTGGCAGCGCATCCGCAGCCGCTTTGCCATGCGCGAACTCAACAGCAAACTGATCGCCCGCCACGAACACTGGTATGCCAGCCGCCCCGAGTATGTGGAGCGCATGACGGAACGCGCGCAACGCTACCTGTTCTACATCACCGAAGAGGTCGAGCGCCGCGGTATGCCGTCCGAAATCGCCCTGCTGCCGATGATCGAAAGCGCATTCAACCCCGGCGCCAACTCCATCGCCCGCGCCTCCGGCATCTGGCAATTCATGCCGTTAACCGGCAAAAATTTCGGCATGGAACAAAACTGGTGGTACGACGAACGCCGCGACATCATCAGCGCGACCACCGGCGCACTGGACTATCTGGAAAAATTGCACGACCAGTTCGGCGATTGGGAACTGGCCCTGGCCGCCTACAACTGGGGCGAAGGCGCGGTGAGCCGCGCCCAGGCGAAAGCACGCAGAGCGCACAAACCCACCAACTTCGCCAGCCTGCGCCTGCCCAACGAAACGCAGAACTACGTACCCAAACTGCTAGCCATCAAACACATCGTCAATGATCCCGAACATTTCGGCCTGAAGCTGAACGCCATCCCGAACCGCCCGTATTTCGCCGCCGTCGAAACCAAGCGCCGCATGGACGTGAAGCTCGCCGCAGAACTGGCCGAAATCCCCATGGAAGAATTCATCGCGCTCAACCCCGGTCATAATCGCCCGGTGATTCTGGAAAAAACCTCCAGCGTGATACTGCTGCCGGTGGATAAACTGGAAACATTCAAAACCAATCTGGAAAAGACCAATCAGCGCCTCGTTTCCTGGCAACCGTATCAAACCAAAAAAGGCGAACACTTCGACCAACTCGCGCCGCGTTTCGGCCTCTCCGCTACTCAACTGCGCAGCGTCAACGGCCTCTCGTCACACGCCAAGATCAGCAGCGGCCAAACCCTGCTGGTTCCGGCCAAAGAAGATGACAGCGCCAACGATGAATTCGCCGCATTCAACACCAAACTGGTCTCCATCGACGACACGCACACCTCAAAATATTTCGTGCGCAAAAAAGACACCCTCGCCTCCATCGCCCACCGCTTCCACGTCACCACCGCGCAACTGCAAGAATGGAACGATGGCGTCAGCAAACTCAAGGTCGGGCAACGCCTTACCATCGTACAAGCCGGTAGCCACATCATGCGCGGCCACCGCAGCCGCGTGGCTAAAGCGAACCGGACTCGCAACACCAAGCTGGTGCGTAGCAATAAAACGCAAAAACCGGCCATCTCCAAAAACGGCATCAAGATCGCTTCTACTCGTTAAATCAAGCTAGTAACCGCCCCCTTTTTCAAGGGGACAGGAGGAGAATTTAACAGGCGGTGGCACCACCATGGTCTGTAGGGTGTGCTTTGCACACCCTGAATGCACCCTATGCGAGTTATGCCGCCAGCGCCGCGCTCGGATTCACGCTCGCCAGATTCGACATCTCATCCAGCGACAGCACATGGTCGACATTGAGGATGATGACGAACTTGCCATTCACCTTGCCCATACCGCGTATGAAATCGGCGCGGATTTTTGCACCGAAGGATGGCGCGGGCTCGATCTCGGTTGGCATGATGTCCAGCACTTCGTTTACCGCATCCACCATCACGCCAACAACCTGCTGTGTATCCTCGTACTGCACTTCGATGATGACGATGCAGGTGCGACGCGAAACAGTGCTGGCTTGTTTGCCGAAGCGGGAGCCAAGGTCGATTACTGGAACCACCGCTCCGCGCAGGTTAATCACACCGCGAATAAAACTCGGCATGCGCGGCACTTCGGTGAGGTTGCCATATTCGATGATTTCTTTGATACGCAAAATGCCGATGGCGAAGATTTCGCTGTTCAGCATGAAAGTTAAATACTGGTGTTGCTGTTCGTCCTGCGTTGCGCCGCCAACGACGGCGGGCAGTGATTTGTTGATTGTTGCGACTGCGTTCATTTTTTCTCCTTGGGGTGTGCTCCCGTCCCCCGCAAGCGGGGCAAGGGCTGGTGATGAGGGACGGTGGGTTACATCGAACAATGTTTAGTGCTCAACGCCCCTCACCCCAGCCCTCTGATGTGACTCCTAGCCATTCGACTAAGCGCGATGAAGCATGCGCTAAGTCGCTGGTTATCCCGCCTACGGGAGAGGGGGCAAATTCATTAAAACCTCACGAACTCGGATTCGTCATGCGAAGCGCGAGATGCAACGAGCTTTGTTGCGACTCCCTTGGCGGTTTTGGCTACGGCCTTGCTTGCGCCCGGATGAAACGTTTGATGCTTCACCGCAACCGCGCTACCGCCCCCCACCTTGAAGTAGCTCATCAGTTGTTGCAACTGTTCGGCCTGACTGCTCATCTCCTCCGCAGTGGCGGCCAGCTCTTCGGTCGAGCTGGCATTCTGCTGGGTGATGGTGTTGAGCTGGTTCATCGCGGTGTTAATCTGCGATGCTCCCGAGCTTTGTTCTTCGGAAGCCGCCGTGATTTCCTGCACGAGGTCGCTGGTCTTGTTAATGGCGGGGACAATTTCGTCCAGCAGTTTGCCGGCTTCTTCCGCCTTGCTCACGCTGCCGCTGGCGAGTTCGCCGATTTCCTGCGCGGCCACTTGAGAGCGTTCGGCCAGTTTGCGTACTTCGGCCGCGACAACGGCGAAGCCCTTGCCGTGTTCTCCCGCACGGGCAGCCTCAATCGCGGCGTTCAATGCCAACAGGTTGGTTTGATAGGCGATGTCGTCGATGATGCCGATCTTGCCCGCGATTTGTTTCATCGCGGTCACGGTTTCCTTCACGGCCACGCCGCCTTCGGTGGCTTGCTTCGCGGCTTGCGAAGCCATGCTGTCGGTGACTTTGGCGTTCTCGGAATTCTGGCTGATCGACGCGCCCATTTGTTCGACGGAGGCGCTGGTCTCTTCAACCGAGGCGGCTTGTTCGTTGGTGGCTTGCGACATGCTTTGTGCCGTAGAAGAAACTTCTTCCGAGGCCGAGGCGATGTTGGTGGCGGCGGCATTCACTTCGCCCACGATCTGCGACAACTTTTCCACCATGCCTTTGATGGCAAACATCATGCTGGTACTGTCGCCCGCTCTGGTCTGCACATTTACAGTCATGTCACCTGCGGCAATACGCGACACCAACTCGACTGCATAGCCGGGTTCGCCCCCCAATTGTTTGACCAATCCCCGTGTAATCACAAACGCGGCAGCAAGCCCCATCAGCGCAGCAATCACACCGATGACGATCATCAACGTGCGGGTTTGCACATAGCTGGCTGCGGCATCATCGGCTCCCTTTTCCATCAAGTCATCCTGAAAGTCTGCCATGGTGTCCAGCGCCTTGACGTAGGCAACGTTGTTGGGCGCAAATTCTTTTAGCAGATATTCGGTCGCAGCGGCCTTGTCGTGCTTGTCGAGCAGTCCATACAAGGTGTCGTATTTTGGATTGAGTGCATTGCGCTGCTCCATGATGGCGGTGTACATCTCGCGCCCCTTGGGGGTGTTAATTATTTTGTCCAGCTTATCCAGCAGCTCCTTGTTTTTGCCACGACTCGCCTGGATTTGCTGACGCGTGTCCGCTAATTTCCCCTCATCATTAATCAGCAACAGGTTACGTATTAAGCGACCATTATCCAAGGTGGTCTTGGCCACCTGATTCACGATGGACACCTTGGCATAACGATCTTCGACGATCTCGGTGGTGGTCTTGTTCATTGCAGCCATATTGGCAATCGAAGTCACCACGATCACGATCAGCAATAAAATCACTAGACCGAAGCCCAGTCCCAGTTTGGCTGCTACGGATAAATTTTTCATTTCTTGCTCACTCCCTGTTGTTGGCTTAATTGATAAATGAATCGCACCTGTCCGGTGACTTTCAGCGTGAAATCTACGTAGCAAATCATCCCAAAGCTGCCGGGTTCTGACAGTCGGGAAATTCTGATTTTTTGCTAGGGAAAATTGAGGGGGGGTAGGGATTTCCCTACAAGAATTTCACTCGGTACAAAATTGTGTTCTGGCAACGAGGTAATGCCGGGCTGGCGGTAATTCGGGAGGGGAACTCTGCATCCCATCCCCCTGCAAAGCGGATGGGACAGGTTTGGTGCTAGTGGATTATTTGGCTAAAAACAAAGGCTAGTCTTGCACCAGTTTATTCAAACCATTCTCAGTCACGTAAAACACCAGTTCGACATTGTTCTTGAAATTCATTTTCGCCATCATTTTTTGCTTGTGCATGCTGACAGTTTTAACGTTAACCATAAATTTTTCCGCAATCTCCGAGAGACTCATGCCCAGCGCGATCAGTTTCATCACCTCCAGTTCGCGAGCAGTAAGACTTTCGTGCAGAGGCACACCGGCTTTTCGCTCTGTCGTCTCGAACATCGACTGTTCGACGATAGTCGGATCAATGAAGCGCCCGCCCGCCGCGACCGCGCGGATGGCCGCAATCAACTCCTTCTCTTTGCCGCCTTTGCAAATGTAGCCCTGTGCGCCCGCTTTCAAAGCAAATTTGGCAACATAAAATTCATTGCGCATGCTGAAAATAAGTATGGGCAGTTTCGCATCGCGGGCGCGGATGCGCTCGACCAGCTCAACGCCATCAACGTCCGGCATGGTGAGATCGAGCAAGACCAGATGAAATTGATGTTGCTCCAACAACGCCATCACTTCGCGGCCATTTTCGGCCTCCCCCGCCACGACGGCATCGCCCATGTCTTCGCACAGGTGTTTAATTCCGTTGCGCATGACGGCATGGTCGTCAGCGATCAAAACTCTAATCATGATTTCTCCGGTAGCAACAATCCCCCGGCAAAACCGAGAGCCTTCATCATTAAGCCCTTCAAAGGGGCGCACGGCTTTATCCCCAATAATCCATTAGCACAGCAACTTGTCATTCCCGCGCAGGTAATCTCACAACAACTTCCGTCCCCTTACCCACCCCACTGTTAATCGCGATACTACCGCCCAGCATGGCGGCTCGTTCCCTCATTCCGACCAGCCCGAATGATCTCTCCTTTTTCACGCCTGCGTCAAAACCGTTTCCGTTGTCGCGCACTGTCAGCACATAGTCACCAGCTTCTTTTTTCAGGGAGATGTCCACTCTATCCGCTCCCGAATGGCGGGCAACATTGGTGAGCGATTCCTGCGCGATGCGAAACAAGGTAATGGAGTAATGCTCATCCAGCTTAATGTCGGCGGCTTCGTCATACACCTCGCAGGCAATGCCGGTGTACGCGGCAAACCGGGCGGCCTTCCAAGCCAGCGCGGCATGTATGCCCATATCCAGCTCCACGGGGCGCAATGCCGACGAGATATTGCGCACCTCGCCAATCGCCTGATCGGTCAATGCCATCGCATCCTGAATGAATTTGCGCATTTCTTCCGAGTTCGCCGCGTAGCGGCTCTCAAGGCGGAAAATACTCAGATGCAGCCCGCCCAAAATTTGCCCCAAATTGTCGTGCACCTCGCGCGCGATAATTTTCCGTTCTTCTTCGCGGGCTTCCTCGCGCTGCGAGATCAGCCCGCGCAACTGGGTACGGTACTCTTCAAGATCGTGTTCGATGCGCTTGCGCTCGGTAATGTCGCGCACCACGCTGAGGCCGAACATTGCGCCGTTTTCCTCAACAAACTTGGAAGTACCGATTTCGACCGTAAACACGCGACCATCCCGCGCACGGTGCTGCGATTCGATGATCACAATCTGGTTCGGCGTCACGTTTTGCTGCATTTTAAAGAGCTCTTCGAACGTAAAATTCGGGTCGATGTCGAGCGGTGTCATGGTCAACAACTCTTCCCGGCTATAGCCCAGAGAGCGACATGCCTCGACGTTGACGTAAATAAAACGAAACTCTTCATCCATCATAAATACAGCATCAGCCGCCTGATTGACAGCGCGCTCGAGCCGCTCTAGCCGCATCAGGGTCTGCTTGCGCTCGGTGATGTCGCGCGCAAGCGCCATGGACAACATCCGCCCCTGATACTCGAACGCCGAATTCTGGATTTCCACCGGGAAGCTACTACCGTCGCGCCGTCTATGGCGGGATTCGAGCGTGGCAACACCTTCGGCATACAGCGCCGCCTCAATAGCCTGCGCCTCTTCCGCCGAGAGATAGGGATCAATATCCGGCAAGGTGAGGGAAAGCAGTTCATCGCGACTATATCCGAGGGAACGGCAGGCGGCCTCGTTGACATAGGCAAAATGCAGACCATCCTCCTCTATGAGATAGACGGCTTCGTGCGACTGGTCGAGCGCAAATTCTTTAAGTTTTATTTCATCCTCTATACGCTTGCGCTCGGTGATGTCGTGAACGTAGCCATACCATACGACACCGCCGTCCGGGTGCGACTCGGGGTTGGCATGGCTTTCCATCCAGAGCTCCCCGCGAGCCGGGTGCAAAATCCGGTATTGCTCGTGCAATGGAGTCATATTGCGGGCCGACCCGGCGATTGCTTCCCCCACCCTTTGCGCATCATCGGGATGTATCCTCGCCATAAGCGGCGAAGCACTGTCCTTCACCTCATGCGGGTGCAAACCGAAAAACTCCCGGATATTCGGAGAGACATAGGGCATGCAAATGGAGCCGTCCGGACGGGAGTGAAACATCCCCATCATGCCCGGCGAAGAATCCGCCAAACTGCGGAGCTTGCGCTCGCTCGCGGCAATGGCTTCCTGCATGCGGAAAATATCCGTCATGTCGCGCCCTAAGCCCAGCACGCTGACAACCTGCCCCGCTTCGTCGAACTCGGGAATAAAGTTGATTTCGTGAGTGCTTAGCGCACCGTTTTCGTCCGATACAAATTCGCGCAAAAGCTCCGGCTTGCCGCTGGCAACGATACGCGCCACGGCCTCATCGCCGCGAGAAAAACGCCCGTCAGGAAATATCTCGCTCTGTTTTTTGCCGATCAGCTCGCTGGCCGGTTTACCGAGGGTGCGTTGATGGGTGGGGTTGCTATAGAGAATGCGTCCTTCTGCATCCCAGCGCGCAACGTTGTCCGGCAAATTCTCCGCCAGACTGCGAAACTCGCGTTCGCGTACAGACAACACGTCTTCCATACGCTTGCGCTCGGCAATCTCCGCTTGCAACTTCCGGTTATTATCTTCCAGCGTCTTTTGTAGTACGCGCAATTTCAGGTGAGTGCTGATGCGTATCCGCACCTCGTCAATCTGCAAAGGCTTGGTGATGTAATCCACCGCCCCAGCCTCGAATCCTTTGACCTTATCCTGAATACCGCCCAGCGAAGTCAAAAATATCACTGGAATATCAGCAGTCTGCGGCTGCGCCTGCAAGCGGCGGCACACCTCAAAACCATCCAACCCCGGCAACATCACATCAAGCAGAATCAAATCGGGGTTGGTAATGGCCACCCGCTTCAACGCCTCTTCGCCATCCACCGCCACCAGCACGTTATATCCCTGCGCTTCAAGATTCCCGACGATCACTCCCAGATTTAGCGGCGAATCATCTACCAGCAGAATGGTAGGCTGCCGCCCTTCAGTTTCGGTTGAATCCATGATCACCATCTTTCATACAATCTCTTGCCGAATGTAATTTGGCAGGAGTTCATCCCTTGCACCATGGTGTGCAAAGCGCCCCCTACCCATTGGAGTAATCCGTAGGCTGTCGGTGAGTTCTGTAGAGGGCACGTTTCACCTCTCCCCCACCGCCACACTCGCCAGCAACTGTCGCGTGTATTCCTGCTGCGGCGCGGCTATGACATCATCCGCGCTGCCCTGCTCGACGATGCGCCCGCCGCGCATTACCGCGATGCGGTGCGACATGGCGGCGATCACTTCGAGGTCGTGGCTGATGAGCAGGTAGCTCATGCCGTGGCGCACCTGCAAACCCGCCAGCAACTCCAGCACCTGTTTCTGCACCGAGGCATCCAGCGCGCTGGTGGGCTCGTCCAGCACCAGCAGTTGCGGCTCCAGAATAATGGCGCGGGCGATAGCAATGCGCTGGCGCTGGCCGCCGGAGAATTCGTGCGGGTAGCGCGCCAATATCTCGGCGTTCAAACCCACTTCCTGCAAGGTCTGCACGATATGCAGGCGACGCTGCGCGGCGGGCATATCAGGGCGGTGCAAGGCCAAGCCTTCGCCGACGATTTGTTCGATGGTCATGCGCGGCGACAGGCTGGCGAACGGGTCTTGGAACACCACCTGCATTTTGGCGCGCAGAGCGCGCAATTGAGCGGACGGAAGTTTGCGCAACGACTGCCCGCCGAACACGCTATCGCCCTGTGCCAGTGGCTGCAAGGCCAGCAAGGCCATCGCCAGCGTGGATTTGCCCGAGCCGGATTCGCCCACGATGCCCAGCGTTTCGCCGCGCTTTAGCGACAGGCTCACACCGTCCACGGCGGTGAATACTTTCTTCTTGAACCAGCCTGCGGGATAGGAAAACTCCACGCGCACATTGTCGCCGCGCAGCAATTCGGGTTCGTCTGCTGACGACCGCGGCTGCACCATTTTTGTCGGGCGGCTGTCGAGCAGGCGTTGCGTGTACGGATGCTGCGGCTGCGCGAACAACTGCGCGGTTGCCGCCAGCTCGACCAAGCGCCCGGCCTGCATCACCCCCACCCTATCGGCAAAGCGCCGCACCAGATTGAGGTCGTGCGTAATCAGCAAAATCGCCATGCCGTATTCGCGCTGCAACTCTTCCAGCAACTCCATGATCTGCACGCGGATGGTCACGTCCAGCGCGGTGGTCGGCTCGTCGGCAATCAGCAATTTCGGGCGGCAGGCCAAGGCCATCGCGATCATCGCGCGCTGGCGCTGCCCGCCGGAAAGCTCGTGCGGGTAACTGGAAAAACGCCGCTCAGGTTCCGTGATGCCGGTGCGCGCCAGCAAGGCGATGGCGCGTTCGCGCGCGGCGGCGAAGGCCATACCTTCGTGCAACTCCAGCACTTCGGTGATCTGTTCGCCGATGCGGATCAGCGGATTCAATGCGGTCATCGGCTCTTGGAAAATCAGCGCGATGTCCTTGCCGCGTATGCCGCGCAAACGCCGCTCGCTGGCCGCCACCAGATTCTCGCCCTCGAACAACACCTCGCCGCTGGAATGCGCTTGCACCAAGCGCAACAGCGACAGCGCGGTGACGCTTTTGCCCGAACCGGATTCGCCCACCAGCGCAAATTTTTCGCCTGCGGCGATGGTAAAAGAAACGTCATCCACCGCAAGCGCGGCATCGGCATTGAAGCTCACACTGAGCTTGCGCACATCCAGTAGCGACATCCTAAAACCCCTTATTAGCCACGGATGGACACGGATTAACACGGATAAAAGCGGGAGACCCGCCATGTTTTATCCGTGTTTCATCCGTGTTAATCCGTGGCTCAATTACGTCTTTCAGTATCATCGCCGACTCCCGCTTTTGCGCGTATCAAACGCATCGCGCAGCGCTTCGCCGATGAACACCAGCAACAGCAGCGTGACGAACAGCACCATAAACGCCGTCAGCCCTATCCACCACGCATCGAGGTTGTCCTTCCCCTGCGCCAGCAATTCGCCCAAGCTGGGCGTGGAGGGCGGCACACCGAGGCCGAGGAAGTCGAGACTGGTCAGCGCGGTGATCGCCACGCTCATGCGGAACGGCAGGAAGGTGATGACCGGGGTCAGGCTGTTGGGCAGGATGTGCCGCCACATGATCTGGCGGTTGCCCAAGCCCAGCGCGCGCGCGGCGCGCACGTAGTCGAGTTGGCGGTTGCGCAGGAATTCGGCGCGCACATAATCTGCCAGCCCCAGCCAGCCGAACAGCGACAGCAGTACCAGCAACAGGCCGATGCTGGGCTGAAAAATGGAGGCAAAAATCAGCAGCAGATACAGCTCCGGCAGCGAACCCCATATCTCGCTGAAGCGCTGTAAATACAAATCGACGCGCCCGCCGAAATAGCCCTGCACCGCGCCCGCCAGTATGCCCAGCACCACGCCGATGATGGTCAGCGCCATGCCGAACAGCACCGACACGCGGAAGCCGTACAGCGCCCGCGCCAGCACATCGCGCCCGCGGTCATCCGTGCCCAGCCAGTTCTGCGCATTGGGCGGCGCGGGGTTGGGCCGTTGCGAAAAATAATTCAGCGTGTCGTAGCGATAGGTGTTGAGCGGATAGAGCGCCCAATTGCCGGGACGTGAGAACTGCTCGCGGATAAACGGATCGAGGTAATCGGCGCGCGTAGGGAAATCGCCGCCGAAAGTGCTCTCGGGATAATCGTGCAACAGCGGCGCGTACAGCGAGCCTTGGTATGACACCAGCAAGGGGCGGTCGTTGGAAATCACCTCGGCAAGCAGGCTCAACACGAACAGCGTGACGAAAATCAGCAGGCTGGCATAGCCCAGACGATGCTGGCGGAAACGTCGCCAGCGTTGTTGGTTGGGGGATAAGGATTCCCCGGATAATCCATTTACCCCGTCATTCCGGCGTAGGCCGGAATCCAGATGATTAAATATTTCTCGCGCCAGCGAGACAACACCATGCTTCAGTCTGCTTCGCAGAGTATTTTTTATGACTGGATTCCGGCCTTCGCCGGAATGACGGCTTAATGGATTATTCGGGTTAATCTCGCTCACTGCGCCACTCCTTCAAACTTCACGCGCGGGTCGGCCTGCACGTAGCTGATGTCCGAAATCAATTTGGCGAACAATCCCGCGATGGTGAAGATGAACAGCGTGCCCATCACCACCGGGTAATCGCGCTGCATAATGGCGTTGTACGACAGCAGCCCCAAACCATCGAGCGAGAACAGCGTTTCGATCAGCAAGCTGCCGGTGAAGAACGCACCGATGAATGCCGCCGGAAAGCCCGTCAGCAGCGGCAGCAGCGCGTTGCGAAAAATGTGCCGGTACAGCACGGCGCGCTCGGGCAAGCCCTTGGCGCGCGCGGTGAGCACGTATTGTTTGCGGATCTCTTCGATGAAAGTGTTTTTGGTCAGCATGGTAATCACGGCGAAGCTGCCCACCACCTCGGCGAACACCGGCAGCGCGATGTGCCACAGGTAATCGGTGACTTTACCGAACAATGAGAGTTGCGCCCAGTTATCCGAAGTCAGCCCGCGTAGCGGGAACCATTGCAGGAAACTGCCGCCGCCGAAAAGCACCAGCAGCAGCACGCCCAGCACGAAACTTGGAATCGCGTAACCGCTCAAAATCAAAAAGCTGGTCGCCGTGTCGAAACGCGAACCGTCGCGCACCGCCTTGGCGATGCCCAGCGGAACCGACACCAGATAGACGATCACCAGCGTCCACAGCCCCAGCGAAACCGACACCGGCATTTTTTCTTTGATGAGTTCCCACACCGATTTCTGATGAAAAAAACTCGTGCCCAGATCGAGCGTGACAAAACCTTTGAGCATGAGCCAGAAGCGCTCCGGCGCGGGCTTGTCGAAACCGTACATCACCTTGATCTCGGCCAACCGCTCGGCATCAATACCCTGCTGGCCGCGATACATCGCCTGCTGGCTACCGCCCGCCTCGCCGCCGCTCACGCCCTTGCCGCGCATCATGCTCACCATCTGCTCCACCGGCCCGCCGGGCACGAACTGGATGACCGCGAAGGTCAGCAACAACACGCCCAGCAGAGTGGGGATCATGAGCAGCAGGCGTTTGGCGATGTAACGGATCATCGGATAAATCCAGAAAGTTTACGGAGTTTAAACCCCTCCCAACCTCCCCTTACACCCGCAAGGGGTACGCCGGTGGGTACCCCGCTGCTTCGCAGCGACCCTTCCGCAGTCAGGGGAGGAGCCGACTCTGCTCTCCCCCTGATAAGGGGGAGTTGGAGGGGGTTTGCGCTTTTCAAACTTTTAAAAACCATCATGGCCTCCCCGCCCCCGCATCAACCTTCACCCACCAAGTCTTCACCGCCCACTCCTCGATCATGTAATAGCGCGGCAGCACCTGCGGCTGCGCCAAAGTGTGGCGGTAGGAAACGCGGTGGCTGTTGCTGTGGAAATGCGGCACCATGTAGTAACCCAAGCGCAGCACGCGATCCAACACGCGCACCAGCGTCACCAAGTCCTCGCGCTGCTCGGCCTGAATGATGCGGGTAATCAGCGCGTCCACCACGGGGTCGGCGATGCCCATGAGGTTGCTGGAGCCGGGCTGGTCGCGGCTGGCCGAACCGAAGTAGTCGAACAATTCGTTGCCGGGACTCTGCGAGCCGCCCATCAAACCCACGGTCATGTCGTAATCGAAATTCTCTTCCTTGCGCTGCGCCAGCGCCGCGTCGTACACGCGGTAGTCAAGCTGGATGCCGAGCTTTTCCAGATTGCGCGCATAGGCGGTGCACAACCTTTCCATCATGCGGTCGCCCAGCATCATCTCCATGCGAAACGGCTCGCCCGCCGCGTTGCGCAAAGCGCCGTCGCGGTATGTCCAACCTGCCTGCGCCAGCAACTCGCGCGCCTGACGCAAATTGTCGCGCAAGGAGTGCGGCGGCGTGGTGGTCGGAGGCGCGGGTATCTCGTCGAAAATTTCGGCGGGCAGTTTGTTGCCGAATTCCGCTTTCAACTCGCGCAACACTTTCAGCTCGCGCTCGCCAGGCACCCCGGTGGCGGCCAGTTCGGTGTTGCTGAAATAGCTGGGGCTGCGCGTGTAGAGGTTGAAAAACAACTGGCGGTTCATCCACTCGAAATCCATCGCCAGCCACAGCGCTTGGCGCACGCGATTGTCCTGAAACAAGGGGCGGCGCGTGTTCATTGAGAAACCCTGCCAGCCCGCGCCGTTCTGGTGTTTAAACAGCGTCTTCACCAGCTCGCCCTGCGCCCAGCGTTTGCCCTGATGGCTGCGCGCCCAGTTCTTGGAAGAGTTCTCCTGAATGAAGTCGATCTCGCCCGCCTTCAAACCCTCCATGCGCGTCAGCGTATCTTTGTAATAGCGGTAAGTGATACGCCCGAAGTTGAACATGCCTCGCCGCGCGGGGTGCTCGTTGCCCCAGTAATCGGGGTTGCGGCGGTAAGTGATGCGCTTGCCGAGATCGAACGACTCGACCACATACGGCCCGCTCGCCAGCGGCACATCCTGAATGATTTTATCGAAAGGCTTGCCCCCGCCCCACTTGCGCGAGAACACCGGCAACTGGCAGATGATGAGTTTCAGCTCGTGGTTCTTGCGCCGGAAATCCGCGCGCACCGTATAGGGATCGACCACCACCATCTGCTTCACATCGCTCCAGTAGCGACGATACAAAGGCGTGGCATGCTTGCCCATCAACTGGTCGAACGAATATTTCACATCCGCCGCAGTCACCGGATCGCCGTTGGAAAAACGCGCCTTGCGGTTGAGGCGAAAAGTCAGCGACAGGCCGTCGGGCGCCAGCGCGATGTCTTCGGCCAGCAGTCCGTACACCGTATCCGGCTCGTCCCACGAAGTCACGCCCAAGGTTTCAAACACCAGCAGTTGCAGCCCGTCCGCCGCATAGCCTTTGAGGATAAAGGGGTTCAGCTTTTCGAAATTGCCCAGACTGGACGTGTGCAACTCGCCGCCTTGCGGCGCATGCGGGTCAACGTAGTCAAAGTGCGTAAAGTCGGCGGGGTATTTGGGCGTGCCGTGCAGGGCGATGGCATGGGCGGCAAAAACCGGTTGCGAAAGACACAGGCACAGCGGGAGCAGCAGTAAGCGGAGAGTCCAATTCATGGCGCGGGAGTGTAGCGGAAGTGGGCGGGCAAGTCATTCACGCGCGCTCCGGACACCGTATTGAAGCAATCGGCATAGAGGGGTATTCTGCGCCACCCGCCGCACCCGTTCATTGAAACCGCAATCTCCACTCACGCAGGAGGATCGACCATGAAACGCATTCGTGTACTGGCTGTTTTTTTATTCGCAGCATTGCTCCTCCCTCTCGCAGAACAGGCTTGCGCAGCAACCGAAAAAACCTACACCTTCGGTGTGGTACCCCAGTTTGAACAGCGCAAACTCTATGCGACCTGGAAGCCGGTTGTGGATGAGCTGTCCAAACAAACCGGGCTGACATTCAATCTGGTCACCACGCTCAAAATTCAGGATTTTGAAAAAGCGTTCATGCGCGGCGAATTCGATTTCACCTACGTGAACCCCTACCACGTCATACAGGTGCACGACACTCAGGGCTATATCCCGCTGGTCGCCGACAGCGCACCTTTGCGCGGCATCATCGTCGTACGCAAAGACGGGCCTATACAAAAAGCGTCCGAGCTGAACGGCAAAGCGGTCGCGTTCCCGTCGCCGAATGCACTCGGCAGCTCGCTGCTCGTGCGCTCCGATCTCGAACAGGTTCACCATGCCTCCATCACGCCGCTCTATGTCACCACGCATAGCTCCGTATATCTGCATGTCGCAAAAGATCTGGTTGCCGCCGGAGGCGGTGTGGAAAAAACCTTGCAGGAGCAGAGCGAAGATATCAAGTCTCAGTTGCGGGTGATCTACACCACCCGTTCTTGCCCGTCGCACCCCGTTACCGCCCACCCGCGAGTACCCAAAGAGATTCGGGAAAAAGTGCGCAAAGCCCTGCTGGCGATGAATGAAACTTCCAACGGGAAAGAAATGCTGCTGAAGATTCCCGTCAAACAGTTCATTCCGGTTGACTATGCCGAGTATGGCGTCATGCGCGCATGGGGACTGGAAAAATACTGGCAAAATATCAACGAATAAATTTTATGGGACTGCGCTTCAAAATCCTGCTGCCGCTAACGTTCTTCAGCATCCTGCTGATCGGTTACCTTTATGCTTACTGGATGCCGCAGTCTCTGGCAAACATGCGGGAAGAATATCGAAGTGCGACCGAGCGCCATCTGGACAGCGTGGTCGTCGGACTGATTCCCCTGCTGCTAGGCCATCAGCTCGACACGGTCTACGAAAATCTCGACGCGCTGAAAAACAACAACAGTGACTGGACCGGCATCAAGCTCAACGACGCAAACGGAAAATCGCTCTACCCGATGGGTAACCCGGACATTCCGGCTGTGGCAGGCGAGGCAAAAAACAGGGAAATCCATATACTGGAAAACCGCATCGACTACCTCGGCCTGAATTTGGGCACCCTCACCGTCAGCGTCGACTTCACCCCTCAACTGGTGCAGATGGAAAAACGACATCGCGAATTGGCCGCAGTCATGCTGGCCGTTATTCTGGCCTTTGTGCTGAGCGCGTGGATAGTCCTGGAGCGGCTGGTCATCAGACCGGTGAAAGCGCTGGGTAAAGCCGCCACGGCACTGGCTCAAAATAAATTTGAAGGAGAGCTGGAGAAAAGCGGCAACGACGAAGTGAGCGATCTGGTCGACCGCTTCAGCGAAATGCGCGATGCGATTCGGGGATTTCAATCCGCCCTGTTGCAACGCAGCCAGATACTGAAGAAAAGCGAAGAGGGTCTGGCCGAAGCCCAGCGCATGGCACATCTGGGCAGTTGGGAATTCAATCCCGCCGACAAACAACTGGTGTGGTCGGACGAGGTGTACCGCATCTTCGGCTTGGAGCAGCAACAATACAACAGCTCGGCTACGGCACTGATCAATGCAGTGCATCCCGATGACAGGGATAATGTCGCCGCGGCCTACACCCGCTTCACCCAACACGACGCGCCCTACGACATCGTTTACCGCATCGTCAGGAGAGCCACCCACGATATTCGCTATGTTCATGAGAAGTGCGAACGCATCCACAACGAGCGCGGCGAACTTGTTTGTTTCCGCGGAACAGTCCACGACATTACCGAACTGAAACAGGCGGAAGAGGAACTGCGGCGCTACAAAGATCATCTGGAAGCAACCGTACAGCAACGCACCGCGGAGCTGCTGCTGGCGCGCGATGCCGCGCAGTCCGCCAACAAAGCCAAGAGCGTATTCCTCGCCAACATGAGCCACGAGCTGCGCACCCCGCTAAACGCCATTCTCGGCTTCTCCGGCATCATGCGCCGCGACCCGGCAATTTCCGACGGCCAACGCGCAAACCTCGACATCATCAACCGCAGCGGCGAACACCTGCTGACGCTGATTAACGATGTGCTGGAAATGGCCAAGATAGAGGCGGGAAAATTGCAGCTCGAAATCGCCCCGTTCGACCTCGGCAACATGGTGCGCGATGTGGTAGACATGATGCACCTGCGCGCTCAGGAAAAAGGGCTGCAACTGCTGCTCGACCAGGCCTCCGAATTTCCCCGCTACATCAGGGGCGACGAAGCGCGCTTGCGCCAGATACTGGTAAACCTCGTCGGCAACGCAATCAAGTTTACCGCGCAGGGCGGCGTCACTATCCGGCTGGGAACCAAGCAAAACGCCCGTCAGCACCTGCTGATCGAGGTCGAGGACTCCGGCTCGGGCATCAGCCCGGCAGACCAGCAGCGGTTGTTTGAACCTTTCGTGCAACTGGCCGAGGGGCTCGCCCAGCGCGGCACCGGGCTGGGGTTAGCCATTACCCGCCAGTTCGTGCAACTCATGGGGGGAACGATTACGGTCGAAAGCAGCGTGGGCAAAGGCTCGTTATTCCGCGTTGACTTCCCCGTGGAACTGGCCGACACCGCCGATGTGCTCAAATCGCAAAATGCCAGCCACGGCGAAGTGACCGGCCTCGCGCCGGGACAGCCGTCCTACCGTATCCTGATCGCCGAAGACCAGCCCGAAAACCAGTTGCTGCTAAGCCGCCTGATGAGCGACATCGGCCTCGCCATCAAAGTGGCGGAGAACGGCGCGCAGTGCGTCAAGATTTTTCAGGAATGGCATCCGCATCTGATCTGGATGGATCGGCGCATGCCGGTGATGGACGGTGTCGAAGCCACACAGCGCATACGCAAACTGCCCGGCGGCGACAAGGTAAAAATTGTCGCGGTAACCGCCTCCGCCTTCAAAGAACAACAGCAGGAACTGTTCGATGCCGGCATGGATGACTTCGTGCGCAAACCCTATCGTTTCGGGGAAATTTACGACAGTCTGGCGCGGCAACTGAATCTCAAACTCATCTACAAAAATGAGACTACCGAACAGAATACCCCCGTCACGCTCACTGCCGGAATGCTGGCAGTCGTGCCCGCCGCGCTACGCGCCGAATTTTGCGAAGCACTGGAAAATCTGGACAGCGGACGCATCGCGGATGCAATCGGGCAGATTGCTGAAATAGACACCCAATTGGGCCGCACCATTTCCGGACTCGCGGACAACTTTGATTACCCCGCCATTCTGGCCGCCTTGAATGAGGCTGCTACAAATAAAGGTGATGCACGATGACTGGCTACATTCTCGCCATTGACGATACCCCGGCCTCGCTCCGGCTGCTGACCGACATTCTAAAAGCGGAAGGCTACGAAGTGCGCTCCGCCATCAGCGGAGAGCTGGCGCTGCATGCCGCCGCGGCACAGGCGCCGGAATTGATTCTGCTCGATGTCAGCATGCCCGGCATGGACGGTTTCGAGGTCTGCCGCCGCCTGAAAGCCCAGGAACAAACCCGCGACGTACCGGTCATTTTCGTTAGCGCCATGTCGGAGATGGTGGAAAAATTAAAAGGCTTCGAGCTGGGCGCGGTCGATTACGTCACCAAGCCCTACCAGCGCGAGGAATTATTGGCGCGGGTGCGCACCCATCTGGAATTGCACAGACTGCGGCACCACCTGAGCGAGATGGTGGAAGAGCGCACACGCTCGCTCAGAGAAAGCGAAAAGAAACTTAAAAGCAGCCTGCTGGATTCCATCTCCGCCATCTCGGCCACAGTCGAAATGCGGGACCCTTACACCGCGGGACACCAGCGCCGCGTCGCGCAACTTGCCACCGCGATTGCCGTCGAACTGGGCATGCCGGAACAGCAAGTCGAGGGACTGTATCTGGCCAGCGTGGTACACGATGTCGGCAAGGTGAAAATTCCGGCGGAAATTCTAAGCAAGCCGGGCAAGCTCACCGAAGTCGAGCGCGCCCTGATCCAACAGCACGCGCAAGCCGGTTACGACATTCTGAAAAGCGTGGACTTCCCCTGGCCAATCGCGCAATTTGTACTGCAACACCACGAGCGCATGGACGGCTCCGGCTACCCGAACGGCCTGCGGGGCGAAGCCATCCTGCCAGAGGCGCGCATCATTGCCCTCGCCGATGTCATCGAAGCGATGGCCTCGCATCGTCCTTATCGCCCCAGCCTCGGCATCGAGGCGACACTGGCCGAAATCACCAGCCAACGCGGCACGCAGTATGATGCCGACGCCGTCGATGCCGCATTACGCTTGTTCCGTGAAAAAAATTATGCGTTTTGACTCTGCGCCCCATCCCGCCTAACATGGCCGCCGGGCAGAACGAGCCCCTTGCACCACCCCGTTTTATCCACTCACAGCCATGGAGATATTGGTATGAAGAAAATTGCCCTAGCACTCGCGTTATCCGTTGTCATGTTTCCGGCGTTCGCGCAAAAGTCCTGCGAAGAACTGAAGTCCGAAATCGCCGCACAGCTCGACGGCAAAGGTGTGAAGAATTACAAGTTGGATATTGTGCCGACCGCCGAAGTGATGGAACAAAAAGTGGTCGGCAGTTGCGAAGGCGGCCAGAAGAAGATTGTTTACAAAAGAGGCTGAGATTCGCTGACGAATTTCTGTTTTGTATCTGATGTTGCAAAGGCGCTGCGCGACTTAACCGCACAGCGCCTTTTTACTTTCCGGGTATTTGCTGTGTCGCAAACGGCAGCATCAGCTTATCTTCGCGAAAAAATCATGGCATACTCAGCCAATCACATTGATACAGAGCGTCGTCATGAAAGCCTTTGAATGGGATCATCGTTTTGAAACCGGCCTGTCCATGGTGGATACGCAGCATCATCACCTGGTGGATCTCGTCAATGTGGCCGGCGATATGCTGTTAGCAGGCACAGCCACCGAAGCGGAATCGCAGGATTTATTCAAGCAACTGGCCGATTACGCGGTATATCACTTCAACGAAGAAGAGCGTCTGATGGCCGAATACGGCGTGGATGCACGCCATGTCGACGCCCACAAAATTCAGCACGCGGAATTTCTGAAACAGGTCACCATGATGTGGAACAACCGCGCGGTGGCAAAAGACCCCGCGGCGATGCTGCACGGTTTTCTCTCGAGCTGGCTGACGGTGCACATTCTCGGACAGGATCAGGAAATGGCGCGCAATATCGCGCGCATCAAAGCGGGAGACAGCCCGTCCGCCGCGTGCGATGCCGAAGCCGAAAGCGCCGACCACCGCATCTCGCCACTGCTGGAAGCGCTGGAGCGTCTGTACCACCTGCTGTCGGTGCAAAACCGCGAATTGGCGAATGCCAACATCACGCTGGAAGAAAAAGTATTGCAGCGCACCCGCGCATTGGAAGAAGCCAGCGAACAGCTGGTGCAAAACGAAAAACTGGCCTCGCTGGGACGCATGGTTGCGGGCTTTGCCCACGAGATCAACACGCCGGTCGGCATCGCATTGGCGGCCATTTCGCAAAACGGCGACATACTCGGGCAGCTGCAAGACATGATGAAGCAGGAAGAAGTCAGCGAGGAAGAATTCAGCGGACGTCTCACCGATTTGCAGGAAACCAGCAAACTCGCGGTTTCCAACCTGATGCGCGCCGCCGAGCTGGTGCGCAGCTTCAAGCGCACCTCCATTGATCAGGCTTCCGAACAATTGCGCGAATTCGATATGGCGGAACTCATCCGCGATGTGCAGAGCAATCTGCACAGTCAATTCAAACGCACTCAAATTTCGCTCGCGTTGGAGTGCCCTGCCGATCTGAAAGTAACCGGTGTGCCCGGCCTGTTTTCGCAACTGTTTACCAACCTGTATCTCAACAGCCTGCAACACGCCTTCGACGAAGGCAAGCGCGCGGGAGAAATCCGCGTTGCCGTCAACAGACTGTCCGACAAGCGCATACATATCGTATTTTCCGATAACGGCAAAGGCATGCCGCCCGAAGTTGCCGAAAAAATATTCGAGCCGTTTTTCACCACCCGGCGGGGCCAGGGCGGCTCGGGCTTGGGCTTGTATATTTGCTACAACATCGTCACCACCCAACTGCACGGCAGCATCAGTTGCCACAGTCTCCCCGATCAGGGAAGCCGTTTCGAAATTGAATTTCCTTACAATGCCGAGGAAGCACAGCCATGATCCTAGATTCCTCAGTTGACCGCTTCCAACTAGGACGCAAGCAAATGAACAGAAATGAAATACGTTATTTATCCACGCACACCATTGGGGTGCGTCGCTACGAGGCGTATTGTATGTCCCTCGCAACACATGTCGGCGTTGCTTCTCCTCGGAATGGAATAACCATTCCTCGTCGTCGCGCCTTGACCTGTGCCGCGATGAACACACACTACGCCCCATTCAACTGAGGAATCCAGGATGAAATTTACCCGCAGCCGGACAGCCCCCGCCCCCAGCCCCGATCAGCCGCATGCGGGAGCGCGCCACACCTGGAAATTGCTGGTGGTCGACGACGAGCCGGATGTGCGTGCCATTACACGCATCAACCTGCGCGGCTTCCGCTTCGACGACCGTGATTTGGAAATTCTGGAAGCCGACTCGGCGCATCAGGCCAAAGAAATTCTGAGCCGCGAGAAAGATGTTGCGGCCGCTTTAATCGACGTGGTGATGGAGACCGACGATGCGGGGCTGAAGCTGGTGCAGCACATCCGCGAAGAACTCGGCAACGGCATGATCCGGCTGGTTATCCGCACCGGTCAGCCCGGCCTGGCACCGGAACGTTTCGTGATCGATAACTTCGACATCGACGATTACCACGACAAAACCGAGATGACCGCGACCCGGCTTTACACCACGGTGCGCTCCGCCGTCAAAAATTTCCGCGACCTCAAAACCATAGACCTGAACCGTGTCGGGCTGAAGCAGGTGCTGGAAGCCGCTCCCGACATTTACCATATCGGCAACACCTCTCTGGAAAAATTCTTCAACGGCGTGCTCACCCAAATCATCGGCCTGTGCAATCTAAGCGAGGGCAGTTTCATTTCCACCATCCCCGGCATGATCGCCACGCTGGACGGACAGGAAGTCACGGTGCATGCCACCACCGGCAACATCAACGATCCGAAACGCGTGAACGAAATCCGCGAAGAGTGCACGCAAATCATTATGGAAGGACGCGACTCCGGCGCGCTGCGCCGCGACACCTTTGTCGTATCACTCACCATTGAAGAAAAACCCGTCGGTTTTATTTACATCGAACCCACGCGCGACCTTTCCGCATCCGACCGCGACCTCATCAAGATCACCGCACGCCAGTGCTCCAGCGCACTGGAAAATCTGCGCCTGCACATCGACCTTAAAACCGCCTACGACAATGCCATCGAAATGCTGGCGCTGGTGGCCGAATACAAGGATAAGACCACGGGCGCCCACATCCGCCGCATCGACAACTACACGCGCCGGGTGGCCATGGAACTGGGCGTATCCGAACATGAAGCGGAACTTTACGGCCAAGCCAGCCGCCTGCACGACATCGGCAAAGTCGGCATTCCCGACCAAGTGCTCTGCAAGCCCGGCAAGCTGACGGATGAAGAATATGTGGTGATGAAAACGCATACCAGCCTTGGCGGCCGCTTACTGAACAAGGACTCCCATTTCAATCTGGCCTTCAATATCGCCCTCAACCACCACGAGCGCTGGGACGGCAGCGGCTACCCCAAAGGCATACCGGCGCGCGAATTGCCGATTGCCACGCGCATCGTATCGGTGGTGGATGTCTTCGACGCGCTGATTAGCCGCCGCCCTTACAAAGAATCGTGGCCGATTGAAAAAGCGCTCGCCCTCCTGCTGGAAAACGCGGGTACGCAGTTTGACCCGGCGGTTGTCGACGCATTCCTGCGCCTGATGGAACAGGGGAAATTTGCCGACCTGATCGAATCGTCACGCGCGCCCGTCGCCAACAATTGAGCGCCGCCAAGATTGCCAATCAGGGCGAAAACTAGTACGGTACGTCCAATTATTTCCCGGAGAGCATCATGGCCATTTCCAATATCAGCTCAGCCAGCCAGCCCTCGCCGCTCAACTCTGTCGGTGGTGCAACAGCAGTTGCCAACCGTGCAAGAACGACCACCGACAGGCAGGAAGCCACCATAGTCACGTTATCCGCCCAGGCCAGAAGCCTGAGCTTGACCCAGCGAGAGCAACCTCAGGAAACTTCCCCCGCGAGCGAGTTCCGCAGCCTCCCGCAGGCCGCGCAAACGCAGGTGAATCAAACGCAATTTTCCGAACGGGCCAACACGGCCGCAACCGAAAAAGTCCAAACCGGAGCACGCGAGGCGGCCGAAGCCGTCGCCGCACGCCCCACCGAAAACGAACCCCGCATCCGCCGTATCAACACCTATGCTTAATTCCGACTGGCAAACCTTCCTCCAACAACGCGGCGCGCAATTTCAAAACGAGGTAGTGCAAGATTTCGGCAACGCATCTGCCGAGCGCCTCGCCGCGCACGATGGCACGGTGCTGTGCGACCTGAGCCAATTCGGCCTGCTTAAAGTCAGCGGCGAAGACGCGCAATCTTTTTTGCAGAACCTGTGCAGCAACGACATCAAGGCCGTCACGCCCGCGCAAGCGCAACTTAACAGCCTCAATACCGCCAAGGGGCGCGTGCTGGCAACCTTCTTGGTGCGGCAAGCGGGCGCGGACTACTACCTGCACCTGCCCGCCGCATTGACCGCCGCCATCCAGAAAAAACTGACGATGTACGTACTGCGCGCCAAGGTGAAAATTGAAGACGTGAGCGCGCAACTGGTGTGCCTCGGCCTCGCCGGAAAAGAGGCTGCGACACTAATCAAAGCTCATGTTAGCGAAGTTCCAGAAACAGCAATGTCTGTTAATCAGCGAGCTGTTTTCGACGGGCTTAAACAACCCCATTTCACTTGCATTCGCTTGGGAGAAAACCGCTTCCAGATCGTCACCGCCTCCGAACATGCCCCCGCGCTGTGGCAACAACTCAGCGCGCAAGCACGCCCGACAGGCTCCCCATGCTGGGACTGGCTCAACATCCGCGCGGGCATTCCCGTCGTGTTGCCCGCCACGCAGGAACAATTTGTTTTGCAGATGCTGAATCTCGACATGGTCGGCGGCGTGAGCTTCAAAAAAGGTTGCTACCCCGGACAAGAGATCGTGGCGCGCATGCACTACCTCGGCAAACTGAAACAGCGCACCTACCTCGCGCATGTGAATAGCGCCACCGCCCCGCAACCGAACGACGCGCTATACAGCGACGACTACGCCGGACAAGTCAGCGGCAATATCGTCAATGCCGCGCCCGCCCCGCAAGGCGGCTACGATGTTCTGGCCTCACTGCACTGCAGCACGGTGAAGGAAGCGCGCAGCGTGCACTGGCAATCGCCGGAAGGTGCGCCACTCAACTTTGAATCACTGCCCTACCCTTTCCCGGCTGAAAGCGGCGGGTGAACCTCCCCGCGCAGTTTTTTCCCAACGATTTTTTATGGCTGACAAACCTGGTTTTCGCCATATTGCTTGCTCGCGCCGCATGGTATGCCCCGTGGGAGCGGGTGCTCGACAACGCGATCCGCGTCAATGCCATGGTCGGCTTAACGCTGGGCGTATTTCTGTTCTGGCAACTGAACGCGGGCTTCCGCCCCGGCTATAACCACCACATCCTCGGCGCTACCCTGTTCGTGCTGATCTTCGGCTGGCAAGCGGCCTTCACCTTGCTCAGCGGCATCATGCTTGCCACCTGGCTGCGCTCCGACCTGTCGCCCGCCTCGCTGGGCGTTAACGGCCTGATGATGATCGCACTTCCAGTCTATTTCAGCGAGTTGATGGTGCGCGTTATCCAACGCCACCTGCCCAAGAATTTTTTCATCTTCGTGTTATGCAACGGATTCCTGTGCGGCGGCCTCGCCATGATATTGGTGATCGCCGCCGCCACAGCTTTACTGTTCGGCTTCAGCCCGAACAGTTGGGCCAACATACAGCGCAACTACCTGATCGCCGCCCCCATCATCACCTTCGCCGAAGCCTTCGCCACCGGCGCGCTCACCACCGCCTTCGCGGTTTCCAAACCGGAAGCGGTGTTTAACTTTGATGCGGACGAGTATTTGACGGGGAAGTAAGGCAAGTAAGATTCGCGGCGAAAGCCGCCTCTACCGCATTAGTTCAATTTGAGCCGCATCTTGCGGTGCGGAATTCCGGCATCCATGAACGCCTCGCCCTCCGCCACAAAACCGAAGCGCTCGTAGAACGGCACAGCCTGCACCTGCGCATCAATATCCACCTCGGGATAATGCAAGCCGGCGGCATACACCAGCAAGCCTTCCAGAATCGCAGAGCCCACCTTTTTTCCGCGCCATTCCTGCATCACCGCAACACGACCAATATGTGCATTGGGCAAAATACGTCCGCAGCCAATGGCCTGACCGTGGCTGCTCAAGGCCAGCACGTGATGGCTATTCTCATCCAACCCGTCCCACTCCAGCTCGGCGGGTACGCCCTGCTCGCGCATGAACACCGCCTCGCGCACCGAGCGCAGCAAAGGTTCGGCATCGTGCCAAGTTACCGGATGTATCGTGAAGTCCATGTCAGGTTCCTCCCAATATCTTCAAGCCAGAATATCCACCGCAATGCCCGCAGGCACCAGTTCGAACAACTCCAACAAATCAGCGTTGCGCATACGCACACAACCATGCGAGCCCGGCTTGCCCATCGGCGTTTCGTCCGGCGTGCCGTGAATGTAAATATAGCGGCGCATGGTGTCGCATGAACCCCAACGGTTATAGCCCGGCTCTGTGCCGCACAGCCACAGGATACGCGTCAATATCCAATCGCGTCGGGGGTGTAGCGCACCTAACTGCGGTGTATATATTTCGCCGGTGGGGCGACGCTTCACAAACACGGCGTTGTCCGGCTGACCCGCGCCGATTTTCGCGCGAATGACATGCTTGCCGCGCGGCGTGCAAAAACTGCCGCTCTCTTCGCCCACACCGTTGGCTCCGGTGGAGACGCTGTAGCACCGCAACAGCTTGCCGCTGTCGTCGAACAGTTCGAGGGTTTGCGTGGGAATGTGGATGGTGATGTTCATTGGGCTTTCTGTTGCGCGCGGCGCATGGCAAAAAAATCACTGAGCACTTTACCGCACTCCTGCGCCAGCACACCGCCTTCGATGCGCGCATGATGGTTGATGCGCGTCTCGGCAAACAGGTTGAGTACGCTGCCCGCCGCACCCGTCTTGGGATCGGTCGCGCCGTACACCACGCGCGCGATGCGCGCATGGAACATCGCCCCGACGCACATCACGCACGGTTCCAGCGTCACAAACAACTCGCAGCCCACCAGCCGGTAATTGCCCAGCCGCTGCGCCGCATCGCGCAAGGCCGCAATCTCGGCATGCAAGGTTGGGTCGTGGCGCGAAATCGGCGCATTGCTGCCGCGCCCGACAATCTCGCCGTCTTTTACCACCACCGCGCCGACCGGCACTTCTCCGGCCTGTGCGGCCTGCTCTGCGAGGCGCAAGGCCTCGCGCATAAAATCTTCGTCTGTCATCGTTATCTATCCAACGGGCTGACTACGCCCTTGCCGCCTTTATTGAGGACGTGAGTGTAAATCATCGTGGTGGAAACATCGGAGTGGCCGAGCAATTCTTGCACGGTGCGGATGTCGTAGCCGCTTTGCAAAAGATGCGTGGCGAAGGAATGGCGCAGAGTGTGCGGCGTGGCGGGCTTGGTGAGTTCGGCATCGCGCACGGCTTGCTTCACCGCGCGCTGCACGCCCTTCTCATCCAGATGATGGCGGCGCGTCTTGCCCGAGCGCGGATCAACCGACAGATTTTTTGACGGAAAAATATATTGCCACGCCCACTCGCGCCCGGCATTGGGGTATTTCTTGTCTAGCGCAAAAGGCAAATACACATCGCCGTAGCCCTGCGCCAAATCTTCCGCGTGCAAGGCTTTCACCTTCACCAGATGCGTTTGCAAAGCGGCGCACACTGCCTCCGGCAACATCGTCACCCTGTCCTTAAACCCCTTGCCCTCGCGTACCAGAATTTCGCGCCGCGCAAAATCCACATCCTTCACACGCAAGCGCACCGCCTCCATCAAACGCATGCCGCCGCCGTACAGTAACGAAGCGATCAACAAATACGTGCCGTTCAACTGCGCCAGCACCGCCTGCACCTCGGCCACCGTCAACACCACGGGTAGCCGTTTGGGCACTTTGGCCTGCGTCACGTTATCCAGCCAAGGCAACTGCATCTCCAGCACCTCGCGGTAAAGAAACAACAAAGAACTCTTCGCCAAGTTTTGCGTGGACGCGGAAACGTTGCCCTCCACCGCCAAGTGCGTGAGAAACGCCTCAATCTCCGCCGCGCCCATATCCTTGGGATGGCGCTTGCCGTGAAAGAAGATATATCGTTTAATCCAGCCCGTATAAGCCTGCTCGGTGCGAATACTGTAATGCTTCACCCGCAACTTATCGCGGACTTGATCGAGTAATTTGGGAGATTTTGAAGTGGTGCTTTTATCTGAAAAATTAGGGGTTGCCATAATTTCTCCTTCAATAAAAACAAGGCATTGCAGGATGGATGCCAGATTGTACACCTCGAAGGTGCCTTTCAAGGCATTTTTTAGGGTGTCTACTTAACGTTAGTCCCCTCGGAGACGTTATGTCGCATTCAACAAAATGTGTGATTTTTGCTGTAGGCATGCTGATGGTCTCGTTGAGCGCATTGTCGGATGTACCAACTCCCGGCCTAAAGAACAGATACAAACTCCCCAATATCGCCGCAGTTTGTGCGCACACGGCAAACGCGGGGGAGCTTGCTGAGTGCCTCGAAGCGCAATATCAGAAGGCGGATAGGCATCTTGGTAAGATAGAAAAAGATATTGCTGCTGGCCTCGAACCAACGGGGGCTGAAAAGTTCCAACGAGTTAGCGTTGATTGGAGAGCATTCGTGCAGTCGAGTTGCCAGTTTGACCAGTCAGGCGCAATGGGCAATTCATCCGCGCAGATTTACTGGCATTGCATGCTTGACTATTCGCTTGCGCGAATAGGGCAACTTGAAAAGTATAGTTACTGCGTATCGACGGAGGATTGTGGTAAACCAATCTACCTGCACTTGATTGCATCTCCAGTTATCTATGGGAACTAACCCATCATTCAAGCGGGACGCGCTAACGCGCGCCCCTTAATTTGACGTTAGGAATTTTATGCGTAGCAGCTACCTCGGGGTCACTTTCATTCTCGTCTTGATGCTGCTCTGGTGGTTATGGGCCAGAGAGATTGTTGTTGTTCGCGCCATTGATACGGTCCCATTGTTTGACCCCAATAGCCTTGCCGGAGCGATAGGTGATAGTCCAAAGGTTGTTGGTCAACTTAAGCCAGGAGAAGAGTTGGAAGTCATCGCATGTGTTGATAGAAAATCTGACTTCAACATCCATGCTACTTATCAGGGCCAAACCGTTGCGGTTGGAGAATGGAAAGCGGAAATAGTTTTGTATCGCCGTCACGCTTATCCTTGGCAGCAAGGTGCCATTACATCTTGCCTCGGTATGTTCGAACATGTATCCAAACATGCCTAACCCTACGCTCAAGTTCGCTCCCTTTGGTCGCTGGGACGCGCCTTCACGTTAGACCGCTCATGCAAATATCCTCGAAGGGTTACGGTTGGCTTGCTGGCGCAGTTCTGCTCACACTCCACTCGTTGCTTGCCTTAGCTCTTTTTTTGAGCATTCAGTACAACCCCGGAGCGCAAGCCGAGTTTGCCTGGTTCTTTTTTATGGTGGCGGATTTTCCTACAAGTGCTGTCGCGTGGGAGTACGTGGCGCATACCCCGCTGTTTGCCGCATTATTTGATTGGGGTTATTCCTTTGGTAGCGGCCCCAATCTTCGAGCCTTCGCTATTCACTTACTCTTCGGGGGCGCGCAATGGCTATTTCTTGGCTGGGTTGCGGGTTTTCTCTTTTGGCCAAAACATGGTTGGCTTGCCGCGCGTCGTGTGTCGCGGCCAAACCTTGCGGTCAAGCGGGACTGCGCAAAAGCGCGCAGCCCCTTACCTTAACGTTATGCGCCCCCAACGCCAGCAGCATCTTTGTCCCACTACTGACTAAGGAACATCCCATGACTTCACAACTCAGCAGGAACGGTGTTTGCTCAACGAGCCGCCTCTTCCCATTCACTTCCGCGCAAATCTTCGCCGCGTTTGCCGATGCTGATCGGCTCGCTACTTGGTGGGGGCCAGACGGTTTCAGCAATACGTTTGAGACGTTTGAGTTCAAGGCTCAAGGTCAGTGGAAGTTTGTGATGCATGGGCCGGATGGCAAGGACTACCCAAACGATTGCGTCTTTCTCGAAGCGTCGCAACAAAAGATCATCATCCGGCACGTCTCGCCGCCAAATTTCACGCTGACCATCACGTTGGCTAAAGCAGACGGACAAACGAATCTCGGCTGGCATCAAGTCTTCGACGATCCTCGCTTGGCAGAAAGCTTGGCGCACATCATCGTTCCTGCAAATGAACAAAACTTGAATCGCCTTCACGCGGCACTCTCGGCTGCCGCAAAGTGACGCATAACCTTTCATTCGAGGGGACGCGCCGCCTATCGGCGGCGCGTCCTTCAATTTTACGTTAGACATCCCATCAACAGGTGACAATAGGCACACGCCAAGTTAAACTTCCTCGCATGAAACCTTTTCGCTGGAATCACGAAAAAAACGAGACGTTAAAAATTGCTCGGTGCATTTCGTTCGAGGAAATCGTACTGGCAATTGAGGCGGATGGTTTGCTGGATGTATTGCGCCACCCGAACACGGAAAAATATCCGAACCAATCTGTTTTTGTTGTGGCACTTGATAGCTATGTTTATTTGGTGCCTTACGTTGAAGAACCCGATTACTACTTTTTGAAAACAGTAATCCCGAGTAGAAAAGCAACGAGAGACTATTTGCCAAGGAGTAAACCGAATGAAAAAGCTTGATGCGTTTGAGCAAGATATTTTGACCGCTTATGAGAAGGGGGAATTGAAGTCCTCGTCTCCGTCGAAAGCCCAGTTGGCTAAATTCAAAGCTGCTGCGTCAGCCACGTTTCTCAAAGAAAAGCGGGTCAATATCCGCCTTTCCACTCCCGACTTGATGGATATTCAAGCAAGAGCACTTGAAGAAGGTTTGCCCTACCAAACGTTGATAGCCAGCGTGCTTCACAAGTTTGTGTCCGGGCGACTTGTGGAGTCTTCGTCTAATTTAACTTCGCGCTCAAGCGGCGATGTGCCAAAGCGCGCAGCCCGTTAACTCAAACGTTGGGCCTCCCGCTTACACGCTCATTTATCCGCTAAGCCCGAGTGAGCTGCTGGTGGTTTCGTTCTTTCATCAGCATCGTAAACCGGATGATTGCCAGGAACGACTTAGTAACTGCTATACACTGGGCAAAAGTGCGCGCCCTTCGCTCCTCGCTGGAAATTAATATTCTTACCTTGAAGAATTCCTATGAAATCTGAAGTTGTCGCCGCAGCCGCCCGTGCCACTCTTGACGGCAGCATTCCCTTTCCGGAGGTTGTCAGAAGGCTCATTGAAACAGGTGTGGAGTATTACCATGTTGATTATGTTGCGCTGCAATTCACCTACTACAGTGCCTCCGGTGAAGTGATTAAAACGCCGATCAATTACGAAGGCTTACCTGCTGTTGCGGCAGATTTTGATCTTGCTGCACTGAAGGCGGCAATTCTCGATAGCCAACAAAATGGGCAGCACTACAGGGACTTTAGCAAGCGTGCTATGACTGCCGGGGTGCAGGGTTATATCGCATTTCTGCGCGGCAAGCGCGTTACCTATTGGGCGCGTGGCGGTGATAATCATACTGAATGGTTTCCCGGTGCAAAGTGAGCGATGAACTCTAACCTTACGCTGATTCGGTAACCGAATGACGACATACGTCGCTTTTCTTCGCGGCATCAATGTGGGCGGCAACTGCACGCTACCGATGAAGGAGCTTGTCGCCATTTTGGAAGAAACGGGTGCGCGACAAGTCAGGACGTATATTCAAAGTGGCAACGCTGTATTCGAGAGCGCCGAAAAGAATGTGGCGCGACTTTCCCAACAAATCTCTGCCGCAATAATGATGCGCCGCGGCTTCGAGCCGCATGTGCATATTCTGACCGCCGCGGCACTCGCCAAGGCCATCGCGGAAAATCCTTATCCTGATGCGGTTGTCGACCCGAGTAGTTTGCATCTGGGATTCCTCGCCTCGCCGCCGCAGAGCCCCGATCTGCCCAAGCTCGCCAGTTTGAAAAAAGAGAGCGAGCGGTTTTACCTGAGCGAAGGTGTGTTTTATCTGCATGCCCCCGAGGGCGTGGGCAGATCAAAACTTGCGGCAAATTCAGAGAAGCTCTTGGGGGTTGCAATGACAGATCGCAATTGGAAAACGGTAGGCAAAGTCATGGAAATGACGGGAACGGGAACGTGAGCGCGACTATGCCAACTCCCAAGCCCGCTCTGGTTCACCGCCCCATCCCCGGCCGTCCGCAGACGCGCGGCGAGGAATTAGCCAATAGCATCAGCCATGGCGCGGGGGCAATCGCGGCCATTGTGGCGACACCCTTTTTGATTCTGCATGCGATTCAGCGCGGTGAAGTCGGCTACTTAATCGGCGTAAGCGTTTTTGCCGCCAGCATGCTGCTGCTTTACCTCGGCTCTTCCATCTATCACGGGCTGCATCCGGGCAAGGCAAAAAATCTGTTTCGCATTATCGAACACTCGGCCATCTACCTGCTCATCGCGGGTACTTACACGCCCTTTACGCTGGGCGTGTTGCAAGGGGCGTGGGGATGGACGCTGCTGACGCTGGTATGGCTGCTGGCCGCGGCGGGTGTGGCGCTCAAGGTGTTGGATCGCATGTCGCACCCGATTATTTCCACGCTGCTGTATTTGCTGATGGGCTGGCTCATCGTGATCGCGGCCAACCCGATGTATGAGCGGGTGCCGCTGTCGGGGCTGCTGTGGCTGGTTGCGGGCGGATTAGCCTATACCATCGGCGTGATATTTTTCGTGGCCGATTCGCGGGTGCGCTATGCGCATTTCATCTGGCATTTGTTTGTGCTGGCGGGGACGACCTGCCACTTTTTTGCGGTGTATTGGTACGCGGCTTGATGCGCGCGCCCGAAAGAATTAATCCCAGATTGTCATTAGGCGGCGAACTTCCTGTAGGAGCGGCTTCAGCCGCGAAAGCGCTTTCGCGGCTGAAGCCGCTCCTACATAGAGACTCCGGGTCTAATAGTTAATTTCAACCCGCAAAACCGCTTGCCTTGCCCGTCAATTTTGACAACAATGCAGGCAAGTCACCGGAGTATTCAATGTCATCTCAAGCTATCGCCAATTTCACCATCCCCGCCACCGGCGGTGCCGATTTCACGCTTTACCCTATCAGCAGCAAATCCTTGGTCATTTATTTTTACCCCAAGGACAGCACGCCGGGTTGCACCACCGAGGCGCAGCAGTTCCGCGACTTGTATGCCGCGTTTCAAAAAGCGGGCAGCGAGGTTGTCGGTGTTTCGCGCGACAGCATCAAGTCACACGAAAATTTCAAAACGAAATTCACTCTGCCTTTCGCGCTGCTCTCCGATGCCGATGAAACGGTGTGCACTTTGTTCGGCGTGATGAAGCAAAAAATGATGTACGGCAAACAGGTTCGCGGTATCGAGCGCAGCACTTTTGTGCTCGACGATAAAGGCATCATCCGCAAGGAATGGCGCGGCCTCAAAGCAGACGGCCACGCGCAGGAAGTTCTCTCGTTCGTTCAATCTCTATAAAAGGAACAATATGCCAGCCCGCAAAACTTCCCCCGCCAAGAGAAGCACCGACACCAAACTGTTTGTGCTGGACACCAACGTGCTGATGCACGACCCGACCAGCCTGTTCCGTTTCGAGGAACACGACATTTACCTGCCGATGTTTGTGCTGGAAGAGTTGGATAACAACAAAAAGGGCATGACCGAAGTGGCGCGCAACGCGCGCCAAGCCAGCCGTTCGCTCGACGGCTTGGTCGCCGAGGGCATCAACATCGAAGACGGCGTGCCGCTGAACACGCTGGGCAACAAAAATGCGACTGGGCATCTGTTCCTGCAAACCGAATTCATCACCCACCAGTTGCCGGACAATCTGGCCAACGGCAAAGCCGACAACGCTATCCTCGGCGTGGTGATGTTCCTGCACAAGCAGGCACCCAAGCGCGAAGTCACGCTGGTCAGTAAAGACATCAACATGCGCATCAAGGCGCGCGCGCTGGGGCTGAACGCGCAGGACTATTTCAACGACAAGGTGCTGGAAGATACCGACCTGCTCTACACCGGCATGAAGGAGCTGCCCGCCGATTTCTGGGATAAGCACGGCAAGGATATGCAGTCCGGCCTGCAAAGCGGCCACACCTTCTATCACCTGAAGGGGCCGATGTGCATGGACATGCACGTGAACGAGTTCGTGTTTCAGGAAGGCGCAACGCCGTTCTACGCCGTCGTCGCGGCACAGGACAGCGACACCGCCACGTTGCGCACGCTCACCGATTACACCCACAGCAAGAACGCGATCTGGGGCATCACCGCGCGCAACCGCGAGCAGAATTTCGTGCTCAATCTGCTGATGAATCCCGAGATTGATTTCGTCACGCTGCTGGGGCAAGCGGGCACGGGTAAAACCCTGCTCACCTTGGCCGCAGGCTTGATGCAGACACTGGAGAGCAAGCTCTACTCCGAAATCATCATGACCCGCGTCACCGTGCCGGTGGGCGAAGACATCGGCTTTTTGCCCGGCACCGAAGAAGAAAAAATGTCGCCGTGGATGGGCGCGCTGGACGATAACCTCGACGTGCTGAACAAGGCCGACGAGGAAGGCGGCGACTGGGGACGTGCCGCGACGCGCGACCTGATCCGCTCGCGCATCAAAATCAAGTCGCTCAACTTCATGCGCGGCCGCACTTTCCTCAACAAGTACCTCATCATCGACGAAGCGCAAAACCTCACGCCCAAGCAGATGAAGACGCTCATTACCCGCGCCGGTCCCGGCACCAAGGTGGTGTGCATGGGCAACATCGCGCAAATCGACACGCCCTACCTCACCGAAGGCAGTTCGGGTCTGACATACGTGGTGGACAGATTCAAAGGCTGGGATCACAGCGGCCATGTCACCCTGCAACGCGGCGAACGTTCGCGACTGGCAGACCACGCGGCAGAGGTACTATGAAAGACAAACACCCCCTCGACAAATCCAACGCCGAATGGCGCGAGGAACTCACGCCGGATCAGTTTGAGATTTGCCGCGAATGCGGCACTGAACCGGCGTTTTCCGGCGAATACTGGGACTGCCATGACATCGGCATCTACCGTTGCATCTGCTGCGGCGAACCGCTGTTCGATTCGGAAACCAAATACGAATCGGGCACCGGCTGGCCGAGCTTCTGGCAGCCCATCACCGAGGAGTCCGTTGCCTACAAGGAAGAAGACCCGCTCGGCATGGATCGCGTCGAAGTCTGCTGCGCCAAGTGCGACGCACATCTCGGCCATGTGTTCGAAGACGGCCCCAACCCTACCGGCTTACGCTATTGCATCAACTCCGCCTCGCTCGCGCTCGACAGAAATTAGTTAGACATCCGTATCCCCGATACGGATAATCCGCCCCCTATGAAAATCTTATTCGACCTTTTCCCCGTTATTCTGTTTTTCCTCGTGTTCAAGCTGTTCGGCGTGTATGCCGCGACGGCCGCCGCCATCGCCGCCACCGTCGCGCAAGTGATCTGGGTGAAATACCGCCACGGCAAGGTGGACACCATGCTGTGGGTGAGTTTGGGCATCATCGTGGTGTTCGGCGGTGCAACTTTGTTTTTGCACGACGAAACTTTCATCAAGTGGAAACCCACCGTGCTGTACTGGTTCTTTGCTGCCGCTCTGCTGTTTTCGCGCGCCCTGTTCGGCAAAAACCTGATGCGCTCGCTGCTACAGGAAAAAATGACGCTGCCCGATCCGGTATGGCACTCCCTCAACCTCGCCTGGAGCGCGTTCTTCGCCGTGCTGGGGCTGGTTAATCTCTACGTCGCGTTCAACTACACGCTGGATGCTTGGGTGAATTTCAAGCTGTTCGGCGCGACCAGCATGATGCTGGTATTCATCATTCTGCAAGCCGTCATGCTGTCCAAATACATGACGGAAGATAAAAAGGGGGGCCAGTAATGCTGTACGCCATCATCGGACAAGATGTCCCCAATAGTCTGGCCGCACGCCAAGCCTGCCGCCCGGCACACTTGGCGCGTCTGCAAGCCTTGCAGGACGAAGGCCGCGTGCTACTGGCCGGCCCATTCCCCGCCGTGGATGCAAACGATCCGGGCGAGGCCGGATTTACCGGCAGTTTGATCGTGGCCGAATTTGCCAGTTTGACCGATGCGCAGGCTTGGGCGGATGCCGACCCTTACGTGGGCGGAGGGGTTTATCAAAAAGTCTCTGTGCAGCCGTTCAAAAAAGTATTTCCCGCATAGGCTGCGGCTTTACCCGGCTTAACGCTTTGCCGCAGTATCGTGTGATATATTCCGCCTTCGGAAAAATGATGCGGCTCGAAATTTGCGCGCAAACATCCAGGCTTTAAAGAATTTTTCTTAAATTTATACAAGGACGAATTACGATGTTAATCAAACCTTCCAATTTGGCAGCATTGGCCTTACTGGCAGCGATTGCCGCCAACACTGTCAACGCCGCAGATAAAGTGGCCGAAAATAATAATGTCGCCACAGTAAACGGCGTAGCCATCCCGCAAGCCCGTGTCGATATGCGCGTCAAAGCCGCAGCCCAGCAAGGCCAGCCCGACAGCCAGGAGTTGCGCAAAGCCGTGCGCGACGACCTGATCAACCTCGAAGTGATCGCGCAAGAAGCGATCAAAAAAGGTTTGGACAAGCAAACTGAAATTGCCCAGCAAATCGAACTCAGCAAGCAAAGCGCGCTGGCCGGTGCATTCGTGCAGGATTATGCCAAGACCCACCCTGTTTCCGATGCCGCACTGATGCAAGAGTATGAAAATCTGAAGAAGCGCGTAGGCAACAAGGAATACAAGGTCTCGCACATTCTGGTAGACAGCGAAGAGACTGCCAAGAAGGTTGCCGCCGATGTAAAGAAAGGCAAGTTCGAAAAAGTTGCCAAAGAAAAATCTAAAGACCCGGGCTCCAAGGACAAGGGCGGCGATTTGGGCTGGACGGTTCCTTCCAATTTCGTGCAGCCTTTCGGCGAAGCCATCCTGAAAATGAGCAAAGGCCAGATCAGCGCGCCGGTGCAAACCCAGTTCGGCTGGCACATCATCAAGCTGGAAGACACCCGCGAGTTGAAGGTTCCCGCATTCGAAGAAGTAAAGCCGAATCTGGAAAAGCGCCTGCAACAGCAAGCCATCCAAGACGCGATCAAAGCGATCCGCGCCAACGCCAAGATCGACTAACCTGATCTCAACGTATAAAAAAGCGGCCTTCAGGCCGCTTTTTTATTGACTGCGCCCCCCGTCAGCGGGCCGAAATTTCTTCCTGCAATGCCTCAAATTTTTCCAGCTGCAACGGCTTGCCGAATAGATAACCTTGAAATTCGGTACAGCCCATATCCTGCAAAATATCGCGCTGCTCTTCCGTTTCCACGCCTTCCGCAATCACCTGTAATCCCAAACCTTACGACATCGCAACGATAGTCCGCACAATGGCCCTGTCGCTGCTGTCGGCCTCCAGATCGCGTACAAAAGAACGGTCAATTTTGAGCTGATCGAGCGGCAATCGCTTCAGGTATTGCAGCGAAGAATAGCCGGTACCGAAATCGTCCATCGAAAAGCTGATGCCCAACTGTTTCAACTCGTGCATTTTGGCAATGGTGTCTTGCACGTTGACGATCACGCCGTCGCAGGAGAATCCGCGCCCGATCGGGCTTAGCGCGATCAGGGCATCAAGCACTTCTTTGCCGCCTCCGTGAAACTGTGCCGCTCTACTCATTTATTCATCCAGTTATGCTGTCATTGGCGACAAGAAGATTATTTTCCGCATCCTGTTTTAAATCCATAATCGCCGATACGGTTTCCTTGGCGGCCACCGAAAATTCCCCTTTTAGTAACTCCCTTGCCGCGGCCTGATCATGCGACTCGACTTTTTTCACCACGTCTCCCGCACAGCGGTGAAAGTTGGCATGCCGCGATTGCAGTGTTGCGTAATGCGGTGAATTTTTATAACTTGCCCCGTCGCCGTAAATCCATTTACCCAGAGCGCACTGGTTATCCTGACACACCACCGCGCTGTCGAGCTTCTCGGTACTGCTGCCGTCAATATATTGATTCAGCCGGGACTTCCATTTGATGTGCGCGGCGATCGCGTCATCAAAATGCGACGTTGATGTTTTTACCGCGGAAGGCCCCGGCAACGCGACCGGTTGAGTCCCGCCCTTGTTACCCGTATCAATCCTGAACACGCCGACGGCCTGTGTGAGGTTTTGCGCCTCCTCTTCCAGCGATTCTGCCGAAGCGGCGGCTTCTTCAACCAAGGCCGCATTCTGCTGTGTCACTTCATCCATCTGGGTGATGGCTTGGTTCACCTGCTCGATACCGCGGCTCTGCTCATCCGATGCAGCACTGATTTCGGACATGATGTCTGTCACCCGCTTAACCGCGGCAACAATCTCCTCCATGGTATTGCCGGCTTCCTCCACGAGCTTGTTGCCGGCCTCGACTTTGTCGACGGAATCGTCGATCAACATTTTGATCTCTTTGGCGGCGGCGGCGGAACGCTGGGCAAGCGTGCGCACTTCGGCAGCCACCACGGCAAAACCGCGCCCCTGCTCGCCGGCGCGCGCGGCTTCGACCGCGGCATTCAATGCAAGAATATTGGTCTGGAAGGCAATACCGTCTATCACACTGATAATGTCCACAATCTTGTGCGAAGACACATTGATGGAGTTCATGGTGCCGACCACTTCCTTGACCACCGCGCCGCCCTTCCCGGCCACGCTGCTGGCATTGTTCGCCAACTGGTTGGCCTGTCTGGCGTTATCTGCATTCTGGCGCACGGTGGAAGTCAGTTCCTCCATGCTCGCAGCGGTTTCTTCCAGGCTGGCGGCCTGCTCTTCGGTACGCTGCGACAGATCGGTGTTGCCGCTGGCAATTTCTTTGGAGGCAGTGCCGATGGACTCCACCGAAATCTTAACGTCATCCACCAGTTTTTTGAGGTTGTCTACTGTCGTGTTAACGCCGTCTTTGGTTTGACCGAACAGCCCCGGATAATCTTTTTCGATTTTCTGGGTCAGATCGGCACCGGCCAGCGCCTGAGACACGCGCATGATGTCTCTGAGTCCGGTTTCGGTCACATCGGACAATTGATTCAGCAATCCGGACAAAGTTTTGCTGTATCCCTGTCTGCCGGCCTCATCCATCTTGACGCTGAAATCTCCCTGTCCGGCAGACAACGCAATAAACTGCACATCCCGGACAATCTCGTTCAGCGACTTGACGGTCAGATTGACACTCTGCGCCGTTTGCCCGAATAGTCCGGGGTAGTCCTTGGAAATATGCTGCGACAAATCACCATCAGCCAGCGCATGCGCCACACGGGCAATATCATTCAGTCCGCTACCGGTCACATCCGACAATTGGTTAAGCATATCGGACAACCGCTTTGTATAACCGGCCTTCCCGACCATATCCATCTTGACGCTAAAATCTCCACGGACTGCGGCGGCTTCGACAATGTCGTTGATTTCCGCAACGATGGCCTGCAAGCTCACCTGCATTTCCCGGAAAGAAGTCAGCAGCTGCCCGATTTCATCCTTGCTTTGAATATTAATATCCCCCCCCAAATTGCCGGAGGCAATCTGGCCGGCAACATCAATCGCGGAACTCAAACCGCGGCTAATGCCGCGCACCAGCAAAAATCCCATCAATACGGCCAATGCGATGCCCAGCACAATCAAACCAATTGCAATATTTCTTGCCATGACAAAGCGCTCTGTCGCATTGACATACTCGTCGCGGGCAACATCAAGCTGCAGCTGGATCAGGGCATTGGCCCCTTCCCGCACCGGCTGATACAGCGGGCGCACCTTGGTCACCACAATTTCCTCCGCCAGCTTAACGTCATGCCGGCGCAGCGCGGCCTGAGCGGGACGCAAACCTTCCATCACAAACTTTTTGCGATCGTCGGCAAATTTTGCCGCCAGTATTTTCTCTTCCGGCGTTAAATAAGTCGCCGCGTAGGCTTCCCAGTTTTTGGTCACCACTTCGATGTTGCTATCGATTTCATCGGTGAATTTTTTAATATTTTCATCGGTCGGCTCCATGATCGCATTGGCAACAGCCAAACGATTATTGAGCAAACCGCGCACCACCTGATCCAGCTGCCCCATCGGCACGGTGCGATCGTCATACACCGTGCGCAAACCTTCATTGCCTTTGGACATTCCCCATAATCCATACCCCCCGATCACAACAAGCAACAACGACAGCGTCGCAATCACCAGCGACAGACGGAGTTTGATACTCAGATTTCGGGCGAAATGCAGTTTGCCCAGCAAACTGGGCTTAACGATTTTGCCATCCTGTATTTTCAGGTTGGCGGGATTACCCTCGCGAATCTGCCGGTATGCGATCGCAACCTGATCCACAATGGCTCGCTCGGGCTTGTTACGCACCGAGGTATAGCCGACAATTTTGCCATTCTCATAGAGCGGCTGGCTGTTGGCGCGCACCCAATAAAATCCGCCGTCTTTGCAACGGTTCTTAACGTAACCGCTCCACGCATGTCCCGCTTTGAGGTTCTGCCACAAATCCGCAAAAGCCTCGGGTGGCATATCGGGATGACGCACAACATTGTGCGAACTGCCGATTAATTCCTCGCGGGAAAACCCGCTGATACGCACAAAATCATCGTTGATGTAGGTAATACATCCCTTCAAATCGGTTTTGGAGACAATCTCGTCGCTGTCTTTAAGCCGATACTCCGAATTGCTCACCGGCAAATTAATTTTCATGATTACGCTCTCCTCTCTAGGACTACGATCATTGCGGCCAAATACATACGCGGCTCGACATGGTGTTTTATTGTTTTATGACATGGGAATGCGAGGACTACGGACAGCACGTAGCGCTACACCGCGTGGTTACACGCGGTGTACTTGCGGAATCTGAAAGCTACTAACGAATAGATTCGATGAACCAGCCCCATGATCGCTCCTCAATAAAAATACCGTCCGCAATTGGGACAGCAGGAAGCAACGGGGTCTGGGTTGCTAATGTGTTCAGTATATTAGGGGTTTGCGCCGAACACCATCTTGAAATATTCGGAAAAAGAACTGGCGCCGCTAATTTCTCGCCGCCCCCCCCCTATTCATTTGAAATTATAATAAAAAAACCACCTCTCTATCCGGGGAGTATGGCGCAAAAAACAAGGCTAATTAACGCACTAACTTTTGAGCCGTATGGATTGCCATCCGGTTAACCTCTTTGCCAACACAGCCTACCTTGTGTAATTCGGTGTCGAACTAACGCGCCCGGCCTTTCGCGAAACACCCCCTTCCCCACTAGTGAGTAGTCATATTGCTCACTAGTGGTAATTTATTGATTTTTATAGAATAGATATAATTTCGCCGTGAATTAAACAGCATTACCTCACCGTTTTCAGCCTCCATTCCCGCCTACGGGAAACGTAAATTCTGTTAAATGCCAATCGCTGTTTAGCCACCCCAAGCATCGCAGAACCGGGATTAAAGACTGTCCCGTAAATTAGGAGTGAGTATGCGCAACAATCAGCCTGTCACCGGACGTGAGTACCCGTTTCCCGCGGGGAAAACGGTTATTTCTTATACCAACCTTAAGGGCCAGATCACCCGCGCCAATGATGCTTTCGTCGAACTATCCGGCTTCGCCAAAGATGAACTGATCGGCCAGCCGCATAATCTTGTACGCCACCCCGACATGCCGCCGGAAGCCTTTCGCGACCTGTGGGACACCCTGAAAAAAGGCCGCCCCTGGAGCGGTCTGGTAAAAAATCGCCGCAAGAACGGCGATCATTACTGGGTTCGTGCATATGCCTCCCCTTTGGCGGACGGAACAGGATATGTCTCTGTCCGCGTTGCCGCGGCACGCGAAGAGATCAGTGCCGCCGAAAAACTCTATGCCCGCATGCGCGATGATGGCAGCCTGCGCCTTGATGAAGGCGCGCTGGTCACAAACAATTTTCTGGCAACCGCATTGCGCTCGTTCAGCAACACCGGCATAGCCACACGACTATGGCTGCTGGCCACCAACGGCATATTGGGTTTTGTTCTGGCGGCGGCAGGCACCTGGTTCGGCATGGCCGAAAGCACACTAATCACGCTGGGCGTATTGGGTTCGTTAGCCATGCTGGCCCAGGCATGGCTGGTGATCAACAAATTCAAGCATGAATTGCTCTTGCTAAAAAACTCCGCCGAGTCCATCGCCGCGGGCGATTTGGCCAGCCCGCTCCCGCCTGCGACCAAAGACGAGCTGGGTGATCTCAATGCGGCCATTTCAGTGATGCGCAATAACCTGCACGAGCTGATTGCCAGCGTGAGCGATGGTATTCACGACCTCAACCGGACATCGGGCGATGTTTCCGTGGCCGCCCGCAACAGTTCAAAAGTAAGCGAAATGCAATCGGAATCCGCCTCGGGAATGGCGGCCGCCATGCAGCAACTGTCCGTTTCCATCGACCAGGTCAGCGAGCATGCCAACGACGCCCACCGGGTCAGCCAGACTTCCAGTATTCAGGCCGTGGAAGGCGGTCGCGTCATTCACAGCGCGGCAACCGAAATGGAAAACATCGCATCCTCCGTCAACAATGTTGCCGAGAAGCTGCACGGCCTTGAAACGTATTCCCAGCAGATTTCCGGGATCGCCAATGCCATCCGCGAAATCGCCGAACAGACCAATTTGCTTGCGCTGAACGCGGCCATCGAGGCCGCACGTGCCGGCGAGCAAGGCCGGGGATTTGCCGTGGTAGCCGATGAAGTCCGCAAACTTGCGGAACGCACCGCCTCGGCCACCACCGAAATCAGCGAGATGATCGTCAAAGTACAAAACGGAACTCAGGAAGCCGTGAAAGAAATGGAGGTCAGCGTATCGCGCGTCAACGAGGGAGTCATCCTCGCCCGTCAGGCTGGCGACTCGGTCAGCAGCATCCGCGACGCGGCACAACATGCGGCACACGACGTCGACTACATCAGAAATGCGATTCAGGAACAATCAATCGCCGCGCGGGATGTCGCGCAACGCATCGAACAAATAGCGCAGGGCACCGAAGAAAACACCATCGCCTCATTACAGACCGCCCGCTCTGCCGGGCAGATGGCCGAATTAAGCAACCAGCTGGATGAACTGGCAAGCCGTTTCAAAATTGCCTGACAAATTGTCTATCGGTCGAAAAGTGATTGGGAATGATAAAATTCATCCCGTCATTGCACTGGTATCGGCTACCGCGATATTTATCCGGCGGGCAAGGACAGTACCGTGCTTTCTTTAATCCACTGGATAGCGGGAAATACACCGCAAGCAACAGCATGAAAAAAACCAGAAACAATTTGCGCGCGCAGATCAGTTTGGCAAGTGGCGCGCTTGCCTTGTTGTTATCCCTTGTCATCAGTTTCTATGCGGCAGAAAACAGCCGCTACCAGATCGAGCAAAGCAGCGGCGACGCCTTTATCCATCGCGCGCAAAGCGCGCTGGACGTGCTGGACCGGGGCATGTTCGAGCGTAGCCGCGAGATTCGCAATGCCGCCATCCTCGACGATATTCGCGAAGCGAACGTGCCTGTCGCCCACAAACGCGAACTGCTGGAACGCCTGCAAAACACCTTCAATGCTTATGCCTGGATCGGCATCTGCGATGCAAACGGAAACGGGCTGGTCGGCACCGGAAAGTATCTGGAAGGCAAAGACCTCAACAAACGCCCGTGGTGCTCGCAGGGACGGGACCGGGCGTATATAGGCGATATGCATGATGCGCTGCTGCTTTCCAAGCTGCTGCCCAACCCCAGCGGCGAGATGTTCTATCTGGTCGATGTAGCAGCCCCGGTTATTGACAAGAAAGGTGTGCTGCAGGGCGTACTGTGCGGGCATATCTTCTGGAAATGGGCGGAAGAAGTGCTGGACAGCAAAAAGACCCCGGGCCGCGACATCTTTCTGCTCAGTCAGGATGGCCTGGTATTGTCCGGACCGGAAGCGCCGCGCAGCGAGCTGGCAAAACTCGCGCCGCAGACCATGCAGGCTATCCGCCAAGCCGGTAAAAACAGCGGTTTCCTGCTGGAAAAATGGAGCAACGGCAAAACTTATCTGGTCGGATACGCAAAATCTTCGGGCTACCGCGACTATCCCGGTGTGGGCTGGATCTCGCTGGTACGCGAAGACGCGACACAGGCATTCGCGCCGGCGCGCGAATTGCGCCAGCATATCTTGCTGGTCGGGGGCGCACTGGGGCTGCTGTTCGCCTGGCTGGGCTGGCTGATGGCCGGCAGGATCGCGCGGCCGATCACCCTCATCAGCGAGGCGGCGGACCAAATTGCCGCGGGAGATCTTTCCTGCAAGCTCCCCGCCCCGCAGGGCGACGGCGAAGTGGCGCACCTGTCAAAAGCCATCAGCGACATGGTGGAAAAACTCACCAGCGAAATTCTGCAGCGCAGAACCGCGGAAGAAGGTTTGCGTCTCTCGGCCAAGGTGTTCGAAAACAACTCCGAGGCCATATTGATCACCGATGCGGACCATAACGTCGTGTCGGTCAATCGCGCGTTCACCGAAATCACCGGCTACGCCGAGGACGAAGTGCTGGGTAAAAATCCGCGTATTCTCGCATCCGGCCGGCAAAGCCAGGCGTTTTACCAATCCTTCTACGACACGCTCAACAGCAAGGATCAGTGGCGCGGAGAAATCTGGAACAAACGCAAGAACGGCGAGATTTACCCCGAGTGGTCAACCATCAGCGTGCTGCGCAACGAAGAGGGAAAAATCACCCACTACATCGCGGTATTCCTCGACATCACCGAGCGAAAAAAAGAAGAAGAGCGCATCCAGTATCTGGCCAATTACGACGTGCTCACCGGCCTGCCCAACCGCTACCTTCTCAATGACCGGCTGGATCAGGGAATCACGCTGGCCCAGCGCCAGAAAACCAAAATGGCGGTGATGTTCATCGACCTTGATCACTTCAAAAATATCAACGATTCGCTGGGTCACGACATCGGGGACGAGTTGCTGAAAATGGTGGCCCAACGCCTGAAGGTATGCCTGCGCCACGCCGACACACTGGCCCGCCAGGGCGGCGATGAATTCGTCGCCCTGCTTGGCGACTTGAGTTCGGAAGACGAAGTAACATTCGTCGCCGAAAAAATGTGCAGCTCGCTGCTCGAACAGTTTACCGTGGGCGAATATCAGCTCTCGGTCACCCCCAGTATCGGGATCAGCATTTACCCCGACGACGGCGACTCCGCGATACAGCTGTTGCGCAACGCCGATCTGGCGATGTATCGCGCCAAAGATGCCGGCCGCAATCGCTTCGAATATTACAAGCCGGAGATGAACGTCAAAGCCTTGCGCCGCCTGCAATTGGAAAACGACCTGCGCACTGCCATCGCCAATGGCCAAATCATGCTGTACTACCAGCCCAAGGTGAATGTCTCCAGCGGCCAAATGGTCGGCATGGAAGCCCTGTTGCGCTGGCGCCATCCGGAGCTGGGCTTCGTCTCTCCAGCCCAGTTCATTCCGGTGGCAGAAGAGAGCGGGCTGATCAATACGATCGGCGACTGGGTATTGCATCAGGCCGCGTTACAACAACGCATCTGGCAATCGCAGGGCTACCGGATCGTGCCGGTCGCGGTGAACCTGTCGGCGCGCCAGTTCGGCCAGAAAGATTTGGCCGAAAGAATCCAGACCATTGTCCGCAACGCGGGAATACCGGCCCATTTCATCGAGCTGGAGCTGACCGAAAGCATGATGATGGAGATCGGCGAAGACAGTTTAAAAATGATGGACAAGCTCAGCAAAGCGGGATTCGACCTGTCTCTGGACGACTTCGGCACCGGCTACTCATCGCTCAGCCGCCTAAAGCTGCTGCCGATCAAGACGCTGAAAATCGACCAGTCATTCGTGCGCGACATCGACACCGACGAGAACGACGAGGCTATCGTGAATGCCACCGCCGTACTGGCTCACGCGATGGAAATGAAAGTGATCGCCGAAGGCGTGGAGACATCGGAGCAACTGGATTTCATCCGCAACCTGCAATGCGAGGAATATCAGGGCTACCTGTTCAGCCGCCCACTACCGGCCGAAGAGGTGGTTGCCTATTTATCCAAAACAGATACCACGGTCTGACCAGACCTGATTAATACGGCACATATCCGCACCCAATAAAACAGAGAAAACCAATGCGGGACAATATTATTCCGGGACTTTTTCCGGTGCACGCTAAACACCGGGACACCCTACGCATTATGGGCAAGATGTTAATGGTGCTTGCCGTGATCCAACTCGTCGCTTGGCTGCTGCCGACATGGCCGGAATTCAGCGGCATCCCCCATTACCTGCCGCTGCATGTCTTTTTGGAAAGCATCTCCATCATCGTCTCGATGATGGTTTTCGCCGTCGGCTGGAATTCGCACAACCGGAATTTATCCGGCAACGTGATATTGCTGGCCTGCGTATTTTTCTCGGTGGCACTGCTCGACTTCTCCCACACAGTGTCCTACGGCGGCATGCCGGATTTCATTTCCCCCAATGATGCGCAAAAACACCTCAACTATTGGCTGTCGGCACGTCTCTTTGCTGCCGTTGCGCTGCTGGTTGTAGCTGTCAGACCCTGGCAGCAGACAGTGGGCAGCATCACCCGTTACGTCACTCTGGGTGCTTTGCTGGTGGCTAGTCTATTCATCAACTGGGCGGTCATTTACCACCAATCGTGGCTGCCAGATACCTTTATCCAGGGACGCGGACTCACTGCATTCAAAAAAAGTGTCGAATACGCAATCATCCTGATCAACATCGTTACCGCCGCGCTGCTCTGGCGCAAGATGAAAACACCGCAAACCTTCAAGGTCGAGCTGCTCTTCACCGCAGCTTGCACGCTGGCGATGAGCGAATTTTTCTTCACGCTGTACACCACCATGACCGGCAGTTACAACGTGCTCGGACACATATACAAGGTGATCGCCTATCTGCTGATATACCGCGCCATCGTAGTCGAAGTGATTGAGGAGCCATACAAACTGCTTGAACAGGCCAAAGACAAGTTGAATACCAGCAAAGATCAGTTGGATAAGGCGCAATCATTGGCAAAAATCGGCAATTGGCGTGTGATCTTTGGCAAAGATGAATCAGAAGACCTGTGGTTTGTTTCCGGAGAATTGCAAAAAATATGGGGCAACTCCAATCCTGATGAAATAAAAACCGGGACTGGTTTTGCGGCGATGCCGCCCGAGGATCAGGAGCTCACCCGACGCTTATGGGACGCGGCAAAACGAAGGGAAGGCCCGACCGAATGGGAGCACCGGATTATCGTTGACGGCAAAATCCGCTGGGTAAACGTCATCGCGAATTTTATATTTGACGACCGCGGAGCTCCGGTCGAGGCATCGGGTACCAATCAGGATATAACCGAGCGCAAACTGGCCGAGCAGGCACTGCAGGCGGAAAGCGAAAAGAACCTCGCGCTTCTGCGCAATGCCAGCGACGGCATACACATCCTCGACACCGAGGGGAATTTGATCGAAGCCAGCGATTCGTTCTGCTCCATGCTGGGTTACGCACGGGAGGAACTGATAGGCCGGCATGTTTCGCAGTGGGATGCTCAATTTACCCGCGCCGAAATCAATCAGGCCATCCGGCAACAATTTGCCACCAATGGCCGCACGCAATTTGAAAGTCGCCACCGTTGCAAGAACGGCACTATTCTGGATGTCGAAATCAGCGGCGCAACGCTCGAACTGGACGGCGTACCCGCGCTGTTTAATTCCTCGCGCGATATCACCGAACGCAAGGCGGCCGAATCAAAACTGCGCACACTGCTAACTGCCGTGGAGCAAAGCCCCATTTCGGTTGTGATTGCCGATGTCGATGCCAACATCACCTATGTTAATCCCCGCTTTACCGCAATCACCGGATATTCCGCACAAGAAGCGATAGGACATAACCCGCGCATTCTTCAGTCCGGTCTTACCCCCAAAGAGGTTCACCAGCAAATGTGGGAGCAGGTGGTTAACGGCCGGATCTGGAATGGCGAACTAATCAACAAGCGCAAGAACGGGGAGATTTATTGGGAAGACGCCTATATCGCCCCGGTGAAAAATGACGCCGGCACCATTACCCATTATGTCGCTACCAAAATCGACATGAGCGAGCGCAAGCGCAGCCACGAAGCCCTCCGCAAAAGCGAGGAACGATTCAAATTCATTTTGGGTAATAGTCCGATTGCCGTGCGTATTGCAGATCTGGCCACATCCAGAGTGGTGTTCGCCAACCACCAATACACCGAATTAATCGACGCGACAAACGCCCAAGTGATGCGACTCAACCCGAGAGATTACTACGCTGCCCCGCAGGAATACGACGAAGTCGTCAAACGGATCATCGCCGGGGAACGGGTCACCAACAAACTGGTTGAGTTGCATATTCAAGGGGAACAACTCAAATCAAAATGGGTATTGGCCTCGTATCTGAAGCTGGACTATGAAAACGAGCCGGCGATTCTCGGCTGGTTTTACGATATTTCCGACCGCAAGGAAATGGAAGATAAAGTGCAGCACCTTGCCCATTATGACGTACTGACCAACATGCCCAACCGGATGCTGTTCTCCGACCGTTTGCAGCAAACTCTGGCTACAGCCAAACGCGATAAAACGCGTTTGGCACTCATGTTCATTGATCTCGACAAATTCAAACAAATCAACGACGACTTCGGCCATCAAGTGGGGGATATTCTGCTGCAGGAGGCGGCGGCACGAATGCAGGCTTGTGTACGCGCGTCGGATACGCTTGCGCGTCTCGGCGGGGATGAATTCGTCGTGCTGCTTCCCGCCATTGAAACCGCGCAAGCTGCCTTGCCCGTGGCGGAAAAAATTCGTGCTGCGCTGAACCAGCCGTTTGAATTGGCCGGAAATATGCTGAATATCTCATCCAGCATAGGCATTGTGCTTTATCCGGAGCACGGCGAGGACGCCACGGAGCTGCTTAAAAATGCCGACTTGGCAATGTACCGCGCCAAGGAAAGCGGTCGCAATGCCGTGGTGCTGTATCAGAAAAACGGGGCAATCCCGCAATAAACACGACGAGCTAACCGCACGCACTGCAACCGCTATGCCGTGTTTTTTCGATCAGTGCGGCGTAACCGCCAATGATGTGCTTGGCGACATAGCCGGCTCCGGCCTATCTTCAGTGGGAGAGCAGATTAACCAGCCCGTTGAGCCCGACAAAATTAAACGCGAAAGTGGCTTGGGTGCGCACGATGGGTTTAGCGTGATAGGCGATGCTGGTGCCCGCCTGCGCCATCATTTTCAGATCGTTGGCACCGTCGCCCATCGCGATTACCTGCTCGGGGCGTAGCTCCAATTCTTCACGCATGCGCAACAGCCAATTCGCTTTGGCCTGCGCATCGAGAATGTCGCCCAGCACTTTCCCGGTCAGCTTGCCGTCGATAATTTCCAGCGTGTTGGCGTGGGCGTGATCGAGGCCCAAGCGCGCTTTCAATCGTTCGGTAAAGAAGGTGAAGCCGCCGGAAACCAGCAGCGTCTTGATGCCGTGTTTTTTCAGTTCCGCCAGCATGAGTTCCGCGCCGGGGGTCAGTTGCAGGCGCTCGTCATACACGCGCTGCAACGCGCCCGCATCCAAGCCCTCCAGCAGCGCCACGCGGCGGCGCAGGCTTTCGGCGAAATCAATCTCGCCGCGCATCGCGGATTCGGTGATCTCCGCCACCTGCGGCTTCAAGCCCTGCATGTCGGCGATTTCGTCGATGCACTCGATGCTGATGAGCGTGGAATCCATATCCATCACCACCAGCCCGAAATCGGACAGATGTTGCCCGGCACGCACGAAACCGTAGTCCAGTTGATGCTCGTAGCAAAACATCGGCACACCGTCGTGCGGCTTGGCTTCGCTCAGGCGGTAAGCATGCGTGCCGACCTGTTCGACGCGCGCGGCGAGCGACAGGCTGGCGAGGCGATCCAGATGCGTTGAGGGAATATCGTGTACGGCTTGGATGATGAGGTTCATATTTCAGTAGTCGTTAGATGGGAATGTGCGTCCCGAACAGTCCAATAACCCCCTCCAACTCCCCCTTGTCAGGGGGAGAGCCGAGCCGCTCCTCCCCTGACAAGGGGAGGCTGGGAGGGGTTTGAGCAAGGAGAGCAAGCGGCGCACATCTCTACCGCAGCCCATGTATCGCTCAACTCGGCTCAAAAGAAAGGCGCGGATTATACGGCGGATACCAGCTTAACCGCACGCCCCGATCGCACCGCAACTGGTGCAAAACTCGCAACCGTCCTTCTTGATGAGTGTGGCATTGCCGCATTCCTTGCAGTGCTTGCCCGCCAGCGGCTTAACCGCAGTCGGCTTGATCTTCCCTTCGGGAATTTCCAGCACGCCCATTTGCTGCACCGGATAGCCGTGTTCGTCGAGGATGCCGAGCATGGCGTAGCGGTGGATGATGAGCTTGGCGACATAGGAGACGGTTGAAGGATAGCTTTCCATCTTGGCACCGCCCGGCACGCGCGCCATGAAATCGCCCAGCGGCTCGCCGAAGTTAATCAGCTTGCGCAACTTCATACCTATCCACGCGGGGTCGATCACGCGCATGTCCAGACTCAGCACTTTGCACAGCCCGTCCAAAGCGCGCGGATACACGCCGGAGAGCCACATCGAATAAGGGCGGCGCTGCCCGTCCGGTAGCACCAGCTCTTTCAGGCCCAGCACGAAGTCGTCGCCGCTTCCCGCATTGGCTATATCCACCGTCCAGCTCATGGTGCCGTCGGTGCCGGTCTTGGGTTCTTTCTTCGCGAACAGCGCATCCATCATCGGCGTGGTCGCGCCCTCGCTGATTTCCAGCGCGCCCAATTGTTCGATGCGGTATTTCAGCAAATGGGCGAAGGCGGCCACCAGACTGGGCATGCGCGTCATCTCGCCGTCGGGCGGCATCGGCATCTCGAAGGCATCGTCGCCCGCCGTCTTCATCAGCATTTCCAGCTTCATGCGTATCCACACCGGGTCGCGCGTGCGCATATCCATCGACAGCGACTTCGCCAGTGCACCCAGACCGCGCGGCTGTTCCGAGCCGTTGACCCAGACCTCGAAGGGATGGTTGTGTCCGTTGGAAGTGTGCGACACGAACGCCACGAAGCTGCCCAACGGATGCTTCACCACCTGCGACACCCAGCCCTCGCTGCCAGCAGGCAACGAGGGGCGACCCGGCCAGCGCAACGATGCCAGTGCTGGCGTGGGAGCAGCTTCCAGCACGATGCGCCTATCCTGATCGAACACGAAATCCTGCGGCTGTTCGCTCTTCGGCTCAGGCGTGACGGACAACACCGAACCCAGCACGCTGTTTGGCCGATACGTTGCCAGCCCCTTCAAGCCCGCCTTCCACGCCTCGGTGTAAAGGTCTTTGAAATCTTCATAGGGATAATCGGCGGGCACGTTGACGGTTTTGCTGATCGAGGTGTCGATGTAGGGCGCGACGGCGGCCACCATTTTCATATGGTCGATGGCGCTGATTTCCAGCGCGGAGACAAACGCGGGCGGCAATTTATTGACATCGCCGCCCTGCTGTTTGTACACGCGCCAAGCGTGGTCTTCCACCTGATAGTCCTTGCTCGTGCCATCCGCCATGCGTTTCTTGCGCGTGTAAAACCACGAGAACGCGGGCTCGATACCGTTGGAGGCATTGTCGGCGAAAGCCAGCGAAATCGTGCCGGTGGGCGCAATGGAAAGCAGGTGGCTGTTGCGGATGCCGTGCCGGCGGATTTTGTTTTTCAGTTCGTCCGGCAGGCGCGAAGCAAAGTGCGGCGCGGCCAGATATTTTTCCGCATCCAGCAGCGGGAACGCGCCGCGCTCAATGGCCAGCTCCACCGAAGCGGCATACGCCTCGTCGCGCATGATGCGCGTGAGGTCGGCGGCAAAAGCGCGCGCCTCGTCGGTATCGTAGCGCTTGCCCAGCATCACCAGCGCATCGCCCAGCCCGGTGAAGCCCAGCCCGATGCGGCGTTTGCTTTGCGCTTCCTGTTGCTGCTCCGGCAGCGGCCACGCGCTCACCTCCAGCACGTTGTCGAGCATGCGCACGGCGGTGCGCACCAGTTGTTTGAACGGTTCGAAATCGAATCCGGCATGATTCGAGAACGGATTCTTCACCATGCGCGTCAGGTCGATGGAACCGAGGCAGCAGCAGCCGTAAGGCGGCAGCGGTTGTTCGGCGCAAGGGTTGGTCGCCTCGATGACTTCGCAGTACGACAGATTGTTGTCGCGGTTCATCAAGTCGATAAACAACACCCCCGGCTCGGCATGGTCGTAGGTGCTGGCGATAATCTGCTTCCACAGATCGGCGGCACGCATCTTGCGGTAAACCCACTTGCCGTCGGCGCGCTGGTACGCCCCGGCTTCCTTGAGCGCATCAGCCGGTGCGGCTGCATGCACCAACTCGAACTCGCCATCCGCCTCCACCGCTTGCATCAGCGCATCGGTCACGCCGACGGAAATATTGAAGTTGCGCAGGTCGCCCTTGTCTTTGGCGCTGATAAATTTTTCGATGTCGGGATGGTCGCAGCGCAGCACGCCCATCTGCGCGCCGCGCCGTGCCCCGGCGGATTCCACCGTTTCGCAGGATCGGTCAAACACGCGCATATAAGAAATCGGACCGCTGGCGCGCGAGTGCGTGCCTTTGACGTAAGCGCCTTCGGGGCGGATAGAGGAAAAGTCGTACCCTACCCCGCCGCCGCGCCGCATGGTTTCGGCGGCTTGCTGCAAGGCGTCATAGATGCCGGGCTTGCCGTCGGTGCTGCCGGAAATTGCATCGCCCACTGGCTGCACGAAACAGTTAATCAGCGTCGCCTGCATCTTCAACCCGGCAGCGGAATTAATGCGCCCCGCCGGAATAAAACCGTTTTCCTGCGCCAGAAAAAATGCCTCTTCCCACTTAGCCTGTTGTTCCGGCTTCTCGGCCTGCGCCAAACCGCGCGCCACACGGCGGCGTACATCCTGCACCGACTTCTCCTCCGCTTCCGCGTATTTTTCCAACAGGACTTCGATACTGATTTCTTGGGGCATTTCTTACTCCTTGCCGGTGTCAGGCATTCCGGCCCTGCAAAATTGAACTGCGGGGCACCTCTAAAAATCCATATTTCATCCCAACTGCTGCGTTGCGGAAAAAATTTCTTGCTTACATATCACTCATATGCCGCGCGGCGAAATTTTTTCCGCGCCTTGCATTTAGGCGAAATCTGAATTTTTAGAGGTGCCCTGCAAATATAAAGACCGTGCATTTTAATTCAAACGCCCGCCCGCACTGCGGGTGAAATTTGCAGGGAATACGCATTAAGCACTGGACAACGGCTAGGTGCATTGCCAGCAAGGCACAGCAAGAGCTGGTAGCGAATTCATCTCGGCACCAGTCAGCGCTTGTTACAATCCGCATCTTTCCACGCCACTAACCGCGCCATGACCGAAGCCGCCGCCACCAAAATCAATCTGCACCCGCGCAACCTGCACCGCGACCGCTATAACTTCGCGCAGCTCATCGCGAGCAGCCCGGAGCTGGCGGCGTTTGTGGCGAAGAATGAATACGGCAACGAGACCATCAACTTCGCCGATCCGGCGGCAGTGAAAGCGCTCAACCGCGCGCTGTTGCTACACGACTACCACATCAAAGATTGGGACATCCCCGCGCAATACCTGTGCCCGCCCATCCCCGGCCGCGCGGATTATTTGCATTACCTCGCCGACCTGCTAGGAGCCGGCAACGGCGGCACGATTCCGCGCGGCAAATCGGTGCGCGTGCTCGACATCGGCACGGGCGCGAACTGCATTTACCCGCTCATCGGCCATGCCGTTTACGGCTGGCAATTCGTCGGCACGGAAGTGGATAAGACCGCGCTGCAAAACGCACAGCGCATTGTGGAAGCGAACCAGTTGGGCGATGCCGTCGAGCTGCGCCTGCAAACTTCACCCAACGAGATTTTTTCCGGCGTGACCTACGCCGACGAGTATTTCGACCTCACCCTATGCAACCCGCCCTTCCACGCCTCGCTGGCCGAAGCCAGACAAGGCGCGCAGCGCAAATGGAAAAACCTCGGCAAAGAAAGCAACAAACACAAAAATCCCGTGCTGAACTTCGGCGGGCAAAGTATGGAGTTGTGCTGCGAGGGCGGCGAAGAAGCCTTCGTCACGCGCATGATCGAAGAGAGCGAATCGGGCAAAGACAACTGCCTGTGGTTCACCACGCTGATCTCGAAGTCGGCCACCTTGCCGCACGTATACCGCGTGCTGAAATACTCCAAGGCAACCGAGAACCGCACCATTGAAATGTCGCAAGGCCAGAAGAAAAGCCGCATCCTTGCGTGGACATTTATGGATAAGCAACAGCAGCGGGATTGGTGGCATAAATGAACAAGAGGCCTATGTAATACTGTTTACTCTTTAACAAATCAGCATATCCAGACTGCGCACTGACACCTAATTTGATAGTATCCATCCCCGTAAAAACGAGGGAGTGAGCGAGGAAGTTGAGCATCTCGCATCTTTAATGTACTGAGAAGCGTTTTCCCCTTGTCCTGCCCCTTTTTTCCCTCACCGCAAAAGGTATCACCGTGAAAAAAATGTCAGCTTTTATTGTAATCACCGCGTTACTAGGCGATTCCGTTTTTGTCGCCGAGTATGGCGCAAAAGCTGAAGCATAAAAATGGCAGGGCAAATGATGTGCACATTCTCATGTCAGCCCCGATCCATGAGCGCGCATATTTTCGAACCAGCTATCTCACGAAAGGCAAAATTGCTCGTAGCCAGGCTACACACTCATGCCTCTCGGGCGATATGTTTTTCTGCCTGCTTATCCGTATTGTTTTCGACTTTGCCCGTTGCAAGCGCGGAAGACCTTGTCGGCGACAACTCAAACCCGAACGATTTGACGCTTGAGCAGTTGGGAGCGGTTCAGTTTTATTCGGCCAGCCGCCGTTTAACTTCCATCGACATGGCTCCTTCCGTTGTTACGGTGGTGACGAGTGAAGAAATCAAACGCCGTGGCTACAAAACCCTGCATGAGGTGCTGGGCGATGTGCCCGGATTTCATAACCTGACCGTTGCGGCCTGGGGACTGCTCTCCAATCGCGGTCTGGTGGAAGACATGAACTCCAGCTATCTGTTTCTGGTCGATGGGCATTCGATGGCCAACATCACCACCATCGGGCTGTATGAGGAATACCGTTTCCCGTTGCTGGCCAAAGTGCAGCGCGTCGAAATCGTCCGCGGCCCCGGCTCAACTCTGTGGGGCAGCGATGCGAGCATGGCGGTGATCAACATCATCACCAAAGACGGCAATTCCATTGACGATGGTCAAAACGCATCCGGCAAACTTGAACTGGCCTACGACTATGAAGTTAGCCATCAACGGAATGTGGCCGATCTTACCTACGGAAAGAGTTTTGGCGAGGATCACGATTTTCTGTTGACGGCCAACTACACCGACAGCAACGCCTCTTGGACGGACGGGCATATCGCAGGCCAGAACGGCCCTTATCAGCCTAGCTTCATGTGGTTCCGCATGAATCAATGGGACTACAACCCCAGCCACGACATTTTTCTGAAGTATCGCAATGGCGACATCAAGCTGGAGGGCGGCATCACCGAGACCGGATACATGCAGCCGTACTACACGCCCTTCGACGGCTCCAAAGCGGGCAGCGTCACCAATGCCAGAAATTGGCTGGACATGCGCTATGCGCCGCAACTCAACGATCAGTTCAAACTCGAAAGCCGTTTATTTGGCGATGTGTATAGCAGTGCCGACAAGCAATGGCGGACCAGCGACAACGTGCTCACGCTGGATTATGTGCAAAAAGTAAATACCGTCGGCGCGGAGTCCATACTGGATTACCAGGCCCAATCGGTCAAAGCGCTGCTGGGCGTATTTGCGAATCACTCAACGTGGGATATCAATTTTTCAAATCACGCTCAAGGCATTGATGAGAACTATGCAATTTTCTCCGAAGGAACTTATTCCGGCATTAACAAGCTGAACCTGACGGCCGGGGCGCGGTGGGAAAAGAACAACGGCAGAACGCAAACGGAAAATGTGCTGCCCCGCTTCGCCGCGATATACAGCCTCGACTCTCAATGGTTCTTGAAGTATGCCTACAACACGGGGGTTGTCCGTTTCGGCACAAATTTTTCCCGGCAACCCGAACTGGTGACGCAAACTGGAGGATTGCCCAGTTTCTGGCGGACTCACCAAGTTGCCCCCCAGAAAAGCAAGTCACATGATCTTCAGTTGAGTTACCGCTCCGATAAAACTTCCGGCGCGATCACTCTGTATAAACAGCAAGTCACTTCCATTCCTGCCTATATTGGTACAGCCGGGCCTGTGATCGGCGAGATCAATGGGCAGCCTCTTTACTATGGCACGATGGGCTTTGCCAACTTCGACACCTACGGCGTGGAACTGGAGATGAAGCATGCGGTAACCGACCGTTTGGCGCTGAATGGAAATGCCGCCTACCAACACGGACGCTGGGATAACCGGTATCCGTTCGGACAGGCCGGGAGCTTTGATATTGTGACCAACACCCACCTTTCCACTTACAACCTGGAGCCCGTTGCAGTGCCGACCTACACTTGGAATCTGGGCGTCGATTACGATGTCACGCCCAAACTGCTATGCAACCTCCAGTATCGCGGCAATGCGCAAACCTATGTTAAAACCCAGACCAACCCGTCCGGCTTTGAAACATGGGGGCCGATGCACTATGTGGACATCAACATGAATTACGCCAAGAGTAAATCGTTGGGTTTCTCGCTGTATGTCAAAAACCTTTTCAACAATAGCTACCCCTTGCCACATATCAATTCCGGCTATATCGACCAGTACATGCGCCGGCAATTAGGAATTGTCGCAACGGTGAAGTATTGAATACCCCCACATCATCTTGATGCTGTTAATTCGTCCCAGACTACTCTTGTTTCTGTCGTTGCTATTCGTTGCAGCGAGTCCGCTCTCGGCCGCACAAATGGAGCGCTCCGAAATTGTCTCCGCCTATGTATACCGTTTGGCCGAACGCATCTACTGGCCCAATGAAAATAAAATTCAAGAGTTTCACATTCATATCATCGACAGCAGCGATGAGGTGAGCGACAGTCTCCGGGCTAAATTCGGCGGCAACAAGCTGCACGACAAACCACTCCGGGTGACGCGCTCGACCAACAAGGCGGTACCGGAAGGCACTCACGTCGTTTACATTGCAAAGAAATTTGATTCGGCTTATCCGGAAATATTCAGGCAGCTTGAGGGGCGCCCCGTCCTGTTAATTTCAGACAACATGGGCGACAAGCGCATCGCCATGATCAACCTGCTGGAAACGGCAGATAGGCAAATACGTTTTGAGATCAACAAGGCCAATATCATCAATCAGAACCTCGGCATCCAGCCGGATATTATTCTTCTTGGCGGCAGCGAGATTGATGTGGCCAGACTGTACAAGGAAGGACAAGCCTCGCTGCGCGAGCAAGCTGCCCAGATATCAAGCCAAAAAAAGGTGTTCGCCGAGACGCAAGTGCGTCTGCAACAGGCTGTGGCCGATGTGGCACAACAACAGCGGCTGATCGAGCAGCAACAACAGCAAATTGCCGTTGAAGAAAAGCGTTTCGCCGAGTTGGAAAAATCCAGTAGCAAACAGCAGGCGCTCATTAAAGAACAGCTTGCCACCGTGGAGCAGGAGCGCCATAAGTATCAAGCACTGACTGCCGAGATCAGCCGTCAGGAGGCGGATTTAAGGCAGCAGGAAAAAAAGATCAAGGAACGCGCCGCCATCCTGAGCGAGCAGGATGAAAAAATTGAACAGCAGCAGCTCATTCTGGACGATCAGTCGAAAACGATTACGCAGCAGCGGCGCACCCTCTACTTCTTGGCTGCCTCCATGATTGTCGTGGTACTGCTGACGTTGCTGCTATTGATTAACTATCGCCAAAAGAGAATTGCCAATGTTAGCTTGACCGAGAAAAAAGCCGAGTTGGAAGAAGCGGCCCGGCAATTGGTTGCGGCAAAAGAAGCCGCCGAAGCAGCCAATCAGGCCAAGAGCATGTTTCTCGCCCACATGAGCCACGAATTACGCACACCGCTGAACGGCATTCTCGGCTACACCCAAAATTTGTTGCAGAGCGAAGTGTTTGGAGAAAATCAGCGCGCCGGACTGAACATTATTCTGCAAAGCGGCGAACACCTGCTGACGCTTATCAACGGCCTTCTCGATCATGCCGCCATCGAAGCGGGCAAGTTTGAGCTTATTTCCGACGACATCGATCTGGAGGCATTCCTTGCAACCCTTGTCGGCTTCATCCGCGTCAGGGCAGAACAGAAAAATATTTCGTTCATCTGCGAGGCGGGGGAGGACTTGCCTGCTATTGTGCGCGGCGATGCGCAACGCCTGCGTCAGATTCTGCTCAATCTGTTATCCAATGCTGTCAAGTTTACCGATCACGGACAAGTGATTTTGCGGGTGAATTACACCGCGCCCTCACGCTTGCATTTCGCGGTGCGAGACAGCGGGGTCGGTATTGCTGCCGATCAGTTGGACAACATTTTCCTGGCTTTCGAGCAGGCGGGGGAAACCAGCCGCCGCGCCAGCGGCACGGGTCTCGGGTTGGCGATTAGCCGCGATCTGGTAAGGCTGATGGGCGGCGATATCAAGGTTGAAAGCGAACTTGGAGTGGGGAGCACATTTTCGTTTGAACTCGATATGGAGACTGTTTCCTCCGGTGTTGCGACGGTGAATGCGGCAGCGCTTGCGGCACAGGCGGCAACCTGTGTCGCACAATTACTGCCGATGCAGTCTGTGCCGCCCAGACCGGAGCTCGAAATTCTGTATGGTTTGGCGCAGCGCGGCAGTATGCGCCATGTAATGCAGCATGCCGATCATCTGGCCGAAACGGATAGCCGCTATCTGCCTTTTGTTAATCAATTAAACCAGCTGGCCAAGAACTTCCAGTCCAAGGCGCTGCTAAATTTAATAGATCAATACCGGAACGCAAAAGAATTTGAGCAATGAAAATCGGAAATATATTTCCCGCCGAATCCGCAGCATGGAGTTATCGCTGAAAGAAAGTGAAACGGGTTACCGGACCATCTGCAAGCTGCTGCATAGTTCGGCGCTATCCCATTTACGTTTAGAAACGCCCTTCCATTAAATCACACCGCACGCGCACTCTGCGCATGCAACTTGATACCCAGCGCATTCGTCACTTTCAAGATCGTCGCAAAGCTTGGATTGCCTTCACCGGACAATGCTTTATATAGACTTTCGCGCCCCAGCCCTGTTTCCTTGGCGAGTTGTGTCATGCCTTTGGCGCGGGCGATGGTACCGAGTGCTTTGGCAATAAAGGCCGCGTCATCTCCCGCTTCTTCGAGACAGGCTTCGAGATAGAGCGCCATGTCCTCGTCGGTTTTTAAGTATTCAGCTGAATCGTATGGTGTGGTTTTAGTTTTTGCCATCATGCTCTCCTAAAGGTTATGAGCCAGTTTCAGTGCCAGCTTGATGTCGCTCGCTTGCGTCTTTTTGTTTCCGCCTGCGAGCAAAATGATGATTTGCCCGTTGCGTTCGGTGTAGTAGATGCGCCAGCCACTACCAAAGTGCAGCCGTAATTCACTCACCCCTTCGCCTACTGAAGCCACATCACCAGGATTGCCATCCTGCAAGCGGTCAATCCTAGCTTGTATGCGCGCCTTGACTAACTTGTCTGGCAAGGCTGTGAACCAGTCTTGATATTCGTGAGTTTTTTCAAGAGCCTTCATGTTGCAAAGTGTATTCTTTGGGATACTTCATGTCAATTCATTGATACGAGAGTGACGAGGCAGCTTACTTTAGCTCCCCAAAGAAATTCCTGATCGCCAGCACTCGTTGCCCCAAATCCTCATGCTTCAACTCAATGCGCAACTTATCCGGCCCGTTCATTTTGATGTAGCGGCGGGTCTGGATCATGGAGATAATCTTCATCGGGTCGATGGGCGGGTTCGGCACGAACTGGATTTGGATCGCCTCGCTGGAAGCATCCAGTTTGGCGATACCCAAAGGTTTGGCGGCGATGCGCAGGCGGTGGCTGTCGAGCAGGGTTTGCGCGGGTTCGGGTAGCAGGCCGAAGCGGTCGATCAGCTCTTGCTGCATGTCGTCCAAATCTTCCTGCGTGTTGCAGTTCGCAAGGCGTTTGTAGATCACCAGGCGCTGGTGGATGTCGCCGCAGTAGTCGTTCGGCAATAGCGCGGGCGTGTGCAAGTTGATCTCGGTGGTCACGCCCAGCGGGTGCGCCATGTCCGGTTCGTGGCCTTGTTTGAGCGAGGCGATGGCGGCGGCGAGCATGTCGTTGTAGAGACTAAAACCGATCTCCTGCATTTCGCCGCTTTGCGATTCGCCCAGCACTTCGCCCGCGCCGCGAATTTCCAAGTCGTGCATGGCGAGGAAAAATCCTGAGCCCAATTGCTCCATCGCCTGTATCGCTTCGAGGCGCTTTTTCGCCTGCACAGTGAGGCCGTCCATGCTGTCCACCAACAGGTAGGCATACGCTTGGTGGTGCGAGCGCCCGACGCGACCGCGCAACTGGTGCAACTGCGCGAGGCCGAAGCGGTCGGCGCGGTTCATGATGATGGTGTTGGCGGTGGGCACGTCGATGCCGGTTTCGATAATTGTGGAGCACAGCAGCACGTTGAAGCGCTGGTGGTGGAAATCGCGCATCACCGATTCCAAATCGCGTTCGCCCATCTGGCCGTGCGCCATGCGAATGCGCGCCTCGGGCAACAGCGTTTCCAGCTTCTCCAGCATGTTGGGCATGGTGTCCACTTCGTTGTGCAGGAAGTACACCTGCCCGCCGCGCTTAAGTTCGCGCAGCACGGCTTCGCGGATCACGCCCTGACTGAAACCGCTGACGAAAGTTTTGATCGACAGGCGGCGTTGCGGCGCAGTGGCAATCACCGAGAAATCGCGCAGCCCTTCCAGCGACATCGCCAGCGTGCGCGGTATCGGTGTGGCGGTGAGCGTGAGCACGTCCACCTCGGCGCGCAACGCTTTCAGGCGCTCTTTCTGCTGCACGCCGAAGCGGTGCTCTTCATCAAGAATCACCAAACCGAGGTTGCTGAATTTCACATCTTTCTGGATCAGCTTGTGCGTGCCGATCACGATGTCGAGCTTGCCTTCCTCCAAATCTTTCAGCGCCTGATTCACTTCCTTGGTCGAGCGGAAACGCGACAACTCGGCGATCTTGATCGGCCAATCGGCGAAGCGGTTGGAGAAATTCTGGAAGTGCTGCTCGGCCAGCAGCGTGGTAGGCACCAGCACCGCAACCTGCTTGCCATCCATCACCGCGACGAAGGCGGCGCGCAAAGCGACTTCGGTTTTGCCGAAACCCACATCGCCGCAGATGAGCCTGTCCATCGGCTTGACGGATTGCAGGTCGAGCAGCACGGCTTCGATGGCGGCAGCCTGATCGGCGGTCTCTTCAAAGCCGAAACCCTCAGCGAATGCTTCGTAGTCGTGATAGGTGAACTTGAACGCATGGCCTTTGCGCGTGGCGCGCTGGGCGTAGATATTGAGCAACTCGGCAGCAGTATCGCGCACCTGCTGCATGGCGCGGCGCTTGGCTTTGTCCCAAGTGCCGCTGCCCAGCTTATGCAGGGGTGCGGCTTCCGGCGCACCGCCGCTGTAGCGACTGATGACATGCAGTTGCGACACGGGCACATAGAGCTTGTCCTCGCCCGCATACACCAGCAGCAGAAATTCGTTTTCGCCTTCGCCGAGGTCAAGATTCACCAGCCCGTGATAGCGCGCGATGCCGTGCTGCTCGTGCACCACCGGATCGCCCGGCTTGAGCTCGGAAAGATCGCGCAGCATGCCTTCCACGTTGCTTTTCTTGGCAACGCGCGTGGCACGGCTACGCGGTTGCGCGGCGTACAGCTCGGTTTCGGTAACGATGGCGAATTGCTCGTCCGGCAGCGTGAAGCCGTTCTGGATCGGGCCGATGCCGAGCATGAATTTTTCTTTGCCGGCGAGGAACGAGGCATAGTCTTCGCACACGGCGGGCGTGAGGCCATATTCCTTGAGGTAGCCGGACATAATTTCACGGCGACCGAGACTGTCGGCCAGCAGCAAGGTGCAGCCTTGATAGCCGCTCAGAAAGTCCGCAAATTTTTGCGTGGGGATTTCGGCGCGGCGGTCTACGGCGATGGGGGGGATGGTGCTGGTTTGGCAGCGGGTGGTGTTTTTAGAGTCAACTGCAACCCCTCCCGGCCTCCCCTTATCAGGGGAGGTGACGAGTTCTCCCCCTGACAAGGGGGAGTTAGAGGGGGTTAGGTTTTGCGCTATGTCCACCCTTGCAAACTCTTTCGCCCGAATAAAAAACTGATCCCCATCCAAAAACAATTCTTTCGTTTCCAGCAACGGATGCTGCGGGTCACCGCGCAACAGGTTGTAGCGCGAGGCGGTGTCCACCGCGAACTGCTGGATCGCCGCATCGACATCGTGGTGCAAACACAGCGTGGCGCTCTTGGGCAGGTAGTCGAACAGCGTGGCGGTCTTGTCGAAGAACAGCGGCAGGTAATACTCGATACCCGCCGGGGCGATGCCCTTGCTCACGTCTTTGTAGATGCGCGATTTGGACGGATCGCCCTCGAAGCGGTCGCGGAAGTTCTGGCGGAAAGTGGCTTGGCCTTTCTCGTCCATCGGGAACTCGCGCGCGGGCAGCATGCGCACTTCCGGGACGGGGTACAGCGTGCGCTGGGTATCCACGTCGAAGGTGGAGATGGTTTCGATCTCGTCGTCGAACAGGTCGATGCGGTACGGCAGCACGCTGCCCATCGCAAACAGGTCGATGATGCCGCCGCGCACGCAGTATTCGCCCGGTGTCAGCACCTGCTGCACATGCGCGTATCCGGCGAAAGCGAGCTGCTCTTTCAGCGCATTGAGATTGAGCTTTTCTCCGCGCTTCAAAAAGAATGTGTAAGCCGCCAAGTGCTCCACCGGCGGCAGTGGATACAGGGCGGTGGTCAGCGGCACGATGACGACGTCGCAGGCGTTGCTGCGGATGTGGTGCAAGGTCGCCAGCCGCTCGGAGATCAAATCCTGATGCGGCGAAAAATGGTCGTAGGGCAGCGTCTCCCAGTCCGGCAGCAAATGCACGCGCAACTTGGGATCGAAAAACGGAATCTCTTCCACCAGGCGCTGCGCTTCCAGCGCATTGGCGGCGATCACCACTAGCGGCGAATGCTGCGCGGCGTATTGCGCCAACGCCAGCGCGTCGGACGAACCGTGCAATTGGGTGTAGCGCGGACGGGTATGTTTGGAGGTAAACAGCATAGGAACGGCCTGAAACAAAGGCGCGTATTATACCCTCGACACCGGGGGAGACGAACACGGCAAACCATGTGTATGATTGCCGCCCGACAGCCCCCATCCATCCGGTTACGCGCAGCGGGAGCAAAGCGACACATGGATCACGAGCAGCAAATTCTTACCATTCTTTACTCGATCACCTTGGCCATTGGCGGCGAGGTGAGCGTGAAACCGTTGCTGACAAAAACCCTGCAGCAGTTGCTATATCACACCTCGTTTCCGGCGGGACTAATCTTCCTTGATCTGCCGCCCGCAGACGGCGCGAACACAATTGCCGTCAAATTGGAAACCGCGATCGGCGACTACGAACTCAGTGACAGCATCGGCCACACCATGACGCTGCCCGCGGCACTGCTGCGCGGCGGCGCCGAATTGCGCGAAGACCCGGCCCTGCTCGCCCCGCTCTCGCGCGAGGGCAACGCCTACTCGTCTTTTCTGCGCCTGCCCATCGGCAATATGGGCGTGATCCTATTGCTGACGAAACAAGTGCCGTATACCGAACTGCCGCTCACGCGCCTGTTCGAGCCGGTGATGGCAAACCTCGCCAAGTCCATCCTGCTGTGCCGCCAGCACGACGAATACAGCGCCGGGTTGGTGACCCAGCGCGATGCCGCTTGGGAAAGTCTGCGCAAGGTCAACCGCACGCTCAAAACACTAAGCTCCGGCAATGAAGTACTGGTGCGCGCCAGCGATGAAACCAAGCTATTGCAGGAGATGTGCCGCGTGGTGGTAGCCGTCGGCGGCTACCACGTTGCATGGGTAGGCTACGCACAGCAGGATGAACAAAAGTCGGTGCGCCCGATGGCGCAATACGGTATCGCGGCGGATGTCCTCGGCCAGCAGAGATTTTCCTGGGCTGATAACGAATTCGGGCACGGCCCCACCGGCAGCGCCATCCGCAACGGCGAGCCGCAAGTCATCGCCAACGCGCAAACCGATCCGCGTTTTGCCCCGTGGCGGGAAGCCGCCAGCGCCAGCGGCTGCGCCTCCATCCTCGCCCTGCCGCTGATCGACACCGCAGGACAAGTCTTCGGCGTACTCACCATCGACACCACCAGCACCAACACATTTGAACAGGAAGAAATCCGCCTGTTGCGCGAACTCGCCAACGACCTTTCTTACGGCATCATCAGCCTGCGCAATCGCGCGGCACAGCAACGCAGTACCGAACAAATTTCCAAAGGATTGGAAGACACCATACAGGCGATTGCCTCTACGGTGGAAATGCGCGACCCCTACACCGCCGGACACCAGCGCCGGGTGGCGCAACTGGCCGAGGCCATCGCGCTCGAAATGGGGCTCCCCAGAGAGCGGGCGCACGGCATCCGTCTCGCCGGAACCGTGCACGACATCGGCAAAATCGGCGTCCCGGTAGAAATCCTCAGCAAACCGACCAAACTGTCCGAACTGGAATTCCGCATCGTGCAGGAACATGCCGCCATGGGATTCAACATTCTCAAAGACATCAGCTTCCCCTGGCCGATAGCCGAAATCGCCCACCAGCACCACGAGCGCATCAACGGCTCCGGCTACCCGCAAAAACTCAAAGGAGAAGCGATTCTGCTGGATGCGCGCATCGTCGCGGTGGCCGACGTGATCGAATCAATGGCCTCGGATCGTCCCTACCGCCCGAGCTTGGGCATGCAAATCGCGCTGGAAGAAATTACCCGCAATCGCGGGACGTTTTACGACGAGCAAGTGGTGGATGCATGTCGCAAGGTGTTGGAGCGGGAATTCAAATTCGAGTAACACAGGCAGGATTCCGAGGAGTTTTTTAGGAGCGCGCCGAGCACACTCCTAAAATCCCCCCCTTACCGCCAGCCGGCCAAATCATCAGCCTTACATATTCCGGTTCTTCTTTACCAAGTCGTAAGCCAACTGAATCTCTTTCGCCTGTTCGGTGGCCATCGCGATCATGTCTTCCGGCACACCCTGCCCCATCAATTTGTCGGGATGATATTGGCTCATCAGTTTGCGGTAGGCACGTTTCACTTCGGCATCGGTGCTGTCCTTGGTCACGCCCAGCGCCTTGTAGGCATCGTCCAATGCCTGTGCCGAATTAACCTGCCCGCCGCCAAAGTGGGTCTGGTTCAACACCATCTCGATCATCTGCTTGAACGTGGCCGGATCAAATCCGAGATACCCGGCGATCTCCGTCAGCACCGCCTCTTCAGCCGGATGAAAATGCCCGTCCGCCAGCGCCATCACAATGAGATACATCAGCAGCACTTGCTTGAGATTCTTGGTGTGGCCGCAGGTGGACATGAATCGCTGATAGGTCGGCTTGATATCGAAGCCCGGCTCGGCGCCTTGCTTGAACAAGGCGATGGCGCGCAAGCGGTGCTCCGCCGTCATACCCAGCTTTTGCATGAACTGCTCGACATGGTCGATCTCGTCCTGCGACACATGCCCGTCGGCCTTGGCCAGCTTGCCCATCGAGATGAAAATGGTTTCAAGGAACACGGCTTGGCGCAGCACGTTGCTCACCAAATTCATCCGACGACGTACTGCATCGGCAACCGCACCGGCGAACCAGCCGAACAGCGCGCCCCAGAATCCGAAAAAGATATACCCAACAATGACACCGATAAGCTTGAACAAGACAACTCCAGAAAGGAAAATTAACAGGGAACCCGCCGAGGGCACGCATTATACCTTGCCGTCCTTACCGCGCCCGCACGGGCAAATCCGGCATTTATTGTTTGATGCCGACACCAAGTTCAGGTAACCTCCGACGCTTGGCTAAAAATCCTGTCCCAGCGTGGCAGGAGCAGCCCCCGACACAAATTTTTCCCGCAACGGCTGCGCATGCGCGCCACACCAGAAGGCTTGTTTTACATGAATGATCTGCCCGGCGCTTCCCCGGCAATTCCGCTGAAAGATTTTGACGTAAACGACCGCAAAGTGATGCTGGCAATGGCGCTGCTGTGGACACCACACGCCTACACCACCATCTACGATTTGCTGCGCAAGCTCGATTTTCAGCACAGCAGCAACCGCATTTTCACGCACGACGAAGTGCGTCATAGCATCCGGCATCTGATAGTCAAAAAGCTGGTGGTTGAATCCGCCCAGCGCCATGCGTTTTACCGTCTGGCCGATGGACCGCGCAACGAGTCTTACGAAGAGCTGCTCAATCTGGTCGAGCCGCATGTACTGCGGCGCGCACTATATGAGGTGGTGAAATTCAATCCGCAGAACACACTGTACGCATGGCCGCTGTATGACCGCGAAGCCACTGTCGCCGTGGTGCGGCTGGCGCTGCTGACCCGCTCCGGCAAAGCGGAAATTGAACGCATGAGCGAACTGATCGGCCGTTCGATGAACTGGCACGGCATTCTGCAAGCCGCGCTGTTGCAAAATTTCAGCGCAAGCGCGTTTGCCCGCATCGACCCGGCGTTGCGCTGGGAGCTGGCGCTGGTGGCGGTGCAGGATTTGAGCGCCAACTGGGATATGGATTTGCTGCCGCTGGTGAACTGGACGCTGGAACAAATGAACGGCGATGCGCCCATTCCCGCCGGATTGCGAGTCGCGGTTGCCGAGGTGATGCTGCACCGCGGCGAGCGCGAAGCGGCCTTTGCCGTGATTGCAGACATGAACGACGGTGCGGCGGATGCACTGCACGCCTACGCGCTGGCGCAGGACGGCAAATGGAGCGAGGCACAGGTGCTGTTTGAAATCGCGCTGAAAAAACGCCAAGCCGAACTGGGCACCAAAAAGCGCGTGCTGCCGATCAGCCTCGCGTGGATTTATCCGCTGACCTTGCTAGCACAGCAAACACCCAAGCATTTGGAACTGGCGCGCAAATTCTGCATCGGCGAATCGGGCAAGCGCGACCCGGACACCACGTCCGGCTGGGGGCAATGGGTGCATGCCATCGACATCCGCTGCGGCGATGCCGAGCCCGATCCCGCGCTGTACCGCGCGGCGGAATACTACTCGCGCCACATCAGCCTCGACCATTTGTGGCGCGTGCTGCTGGCCTCGTGGCTGGGCATGGATGCCTTGCGCGGCGCGACGGCAAACTACCGTAGCGCACTGAGTAACATGGCTCAGCAACAAACCGAACACCTCAAGCTCTGCGGATTTTTGTGGCAGGCCCAGATGGCAGAGGGTGCAAAAAAACTCGTCAACGACGAAACGCCCCCGGCCGGTTTTTTTGTTTCCAGCAAAGCCGAACATTGGCGCGATGTACTCTCGGCCTTGCAGTCATTGGGCGACGAAGCCCAGACCGGTGCCGAAAAAGACGAAGGCAGCCGCTTTGTCTGGCTGATCGATATCGCCAAGGACGGCGCATTGCTGAACATTCAGGCGATGGAACAGAAACGCGGCTTGCGCGGCTGGAACAAAGCCCAAACCGTGAGCCTGAACAAAATCGCGGGCAACCCGAATCTCACCCCGCAGGATGCGAAAGTCGCCAACTGCATCCGCGCGGAAAAAAGCGGGCGCCGCAGCGCCTCGCTGGATATGGCCGGCGCCATACAAGCGCTGGTCGGGCATCCCGCTGTGGCGCTGGGCAACAGACCGGAGCAATTTATCGAGCTAGTCGAAGGTACGCCGGAAATCGAAGTCATTCACGACGGCGATCAGGTCACCCTGAAAGTCACGCCGCCGCTGCGCGAAGGGCTGCCGCCCAACAAATACTATGTCGACGCGGACGAGAAGCGCGAAGCCGAAGCCTTGCGCCTCATCACATTGGTGCAGGAATCCTCGCAGCGGGTACGCCTGATCCGCTTTACCGTCGCGCAACGCCGCGCGGCACAACTGCTCACCAACAAAGTAACCATACCGGCTGCCGCCCAGCAGGAGTTGCACACCGCCATGCAGGCGCTGACCAGCCACTTCCAGTTGCAGGCAGACCATCTGCAAGCCGCAAGCGAAATACCGACGGAATCGCATTTGCGCGCCGAACTCTCGCCGCTGGGCGACGGCCTGCTGCTGCGCCTGGTCGCCACCCCGCTGGGCGCGGATGGCCCGCGCATGGTGCCGGGCAACGGACGCCCGCGCCTGATGGCGATGGTGAACGGCGCGAGCATCGGCACCACACGCGAGCTGGCGGAAGAGCGCGCGCATCTCAACAGCGTGCTCGACGCCCTGCCCTTTCTCGACAACTACGCCTCCGATGCGGCGCAGTGCGAGTGGAATGTAGCCGAGCCGGAAGACGCGCTGGCGCTGGTCGAAGTGTTGCCCACGCTGCCCGCTGTCGCCGCACTCGACTGGCCGAAAGGCAAGGCGGTGCAAGTGGTGTCCGTCGATCTGGCGCAGCTTTCCATGCAGGTGAAAAGCGAGCGCGACTGGTTCAAACTGGAAGGCGAAGCCAAGATCGACGAAGGCTTGGTGTTCACCTTTGAATCGCTGCTGGCCGCCGCGCAAAGCAACAGCCGCTTTATCGCGATGGGCAACGGCATGTATGCAGCACTCACGCGCAAACTGAAAGAGCGCCTGTCCGATATGGCCTCGGTCAGCGAAACCGACAAAAACGGCACGCGCATTCCGCATATCGCGGGAGCGTGGCTGGACGACGCGCTGGAAGGCATCAGCACGCAGGCTGATCGCGAGTTTCACAGCGCTATCCGCAAACTGCGCGACACACAGGAACTGGCGATACCGCTGCCCGGCACGCTGCAAGCCGAGCTGCGCCCGTATCAGGAAGACGGCTATCTGTGGGCATCACGCTTGGCGCGCGCCGGATTTGGCGCCTGTCTGGCCGATGACATGGGCTTGGGCAAAACATTGCAATCGCTGGCGATATTGCTGTCGCGCGCCGAAGGTGGCCCCGCGCTCATCATCGCCCCCACCTCGGTGTGCGGCAACTGGATCGCCGAAGCTGCACGCTTCGCCCCCAGCCTGAACATGCACTTGTACAGCGAAGCCGATCGCGAGGCGGTGGTGAACGATGCCGCCGCATTCGACGTGGTGGTGGTGTCCTACAATCTGGTGCAAATGGCGGAAGAACAATTCTTCAAAAAGCACTGGCACACGCTCATCGCCGACGAAGCGCAGGCGATCAAAAACGCCACAACCAAACGCAGTCAGGCGGTGTTCGAGCTGGATGCGGATTTCCGTCTCGCGCTGTCCGGCACGCCGGTGGAAAACCGGCTGGCCGAGCTGTGGTCGATCATGCGTTTCGCCAACCCCGGTTTGCTCGGCAGCCTGTCCACTTTCAACGAGCGTTTTGCCGCCCCTATCGAGCGCGACAAAGACCGCGATGCGCTGCACACGCTGCGCCGCCTGATCTCGCCCTTCCTGCTGCGCCGCACTAAAACGCAGGTGCTGCAAGAGCTGCCGTCACGCACCGAGCTGGTCATCAAAATCGCCCCGGGTAAAGAAGAGACCGCGCACTACGAAGCGCTGCGCCGCCAGGCCATCGCCGAAGCGGATGCCGCGCTCGCCAGCGGCAAAGCCGGACAGGCGCGCATGAACATTCTCGCGCAACTCACCCGCCTGCGCCGCGCCGCCTGTGACCCGCGCATTGTCACACCGGCGTTTCCGGCCATCGGCAGCAAGGTGCAGACCTTCACCAATCTGGCTGTCGAGCTGGTCGCCAACGGCCACAAGGCGCTGGTGTTCAGCCAGTTTGTGGACTTCCTCGCGCTGCTGCGGCAGGCGCTGGATGCGGCGGGCATCGGCTACCAGTATCTGGACGGCGCAACCCCCGCCGCCGAGCGCACCAAACGCGTCGCGGCATTTCAGGGCGGCAAGAGCGACCTGTTCCTAATCAGCCTGAAAGCCGGCGGCTTCGGCCTCAACCTCACCGCCGCCGACTACGTGGTCATCACCGACCCGTGGTGGAACCCTGCCGCCGAAGACCAGGCGATGGGCCGCGCCCACCGCATGGGACAACTGCGCCCGGTCACGGTCTATCGTCTGGTTACACAAGGTACGGTGGAAGAACACATCGTCGGCCTGCACAACGACAAACGCGCGTTGGCCGAAAGCATCTTGAGCGAAGGCGAGGCGGTGAATATTCCGTCGACGGATGAGTTGATTTCGCTGATCCGGGGGGAGTAGCGTCCGATGGGGCATATTTTCGCACCGCATAATTGACAGCACGGGATGAACTCCATAAAGTTCATCTCGGATAAATCATTTTGTATTGCCGAACCAAAGCCTTCACCTAACTTGGCCGAAAGGAAATACATGCACTGCCAGTCTTCCCCGATCTTTGGTGCACCAGTTATTCCGTTTCCGCTCTCCCGCATTCAAGCCTCTGTCTCAAAATGAGTACCGCTGTTTCCCTTTCGTCCCGGCAAAGACTGAAACCAGCGCAGTTAATGCTGGTCGCGCTGGCCTACTTCGCCGGGGGAAAACTGGGATTGTCTTTCCCGACTCCGTATAACGACATCACCCTGTTCTGGTTGCCCACCGGCATCGCCGTATCCGCGCTGTGGCGCTGGGGACGCGCATACTGGCCCGGTGTATTTCTCGGCTGTCTGCTGGTGGAACTATCGCTGAGCACGCCTTTCCTGCTCAGTTTCGGCATCTCGGTTGGCGACACACTGGCACCGCTACTCACCGTCTGGTTACTCAAACGCTGGCAGTTCGACCACTCATTCAGCAGTCAGCGTGATTTGTTTGCATTGCTTAGCGCCTCCGCAGTGGGCATGCTGCTATCCGCCACGGTCGGAACTTTGCTGCTATGGCTGGGCAATTTACTCAGCTCGGAAAACGTTCCGTTCGCATGGCTGAGCTGGTGGCTGGGAGACAGCGTCGGCGTTCTGCTTGCCGGACCGTTACTGCTTAGCCTCTCGCGCTCCAACTTAAAAGAACTGTTGCGCAGACCTGCCGAATTATTGCTGTGCTGCCTCCTGCTAATGCTGACGGCATGGCTGACTTTTTTCGCCAATTCAGGCGAACACGCATTGCCGCTGGCGTTTCTGCCCATGCCTTTAGTGTTATGGGCCGCACTGCGGCGCGGCATCACCGGCGCATCTCTTGCCGTCATTGCGGTGTCGCTGTTAACCACCATCGGCACCGCGCAAGGGCTGGGCGTTTTCGGCAGCCTGCCGTCGGAAACCGGAATGTTTATGGCCTGGCTGTATATGTTCACCATGGTATTGAGCGGCCTCATGGTGATCGCCATGCTGGGCGAACGAAAAAGAACCGAGCTTTCTCTGGTGCATGCCAACGAGTTACTGGCCGTGGCTCAACGCAAAGCCAATGCGGGAATCTGGGATTGGGATCTGCTCAGCGGTAAACTGACCTGGTCCAACGAACTGTATTTCCTTTACGGACTCGATCCGCAAACTACCGAAGCCAGTCTGGACACATTGCGCAATTTGATCCATCCCGAAGACCGGAAAAACGCCGAGGATAAACTGGCCGAAGCCGTGCGCAACGGCACTCCGCTATTCAGCGAATTCCGCATCGTGCTGCCCAACGGCGAAACCAGATGCGTCAATTCCATTGGAAAAGTCAGCCGCAATGAAGACGGTATTGCAGTCCGCATGTCCGGGCTTTGCCTGGATGTCACCGCCCAAAAACACGCGGAAGAGCGCCTGCGCTTCAGCGAGGAATTGTTGCGCCGCACCCAGTCCATCGCCGCAATCGGCAGTTGGCGTGTCGATCTGAAAAACAATGAGCTGATTTGGTCGGAGAGTACCTCCCGCATATTCGGCCTCACCGCCGCGCCGCCCAAAAATTATGAAGGTTTTCTGGCGCTCGTGCATCCGGACGACTGCGCCAAAGTCGATGAAGCATGGCAGGCCGCACTCAAAAACAAGTCCTACTTCGTGCAGCACCGCATCACGGTGGACGGAGAAATACGCTGGGTGGAAGAGCGCGCCGAAATTAATGTCAATGCGCAAGGCGAAGTGATCTCCGCATCGGGCTCCGTGCAAGACATTACCGCACGGATAAAAACAGAACAAAAGCTGCTCGATTCGCTACACCAACTGGAAGAAAAGGAGCTGGCCAAGACCCGCTTCCTCGCTGCCGCCGGCCACGACCTGCGCCAACCGGTCGCCGCTGCCAACCTGTTTGTAGATGCCCTCAAACTGACCGCCCCCTCCCCGCTACAGGAAAAGTTGATCGGACGGCTGGATCAGTCCATGAGCACGTTTTCCGGCCTGCTGGAACGTTTGCTGGACATTTCGAAATTCGATGCGGGACTGATTAAGCCGCAAGTGACCTCGTTTAATCTGGTGGAGTTGTTCAACTGGCTGGAGCAAAATTTTGCCCAAACCGCGCAAAACAAAGCACTCCAATTCCGCCTGTATTTTCCGCTGAAGCAAACACTGATCGTCCGCAGCGACATCGGCCTGCTGCAATCCGTGCTGATGAATCTGGTTTCCAACGCGATCAAATTCACCGAGCAGGGCGGCATTCTCGTCAGCGCCCGTCTGCGCGGCGACAAGGTGCTGATCCAGGTGTGGGATACCGGCATCGGCATCGCCAAGCATGACATGGCCCACATCTTTGACGAGTTCTATCAGGTGGCCAATCCGGAACGAAACCGCGAAGTCGGTTTGGGCTTGGGACTCGCCATCTGCCGACGCGCCATGTCTTTGCTGGACGGCGAAGTGACCTGCCGCTCCCGTTCCGGCGGCGGTTCGAGATTCGAATTGACCCTGCCGCTCAACGGCGTACCGCATGAAATCAAACCGCTGCCCGCAGACAATGCGGCAAGAGAAATCGCCAACGAAAGGTTTGCGCAGGACAAACGCATCGTCGTGCTGGAAGATGATGCGCTGGTTGCCGATGGCTTGCTTAATCTGTTGCAGGGATTGGGGGCGACGGTGCGCCACTTTCACAATGCGGAAGAGGCGCTCAAGCATGCGGATATTGCCAACGCCGATTATTTCATCGTGGATTACTCGCTGGGCGGCAAACTTTCCGGCCTGCAATTTCTTGAGCAGATACAGCAACAACACTCCTCATCGATACGAGCGGTCGTTGTAACCGGAGAAACTTCTTCGCAGTTCATCCATAATGTTTCAGACAGCCCTTGGCCAATACTGCACAAGCCTATTAACTACGCGAAACTCGCCGCCAATCTGAACTAAACCCTCTTGCTGCCGGAACCGGAGCTTTATGGCGTGTATTTTTAGAAGCGCCCTCAAGCAATAAACCGACAAGTAAGCAACGCCCTCTCCAATTCACATCAACAATTTGCACTGCAATCAGGATAAATTCCACCCGTAGGACAATACCTACAAAAAATAGGGATATCCTGACTGTTTAAGTTCAAAATTTTCACTACTATCCGCCATCGCAGTCTGCAACCGTAACCGGCTACAACAATTAATCCAAGCCTAGATGGGGGACATGGTGTTCATCAAAAAAATTGTGCAGGTATTCGCCTCGGTAGGAATGCTGACGCTGGCAATATCCAGCCCCGCAGCAGAGATGGGCGGCATCGAGTTTTCCGGCTCTGGCTTCATGACACTCGGTGTCGGCAAAATGCTCAGCGGCAGCAATCAGAATGTAAACGATTACAACTGCCCCTGCTTTGCGTCCGACTATGCCCAAGCCGGCGTTTACGACAACAGCAGCGGCTTGCAGTGGAAACCCGATTCCAAAGTTGGCCTGCAAGGCCGCGCCTCCTTCGCGGATCGTCTGTTCTCGGTAACGGCGCAAGCGGTATCGCGCGGCGCAAAAGATGGTGCTATTAATCTGGAATGGCTGTATGCCAGCCTTAAAGTCAACGACAAACTCACCGTTCAGGCCGGACGCAAACGCTTGCCTCTGTTCTATTACTCCGATGCGCAAGACATCGGCGTCTCCATGCCCTGGACACATTTGCCCCCGCAGCTATACGGCTGGGAAGCCGTGAACTACAACGGCGCCAATATCTCGTATCAGGATCAATGGGGAAGCTGGATCGCAAACGCCGATGTTTTGGCAGGCAGCGAAGAACGGCAAGACAGCGGCTACTGGAAAATCTACAACGGCCGCCAAAACCGCACCGACATCAGATGGAACAACATCCTCGGCGCAGACCTGACTTTATCCAAGGATTGGTTTGAAATGCGCATGGTGTATTTGCAGTCCAACAACCAGACCAGAAACGTCAGCGGCGCGTGGGATGCGGCAAACCAGGCGTACATCAACAGCCAAGCGGATTATGTTGACGCATTTCAGCAACAGATTTTCGGCCTTGCCGCCAACGTCGATTACAACGACTGGCTGGTACGCAGCGAGTACATTCAAATCAACCGTCCGGGCAATACATGGCAAGATCTGGCCGGAATTGTCGGCGCAGGCTACCACTATGGCAAATGGCAACCGATGGTCACCTGGTCGGTATACAAAGGCGTAGCGGTAGGCGCCGGCGATCCAAGCGCTCAGGAAGGGCACTTCAACATCACCTATACGCTGCGTTACGACCTGACCACTTCAAGCGACATCAAGATTCAGGTCGACAACCAGCACGATCAGAGCGGAGTGAACTGGCATCCCAATTACAACGGTGCCAATGATGCTCCCGCCTACGGCGATGCCCAGTTGCTGACGCTGGCTTATGACACCACGTTTTAAGCAATAGTCCGCAACCCTGCAACAAAGTAAAAAGGCGATCACTGATCGCCTTTTTACTTTTCACAACACCGAGCCCCTGTGCCACAATACCGAGAAAATATTCGCCCGCAGCGCTATACCAGAAAAAACATGAGCACCAAAAAAGACCTCATTTCCCCCGATGTCGCCGTCACACTCGACGGCTTGTTTCACGAGCGCGCACGCCGCTCACCCAACCGTATCGCCTACCGCTATTTTGACGACCACCAATGCGAGTGGCGCGAATTGAGCTGGCAGCAAATGGAACACCAAATCGCGCGCTGGCAGGCCGCGATGTCGCATGAAGGACTGCAACCCGGCGATCGCGTGGCGATCATGCTGCGCAATATTCCGCAGTGGGTGATTTTCGATCAGGCTGCATTAGGTTTGGGGCTGGTCACCGTGCCGCTGTATGTGGCCGACCGCCCGGAGAATGTCGCGCATGTGCTGGCCGATTCCGGCTCAAAACTGCTGCTGATCGACAACGCCACGCACTGGCATCCGCTGCACGAAGCCTGCATAGCCAACACCACGCTCACCCGCATCGTCACCCTGCGCAATCCGCCCGAAGGCGACAACGACGAGCGCCTGCGCAGCTTGGACGAATGGCTGCCGGAACACGACGACGGCTTCCGCCATGTACTCACCGATCCAGACACGCTCGCCACCATCGTCTACACCTCCGGCACCACCGGCAAATCCAAAGGTGTGATGCTGAGCCACCGCAATCTGCTGAGTAATGCGCACGGCGCGCTGCAATGTTTCGATGTATACCCCAGTGACCTCTTCCTCTCCTTCCTGCCGCTATCGCATGCGTTCGAGCGCACGGCGGGCTACTACGTGCCGGTGATGGCCGGGGCGACGGTGGCCTACTCGCGCTCGGTGCAACAATTGCAGGAAGACCTCGCGATCATCAGCCCCACCGTGCTGATTACCGTGCCGCGCATTTTCGAGCGCATCCAGGCGGGCATGCGCAGCAAGCTGGACAAAGGCCCGGCCTATGCGCGCCACCTGTTCGAGCTGGCAATCAATGTCGGCTTCCACCGTTTCGAGCACGCGCACAAACGCGCCTACTGGCATCCAAAACTATTGCTGTGGCCGCTGCTCAAATCGCTGGTGGCCGACAAGCTCACCTCTCGCCTCGGCGGCAGATTGCGGCTGGCGATTTCCGGCGGCGCGGCGCTTTCGTTCGACAACGCGCGCACCTTCATCGGTCTGGGCGTTCCGGTCATTCAAGGCTATGGCATGAGCGAGACCAGCCCCGTCGTCTGTGTCAACCGTAGCGCCGACAACCTGCCCGGCAGCGTCGGCACACCGCTGCCAAATCTGCAAGTACGTCTGGGCGAACACAACGCGCTGGAAGTGCACGGCCCCTGCGTGATGATGGGCTACTGGAACAACGAAACGGCCACCAGAGAAATGATCTCCGCCGACGGCTGGCTCAACACCGGCGATGTCGCCAGCATCGACGCGCACGGCCGCATCACCATCACCGGACGCATCAAAGAAATCATCGTGCTTTCCAACGGCGAAAAAATTCCGCCCAACGACATGGAAGCCGCCATCCTCGCCGATCCGCTATTTGAGCAATTGATCGTGGTGGGCGAAGGCAAAGCCTATCTCGGCCTGCTGGCCGTGGTGAACCGCGAACGCTGGGTTGCCGCCATGCACGAGCGCGACCTCCCCGCCGACTGGCCGGAAAGCCTGCACTCCTCGCAGGCCAAGGCCTATGCGCTGCAACGCGTGATGCTGCAACTGCACGCCTTCCCCGGCTACGCCCGCATCCGCCGCATCGCCCTGCTGGGCGAACCGTGGACCACCGACAACGGCCTGCTCACCCCCACCCTGAAAATCAAACGCCCCAAAGTGCTGGAGCAATATCGCAAAGAGTATGAGGGGTTGTATGACGGGTATTGAGTTGCAGCCCCCTGTAGGAGCCAGCTTGCTGGCGAAAGCGCGCGATGAGTAACACTCCCTATTCGCGGCTAAAGCCGCTCCTACGCAAGACCGGGCTGTATTTACTCGCCCTCCTGCTGCTGCCATCGGCCCACGCCGCCGACACGCCCAACTGGCACCCCTGCGTAGAGATGCAAAACAAAGACACCGCAGACAACGAGCTGAACTGCTACCGCCAAGCCGCCAAAGAAAAGACTGCGGAACCGGGCGCACAAAAATCCTTAGTACCGTACCGTGCAACCCGGCTGGCGCAAGAGTGGGCGCCGAACAACGACCCGCTTACCCTCTACAAACAAAACTACGTGATGGTGTACTCGCACTCGTCCGAGCCCAACAACACCCCCACCAGCCCCAACCCGCAAAACCAGTCGCAGACCCCGACACCGCAGGACAACCGCGACCTTAAATTCCAGTTCAGCATGAAACACGATCTGGCCGATTTCGATCAACTCGGCTCGCTGTGGTTCGGCTATACGCAATTGTCGTTCTGGCAGTTTTACGACGAAAGCAACTCGCGCCCCTTCCGCGAAAACAACTACGAACCCGAACTCATTTACTCGCTGCATCCCGGCGAACTGATACACGATTTCGCTCTCAATCCCAGCGTGCTCAACTTCGGCGTGGTGCACCAGTCGAACGGCCAATCCAACCCGCGCTCGCGCAGCTGGAACCGGCTCTACGTGCAGTCGGGCATCGAACACAACTACGGCGGCGGTCACCGGCTGGTCGTCCTCGCGCGCCTGTGGGATAGGATCAAAGAAGACCCCGCCACCGACGACAACCCCGACATCACCGACTACATGGGCTACGGCGACATCGAAGTGCGCTACTCGCAAAACAGCCTGTGGGAAGCCTCCGTCATCGGCCGAACACGCGCGGTGCAAGTCGACCTCTCCGCGCCGTGGACAGCATGGCGCCTGCTCACCGTCGCCTCGCCCGGCGAACACAACACCAACATCCACCTCCAGTATTTCAGCGGCTACGGCGAAAGCCTGATCGACTACAACCGGAAACACGAAACGTGGGGCATAGGTTTATCGTTCCCGTTCGATTGACTCCCGCCTCCTAATCCTTTTACCGCAAAGGCTTACAGCACAAATCCCGCGCCAAGCCACCTAGCAGAGTTGCTAGGTGTGCCTGAACACATTTTCTGCTCCAATACCCGCTCGCCGCAAAGTGAGCCGCTGCCGTTCAAAAAACCGATCCGACCGCTTACCTCGCACCAAGCAACAACGTTTCATTCAGCACCGGGGAGACCTCCGCCCCTGATAGCAAGGAAAGTAACTTGAGAATTGCCTTTGCCTCATGTATGTCCGCCCGTGTATTGCCCGAACAACCGGTATGGGAGCAAATCGCCGCGCAAAAGCCCGACCGTTTGGTACTTCTCGGCGACTCGATTTACCTCGACATCGGCTCTCCCGTGCATCCGCAGGAAATGGATGACAACGCCTTCGGGCAGCACCTTTTCTCGCTGTATCGCGACCAGCTCAACCAGCCCGAATTTGCCGCGCTGATCAAACAACTTCCGCGCGGCTGCGCCAACAGCATCTGGGACGACCATGACTTTCTCTGGAACAACGCGCTCGGCGCCGAAGCCGCCGCCCATCCGTCACACAAAGACAAGGTGCGGCTGAGCACCGCATATCAGGAAGCTTTTCGCAAAACACTCGCACAGGGATTAGCCCCCGGCAGCTTTCCCGCCGACCACAAGGAATTGCAGCAGGCCCCGGCGCAACCGCTCGACACGCCCAGCATCGCGCTCGACAACGATCTCTGGCTGCACCTGTGCGACGTGCGTACATGGCGCACGCGTACCTGGCGGCTCTCCGAATCAAAACGCGAGCTGCTCGGCGAGAAACAGCGCACCAAAATCACCGCCGCAGTCAAAGCCGCCCCCGACGCAGTGCATCTGATCGCCAGCGGTTCTCCCATAACCGACTGGAGAAAATACGGCAACGACCAGCAGTGGCTGCTCAACCTCGCCTCCGAACACCGCGCCATCCTCCTCAGCGGCGACATCCGCCGCAACGAAACGGATGCCATTCACACCGGCGGCTATCCCTTGCACGCGGTCTCCTCGGCGGGAGCGGCAGTGCGCGATGCCGTGAATGTCGGCAGAAAACAACAGAACTTCGGCCTGCTGGAAATCGGCCAAGACAAGATCACCGCACGCCAGTTTCAAATGGGCAAAGAAAAAACGGCATTAATCCGGACGTATGACCGGGCCAGTTGGTTGCCGCATTAGCAGGCCGCGTTAATGCGGCCAAAAGACAAGCACAAACACCTCATCCTCCGCATCTCAGTTTACCCCGCCCATTAAGCGCTACCGGGCAGACCGCCCGGCATTCAGACTCGCGCCGCTACCTACTTATGACTAGTTGCAATACCCTTTATGGCGAATTGTTTTAGCGGCTGTAACTCGCTACAGTTCGGGCTGTTGAATCGGGCCGTTCCGGATATAAAACAATGCTCCAACAAGCTTGCACTTAAAAAATTAAAAAATGGTGCAAGTGGCGTTAAGACATACCTTCAGGGAGGAATCATATGTTTACACGGCAACAAACCATCCCCCCGCTTGCGGACTTTGCCAAAATCCACGGCCCGATTACAACAACCGGATTGAACAGCCCCTCGCAATTACACACACGCTGGCGACATCCCGGTTAACCATTCAGCGCCACTCCTGCTGCATGCCGCTTCTGTTGCCCGCAAGTGCAACCCGCGCCCGCATCAAAACCGGCTGTCACAGCCAACACCACAAGGCTTTTACCGCCGGAATAATGCTTCACCCAGTCCTCTGAAAATAATAAGACCGAAGCCGATGAAATCACCCGTTCATTTTCTATTTCACCAACCGGCCATAAGACAAAGCTATGTGCTCATCTTTGCTTTGCTGAGCTTGCTATTTAATGCTCTGGCCTATGGCGACACGCCCCGCAAAGACATCTTGAACCACGAAGAGCGCGACTGGCTGACCAAGAATCAGGCGCGTCTGGTACTCGCCGTCGAGACGGGTTATGCACCGTTTGTATTTATCGACTCAAAAGACCAGGCGACCGGGCTGGCGCATGACTACATCAGCCTGATCGAAGCCAAGTTGGGTGTGCACTTCAAGCAAAAACGCTTTCCCAATCTGAACGAGATTTTCGGGCAGGTTCAGCGCGGCGAAATCCACATCGTCAATGCCATCACCCCCACTCCGGCGCGCGCCAAGTTTCTGGCCATGACGGACGCCTATGTTTCCGTACCGAATGTCATTGTCGTCAGAAAAGATCACTTCGGACATCTGGACGAATACGAACTTTCCGGATTGAAAATTTCGCTGGTAAAAAGCTATGCCATCACCGAACAAATGACGCACCGGGGCATTAACTTCACCCCCGACCTCGTGCCCGACGACCTCACTGCCCTGCTCAATGTATCTTTCGGACGCTCCGATGCCGCTCTGATTGATCTGGCCACAGCCTCCTATCTGATCACGGAAAAGGGCATTACCAATCTGCGCGTCGCGGGCGAGCTGGCATACGATATCCGGCTGTCGATAGGCGCCTCCCTGAATGAACCGGTATTGCACGGCATTCTGCAAAAGGGACTGAATGCCGTGACCGATGCCGAAAGGCTGGAAATTAAAAACCGCTGGATCAACACCGCAAAAGACCGCAGCATTTTCAAAGACCGGCAATTCTGGCTCATTCTGGGCAGCGTGCTTGCCGTGGCCATTGCCATACTCGCCGCCATTCTTGCCTGGAACCGCACCCTGCACCGACAGGTGGTTCTGCGCCAAAAAGCCGAACAGGCATTGCAGGCCATCATCAATACCGAGCCGGAATGTATCAAAGTCATTGATGGCGAAGGCAGGTTGACCCAGATGAACCCGGCCGGTCTGGCGATGATTGAAGCCGATACGCCCGAACAAGTGGTGGGAACCCCCATCATCAATGTGATCGCCCCCCAATTTCGCAACGAGTTTTTAAAGATGCACAAACGGGTGCTCGCCGGTGAATCCATGCAAATGGAATTTGAAGTGGTCGGACTCAAGGGCGGCCGCCGCTGGCTGGAAACCCATGCCGTGCCGATGCAGGAAAATGGCGAGACGGTGCATCTGGCTGTCACGCGCGACATTACCGAGCGCAAAAAAATGGAAGGCGAAATTCATCAGCTCGCGTTTTTCGATGCGCTGACCAAGCTGCCCAATCGCCGTCTGCTCAATGACCGGCTCAGCCAAACCCTGTTTGCCAACAAACGTAGCGGCAACAGCGGCGCGCTCCTCTTCCTTGATCTGGATAATTTCAAACCGCTCAACGACACCTACGGGCATGACGTCGGCGACTTGCTGCTGATCGAAGTCGCCAACAGGCTCTCAGCTTGCGTGCGCGGCATGGACACGGTGGCGCGTTTCGGCGGCGACGAATTTGTCGTGATGCTGAGCGAATTGAATGCGGATATTTCTATCGCCAATACCGAGGCCAGAAACGTCGCCGAAAAAATTCTCGCCTCGTTATCCAAGCCATACTTTTTATCGGTGAGCCACGAGGAAATGCCGGACACCATTGTGGAGCACCGCTGCTCGGCCAGCATCGGCGTGGCGGTATTTCTCAACCACGACCGCAGTCAGGATGAAATCATCAAATGGGCCGACAAAGCGATGTATCAAGCCAAAGAAGCCGGACGCAACCAAATCCGGTTTTATGAAAAGCCCGCCTGAACAACTGCGCGAACGCTGCCTAGCCTGAAGCGGACTTACTCCGCCGCGATCCCCAGCTCCTTGCACAGCCGCCCCACCAGCGCGCGCAACTCGCCCACCTCGCCCTCCAGCTTGGCGACGTTAGCCTTGAGCGCGGCGATTTCCCCCACCGTGACATCGCCTGAAGGCGCGGCCATTGCGGCACCGGCGGAGGTGCGCTCTTCCAGCACGGGTGCGCCGGAGAGCAGGTGCATCCAGCGGTTTTCGCGCGAGCCGGGTTGGCGCGGCAACTCCACCACGAGGCCGCCATCTGCGCGCGTAGCCAGTTCTTCCAGAAAACTTTCCACCGAAGCGATGTCGGCGAATTTGTGCAGGCGTTCGCAGTTGATGCGCAACTCCCCCGCCGTCTGCGGGCCGCGCAGCATCAGCATGGTGAGCAAAGCGGTGGACTGCGTGGGGATGTGCAACACCTTCTCGATGTTGTGCGCGTAACGCGATGCCCTGCCCCCGCTGCTTTCCACGATCAGCGACAAGCCGCGCAAACTATCCAGCGCCACCGCCACTTCCGCCTCGGATGCCTCCATCACCGGATCGCGGCTGCTTTTCTGGTTGCAACCAGAAAGCAGCGAATTCAACGTCAGCGGGTAGCTGTCGGGCACGGTGCGCTGCTTCTCGGCAAGCACACCGAGCACGCGGGTTTCAAGCAGGGAAAGGACGGGGAGCGTAGTAGACATAGTGACTTTTCTCGTTGCGGAATGAGCGGCGGATTATACAGTCACCGACAAATGACCTAGCAGAGTTGCTAGGTTCGCACTTCCCGTTTTTCTGGGAGAATCCCCCTCCATAAAAATAAAGCGCCATCTTGTTCAAGCACAGCCCCCGCCTGCTCACACTCGATAATCCCCGCCCCATTTTTTAGAACAAACTCGGAACGACCCGCTGCGATGGAAATGAAAAAGATCAACTCCGGCAAACTGCGCGCCATCGGCTACGACGCGCGAGCGCGCATCCTGCAAGTGCAACTCGACAACGGCGACACCCTGCAACACAGCGCAGTCAGCGAAGACCTGTGGCACAGACTCAGCAGCTCCGGGGCGGCTTGGAGTTTTTATCGGGACAATATTGAAGAGGAGTTTGCGGTGAAGAGAGTTTCGGGAAGTGCGACGGCGGGGAAAAATCCTCTGGATGATTTGTTTGGGCAGAAATAGGGCGATACCAATCCGCGCAGCTCTTTATCGGGAGAGAGAATTTATGAAGTACCTTGGAACAATTCAATCCGTGATGCTGCTGTGCCTGACTGTCGCCCTCCTTGCCGGGTGCACCTCGATTAAGCAGGTAAGCGAATATGACGAGCAGACCGACAAAGGAATCACGGCTCTTCAAAAAGACACTGAAGCCTTCTTGGTAAAACTAGAGTCAGCCCCTGGCAGCAAGCTGGATGAATATGAAAAGAACAAAGCCTTCTACGGGGAAGCAAAAGTCGCCATCAGCTCCTTGCGCATTCGTGCAGACGCGATTGAGAGAAATAGCTTAACGGTAAGAATGCTCGACAGCCTGCAAAGAAACCTAAACCGCTTTGAAGCAGACCATGCATCGAAAGAAGGTATCAGCAAGCAAGAACTGCCTCTCTATCGGGGCGGCTTCAACAGCCAGTTCACCGCAATCCTCACCTACGAGCTGGCAAAACGGCGTGGTGAAAAACCAGACGCGGCCAAAGCAAACGCTGCCGCCACCCCGCTACCCCATTAAACAGGAGAGGCAAAATGAGTATCGACGTCACCGATGTTGCTGCAAAAATGCAGGCCGCTGCAAAAGGAGTAGTGGGGACGAATTGGCCGACCACTCAACAATACTTTGAGTCAGAGACAAAAATATTTGCCGAGCGTTTTGCCAGCATCGCAAAGCTTCGTGCCGAGGGAGCCATTTCCGAAGAGCGCGCGAAGAGCCATATCGCATTCCAAAAAGAAGCGTGGGAGACCGTTTTGCTGGCAGTCGCTGGACTCAATCAGATCATGGTCGAACGAGCGCTCAATGCAGCACTGGATGCGGTCAAAGGAGTTGTAAATAAGGCCGTGGGCTTCGCTTTGTTGTGAGTGGACCTGTGGCGCCGACTCATCAGCTCGGGAGTGGCATGGAGTTTTTATCGGGACAATATTGAAAAGAGGTTTGCGGTGAAGAGAGTTTCTGAAAGTACGGCGGCGGGGAAGAATCCGCTGGATGAATTATTTAACTAAAAAATTACGAAACCAAATCGATTTATTACGAGGCAATATGATTTCTATCGAATCAATATCAGCAGAAAATTTACGTGGTTATGGGGAAACACAACTTGCACTTAGAAACCTTACCGTTCTTGTGGGTGAAAATAACGAGGGGAAAAGTTCACTACTGAAAATGCTTGAGCGCTTTTTGCTAATCACGCAAGAATTCTGGATTGGAGATAAAGTCTTGAGCGAGGAAGATTTTGAATTCTGGTACCCCGCAAATGACGCACGTCATAAAGCTCGTCGATTCTCAATTGGAGTGAAGTTCTCTGATGGCCGAATTGCTCGACGCTTCGGTGGAAACAAAACCACTGCATTACCTTTACGATTTGCAGTTAGCTCAAGCGGGGCTTGCCGTTTAAATATCGGCAAGCCGAAAAAGAACGAGGAGCACGATCAAAAGGCTGTTAAATTACTTTTCGAGATACAAAAAAACGTAGAGCTAATTCTCTTACCACCTGTTCGCGACTCCAAGACATCAACTTTTGCCGAAAAAGTGACTCGAGGTGTTAAGCAAAACCTCCAAAGAAAAATGACTCATAGTCAACAAGCGGGGGCACCGAAAGAATATAGACTGGCAAAAGAAGCCATCGGCAAAATTGAAGAAATAGTAAAACTTCAGAGCGGGGAGTTAGCTAGATCAAACGACAGCCCTTTAGCTTCCATGTTGCAATCTAGCGAAGTACGAGTTGAGCTATTCCCTAGGGACATTTATTCGTTGATTGAAAAATCAATGTTTATCTATCTGTCCACCGGTAATCATGATGAACTGAAAGTACTTCCCAATGAGGTCGGGAACGGCCTCCAAAGTCTTATAGACATCAACTTAACAGTCGAGGCAATTTTAGCCAGAGATGATAATAAGAGCGTCATCATAATTATTGAGGAACCTGAAGCCTTCCTTCACCCATCTGCACAGCGCCAGTTTATGCAGTTTCTAAGAAGAGCATTAGTAGATAAAGTTCAATCTGCTATTTTGACCACCCACTCTCCAATAATTCTGGATGAATCAAAGTATGAAGAGATTGTATTAGTACGTAATCAAAAACACTATGCGCCTGCCGCCGTTCCCGATGAGAGGGCAAGTATCAATACATCACTGATGACAACGTGCAGCTCGGAAATATTTTTTGCACGGACAGTTGTATTACTGGAAGGCGAAGGAGATAAAGCCTTTTTTAATACCGTGTTGCGTCGAATAAAAAGTATTGCAACAGTATGCCCAGAATTATCAGGCCTAGTTTTTCAGGTCACGGGTGGATGCACATTCTATGCACCTTGGCTAAAATTGACACGATCATATAAACGGCTAGGTGAGAATCCATTTGACTGTGTCTGGATTATGGATGGAGACGTAGCCACAAATAATGGAGAGCGCCCTGTGCTTCGCATGGCGCGTGACTGTGGTTTCAATCTGAATCATGTAGATAACCATACCATCGAGACATTCGGCAATCTTGATTGGAAACAATCCACTAGAAATACAGCCTGCGTTTCGGCAACCAATTCAGTATTATTCAATCATGGCGGACATCTATTTTGCTGTGATTTTGAATGGGCTTTGTTTAATAACACGTCCGCACCTGTAATTAATCAAATTAGAGTTGCGCTTACGAAGGCGAACGTTCTATCAACAGGCAATAACATTGAATTGGCACGTCGCCTCGGATCAAAAATAGAAACTGGAAAAAGCCACGATTCTGCAAAAAAGAATCCATTCATTCGCGCTCTTATTGCAGAACAACTTGAATTAAGCGCATTGCCTCCTGAAATTTTTATGGCACTTCACCGAATACTAATGGTCTGCTATAAATCCGATACTGCAAAAGTTGATGCTTTGTTTCAATCATGTGGAATTGCCATGGACCATTAAAAAGATTATCTAGGCTATAAGAAAGTTAATGGAGTCGCTTCGCATTAAACCTCGCTCTATCCATGCCTCGCCAAAAGAAGAATCCGCAATGCCCCCTCGTCAACGCAGACGGCTCTCCAGATGCTGCAAACTCACGAGAGTAAGGGCGATTAAATCGATGAATCAAAAATAAAAATGGCGACCTTGCAGTCGCCATTTTTGCGCCCATCCTACATATGTAATCTCACCGCACTAACGCCCTTCCCCCACTCCGGATGTCGCAGTCGTTTCCAGCGTAGCAACTTCGCCGGGAGCTGAAGCTGCGGGAGTTTCAACCACATTCGTCAAGTCAGTTACTGGCGTCGAATCCTGCTGCGAAGCGGGAGTTGTAACGGCGGCTTGCTTCTTTTCTACGGCGACTTTGTTCAGGCTAACCGCCGTTTTCAACATCATCGTTTTGAATACCCAGATGATAAGAATGCTGGCGGCAACGATGATCAACAGACGTTTTAAAGTGCGTTCATCCATGACGTTTAAATAATAGCCACCTTAAATTATTTCCCGCTCTGCTTTATGAATGCAACGCGCGCCACGCCTGCTTACTTCTGCACCGTTGCATCCTCAATAAGCACTTTGTAGGCATAGCCCGCGCCGAAATCCTGATCGACATTGACGACCCCCTTAACCGTGACGATTTCGCCCACGTTGGCGGTGGCTGAGGTCGTGACCAGAATGTCGTCGCTCTCGTTTGCCGCAGAGCCGGAACCGTCGTGCAGGTGTATCCAGTTTTTGCCCATGATGCCCGCGTTGTATTTCACCACTTTGCCGCGCACGACGACGGTCTTGCCTTTGAGTTGTGCGGACTTGGTGACGACTTCTTCCACCGTTGCCGCATTCGTACCAGTGGCTTTGGGGATGGCGACATCTTTAATTTTCTCCAGCTTGGCGGGCGGCTTCACAGCAAACGAAGCGCCCAATACGGAATAGCTGCTGGCGGGTTTGCTCGCTCCGGCCAGGTTGCCGAATATGATCTGCTTGAAAGTCCGGTTGAGTCCTTTGCTCTCGAAGTTTTCCATGAGCATGGCGTTTTCGATTTTGACGGTGTCGCCTTCTTTTACCTGCGCACCGATCACCGCCGCCCAGTTTTCTCCGGTGTGGGTCTGCAAGCGCAGGTAGGTAAAGTTCTCGACAATTTTGACCTCCAGCACTTTGCCTTCAACCGTGTTTCCGGCAGGCGGGCGCGGCGCGGTATCACCGGCGGCACAGACAAAAGACGAGGCAAGCATCATGCAAATCGCCAACAAGAATTTCATAGTACGGACACTCCTAAAATTAATATCGAGAAACTGCACCGCGAATACGGGCATTCCTTGCGTTCGCGGGGCTGCATTATGCTCGAAAAAATCTCGCGGCGTGGGGAGTCCGGTACAATAAAAATGAACGCCATTTCATTCCCAAAATATTGCCATGACCGACTACAAAATTTGCGCGGGCATGCCCTCGGTGGAAGTGCTGCATCAGGGCAAAATCGTCACGATACAACGCGAGGAAAATCCGGCGGCAACGATCAGGGCCGAATACGCCCTCACCGCGCGCAAATGCCCGCCCTATTGCATCCAGCCGATACAACTTGCGCCGGGAGTGGAAACGCTGGGTGAACTGGAAGTGCTGGACTACCTGAAGCGCATACGTCAGGGCGAAGGCCAACTGCTGGTGATCGACTCCCGCACGCCGGATTGGTATGTGAAAGGCACCATCCCCGGCGCGATTAATCTGCCTTATGCGCAGGACATGGCCGGGCGCGCAGCCGACTTGCCCAGAGTGAAAAAAACTTTGGTGGAATTATTCGCGGCGAAGGCAAGCGGAGAGACTTACGATTTCAGCGCCGCCTATACGCTCGCCATTTTTTGCAACGGCCCGTGGTGCGGGCAGACGCCTAACTATATCCGCACGCTGCTGGCGCTGGGCTACCCCGCCGCCAAGTTGAAATGGTATCGCGGCGGCATGCAGGACTGGTGCTCGCTGGGGCTCACCGTCGTCTGAGGCGCTAGCGCAGCGTCAGCAGGAAGATATTTTCCTGCATGCGGCTCATGCCGCGTTGTTTGAAGCGCGGGTTTTGCTCCAGCACATCTTCCTGCGCCAGCAGACGTATCTCGGCATACTTGCCGTACAGCGCCTCGACCTCGCTCACCGACACGGCAAACGGCGGCCCCTGCATCTCGGCTTGCGGATAATCAAAAGTGACCAGCAGAATTTGCGTTGCAGGCGGCAACATTTCGACCAGATGGCGTGCATAGCGTTCGCGCATTTCCGGCGGCAAGGCCACCAGCGATGCGCGGTCATACACCGCCCCCACCTTTGCCAAATCTTCCTTGCTCAAATCGAAAAAATCGCCGCACAGAATACGGATGCCGTCCGCTTCGGAATACTCGAATTTTCCGTCCCGCGCCTGCGTGGGCGCGAGTCCGTTTTCCTCGAAAAAGTCCCGCACCGCAATATCACTGAGCTCCACGCCCAGCACTTTGCAACCCTGCTGGCGCAGCCACAGCATGTCCTGACTCTTGCCGCACAGCGGCACAAACGTTTCGCCGCTGAGCGCGGCGGGCAACTCCTGCCAGTAGCGGCGCAAATAGGGATTGATCTCGTCCTGATGAAAACCGATCTCCTTCCGCACCCAGCGTTCCAACCAAAATTCTTTTTTCATCTTTGCTCCTTCAATAGTTTTTATTCCGCCGGTAACGGCAAAGCCCTGCCGAACGGTCAGCGCACCAACTGCCCCAAGCATGCGGCAAGTTTGCCGTAGTTGATGGGTTTATGCAGCACAGGCCACAGCGCGTCGGTAGTCATATCGATAAATTGCGATGAAGTTTCGCCGGTCACAATCACTGCGCGTACCGGTGCTTGTTTTATCTCATGCAGCTGCTGGAGAAACTGTAGTCCGCTCAGTTCACCGCCCAGCGCAAAATCGACGATGAAAAAATCCGTGGCGGCTATATCGGGATAGCGCAATGCCTCTTCCGCACTGTGAAAATGACGCACCTCCGCCCCCAGCCCCTGTAAAAGTTCGGTCACGCCACCCACCACCAGTGCGTCATCCTCCAGCAGCGTAATCTTCTTACCGCTCACCAGCATTTTGTTATCCGCCACCATCGGAGCAGTATGGGTTGGCAAATGTTCCAAGTGATCATCCGCGCCATTGAGCGACAGTCTGAGATTAAACACCGAGCCCTTGCCCAAATGCGAGCGGCAGGTGACCTCTCCGCCCAGCAGGTTCATGGCGCGCTTGCAGATGGAGAGCCCCAAACCCAAACCGCCCTCGCGATTGCGGGCCTGATTGCCCACCTGATAAAACTCGTCAAAGATGGAGCGCAAGTTTTCTTCGGCGATGCCGATCCCGGTATCCCATACCTGCACCAGCACCTTGTTACCGCGCAGCCGTGCGCTGACGAGAATGCCGCCGTGCGCGGTGAATTTGATCGCGTTGCTCACCAGATTCATCAATACCGATTGCAGCAAGGCAATGTCGGTGCGCACGACCAAAGATTTTTCGCGGGGGAAGTGTGTTCTGAAACTCAGATTTTTTTGATGGGCAGTCGCTGCAAAGTTTTGCTCCAGCCATTGAAAGAGTTCTCTGATGTCGAACGCGGTGATCTGCGGCTTGATTAATCCCGCATCAAATTTGGAAATATTGAGCAAGCGCTCAAGCAGGTCTGAAAAAATGCTCATCGACTGATCCAGCTTTTCAATCAGCCTGCGCTGGTTGTGATCCGGCGAGGTGTTTTTCAGGGCATCCACAAACAGATTTGCGGCGGCAACCGGCTGTCTCAAATCGTGCCCGGCTGCAGCCAGAAAGCGGGTCTTCGCCAGTTCTTTTTCTTCCAGCTTCACCAGCGAATCACGCAGTTTTTCATCGTTTGCTTTGCGCTCGGTAATGTCGCTGGCCAACGCCATGATGAGCATTTCATCGTCTATGCACACCGAACACAAGCGTATCTCAACCGGAACATGGCTGCCGTCTTTGCGTCTATGCACGGTCTCAAAACAGATAGGCTTGCCCAGCTCCAACTGATCCCAGGTGATTCTCCTGCGGGCTAAATCAAATCCGACCACGAAGTCCATCAACGTCAAGTTAAGCAACTCTTCCCGCGAGTAACCCAGAGTTTCACAGGCCTGCCGGTTAACCTCGACAATGCGCGCGTTGTGGTCATGCACGAATAGCGCATCGGCCGCATTTTCCATCAAGGCCTGATAGCGCGCCTCCGCCTTAATCGCGCGACGCCGGATTTCCACCTCTTCGGTTACATCAATACACAAGCCCGTCATGCGAGCCGCTTCATTACGCTCATTGCGACTGACATTGCCGATAGCGATAATCGATTTAATCCGGCCGTCCGGCAAAGTAATCCGGTATTCGTTAAATAATTGAGCGCCGGTGCGCACCGAGTTACCCACCTTATCTCCGGCGGCTTTGCGGTCGTCCGGATGAAGCAGTCTGGCCCAAGTTTCGAAGTCGGCTTTGGCGGACGTCGAATCAAGACCAAAGAGTTCAAACAACTCGTTCGACCAAGTCATTGCACCAGTATGAATATCCCAATCAAACACCCCGGCGCGGGATTCGCGCTGCGCCAATGCGAGTTGCTCATTCGTCAGCTTTAACTCGCTTAACAACTTTGCGTTCTCGAAACCGCGGTGTATCGACAGCTCGAAAATTTTGCTTTGTTCGCGCCCGACCTTGGTAACAAACAACAGAAACACCGCGACCATCGCACCCAGCAGGTAATATTCCCGACTCCCCTGCAATAGCATGTGGGACATGATCGGAGAAACAACCAAGACGACATAAACCTGCTGGGAAAAAGGAAACACCAGATTACCGGCTACCGCCCCCGCCGCCATCCCCATCAAAATGCACAGCAAAAAAGCCTGAAACAGCGGCTCATTCGGCACGAACATAAACACACCCGCGCTACCCCAGGCGGCACCGACCAACGCATCCGACAGCAGAAACTGACGCTGCCAGCGCTTGCACTCCTGAATGCTGTTTATTGTCTTGGGGTAACCTAACCAGTGTTTAATTTCCAACACATGGAATGAATAGAGCGAGGCCAGCCATGCCAACAATACGCCATGCTCCACTTTGTTCCACATCAACCATGCGACCAACGCCGCCATGACGACATTCGCGGCAATCATTGACGGATAAGCGCCCATCAGCGTACGCATCTGTTCGGCGCGTATCAGGAAGTTTTCTTCGGTAATACTCAGTCCCAATTTTTTGCAAAGAGCATCAAACATCATTCACCTTTACGAAAATTGATTAGCGATACAGACACGAAGCACGCGCAACTTCCGCGTATTGTGCAGACACAAAAAAGGCAATCTCTCGATTGCCTTTTTATTTACGTTAACCCACCCACTTCCGCGCATTCTGGAACATGCGCAGCCAAGCGCCGTTCTCTTGCCACTCGCGCGGATGCCACGAGTTTTGCACTGCGCGGAACACACGCTCGGGGTGCGGCATCATGATGCTGAAGCGGCCGTCCGGCGTGGTGAGTCCGGTGATGCCTTGCGGCGAGCCGTTGGGGTTGAGCGGATAGGTTTCGGTGGCTTTGCCCGCGTGATCGACATAGCGCAGCGACACCAGCGGCTGTGCGGCTTTCAGCTTTTTCGCATCGCCGAAATCGGCATAGCCTTCGCCGTGCGCCACGACGATAGGCATGCGGCTGCCCGCCATGCCTTCAAACAAAATCGACGGCGATTGCTGCACTTCCACCATCACAAAACGCGCCTCGAATTGCTCGGACTGGTTGCGCGCGAAGTGCGCCCAGTTGGAAGCACCCGGGATAATTTCGTGCAGGTTGCTCATCATCTGGCAGCCGTTGCACACGCCCAGCGCGAAGGTGTCGCGGCGATTGAAGAATGCCTCGAATTCGTCGCGCGCTCTGGGGTTGAACAGGATGGATTTCGCCCAGCCCTCGCCCGCGCCCAGCACGTCGCCGTAGGAGAAACCGCCGCAAGCGACCACACCTTTGAAATCGGCCAGCTTGACGCGACCGCTGATGACATCGCTCATGTGCACGTCCACGGCGGCGAATCCGGCGCGGTCAAATGCTGCGGCCATTTCCACGTGACCGTTCACGCCCTGCTCGCGCAGGATAGCTATCTTGGGGCGCGACTTGAGCAACGCGGGTGCGGTTTTTTCGTTCACGTCGTAGGTCAGCTTGGCATGCAGACCGGCATCTTGCGCATCGAGAATGCGGTCAAATTCCTGTTGCGCGCAAGCCGGGTTGTCGCGCAGCTTTTGCATCTGGTAAGTTGTCTCCGACCAGGTGCGGCGCAGGGCAATCGCGTTTTCGCTGAACAGCTTTTTGCCGCCGCGCGAAATTTCGATCATGCCGCGCTTATTGAGGCGTGCCACTTCATGCACGGCGCGCAAACCCGCTTTGGCGCACTGCGCAATGATGTCGGCCACGTCGGCGCGGCGCACTTGCACCAGCGCGCCCAGCTCTTCGTTGAACAGCACGTCGAGGTCGTTGCCCTTGAGCGCGTCGAGATTGATGTCCAAACCGATGTGCGAGGCGAAAGACATTTCGCACAAGGCCGCCAGCATGCCGCCGTCGGAACGGTCGTGGTAGGCCAGCAATTTTCTGTCGCGGTTGAAGCGCTGGATCAGATCGAAGAAAGCCTTGAGCTGCTTGGCATCGTCCACGTCCGGCGCAACATCACCGATTTGTTTGTACACCTGCGCCAGCGCCGAGCCGCCCATGCGGTTTTTGCCGTTGCCCAAGTCGAGCAGCAGCACGGCGGTATCGGTGTCGGCGGCGAGTTGCGGCGTGAGCGTCTTGCGCGCATCGCTGCACGGCGCGAACGAGGTGACGATCAGCGACAAGGGAGCTGTCACCGCTTTGCTCTGCTCGCCCTCTTTCCAGGTGGTCTTCATCGACATTGAATCTTTGCCGACCGGGATGCTAATGCCGAGTTGCGGGCACAGTTCCATGCCGACGGCTTTCACGGTGTCGAACAGCGCGGCATCTTCGCCGTGGTGTCCGGCGGCGGCCATCCAGTTGGCGGAGAGTTTGATGTCGCCGATTTTGTCGATCTGCGCGGCGGCGATGTTGGTGATGGCCTCACCGATGGCCATGCGGCCCGATGCCGGCGCGTTCAGCACCGCAATCGGGGTGCGCTCTCCCAGCGCGAAAGCCTCGCCCAGATAGGTGTTGTAGCCCATCAGCGTGACAGCCACATCGGCCACCGGCACTTGCCACGGACCTACCATCTGGTCGCGCGCGGTCATGCCGCCCACGGTGCGGTCGCCGATGGAAATCAGGAAAGTTTTGTCGGCCACGGAAGGCAGGCTCAGCACGCGGGTGATCGCGTCATTCAATTTGATTTTGCTGGTGTCGAACGCGGGCAATTTCACTTGCTCGCGCTTCACCTTGCGCGTCATTTTGGGCGGCTTGCCGAGCAGCACGGAGAGCGGCATGTCCACCGCGTTGTTGTTGAACTCGGTGTCGTGCACCACAAGTTGATCTGCGCTAATCGCCTTGCCCAGCACGGCAAACGGGCAACGCTCGCGTTCACACATCGCCTTGAACTCAGCCAGACGCTCCGCCGGAATCGCCAGCACGTAACGTTCCTGTGCTTCGTTGCTCCAGATTTGCATCGGCGTCATGCCGCGCTCTTCGCTTGGCACCGCGCGCAATTCAAATTTCGCGCCCTTGCCGCCGCCGTGTACCAACTCCGGCAGCGCATTGGAAATGCCGCCCGCGCCCACGTCGTGAATGGAAAGAATCGGATTCTTGTCGCCCAGTTGCCAGCAGCGGTCGATCACTTCCTGCGCGCGGCGCTGCATCTCGGGGTTGCCGCGCTGCACGGAATCGAAGTCGAGGTTTTCGGCATTCGCACCGGTATCCATACTGGATGCCGCGCCGCCGCCCAAACCGATCAGCATGCCGGGGCCGCCGAGCTGGATCAGCAGCGCGCCTTCCGGCAAGTCGTGCTTGCTGGTGTGCTCCGCCTTGATGCTGCCCACACCGCCCGCCAGCATGATGGGCTTGTGGTAGCCGCGCATCTCGCCGTTGACGCTTTCTTCAAAGGTGCGGAAGTAGCCGGTCAGATTCGGACGGCCGAATTCGTTGTTGAACGCGGCGCCGCCGAGCGGGCCGTCGATCATGATTTGCAGCGGCGAAGCGATACGCCCCGGCTTGCCGTATTGCTTGGCTTCCCACGGTTGCTCGTAGCCGGGGATATTCAAATTGGAAACCGAGAAGCCCACCAAACCCGCCTTGGGCTTGGAGCCGGAGCCCGTTGCGCCCTCGTCGCGAATCTCGCCGCCGGAGCCGGTCGCCGCGCCCGCAAACGGCGCAATCGCAGTCGGATGGTTGTGCGTTTCCACTTTCATCAGCGTGTGGGTGAGTTCTTTGCTGAACGCGTAAGCGCCGCCCTCGCGCGGGTAGAAGCGCTCGATCTGCGCGCCTTCGATCACGGAAGAGTTGTCGGAGTACGCAATCACCGTGCCTTGCGGGTGCAGCTTGTGCGTGTTGCGGATCATGCCAAACAGCGAGATGGCTTGTTGCTCGTCGTCGATCACCCAGTCGGCGTTGAAAATCTTGTGGCGGCAATGTTCAGAATTGGCCTGCGCGAACATCATCAGCTCGACGTCGGTGGGATTACGATTCAGCTTGTTGAAATTTTCCACGAGGTAGTCAATCTCGTCGGCGGAAAGCGCCAGACCGAGTTCGCGGTTCGCGGCTTCCAGTGCGGCGTTACCGCCCTTGATGATGTCCACGCTGGACAGCGGCTGCGGTGTGCCGTGCTGGAAGATTTTTTCCTCGACACCTTTGATGTCGAACACCACCGATTCGGTCATGCGGTCGTGCAGCAAAGGCAGCACTGCTTTTTTCTCGGCCTCGCTCAACGCCTTACCGCCCTTGCCTTTCAGGTAGAACACCACGCCGCGCTCGATGCGCGAAACGCTAGGCAAAGCACAGTGCTGTGCGATGTCGGTGGCTTTGGATGACCACGGCGAAATCGTGCCCAGACGCGGCACCACTAAAACTTGTAGCGGCGCGGCGGCGGGCTTGCTCACACCGCCATCCAAATTCAGCAGGCGCTCCAGCAATTTTTCTTCTTTGGAAGTCAGCGGCGCTTTGAGTTCGGTGAAGTAGCAATGGCGCGTATCGACCACCGCCACAGCGGGCGCAACCGCTTTAAGCGCGGTGCGAAGTTTTTCAAGACGGAATGCGGAAAGAGCGTGATTGCCGATGGAGGTTTTGCAGCGTAAGTCGCGGGACATAGATTGATCTCGTGAAAGCGTTGGGGACAAGTTGCAATTATAATGCAGCCGCCCGCACAAACTCAGGAAAACAGCATGACCTCTACCCGCCTCCCCGTCATAAGCCAAAAGCAAGTTGCAGGTTTCCTCAAACCGCGCCAAAAAGACAGCCATAAAGGCCAGTTCGGCACCGTTAGCATCATCGGCGGCGATACCGGCATGGTCGGCGCCGCCCTGCTGGCCGGACGCGCGGCGCTCAAACTGGGCGCGGGCTGCGTGCATGTCGGCCTGCTGGCGGACAACGCCCCGGCGGTGGATACGCAAATGGCCGAGCTGATGCTGCATAGCGCGGGCGCGGCGTTGAAAACCACAAAGCCCGACGTACTGGTGATCGGCTGCGGCTTGGGCCACAGCCCCGCCGCACAAAAACTGCTGTACGACGCGCTGCAACTCAACGTGACTATGGTGCTGGATGCCGACGCGCTCAACATCATCGCCCAGCGCCCCGACCTGCGCGGCATGCTGCACATCCGCAAAGCCCCCGCCGTATTTACCCCGCACCCCGGCGAAGCCGCGCGGCTATTGGGTTGCAACATCGAAGAGATTCAGGCCGACCGCCCCGCTGCCGCGCTGGCGCTGGCCAAGAAACTGGGCGGCAGCATCGTGCTGAAAGGCGCGGGCAGCATCTGCGCAACAAGCGACCGCAAATTGCACCTCAACCAAACCGGCAACCCCGGCATGAGCAGCGCGGGCATGGGCGACGTGCTCGCCGGTATGATCGCTGCCTTTATGGCGCAAGGCCTGAGCGCCGACGAAGCGCTGCTGCTCGGCGTCCATCTGCACGGCGCGGCAGGCGACGCGCTGGCACAACAGCAAGCCACCATCGGCATGAGCGCCACGGAAGTGACCGAGTGGGCACGGTGGTTGTTGAATCAATGGCTCGCAAAATAACTTCCGCGCTCACTTCCGACTCTGCAAATTCATTAAACGATTTTCAATATGGCAACATCAATCGACATCAGCGAAGAAGCCGGCGTGCGTTATCTGCACTTCGGTTCGTCATGGATACAGGGCGCGATGCGCATCGCGCGCCCGTGGAATCTGGAACTGGAATACACCAAGGAAATGATGGCCAGCCTGCTGCTGCGCGAGGATAGAAATTTTCCGCGCAAGGTGCTGCTGATCGGGCTGGGCGCGGCTTCGCTCACCAAGTTCGTTTACCGCAATTGCCCGCTGGCGAAGCTGACAGTGGTTGAAATCGAGCCGGGGGTAGTAGCGGCGGCACGGCAGTTTTTTAAATTGCCGGAAGACCCGCTGCGCCTGAAGATCGTCATCGCCGACGGCGTGGAGTTCGTGCTGAACAGCGAGCAGACTTACGATTTGATTCTGGTGGACGGCTTCGATGCCGATGCGCGCGCCGGAGCGCTGGATACCGAACCGTTCTATCAGGCGGTGCGCGCGCACCTCAACCACAACGGCATCATGGCGGTGAATCTGCTGGGGCGCAGCAAGGGCTTCGAGGCCAGCGTGGAACGTATCAGCAAGGCATTCGATGGTCGCGCCATCGCCTTTCCATCCTGCGACAGCGGCAACACCATTTGCTTTGCGGCGGCGGGCGATGCCATCAACGTGGCTATTGACGACCTCAAAGATCAGGCCGAGGAATTGAAAGAGCGGACGGGGTTGAATTTGTTGCCGACGCTGACGCGGCTGGAGCAAGCACAGACTTGTTTGGGCGGGATGCTGGTGCTTTAACTGCATCCCTTCCCCCTGCAAGGGGGAAGGAACAGATTTGGCGCTTAGGAACAACGGGGTTTTGCCATATCAGCACAACTCGAAGTCACACCACGCCCACGCTCACCGGATACCGCACATACCGCAAATTCAGCTCGTATTTGCGCAGCGATTCCAGATATTCATCCGCCATTTTTTCTTCAAGCAGAAACTCCACTTGCATGGGCACTTCCCCAGCTAGTTCGATGAAAGTTTCTTCGTGCAGTTTGCCGTCGCGACCGTATCCGGCGATGGCGCGGAATACTGAACCACCCGGTACGCCGAGTTTTCTGGCCTCATCCAGCAACCACTCGTGCAGTGGCATGCCGCGATGCTTGCGGTCTTCGGTGAGATAGAGCTTGAGGTAGATGCTTTTCATATTGCCCCCTATTGCTGTAGCCACTTCATGGTTTGAATTCCAAGTACGGTCATCAGCAGCGAACCGCCGAGATGCGCCGCAATGATGCCCGCGCCCCACAGGTACTGCCCGCGCACCAGCAGCGTCACCGTTTCGGCGGAGAAGGTGGAGAAGGTGGTGAGTCCGCCGAGAAACCCGGTGATGGCGAGCAAGCGCCATTCCGGCGACAGCCCCGGATGCTGCATAAAAAACGCCACGGCAAAGCCAACCAGATAACCGCCCAGCAGATTGGCGGCCAATGTTCCGAGCGGCATGTCGGGCAACGCGGGATTGAGCCATAGCCCCAAGCCCCAGCGCAGCCATGCGCCCAAAGATGCGCCGACACCGATTGCAACGAAAGCGTAAATATTCATGGGAAGGATTGTAGCAGGCACTCAGGCCGGGGGAACGAGTCCGCGCAGTTTGAAGCAGCGCGTGTTGGGTGAGCCGTCCAGTTCATACACATCGAACTCGCGGCAGGTGGTTGGGCGCTGCTCATAAATGGCGCAGGAGACTTGCTGGCCGACTTCGCCGCGCAGCGCGATACAGCGCGGCGGATAATTGTTGGTACCTTTCATACACAGCATATGCTGGTTCACCGGCTCGGTCAGCTCGACCGGAACCGTCCCGCCCGGCGCGGCGGTGGATTCGCCCCAGTACAGCGAAACGCGGTAATAGGCGCAGCACGCGCCGCAGGTTTGGCAGGGATTTTCTTCGCTCATTCCTTGACGACTTCAGCCCACAAATCATGCTCGTCGGAGTCGGTGATCTTCACGGTCACGAACTCGCCTACTTCCAAATCTTCGCCGTTGATGTAAACCAAACCGTCGATCTCCGGCGCATCGGCGGCGCTGCGGGCGATGGAGCCTTCTTCGTCCACGTCGTCCACCAGCACGGTCATGGTCTTACCGACTTTTTTGGCGAGTTTCTCGGCGCTGATTTCTTCCTGCAAATACATCAGGCGCGCGAGGCGGTCTTCCTGTTCGTCGGGGTCGATATGGTCGGGGAGTTCGTTCGCCAGCGCACCTTCCACGGGGGAGTATTTGAACGCGCCGACACGGTCGAGCTTGGCCTCTTCGATGAAGTCGAGCAGCTCTTCAAACTCCTCTTCCGTCTCGCCGGGGAAGCCGACGATGAAGGTGCTACGCAGGGTGATGTCGGGGCAAACGCTGCGCCATTGCTGGATGCGCTTGAGCACGTTTTCGCTGCTGGCCGGGCGCTTCATCAGCTTCAAAATACGCTCGTTGGCGTGCTGAAACGGGATGTCGAGGTAAGGCAGAATTTTGCCTTCGGCCATCAGCGGGATCACTTCGTCCACGCTGGGGTACGGGTAAACGTAATGCAGACGCACCCACGCGCCGAGGTCGCCCATCGCGGCGGCGAGTTCGGTCATGCGCGTTTTCATCGGGCGACCGCCCCAGAAGCCAGTGCGGTATTTCACGTCCACGCCGTAGGCCGAGGTGTCCTGCGAAATCACCAGCAACTCTTTCACGCCCGCATCCACCAGATTCTGTGCTTCCTGCATCACATCGCCCACCGGACGGCTGACCAGATCGCCGCGCAAGCTGGGGATGATGCAGAAGGTGCAGCGGTGGTTGCAGCCTTCGGAAATTTTCACGTAGGCGAAGTGGCTGGGCGTGAGGCGAATGCCCTGTGACGGCACGAGGTCGCTGTAGGGATCGTGCAAGCGCGGCAAGTGGTGATGCACCGCTTCCATCACTTCGTCGGTGGCGTGCGGGCCGGTGACGGCCAGCACTTTGGGATGGGCATTTTTAACAATGTCGCCCTTCGCGCCGAGGCAGCCCGTAACGATCACTTTGCCGTTTTCCTGCAAGGCTTCGCCGATGGCTTCGAGCGATTCCGCCACGGCGCTGTCGATAAAACCGCAGGTGTTCACCACCACGAGATCGGCTTCTTTGTAGCTCGGCGTGATGACGTAGCCTTCGGCGCGCATGCGCGTGAGGATGTGCTCGGAGTCGGTCGTGGCCTTGGGGCAACCGAGGGAGACGAAGCCGATGCTGGGGGTGTGAGGTTTTTTCATATCGATATTAATTCAAACAAATTGGTTTATAGCTCCTCGCCCGCTTGCGGGAGAGGACACTGTTACTCGGCGATCAGCGCATTCATCAACGCGACCGTGCCGATTCCCAGCACGATCAGCACCACCTGCTGCACGGTGTCGCGCAGCGCGGTACGTTTGTGCAGACCCGGGATCAGGTCGGCCACCGCCACGTAAATCATGCTGGCCGCCGCCAAGGCCAATAACGACGGTATCCACGACTGCATGGTCTGCAAGGTGAGGTAACCCAGCACACCGCCCACCACGGTGGCGAAGCTGGAAAACAGGTTCACCTGAAACGCGCGCAGTTTGCTGTAGCCGGAATGCAGCAGAATGGCGAAATCGCCCACTTCTTGCGGTATCTCGTGCGCGATGATGGCCAGCGCGGTGACGATGCCAAGGTTGATATCGGTCAGAAAGGCCGCCGCGATGATGATGCCGTCGACGAAGTTATGGAAGGTGTCGCCCACCATAATCATCATGCCGCTGCGTCCATGATCGTGCCCCGGATCAACATGCGGCTCGTGCGCTTCGCAATGGTCGTGGTGGCAATGCCGCCACAGCACCAGCTTTTCCAGCACAAAGAACAGCAGGATGCCGCCAAGCACCGTGGCACTCACCGTGGTGTTATTCGGGCTGAGCTTGATCGCCTCGGGCAGAATGTCCAAAAAAACAGCGCCCAGCAACGCGCCGATAGCATAGCTCACCAGCCCGCCAACCCAATGGACGCGGGTGTTAAGTGCGAACAATGCGGCACAAATCACACTCAAAGTGCCGCCGAAAATACTCGCGACAATAATCCAGGCCAATACGCTCATGGCTAACTCAGATGGTAACGGGGCGCGGATTATACTGAATTGACAGCCTTTTCCCCAGATATTCGAAGGATGCCCCTGTTTTAATAGGGCTATAAATCACACACCCGATTTTCCGCCCCTTTAAACCTCCCGTCAGGCTTGACCAATATGGCTGTCAAGGCATTTGAGAATACGCACCGATTTTGGGTCGCCAGCTTTTGTCAGCAATTCAGAGAGTTAGAAGGGTAGTATCTAGATAATTTAGAAAATATATAGATATTTCGCATTCACTGTAGCCTGCAATAAAGACATAACAATAACCTCGGATAATCGCGCGCCGTTTTTGTGCGGTAAATCCAACTAAAGGATAGGAAGAGAATCATGTTTGACAGTCTGACACTCAAAGGCAAGCTCCTTGCCATGGAAGCCCTTTCGTTTTCGATGTTCCTCATCATGGCGATCTTTGCGCTGGTGCAGATGCACAACATGACGGACGAAAACAATAACAACCTCCAGCGTCTGCATACCGACATCGAGGCGATGGGACATATCGAGAATATGAACATCGCTTTCTTGAAAGAGGTGAAGCTGGCCAAAGATGTGTGGATACGCGGTGCCGATCCGGAGAAACTGAAAAAATATCGCAGTGAATATCTCGAGCAGGCTGAACTCTTCGAAAAAAACCGGCTCGACGCACTCGCCCATATCAAAGAGCTGGCAAACGGCCACGAAGGTTTTGACGATTTCATCAGCCGCCTGAACGCATTGGCCGAGGAACACAAAACCGTCAGCGGAAAATATCTGGCGCAAATTGACGCGCACACCGGCACAGCCGACTCCGACGCCAAAGTGGCGGGCATCGACCGCGCGCTAACCAAGCAGGTTTCCGAGTTGCGCAACAGTCTGGACAAATTCGTGGAAGAAAAAAGTCTGGAGAAAATCGAACTGGCCAAACAGGATTATCAGCACCGCCAGAATATCGTCATTGCATGGGCCGTGATCGCGTTGGCGTTGTCTCTGACTTTTGGCATCGCCATCGTTCGCGGCGTCATGCAGCAATTGGGCGGCGACCCCAAAGAAGTTGCGTCGATACTGCATGTCATGGCATCGGGAGATTTGTCCATGCAACCCAACGCCGCGCCGATTAAAGGCAGCCTGCTGGCAAGCACGTACAACATGCAGGCCGAATTGCGCGCCATGATTTCGACCACGCAAAACCATACGCTCGCGCTGATCGACATGTCGCACACACTGGCGGCATCGGCCACCCAAATTTCATTGAGCGTAAAACGCGAATCCGATTCAGTGGCAAGCATGGCATCCGCCATCGAGGAAATGAGCGCGTCGACCGCGCATATTTCGGACCGCGGCAACGGAGCCAAGGAAATCGCCCTGCACTCGCGCGAAAATGCGGCAGAAGGCTCCGCGATTATCAACAAGACCGTATCCGGCCTGCTGGTGACCGCAAAGGAAATCGAAACAGCCTCCACCGAAGTTTCCCAACTGGGCGAAGATGCCTCGCGCATCAGCGAAGTGGTCAAAGTAATCCGCGAAATCGCCGACCAGACCAACCTGCTGGCGCTCAATGCCGCCATCGAAGCTGCGCGTGCCGGCGAACAGGGACGGGGCTTTGCCGTGGTGGCGGACGAGGTGCGCAAGCTGGCCGAGCGCACATCCAATGCCACAACTGAAATTAATGAGATGTCCGCCAAGATCGGCGAAGTGATCGGGCATGCCTTGGGCGGCATGGATAAAGTGGTACAAACCACACGTCAGGGGGTGAGCGATGCAGAAACAGCGCAAGCCTCCATCGGCAACATCCAGCACAGTTTTAATCAGGTATCGAAAGTTATCGACGAAATTTCCGATTCGCTCGCGCAGCAAAATGCGGCGGCCAGCGAATTGGCAGGCAATACCGAACAAATTGCCCACATGTCGGAAGAAAACTCGGGCGCATCGCGCAACTTGCTGCAACTGGCTCGCGACTTGAACAACAAGGCGGAGGAAGTTCAAACCGCCGTGGCCGGATTCAAAATCTAAACAGTCATTCCGGCATATTTTGTCGGATAAACTTTAGCCCGGCGGGTGCTGCGGAATGTCGGGCTGCACCCGCAAGGGGGAGGCCGTGGTTGTATGGGGCATACACCCCACTCAAGCCCGGGCCGCAATCGCGTTCACTACTCCAGCCAGATAAATGTGCCCATGCGTCCGGTTACACCATCGCGGCGATAGGAAAAAAATCGGGATGGATCGCTGTAGGTACAAAGCTCTCCGCCGTAAATGTGAGATATGCCCAATGCATGCAAACGCTGACGTGCCAGCAGATAAATATCGGCCATCCATTTGCCGCCGGCACCGGGCATAAAAGCGTCCGCCGCCCGTGCATCATGCGTAACAAAGGTATCGCGCACCTCCGCTCCCACTTCAAACGCCCGCTGACTGATTGCCGGACCTAGCCATGCCCGCAAACTGCGCGGTGCAACACCCATCGCCTGCACCGTCTCTTCAATTACGCCCGCAGCCAGCCCTTTCCAGCCCGCATGCGCCGCGCCGACCACCGTACCGGCTTCATCGCACAGCAACACAGGAAGACAGTCTGCCGTCATGACCACACAGACAGAACCGCGGCTACGTGACACGCTGGCATCGGCCTGAACCACACAGCCGGAACGATCCGCATCGGCGACCACCGTGCCGTGCACTTGCTGCAACCACACAGGTTCGCTCGGCATTAACGCCGAGAGCAACTGCCGGTTGCGCGCCACAACTTGCGGCACATCACCGACATGGTCGCCCAGATTAAAGCTGTCGTAGGGGGCCGCGCTTACGCCGCCGAGCCGGGTTGTTTGCAGGGCGCGCACATTGGGAGGCGCGGGCCAGTCGGGGGCAATGCAATGCTCAAGGAAGCTCATCCGCAATCTCTCTGATTTTTTCCAGCAGCAGCCGCATGTCGTCCGGCATATCGCGCTGCCACTCCATCCACTCGCCCGTCTCGGGATGTTCCAGACCTAGACGTTCGGCATGCAAAGCTTGACGCGAAAATTCCAGCAGAGTTGAACGCATTTCCGGCGGACATTTTTGCGCGCCTTTAATGTAGATATGATCACCGACCAAGGGATGGCGAAGATGCGCCATGTGCACACGAATCTGGTGGGTGCGTCCGGTTTCCAGTTTGCAACGCAGCAGGGTACAACCGGGGAAAGACTCGACGATGGAGTAATGCGTGACGGCGGGTTTGCCGCCATCCACCACGGCCATTTTGGTGCGCTGCGAGGGGTGACGGTCAATCGGTGCATCAACCCGTCCGCCCCGCTCGATTTCGCCATGCGCCAACGCCAGATATTCACGGCGCACACTGCGCTCCTGCAACTGGCGCACCAGCGCGGTTTGCGCGACAAGTGTTTTGGCGACCACCAGCAAACCGCTGGTATCTTTGTCGAGACGATGCACGATACCCGCGCGCGGCACTTCGGCCAGCGACGGGTCATGATGCAGCAAGGCATTCAGCAAAGTTCCCTGCCAGTTACCGCTGCCGGGATGCACCACCAAACCCACCGGCTTGTTGATGACGATGATGCTGTCATCCTCGAACACGATGTCGATGGCTATATCTTCGGCGGCATAAGGCTGCTCGGCGGGATTGCTTTGCGGGGTAACGTCCAGCTTCTCCCCGCCCCACACTTTCTGTTTGGAGGTTGCGGCGGCACCGTTCAGCGTCACCTGCCCCTGCGCCACCCATTCCTGCAAACGGCTGCGCGAATACTCGGGCAGCAATTTCGCCAGCGCCTGATCGAGGCGCAGGCCGCCGTATTCGAGCGGCACTTTGAAGTTTAGCGGGGACAACTCGCCTGAAGCCGCCGTAACTTCAAGATCGGCTTCCGCATCGTCATCGTAGGGGGGAACACTGGACTGGGTGGGCGGGGTATCTTTGGTATAATCGTGCAAATTTTTATTGGGTTCGGTCATGCGCCATAGTTTATACGTTTTCCTGCTATTCACGTTAGTTGCTTGCAGCTCCTCCCCCGATGACAAGAAAAATTACACCGCCGAAGAACTGTACTCGATGGGTATGGAGTCGATGGAAGATCACAATTTCGAGAAAGCGGTAAAGTCGTTCGAAAAGCTGCAATCACGCTATCCGTATGGCCGCTACGCACAGCAGGCGCAAATGGAAATCGCCTACGCCTACTACAAACAGGGGGAACCCGCCCCGGCGCTGAGCGCCGTTGACCGGTTCATCAAACAGTTTCCCAATAATGCGCATGTCGATTACATGATTTATCTGAGAGGCCTGATTAATTTCGACGAGAATCTGGGCGGCCTCCAGAACATGCTCTCGGACCAAGATCCCGCCGAACGCGACCCCAAGTCGGTGCATGAATCGTTCGAGGCATTCAAAGAATTGGTGTCCCGCTACCCCGACAGCCGCTACACACCGGATGCCAGACTGCGCATGCAATATCTGCTCAATACGCTGGCCAGTTCGGATGTCCATGCGGCCAGCTACTACCTGCGTCGCGGTGCTTATGTCGCGGCCATCAACCGCGCCAAGGGCGTGCTCAGCGACTATCCCAACTCGCCGCAAACCCGCGACGCGCTGCAAATCATGATTCAGGCCTACGATGCAATGGGAATGAACGATCTGCGCGACGACGCGAAGCGCGTACTCGCCCTGAATCTGGCAAAGAACGAAGCCGCTCCGGCCGAAAAAGAAACCCCGAAAAAAAATAGTTCCTGGTGGAAATTTTGGGACTAAGGGCTCGTTAATGAATAACTGCGACATACGCTGGGGGCGCTTTGGGATGCAGCCCAAGGCGCGAGACGCGCAGTTGTGTCATTCACAACAAGCGGCTCGCAACACCGGGATGCGCCCAAAGCGCCCCCAGCCCGGAGGGTTGCTGCGTATTCGGGCGTCTGCGGCGTTGCGAAGCTTGCGAATGGAACGACCATTCGCTACGCTTCACGCCTTGCATCCATCCCGAATACGCAGCAACGTATGTCACAGTTATTCATTAACGAGCCCTAAGCCATGAAATATTGTCCTGAATGCGGAGCTCCTGTCGAACTGCGCACTCCGCAGGACGATGTTCGCGAACGCCACGTTTGCACCGTGTGCTCCACCATTCATTACCACAATCCCAAACTCATCGTCGGCTCCATTCCCGTGTGGGAAGACGGGCGCATCCTGCTCTGCCGCCGCGCCATCGAACCGCGCCACGGTTTGTGGACGCTGCCCGCCGGATTTATGGAAAACGGTGAAACCACCGCCGAAGCCGCCGCCCGCGAAACGCTGGAAGAGGCCAATGCCCGCGTCGAAATTGGCGACCTGTATTCCATGCACAATCTGCCCTACATCAATCAGGTGCATCTGCTCTACCGCGCCCGCCTGCTCGACCTCGATTTTTCGCCCGGCGTGGAAAGCCTTGAGGTCGCCCTGTTCTCCGAAAGCGAAATCCCGTGGGACACACTCGCGTTCCGTCCGGTGAAATACACCTTGCAGCATTATTTTGCCGACCGCAAAAACGGCAGTTTCCATTTTTTCAACACCGACCTGACCCCGCCGGTGCGTCATGACGGGCATGCCTAATCCTGTTGGTATGAAACTGATTCCGATTCTTTTTTTCGCCCTGCTGTTGGGCGGCTGCGCATCGGTGCCGAACAGTAACCCCAAAGATCCGTACGAAGGGTTTAACCGCGGCGTCTACAAATTTAACGACGCCTTTGACAGAACCATCTTTAAGCCTGTCGCCAAAGGCTACGACGCAGTCCTGCCTAAACCGGTCAAGACCATGCTGAACAATTTCTTCTCCAATCTGGATGATGTCGGCGTCACCGTCAACGACCTGCTGCAACTTAAATTTAAACAGGCGGCATCCGACGGCAGCCGCGTAATATTTAACAGCACGTTCGGCATATTGGGATTCTTCAACGTGGTAGACCGGCTGGAAAAACACAACGAAGATTTCGGACAAACGCTGGGCTACTGGGGCGTCGGCAGCGGGCCGTATCTGATGCTGCCGTTCTTCGGCCCCAGCTCGATACGCGATGGTGTCGGGCTGTATGCCGACGGTTATACCAGTGTCATTATCAACACCAAAGATGTCCCCACGCGCAACAGCTTGTATGTAACCGACAAGGTCAACACCCGCGCGGGACTGCTGAAACAGGAAGATGTACTGGACGACGCTTCAGACCGCTACGCCTTCATCCGCGACTTCTACCTCGCGCGGCGGCAAAGTCTGGTTTACGATGGCAACCCGCCGCAAGAAAAATACATCGACGAGGAAGATTAACTCGTGCCATTAACAGCGATCTACGTATAAGGAGTTATCCGCTATGCTTGATTCGCCCATCAGCACCGAAGCAATTGTCAAAAAAAGTGAACACAAACACTATTTGATTAAATGGAAACTGGTGCTAACCATGCAAATCAACGGCACCACCCGTAACTTCCACGGTTGGTTTGGCGATATTTCCATGAAGGATGGAACTGCCTATCTCGAAAATAACCTGCCGGCAAAAGCCAAACTCGTCGCCGTATTCGCCCTCACTCCCAAAGCCCCGCACGTACCGCCCAAACTTATTCAGGCCAACTGCAAATCGACTTACTGTGTGCTGGGTAACAACGGCATGTTTCGAGCCGGAATCGAGTTCACCTCATTTATGGGGAATGGCCGTGAAGAACTGGCGCAAGAGTTAGAAAATCATATTGCCCACGGCTGAGAAAAATCCTTAACCCAAACAAACCTAACCCCTCCCAACCTCCCCTTATCAGGGGAGGGGCAGGCTCGGCTCTCCCCCTGATAAGGGGGAGTTGGAGGGGGTTAAGCTTCCGAATCAACGCCCCGCACGCAACGCGGCAATACGCTCCTCCAGCGGAGGGTGTGTCATAAACAGTTTGGAGAAACCGCCGCCGCTCGAAATCGCCATTGCGGACATGTTCTGCGGCATCGCGGCAGCCTGTTCGTGGTTTACCTTCAAACGCTCCAGCGCTCCGATCATCTTCTGTCGACCTGCCAGATTGGCTCCGCCCGCATCGGCGCGGAACTCGCGCTGGCGCGAAAACCACATGACAATGATGCTGGCCAATACGCCCAATACCAGTTGCGCCACGATCTCGGCCACGAATGCACCAATGCCGGGGCCTTCGCGCTCGTCGTTCTTGAGCAACACGCGATCCACGAAGTAGCCGAACAGCTTGGAGAAGAACACCACGAAGGTATTCACGACACCTTGAATCAAGGCCAGCGTCACCATGTCGCCGTTGGCCACGTGGCTGATTTCGTGCGCCAGCACGGCTTCAACTTCATCCTTGCTCATGCTGTTGAGCAAACCGGTGCTCACGGCCACCAGCGCGTCGTTGCGGTTCCAGCCGGTCGCGAACGCATTCACATCGGGGGCGTCGTAAATCGCCACTTCCGGCATGCCGATACCTGCGGCCTGCGCCTGACGGCGCACCGTTTCCACCAGCCAGCGCTGGGTCGGATCGAACGGGTCGGTAATGACTTGCGCGCCAACGGATTGTTTTGCCATCCACTTGGACATGAACAGAGAAACAATAGAACCGGCAAAACCGATGACCGCTGACAACACCAGCAAGGCGGTAAAGTTAATACCGCCGCTTTGATCCATCCAACGATCCACGCCCAGCAGACGCAAAGTGATATTAATGACAAACAAAACCGCAATGTTGGTCAGGATAAACAGGAAAATACGTTTCATTGCTCGTCTCCGAAATGACTGATTTTTGAACGGCGCGCAGTCTACCACGCACACTCGCGCCTCCCCAGATGGGGGCGACTTGCAAAGTTTCAAGTCCTGCCCCCCGGTGATACACTCGCGCCGCTTTTGAACATCCCGAGGAGAAAAAGTTGCACGCGTTGCTTAATCACCCCGCCGTACAAGCCGGTCTAATCCCGTTTATCGTTGCTCTGTTAAGCGCCGAACTCTTGCTGCGCCTGCGCTTGAGTGGTCTCGCCATCGTTGCCGGTTTTGCCGCTACCGTTTATTTCGCCAGCAGCTTCACCCTCGAACCGCACACTGTCGCCCACAAAATCGTCTGGCTCGGCCTCGCCGCCGGCGCGCTCGCCATCCCGCTCACGCTGCTTAACTGGACGAGCTGGCGCTATCTCCTCACCGCCTTGGCCGCAGGCTCTGCCGTATGGCTCACATGGGGAACGCTGCAACAGCGCGCGCTTACCGAAGCCGTGATCTGGGCGGCGGGCTGCGCTCTGTACACAGGCTGGCTGGTATTCTGGTTCGACGGGCTGAAAGAAAAATCCGTGGCAGCGGGCAATGCGGGTATGGCACTGGGAATCGGCACCGGCTTGGCGGCACTGATCAGCGCGGTCGAATTGACGGGAACACTGGGTTTGGCGGCAGGTGCGGCCGCAGCCGGATATTTATTTCTCCAACTCATCACCAATAACCGCCTGCCCTGTGGCCGCAGCTTCACTTTGCCGCTCTCGCTGATTAGCGGTCTGGTTGCCAGCTTTGCCGTCGCCAGCTCGCACCAGCCTTGGTACACCCTTGCCGCTCTCGGCATGATTCCGCTCGCAGGACTCATCCCCGTTCCCGAAAAATGGGCTATCTGGCTGCAATCGCTCACGCTGTCTTTGCTCACGGCAGGATGTGCGGCAGGGGCGGTTTATATGACTTGGCATCCGCCGTTTTAAACTAAGTACGGGCAATAAAAAGGGCAAGCCGATGGCTTGCCCTTTTTATTGCCCGTACTGCAGGAACTTATGCCCCCACGGTATCTTTCAAATATGCCAGCAAATTCCCGGTTAATGATTCCTCCATAGACTCGGATTCATATTCTGCCCAATCAAAATCATCATGAACTTTCTCGCTCAAGTTCAAATTCGCAAAGTCTTGCGGAGCCAAGGAATAAAGCAAACCATGAGATACGGGTTGGTGAATTTGCATGACATCCTCCTAGTAGTTAAGTATTCAACAGAGTCAGAAGTACAGCGTTGTTCT
>FZPW01000053.1_pt1 | contig 125398 bp, 108 predicted proteins | sample 1534771 | NCBI WGS metagenome assembly FZPW01 (sample SAMEA104161894, study PRJEB21768) | metagenome | biome: subterrestrial habitat; feature: phreatic zone; material: underground water | place: France | collected 2016-06-01 | depth 60 m | reverse complement strand
TTTTTTTTTAATGATACGGCGACCACCGAGATCTACACTCTTTCCCTACACGACGCTCTTCCGATCTCTCCGCCAGCCACAACCCCGGCGGCCCGAAAGAAGACTTCGGCATCAAGTACAACAGCGGCAACGGCGGCCCCGCCACCGAGACGGTGACCGAGGCGATTTTCGCCAAGAGCAAAACCATTTCCAGTTACAAGATACTCGACGCGGCGGATGTGGCGCTCGACCAGTTGGGCGAGAGCACCTTGGGCGGCATGCAGGTGCAGGTGATCGACCCGGTGAGCGACTACGCGGGGCTGATGGAATCGCTGTTCGATTTCGCCGCGATACGCGCATTGTTAAAAGGCGGTTTCAAGATCAAATTTGACGCGATGCACGCGGTGAACGGCCCTTACGCCAAAGAGATACTCGAAGGCCGTTTGGGTGCAGCCACAGGCAGCGTGATGAACGCCGTGCCGCTGGAAGATTTCGGCGGTGGCCACCCCGACCCCAACCTGACTTACGCGCACGATCTGGTGGAGATTATGTACGGCGACAACGCGCCCGATTTCGGCGCGGCATCGGACGGCGACGGCGACCGCAATATGATTCTGGGCAAGCATTTCTTCGTCACGCCTTCCGACAGCCTCGCGCTGTTGGCCGCCAATGCGACACTCGCCCCCGCTTACAAAAAAGGGCTGGCTGGCATCGCGCGCTCCATGCCCACCAGCGCAGCGGCAGACCGCGTGGCACAGGCGCTCAACATTCCCTGCTTTGAAACGCCGACCGGCTGGAAGTTTTTCGGCAACCTGATGGACGCGGGCAAAGTCACGCTATGCGGCGAAGAAAGTTTCGGCACGGGCTCGGATCACGTGCGCGAAAAAGACGGGCTATGGGCGGTGCTGTTCTGGCTCAACATTCTGGCCGCGCGCAAGCAATCGGTGGAAGCCATCGTGCGCGAACATTGGGCGAAATATGGCCGCAATTTCTATTCGCGCTACGACTACGAAGGCTTGCCTACCGAAGCGGCCAACGGCGTGATGCAACACCTGCGCGACAGCTTCGCCGCGCTCACCGGAAAACAGTTCGGCAAATACACGATCAAGACCTGCGACGATTTCAGCTACACCGACCCGGTGGACGGCAGCGTCAGCAAAGCACAGGGTATTCGCCTGCTGTTTGCCGACGGCTCGCGCATCATCTTCCGCCTGTCCGGCACGGGCACCGAGGGGGCAACATTGCGCGTGTATCTGGAAGCCTTTGAAGCCGATGCCGCGAGGCATCATCTCGATGCGCAAGTGGCATTGAAAGAACTGATCGCGATCGCGTTGCAGGTGTCGGAATTGCAGTCGCGCACGGGACGCGAAAAGCCGACGGTGATTACCTGATCCATTTGCATGCGCTGGAATGAAAAAAGCTCGCGGCAACGCGAGCTTTTTTGTTGGTGAAACGAGCATTGCATTTACCGCAGCAACGTCAACACCCCGTTCGGCGAAGTATTGGCCTGCGCCTGCATCGCAGTACCAGCCTGCTGCAAAATCTGCGCGCGCGACAATGTGGATGTTTCCGCCGCGTAGTCGGTATCCATGATGCGGCTACGCGAGGAGGACTGGTTCTCGGAGGTAATCTGCAAATTGGCAATGGCCGTTTCAAACCGGGTTTGCGCCGCACCGTAAATCGAACGCAGCGAACTGACCGCGTTAATATCGGCATCCAGCTTGGCGATAGCCCCCTGCGCCTCCTGAGGCGTGGCGCCCAACGTCGTTGCGGTCGGTGTCAATGCCGCCGGAGTCGTAAGGACGATGTCATCGATCCCCGGCCTGCTGTTCGCACCTACCTGAAAGGTTTGGTTCACCGCTGACGAAAGCAGCGGAATGTTATTGAATGAAGTCGCGTTAATCACGCGCAAGTTTTCCGCGTTGAGCTGGGTGAACTCGCTGTTCAGCGTATCCATATCGGAAACCGAAGTGGCGTTGGCAGCCTGCACCGCCAACTCGCGCATACGCGCCAAATTCTCTTTGATTGAAGCCAGCGCACCTTCCGCCGTTTGCGCGAGGGAAATACCGTCGTTCGCATTGCGGGCAGCCTGGTTCGCGCCGCGAATCTGACTCTCCATTCTGGTCGCAATCGCCAGCCCCGCCGCATCGTCTTTGGAACTGTTCACCCGCAAACCGGAAGACAAGCGCTGCACGGAGGTATGTAAATCGCCTTGCGACGCATTCAGGTTGCGCTGCGTATTAAGCGAGGCGATGTTGGTATTAATGAATGAAGGCATATTATTTCTCCCGCTGGCTTGGGTGATGAATACTCGGTTTGATTAGGTATGGGGGAGGATAGTGGAAAACGGGCGGGAGCAAAACGGGGAATAGCGGGGGGAAATTGGTTTTTCTCTGGGGACGGATGGGCGGTAGCCCGCTGGTTTGTAAATTCAAATGCAAAATCGTCGGGGGTAGCCCGGCAACGTTCAGCTTTCTGTTACAGGAATTGCCTTGCTAGAACACCTACAGCTTCACCCCCATAAGCACTTCATCCGGCGCAATGCCCTTCGGTTATTGCGCCCTACGACAAAAGATCAAGCCGCCACTTCCCTCACCACTCCCGCAATCCTCTCCGCCCACTGTTTAACTTGCACGCCATCCTCGCCCTCAACCATCACCCGCAGCAATGGCTCAGTTCCCGATGGACGCAGCAACACGCGCCCCTTACCATTCAGCGCATGCTCGGCTTCTGTCACCACTGCCTTCACCGCCGGACGCTCCAATAGCTCGGCCGCTTTGCCGGACACTTTCACATTAATCAGCACTTGCGGATACATCACCAGCGCTTGCGCGGCTTGCGCCAAGCTCTGCTTGCCTTCGCGCAGCGCGTGCAGCACTTGCAGCGCGGAGACGATGCCGTCGCCGGTGCTGTGCTTGTCGAGGCAGATGATGTGGCCGGAGTTTTCACCGCCGATTTGCCAGCCGTTTTGTTGCAGCAACTCCATCACGTAGCGGTCACCCACTTTGGCGCGCGCGAAAGACACGCCGAGTTTTTGCATGGCGTGCTCGAAAGCGAGATTGGTCATCAGCGTGCCGACCACACCGCCCTTCATCGTGCCCTGCGCCTGACGGTGGCGGGTGATGACGTAGATCAACTGATCGCCGTCGTAGAGTTTGCCCGCGCTATCCACCATCACGAGGCGGTCGCCGTCGCCGTCCAGCGCGATGCCGATGTCGGCTTTGTGTTCGACAACAGCTTTTTGCAGGTTCTGCGGTTTGGTTGCACCGTAACCGTCGTTAATGTTCTTACCGTTCGGCTCCGCGCCGATGGCAATCACATCCGCACCGAGTTCATGAAACACATGGCGGGCGATGTGGTAGGTCGCGCCGTGCGCGCTATCCACTACGATTTTCATGCCGCGCAAATTCATGTCCGACGGGAAGGTGCTCTTGCAGAATTCGATATAGCGACCAACTGCATCGTCGATACGCTTGGCTTTGCCCAAGCCCTCCGATGAGTTGGTTTCCATTGGCTGATCCAGCTCGGCCTCGATGGCGAGTTCAACTTCATCCGGCAATTTGGTACCAAGGCCGGAAAAGAATTTGATACCGTTGTCTTCATAAGGATTGTGCGAGGCGGAGATCACCACGCCCGCCTGCAAGCGCAACGCGCGGGTGAGGTAAGCCACTGCCGGAGTCGGTACGGGGCCTGCCAGATACACATCGATACCCGCCGCGATGAGTCCGGCTTCCAGCGCCGATTCGAGCATGTAGCCGGAGATACGCGTGTCTTTGCCGATCAGCACGGCGGGACGTTCACCCGCCGTATGCTCGGCACTCGCCAATACTTTGCCTGCCGCATACCCCAGATGCATCACGAATTGCGGGGTAATCGGATAGTCACCCACACGTCCGCGCACGCCATCGGTACCAAAATATTTTCTGCTCATGTCGTTATCCTTCGTTTACTGAGTTCCAAATTTTTAAAGCATCAACCGTCTCGCGCACATCATGCACCCGCACGATGGCCGCACCGCGCTGCACCGCAATCAACGCCGCCGCCACACTAGCGGTTTGACGATGCCCCACATCCCGTCCGGTAATCGCGCCCAACATGGATTTGCGCGACAGCCCCGCCAATACAGGCACGCCGAGCGCCGCAAAGTCCTGCATGTTTTTTAGCAGCGCGAGATTATGCACCAAGGTCTTGCCGAAGCCGAAGCCGGGATCAACCACGATGCGTTCGCGCGCAATGCCTGCCGCCTCGGTCACCTGTACGCGCTGGCGCAAGAAACTCATCACCTCGTCCATCACATCGGCGTATTGCGGCGCGAGTTGCATTTTGTCGGGGGAGCCTTGTTTGTGCATCAGGCACACTGCCGCATCGCTGTTTGCGACTGCCGCCAAGGCTTCCGGCGCTTGCAGCGCGTTGATGTCGTTGACCAAGCTCGCGCCTGCCGCAATGGCTGCGCGCATCACGGCGGGCTTCCAAGTGTCTATTGAAATTGGCACATGAATCCCGCGCAGCCCTTCGATCACCGGTAGCACGCGCCCCAACTCTTCCTGCTCGCCCACTGGCACAGCACCGGGGCGGGTGGATTCGCCGCCGATGTCGAGCATGTCCGCGCCCTCTTCGATCAGTCGGCGCGCATGCGCAATCGCAGCTTCATGCGACAAATGCCTACCGCCGTCCGAAAAAGAATCGGGGGTGACGTTGACGATGCCCATGACTTTGGGGCGGGAAAGGTCTAGCTGGAATTTTCCGCAGTGGAGAAACATTTAGAGATGGGGGAATGTTAAACGGAAAAGGGGGCGGTTTTACCCTTCCCCCTTAACTCTTCCCAGCCTTTCAGGTTTCCTGCGCCGGCTCTACAGGTGCAGCCGGAGCCGTGGGCGTTGCATCTTGGGGCGGCTTGGGCGTTGACACGTAAGCAGGCTTGGGTTGGCGCGGCGGGTTGCCGGCCATGATGTCGTTGATTTGATCGGCGTCGATGGTTTCCCATTCCAGCAGGGCTTTGGTCATCGCTTCGATCTTGTCGCGGTTGGCTTCGATCAGACTGCGTGCCAGCGCGTATTGCTGGTCGATAATGCGGCGGATTTCTTCATCCACTTTCTGCATGGTGGCTTCGGAAACATTTTTGTGCGTGGTCACCGAGCGGCCGAGGAACACTTCGCCTTCGTTCTCGCCATACACCATCGGCCCCAAACGGTCGGACATACCCCATTGCGTCACCATCTTGCGCGCCATGTCGGTGGCACGCTCGAAGTCGTTCGATGCACCGGTAGTCATCTGGTTCATGAAAATTTCTTCAGCGATGCGTCCGCCGAACAGCACCGCCAGCGTGGACAGGATGCGTTCCTTGTCCATGCTGTAACGGTCTTCCGACGGCAACTGCATGGTCAAACCCAGCGCGCGGCCGCGCGGGATAATCGTGACCTTGTGTACCGGATCGCACTTGGGCAGCAGCTTCGCCACCACGGCATGACCGGACTCGTGATACGCCGTATTGCGGCGCTCTTCTTCCGGCATAATCATGGTGCGGCGTTCGGCGCCCATCATGATTTTGTCTTTGGCCGACTCGAAGTCGTCCATCTCGACAAAACGTTTACCGCGACGCGCCGCGAACAACGCGGCTTCGTTCACCAGATTCGCCAAATCCGCACCGGACATGCCGGGTGTGCCGCGCGCCAGAATGTTGGCCTTCACGTCGGTGGCCACCGGCACTTTGCGGATATGCACCATCAGAATTTGTTCGCGACCGCGAATGTCCGGCAACGGTACCACGACCTGACGGTCGAAACGTCCCGGACGCAGCAGCGCGGAATCCAGCACATCGGGACGGTTGGTCGCTGCGATCACGATCACACCGCTCGCACCTTCAAAGCCGTCCATTTCCACCAGCAATGCATTCAGCGTTTGCTCGCGCTCGTCGTTGCCACCGCCCATACCCGCACCGCGCTGACGACCGACCGCATCGATTTCGTCGATGAAAATAATGCAGGGCGCATTCTTCTTGGCCTGCTCGAACATATCGCGCACGCGCGCCGCGCCGACACCGACAAACATTTCCACGAAGTCGGAACCGGAGATGGAGAAAAACGGCACTTTGGCTTCGCCCGCAATAGCTTTGGCCAGCAGGGTTTTACCGGTACCGGGGCTACCCACCATCAGCACGCCGCGCGGAATACGTCCGCCGAGGTTCTGGAATTTGGACGGGTCGCGCAAGAAATCGACCAGTTCGGAAACTTCTTCTTTGGCTTCGTCGCAACCGGCGACATCCGCAAACGTGACGCGCTCTTTCGCGTCATCCAGCAGTCGCGCTTTGCTCTTGCCGAACGAGAACGCGCCGCCGCCCTTGCCGCCCTGCATCTGGCGCATGAAGAACACCCACACGCCGATCAGCAACAGCATCGGGAACCACGATACGAAAATGCTCATCAGGAAGGATTGCTCTTCTTCCGGCTTGGCTTCGATCTTCACGCCATTCTTGAGCAGATCGGACACCATCCACAGGTCGCTGGGCGCATAGCTGGTGATGCGCTTGCCGTCGTTGGTAATGGCTTTCAGCGTGCGGCCTTCAATCGTCACCTTGACGATGTGGCCCTGCTTCACTTCTTCGAGGAATTGCGAATAATCCAGTTGCGCCTGCGCCGACGACTGCTGGCGCGAATTAAACTGGTTAAACACGGTCATCAGCACCAAAGCCACGACCATCCAAATCCCGATACTCTTAAACAAATTATTCACTATCGCCTCTCATTGAGCGCAAAATTGGTCACGCATTAAACACTGTCCAGCCTGATTACTCAAGTACTCTCCCGCTTTCCCAGCCCCAACAAATACTGCTCGCTACTGCGGTCGCGAGATGCTTTGGGTTTGCGCACAACCACTTTATCAAAGTGGCTACGCATCAATTTCAAATAATCCTCGAACCCGACGCCTTGAAATACCTTCACCAGAAACGCGCCGCCCGGTTTCAGGTGTTGCACCGAGAAATCCAGCGCCAACTCGGCCAAGTGCATGGCACGCGCCTGATCGGCCGAATCTATGCCGCTGATATTGGGCGCCATATCGGAAATTACAAGCCCGATCTGCTGCCCGCCCAGTTTTTCTTCAAGCTGCGCCAACACGGAGTCTTCGCGGAAATCGCCCTGAATGAACTCGACGCGCGGCAAAGGATGCAGTGGCAACAAGTCCAGCGCGATGATCTTGCCGTGATTCCCCAGCTTGGCGGCCACCACTTGGCACCAGCCGCCCGGTGTCGCCCCCAAGTCCACCACCACCATGCCCGGCTTGATCAGTCGATCGCGCTCGTCGATCTCCAACAACTTGTATGCGGCGCGCGAACGATAACCGTCCTTCTGCGCGCGCTGCACAAAAGGATCGTTCACATGCTCTATCATCCATTGCTTGCTGGTTTTGGAAGGTTTCATCGGGTTACCGTTCGCGGCAAAAGCCGCTTTTACAAATTATCTGCTGATTAAACGCGGTTTTTAGGTAAAATGCGCGCCCTATCTGGAGTACCACATGCTAAATCTCACCGTTGCACAGCGCCTCGAACTTAAAGGACGCGCCCACTCACTCAGTCCCATCGTCATCATCGGCAACGCCGGGCTAACGCCTGCCGTGCTGGACGAAATCGAACGCAGCCTGAAAAGTCACGACCTGCTCAAGATTCGCGTAATGAACGATGACCGCGAAGCTCGCGCCGCCATGCAGGAAGAAATCTGCAAAACGCTGAACGCCGGAGCGGTGCAGCACATCGGCAAAATACTGGTGATCTACCGTCCGCTGGCCATTCCTCTCGCCAGCGCGCCCAAGCGCAAGAAGGGTAAACCGTTGACCAAGAAACAACTGGGGAATCGTTAAAGCGTATGTAGGGTGGGCACGCCGTTGTGCCCACGCGTTCGCTCCCGCGTGGGCATAAAAACATGCCCCTTACAAAATCAGATGTACTGAACCTCTACTACTTCGTATTCACGCACGCCGCCCGGCGCTTGCACTTCCGCCACATCGCCGCCGGACTTGCCGATCAAAGCGCGGGCAATCGGTGAGCTGATCGAAATTTTGCGGTGTTTGATGTCAGCTTCGTCTTCGCCGACGATCTGGTAGGTCACCACATCGCCGCTCTTGGTGTCTTCCAGAATCACCGTCGAACCGAACACGCAGCGGCCATCGGCATTCAGCGTCTTCGGATCAATCACCTGCGCGCTGCCCAGCTTGAATTCCAGCTCGACGATACGGCCTTCGATGAAAGACTGCTTTTCTTTGGCCGCATCGTATTCCGCGTTCTCGGACAAATCTCCCTGCGCGCGCGCTTCGGAGATCGCGTTAATCACAGAAGGACGCTCCACAGTCTTCAGACGGTGCAATTCGTTGCGCAATAACTCTGCGCCGTTCACGGTTAATGGAACTTTGCTCATGGTGTACTTCCCTTCTTTATTTCTTGATACGGCGGTGCAATGACTGCACGTCGTAGACTTGCAACTCGGCCAGATGTTGCATGCCCATGCAGGCTGCACGCGCACCGGCGAGTGTGGTGTAGTAAGTCACGCGACCTTGCAGCGCGGCGTGACGGATGGAGTAGGAATCGCGCATCACCGACGGTTTGCTGTCCACGGTGTTGACGATCAGATTCACTTCGCCATTCTTGATCATATCCACGATGTGCGGACGGCCTTCGGCAACCTTGTTCACCACCGTCACCGGCACACCGGCCGCGGTAATTGCAGCTCCCGTCCCGCGCGTTGCCAGAATGGTAAAGCCCAATTCGTGCAAACTCTTGGCGACCTCGACCGTACCGGCCTTGTCCGCTTCGCGCACGCTGATGAATACCTTGCCGCTCTTCGGCAACTTTACGCTGGCAGCGAGTTGCGACTTGACGAACGCTTCGGCGAAAGTCTCGCCCACGCCCATCACTTCGCCGGTGGACTTCATCTCGGGGCCGAGAATGGTATCGACGCCGGGAAACTTGATGAAAGGGAATACCGCTTCTTTCACCGAGTAATACGGCGGGATTACTTCGCGGGTCACGCCCTGCGAGGCCAATGTCTGCCCGGCCATGCAGCGCGCAGCGATCTTCGCCAACGGCACGCCGGTCGCTTTGGAAACATAAGGTACGGTGCGCGAAGCGCGCGGGTTCACTTCCAGCACATAGACGGTCTCGCCCTGAATCGCGAACTGCACGTTCATCAGGCCGACCACATTGAGCGCCTTGGCCATCGCCACGGTCTGGCGGCGCAATTCGTCTTGCAGCTTGGCGGACAGCGAATACGGCGGCAACGAGCAAGCCGAGTCGCCGGAGTGTACGCCCGCCTCTTCGATGTGCTCCATGATGCCGCCAATGATGACTTGCTGGCCGTCGGACACCGCGTCCACATCCACTTCAATCGCGTCGTTCAGGAAGCGGTCGAGCAGGATAGGCATGCGCTCGGGGTAAGTCTTGGACATTTCCTCGGCATCGCGCATGTAACGCTCAAGGTCGGGCTGCGCATGGATGATTTCCATGGCACGACCGCCCAGCACGTTGGATGGACGCATCACCAGCGGGTAGCCGATCTCGGCTGCGCCCGCGACCGCATCGGCCACGTTGCTGGCGGTACGGTTCGGCGGCTGCTTCAAATTCAGTTCGCGCAGCATCTCTTGGAAGCGCGCGCGGTCTTCGGCCATGTCGATCATGTCCACCGAAGTGCCGATGATGGGCACGCCGTTCTTGGCCAAGCCGTGCGCCAATTTCAACGGAGTCTGACCGCCGTACTGCACGATCACGCCGACAGGCTTTTCGACCGCAACGACTTCCAGCACGTCTTCCAGCGTCAGCGGCTCGAAGTACAAACGGTCGGAGGTATCGTAGTCGGTGGAAACGGTTTCGGGATTGCAGTTGACCATAATGGTCTCGTAACCGTCTTCGCGCATCGCCAGCGCGGCATGCACGCAGCAATAGTCGAACTCGATACCTTGGCCGATACGGTTCGGGCCACCGCCCAGCACCATGATTTTTTTCTTGTCGGTCGGCTGCGATTCGCACTCTTCTTCGTAAGTGGAATACATGTACGCGGTGTTGGTGGAGAACTCGGCTGCACAGGTATCCACGCGCTTAAATACCGGACGCACGCCCAGCGCATGGCGATAGGCGCGCACCGCCGCATCATCAGTCCCCAGCAACACGGCCAGACGCGCGTCGGCAAAGCCGCTGCGTTTCAGCGCGCGCAAATCGTCCGCGTTCAGGCTTTCCAAAGTGCGGCCGTTCAGCGCTTGCGCCTGACGCACGAGGTCTTCGATCTGCACCAGGAACCACGGGTCGATCTTGCTGATATTGAATACTTCTTCCACGCTCATGCCGAGACGGAAAGCATCGCCCACCGCCCAGATACGATCGGGGCCGGGGTTGCCGAGTTCGGCGCAAATCGCTTCGCGGTCGGTGCTCTTGCTGTCCAGACCGTTCACGCCGACTTCTAGTCCGCGCAAGGCTTTATGGAACGACTCCTGGAAGGTGCGACCGATGGCCATCACCTCGCCCACCGACTTCATTTGCGTAGTCAGGCGGTCGTTGGCTTGCGGGAATTTTTCAAAGGCGAAACGCGGAATCTTGGTGACCACGTAGTCAATGGTCGGCTCGAACGAAGCGGGAGTTGCACCACCGGTGATGTCATTCTTCAACTCGTCCAGCGTGTAGCCGACAGCCAACTTGGCCGCGACCTTGGCGATCGGGAAGCCGGTGGCCTTGGAGGCCAGCGCCGAGGAACGCGACACGCGCGGATTCATCTCGATCACCACCATGCGCCCGTCAACCGGGTTGATGGAGAACTGCACGTTGGAGCCGCCGGTTTCCACGCCAATTTCGCGCAGCACTGCCAAGCTCGCGTCGCGCAGAATCTGGTATTCCTTGTCGGTCAATGTTTGCGCAGGAGCAACGGTGATGGAGTCGCCGGTATGCACGCCCATCGGGTCAAGGTTTTCAATGGAGCAGATAATGATGCAGTTGTCGTTGCGGTCGCGCACGACTTCCATCTCATACTCTTTCCAGCCGAGCAGCGATTCTTCGATCAGCAACTCTTTGGTTGGCGAAGCTTCCAGACCGCGCTCACAGATTTCCATGAACTCTTCGCGGTTGTAGGCGATACCGCCGCCGCTGCCGCCCATCGTGAACGAAGGACGAATGATGGTCGGATAGCCCATCACCTGCTGCACTTGCAGCGCCTCTTCCATACTGTGCGCGATGGCGGAGCGCGCCGAGGCCAGCCCGATGCGGGTCATCGCCTGTTTGAATTTTTCGCGGTCTTCCGCCATGTCGATCGCATCGCGCGAAGCACCGATCATCTCGACCTTGTATTTTTCCAGCACGCCGTGCTTGGCCAGATCGAGCGCGCAATTCAGCGCGGTCTGTCCGCCCATGGTCGGCAGAATCGCATCTGGGCGTTCTTTCTCGATGATCTTCTCGACCATCTTCCAGGTGATCGGCTCGATGTAAGTCGCGTCCGCCATATTCGGATCGGTCATGATGGTGGCCGGATTCGAGTTCACCAGAATGACACGATAGCCCTCTTCGCGCAGCGCCTTGCAGGCCTGTGCGCCGGAGTAGTCGAACTCGCACGCCTGCCCGATAACGATGGGACCCGCGCCGATAATAAGAATTGATTTGATGTCAGTGCGCTTTGCCATTTACTTACCACCCATCATCGCCACGAAGCGATCAAACAAAATATCCACGTCATGTGGGCCGGGGCTCGCTTCAGGATGCCCTTGAAAACAGAACGCAGGTTTATCGGTCAGTTCGAAACCTTGCAGCGTGCCGTCGAACAGCGAGATGTGCGTCACGCGCGCGTTCGCGGGCAAGCTCGCCGCATCCACCGCGAAACCGTGGTTCTGGCTGGTAATCATCACGCGCTTGGTCTGCGTGTCCTGCACCGGATGGTTTGCACCGCGGTGGCCGAACTTCATCTTTACGGTCTTCGCACCGGAAGCCAACCCCAAAATCTGATGACCGAGGCAGATGCCGAACAGCGGCACACCAGCATCGAGGAATTTCTTCGTCGCGTTTATCGCGTAGTCGCACGGCTCGGGATCGCCAGGGCCATTGGACAGGAACACACCGTCCGGCTTCATCGCCAGCACATCGGCGGCGGAAGTTTTGGCGGGAACTACCGTAATCTTGCAACCGCGCTCGGCCAGCATACGCAAAATGTTGCGCTTCACACCGAAGTCGTAAGCCACTACATGGAGTTTGGATTCGGCCACATCGCTATAACCGACACCCAGTTCCCACTCGCGCTGCTTCCACTCGTAAGGCTTGTCGCAAGTCACCACCTGCGCCAGATCCATACCGGCCAATCCGGCAAAACCGCGTGCCGCAACCAGCGCAGCCTCGACGTTATCGCCCGTGGCGATACAGCCGCTTTGTGCGCCCTTGCTGCGCAGGATGCGCGTCAGCTTGCGCGTATCGATCCCGGCAATAGCGACGACATTATTAGCCTTGAGATATTCAGGCAGAGATTGGGTTGCGCGGAAATTGCTCACCGTTTGCGACAAGTCGCGAATGATGAGGCCACTGGCAAATACCTGACGCGACTCCACATCTTCGGGATTGCACCCCACATTACCGATGTGCGGATAGGTCAGCGTAACGATTTGGCGGCAGTAAGATGGATCAGTGAGAATTTCCTGATAACCGGTCATAGAGGTATTAAACACCACCTCGCCGACGCTGCTGCCGGAAGCGCCAATGGCGGTTCCGCGAAACACCGTCCCATCGGCTAAAACTAAAATGGCAGGACTTGTTTTCGACACCGGACACCCCCTAGAACTGGACATAAAGAAGCGGGACGAACCGAATGTTCATCCCGCCTTTGAATTGGCGCGCATTATAGCCGAAGAGGGGTTGTCTATCAAATTTGCCCATACCGCCTCTATCCAGCGACACTTTCATCCCGTTGCACTCATGGCGCCTTGACCATAGTCCAGCTCATCTCGCAAAGCGAGATATGGTGATTGGCAGTAGATGGCGTTATAGTGCGCCAGCAATTTTTCAGGACTAATCCAAATGGAACACACAACCGACATCATTGTCGCCGCCCACGCAATCCAACAGGCGGTTGCTCCGGCATTTCTGCTTACCGGGGTGGGGGCGATTTTGAACGTGCTCTCCGGGCGGCTGGCGCGGGTGATTGACCGCTTCAGGGTGCTGGACAAGATGGCAGACAACGAACGTGCCGTCTATGCAACCGAAAAAGAAACGCTGATACACAGGTCGCGCTGGATACGCCGGGCGATTACCCTTTGCACCACTTGCGCTTTGCTTATTTCCATCGTGATCGCGGCGCTATTTATCGGCTCGGAATTGGGCAAAGACCCTTCGGACACGATTGCCGTACTCTTTATTGCCGCCATGCTGGCGTTGACGGGCGGCTTGCTGTGCTTCCTGCGCGAGATCGCGCTGTCCACCAACGTTGTCGACAAGCGGTAGTTGGGGCCCTTGCTTGCTCTATACGGCCGCCCCTTTCTGAACCAGAAGCCCCCGTTAAATCTGAAAGTTCCAAATGTTTGAAGTCATTGTTTTAGCTATCGCTCTGAGCATGGATGCCTTTGCGGTTTCCATCGGCCTGGGATCAAAAGGAGATACTCGCGGGCTGGGAATCAAAGCGGGTATTTTCTTCGGCGGTTTTCAGGCGCTGATGCCCTTCATCGGCTATCTGGGTGGCAAAGGAGTGCTGGGTTGGGTGGATGCGTACTCGCACTGGATCGCCTTTGGATTGCTTGCACTCATCGGCGGCAAGATGATTTATGAGGGGATGCAAGAAGGCATTGAAGAAGACCTTGCGGCGATTACCAACAAGATGATGCTATTGCTCGCCATCGCCACCAGCATCGACGCGATGGCCGCCGGATTCAGCCTGACGCTGCTGGACATCAACGCCTATCTGGCTTGCCTGATTATCGGTGTAACGACTTTCGCGTTCAGTTGGGCTGGCGTGCAGATCGGAAAACGCAGCGGCACGTGGCTGGAAAGCAAGGCGGAGATTTTCGGCGGGGTGGTGCTGATCCTGATCGGGATCAAGATGCTCGTAGCTTAAGGCTGGCAGCCCCCTACTTCATTCGCGCAGTCGGCACACCGAGATGAAAACCTTGTGCGTAGTTCACGCCCATATCTTTGAGCGCCTCCATAATCTCCTGCGACTCGACAAATTCGGCCACCATCAGCATGCCCAAGTCGCTGCACAGGTTGCTCAGATTGCGCACCAAGGCATGGTCGATCTTGGAGACCATGATATTGCGCACAAAGTCACCGTCCAGCTTGACGAACTCGAAGTGCAGTTCGCGCAGATAGTGGAAGGAGTTGTAGCCGCTGCCGAAATCGTCCAGCGCGAAAGAAAATCCGCTGCGGCGCAGCTCGGTGAGAAATTTGCGCATGCGCGTCATGTCGCCGATGGCGTCGCGTTCCAATATTTCAAACACAATATTTTGCGGCGCGACATCCAGCTCGCGGCACATCTGCTCGGCGAAGCCCAACACACCGCGCCCCTGTATTTCCTGCGAAGAAAGATTAATAAACAATTTGCGCGGCGGGCCGTTGCCGTCAATGTGCGCTTTCAATGCGCCCAATGATTTCTGGATCATCACGCGATCCAGTTCGCGCCCCAGCCCGTACTTCTCGATCGTTTCGATGAAAGCGCCGGCGGAGATGGTTTCACCGTTCGGCTCGATCAAGCGGGCCAGCGCTTCCTGGGCAAAAATCTCGCCGGTTTGACAATCGAAGATAGGCTGAAAGTACGGTTTAATTTGTTCGTTACGCAAACATTCGCGCAGTTTTTCGGCATGGTCGCGCGTTTTGCGGCTAATCTGAATTTTGTCGCCAACCTGATCCACCGAGCACACGCTGTCTTTGCCGATAGATTTAGCACGATACAAACCGATGTCCACCCCGGCCATCAAGTCGGTTACATTCTTTGCATCCTGCGGGTAGGAAATGAGGCCGATGGAAGTGGTGACATGAAAAGTCTTGCCGTCAGGCGCATCAAATTTATGTGCCCGCAATTCCTTGCGCAGCTTCTCCGCCACGTCCTGCGCTCCCAGTTGCGGGGTCTCGGTCAGAATAACGGCAAACTCATCGCCGCCGATGCGCGTGCTCAAATCCCCCTTACGGGTATTGTTGCGCAATATCTCGGCCACACCGCACAGGGTTGAGTCGCCGCAAGGGTGTCCGTAGGTATCGTTAATATCCTTGAAATCATCCAAATCCAACATCAGCACGGAAAACTCGTGCTTGTGCCGCTCGGATCGGTCAATTTCGTATTCCAGCAATTCGTTGAAATAGCGCCGGTTGTGCAAACCGGTCAGCGGATCGTGGGTGGAGTAGTACTCCAGTTCCGACAGCGTCTTGTTCAACGCCTTGCTGGAACCAACCACCATCACCATCACAGCAAGGATGGAGCGGATGACGCTGCTTTCCTGTGCGGTCAATTTTTCCAGCGAGCCGAACGCCACGCCCAATACCCCGGCCAGGTTGAGCGCATCCAGTTCGGGTACGCGCACGGTAATAAGGTCAATGTCGCCGAGCGAGTCTGCCTTGGTTTCTGCATCTATATCGAACTCTTCGATATCGGTCAGCGTATCTTCCGGCAAATCGAGCTTGGCCAGCATCTCGCGCACCAGTTTGCTACGCACTGAAGCTTTTACTTCGTCGGAATAGTCGCCAAGAAAATACAGATACAACGCCAGCCCGTGCTCTTCGGCAAAGGCGATGAAGAAAAAATTGAAGGGAAAAATAGAGTGAAAGTCGGACAGTATCTGCTGCACGAAGATACGCCACTGCGATACTTTCTCGTGCGAGATGATGATATTTTCCAGCACATGGCTCTGGCGTTCGAGCAAATCTTTTTCGATCATCGTGCCCGCGAGGCTCTCCGCCGTGCGGTTGAAATCGAGCATGACCCGCTTCAAATACCCGTCGCTCAAATTCCATTGCCGCTGGCGCTCGCCCAACAATAGCGCCAACGTCTGATCCAGCCGCTGCGCCAGCGCCATATCGTCGCGCAGACGAGCCTGAATCTCGGCGCGGTCGGACGGGCTCATGTCCATATTGTCGAGCAAGCAAATACTCTGCTCGTGCCCGGCCGCAATTTCGGCATTAATGTCGTGCACCAGTGCACCGATATTGTCGGCGAACAACTGCGTGCGAGTCTGGTTTTCGATCAGCGCGGCAAAACGCTCCAGCACTTGCTGGCGCATTTCGTCCAGATTGGGCGGCACGACGGAAAAAATAGACTGCATGCTCAGACCTGCCCGCTCTCGTCCATCAGGTCGATACCGCATTGCAGCTCTTTAAACCAAGCAAGGAAGTCTTTCACTGCCTGACCGCGATAGATGGGGCCGTGCTGCGGGGCGATCATCGCCAAATCCAGTTTGGAGACGCGATTCACCCAGATGCGGGCGGCGCGGTTGGAACACATATAGCGGCGGTGGAAGCCTTCGATATAAGGCAGGTGCGCGGCAAAGTCATCCACGTAAACATAATCTTTATCGGTGGGCAACATGGCCGCCCCGATGTCGCCGCTGAACAGAATTTTGGAGACGGGATCGTATACGTTGATCTGCCCCTCGGAGTGCAGAAAGTGCGCTGGAACCAGTTTTAAATCAAAGCCGGGAACTACCGTCCAATCCATCCCCTGATCCGGCACACCGACAAAACGGTTGATACTTTTGATGCCGTAGTGCGGCAGAAAGCGCAGCCAGATTTCGGAGACATACACCGGCGCTCCGGTCAGTTCCAGCCAAGTTGCCAGACCGCCGACGATATCCGGATCCTGATGGGAGAGTACGATGCCTTTCAATTGCTGCGGGGAAAGGTAGCGCAATAATTCCGCCAGCACGCGCGGCATCACACCGAAGCCGCCCGGATCAAGCATCACACCTGCATCGTCATGCTGAATCAAATACTGGTTGGAACGGACCCCCTCTTCCTCGCCCGGCTCGCTCTCGTTCAACAAAACAAACTTATGCTTCTCTTCAGCAAACAGCGTGATATTGCGCATTTCGACTCCCCGTCCCAGATGCTACAAATATTTTTGTTGTTCCCTATTTCAAGCTCAGCACATCCTGCATATCGTACATACCCGCCGGATTGGCTTTCAAAAAACGTGCGGCGCGCAACGCGCCCAACGCGAAGGTGGCGCGGCTGCTGGCTTTGTGGGTGATCTCGATGCGCTCGCCGATGCCCGCGTACAGCACGGTGTGGTCGCCGACGATGTCGCCGCCGCGCACGGTGGCAAAACCTATCGTGGAAGGATCACGTTCGCCGGTAACACCTTCGCGACCATAAACCGCGCACTTGTCCAGATCGCGCCCCAAGGTACGCGCCACTACCTCGCCCAAGCCCAAGGCCGTACCGGAAGGCGCATCCACTTTATGGCGATGGTGCGCTTCGATGATTTCGATGTCGTAGCCGTGGCTCAACACGCGAGATGCGGTTTCCAGCAATTTGAAGATCAGATTCACGCCGACACTCATGTTGGGCGCGAACATCACGCCGATTTTTTGCGCGGCCGCACCGAGCGCCGCTTTTTGCTGCGCGTTAAATCCGGTAGTGCCGACCACGATATTCACGCCCAGTTGCTGGCACACTTCCAGATGATGCAGCGTGCCTTCGGGACGGGTGAAATCGATCAGCACATCCGCGCCGCGCAAAGCTGCCTGCACATCCGAGCTGATCTTGATGCCGCGCGCACCGCCAAATTCACTGGCATCTTTGCCCAGTGCGGGACTGGCTTCATGATCAAGCGCCGCATGCAATACCAGATCGTCGGCCTGCGCCACGCACTCCAGCAATATCTTGCCCATACGTCCGGTACATCCGGCAATCACCACTTTAATCTTGCTCATTGCTTATCCTGTTTCTTGGCTGGCACAGCGTCTTCGATACGCTGCAAATTGTCGTTTTCAAAATAAAGAACCATGCGCTGCTCTTCGACCAGCACACCTTCCTGCTCAAAACGGTAGATGTAATCCCAACGGTTGGCGTGGAACGGATCGGTAATTGACGGCGTACCCAATGCCGCCTTGACCTGCTGCTGCGTCATGCCGACTTTCACGCGGGCGCGCATATCGGGGGAAATCAGATTGCCCTGACGGATTTCGAGTTTGTGCGGCGCAAGCCAGCCACAGGAGGCGAGCAACAATGAAACTAGAATTAAACTGATACGCATGTATTAAACCTTAAAAATTTCCGAACTCCATCAGACTTAACCTCCCCTCCCCCTTGCAGGGGGAGGGCTAGGGTGGGAGTAGAAATGTTGAGTCTGAATCCCAAGAGTCTACCCCCATCCTAACCTTCCCCCTGCAAGGGGGAAGGAACTGTTCAGCCCCTATCGCCTATCTGAAACAAAACGCTCGGCATAATACCTCAAGCCGCGACACCCAACATTTCCGCCGCATGCTTGCGCGTGGTCTCCGTAATCGTCACCCCGCCCAGCATGCGGGCGATTTCTTCGATGCGCTCTTCCGGCGCGAGCGTGCGGATGCTGCTCAGCGTCGTGCCGTTTTGCGCGCCCTTGCTCACCTGCCATTGCGCGTCGGCCTGTGCCGCCACTTGCGGCAGATGGGTGACGCACATCACCTGATGGCGCTTGCCCAACTGCTTGAGCAGCGCACCGACGATCTCGGCCACGCGCCCGCCGATGCCGCTGTCCACCTCGTCGAAAATCAGCGTCGGCACGGTGGCGGCGCGACTGGCGGCGACTTGTATCGCCAAACTGATGCGCGACAATTCGCCGCCGGAGGCAACCTTGGCCAGACTGCGCAGCGGCGTACCCTGATTCGCCGCCACCTGAAACTCGACCGTCTCCATGCCGTGCGCGTTGCCCTCGGCCAAGGACTGCAGTTGCACGGCGAACTGGCCACCCTGCATCGCCAGCGTTTGCATGGCGGCGGTGATTTCTTCGGACAAAGTCTTGGCCGCTTTGGCGCGCACCGCACTCAGCTTCTTCGCGGCGGCGAGATAAACCGCATGCGCGGCTTCATCCTGTTTGGCGAGTTCGTCCATGTCGGCGCTGCCGCCCAGTTCGTCCAGCCGCGCCACGAAACCGTGCAACACCTCAGGCAACTGTTCCGGCTGCACGCGGTATTTGCGCGCGGCTTCAACCACGTCGGCCATGCGCAGCTCCTGCTCGCGCAACTGCTGCGGGTCGGCATCGAGTTTTTGCTGGTAATGGCGCAGCGCATAAACGGCTTCCTGCACTTCGTTTTGCGCGCTCTCCAGCATAGTCAGCGTGTCTTGCAGGCCGCTGTCGAATTCCAGCCCCGCGCGCAAACGCGAAGTCAGCGCATTCAGTTGCGCGAGGCAGGCTGAGTCGGATTCGCTCAACACGTCCACGCCGAACTGCGCGGTTTCCATCAGGCTGGCGGCATGCGACAGGCGCGCATGGTCGGCCTGCAAGGCTTCCCATTCGGGGGCGGAGAATTGCAGTGTCTCCAGTTCGCGGCGCTGGAACGACAGCAACTCGCGCTCGGCGGCAACCGCCTCGGCGTTTTGTTCCAATTGCAAGCGGCGGCGGTGCAGCGTCTGCCAAGCTTTGAAACTCGTCGCCACGGCTTCGGCTTCCTGCTGCAATGCGGCATGGCTATCCAGCAGATCGCGCTGCGCATCTTGTCGCAGCAGCGACTGGTGCGCGTGCTGGCCGTGAATATCCAGCAGCGATTCGCCCGCCTCGCGCATCTGCTGCAAGGTGGCGCTACAGCCGTTGATAAAGCCGCGTGACCGTCCGCCCGCATCCAGCACGCGGCGCATCAAACACACGCCCTCGTCGCCGCTGAGCTCCTGTTCTTTCAACCATTCCTGCAACTGCGGCAAAGCGGAAATATCGAATTCGGCGCTGATTTCGGCGCGCTCGCAGCCCGAGCGCACCATGCTACCTTCGCCGCGCTCGCCCAAAGCCAGCGACAGCGCGTCGATCAAAATGGACTTGCCCGCGCCGGTCTCACCGGTCAGCGCGGTGAAACCGGCGGAGAAATCGAGTTCGAGGGAAGAGACGATTACGAAATCGCGGATACCGAGAAATTTCAACATCAGAGGGACTTATTCCAGAGCAGTTTTTCACGCAGGGTGTGGTAGTAGCTATGCCCCACCGGATGCAGCAGGTGTACCGCCTCGCCGTGGCGCGAAACCACCAGCCTGTCATGCACCTGCAAATCGTAATGGGTATGGCTGTCGAAGCGAACATGCACATCGCCCGTGCGGTGCATCAGTATTTCGATCTCGGACGCGCCGCTCACCACGATCGGGCGGTTACTCAACGTATGCGGGCAGACCGGAACCAGCGTCATCACATCCAGCGCCGGATGTACGATGGGGCCGCCGGAAGAAAGCGCGTAAGCGGTAGAGCCCGTCGGGGTGGAAACAATCAGCCCGTCGGCACGCTGGGTGTAGAGATACTCGCCGTCGATGCGCACTTCGCATTCGATCATGCTGCCGATATTGCTGCGATGCACCACCATCTCGTTAAACGCCAGCGCGCGGCAAACTTCGACTTGCTTGCGCATCACGCGCACCGACAATAGCATGCGCTTCTCGGTAACGAAATCGCCCTGCAACATCGCGGCGAGACTGCTTTGCATCGACCCCAGCGAAAGGTCGGTCAGAAAACCGAGACGGCCATGATTCACCCCGACCAGCGGAATACCGAAAGGTGTCAGGGTGCGCGCGATATTGAGCATCGTGCCGTCGCCCCCCATCACCACCGCCAGATCGACGGTTCCTTTCATCTCGTCGAGCGACAACACACGGTATGGATGCGCCCCCAAATGTTCCGCCGTCAGGCTATCCACCACCACTTGCACTCCCATCTCAGCGAGGAATGCGGCCAGACGCAGCAACGGTTCGGCGATTGCGGGGGTCTTGTACTTGCCGATCAGGGCAACTGTTTTGAAGGAAAAATTCATGGGCGCGATTAAACCACAACGGCGGGGCAATCGCCATGCTTAGCCATGCAATCGAAAGGCACTGACAGATGGCTCGCAGAATCGCCGCCAACAAAAGAAAAAGGCTGCCAGAAACACTGGCAGCCTCCCATTAATGACCTCGATATAACATCACAGTGCTGCCGCAACTGCCGTCGCCAATGCAGTCGTCGGTCTGCCGATGAGCTTGCTCAGTTGATGCCCATCATCGAACAACGCGCCTTTGGAAACACCCGTATCGGAATTCGCCAGTAGTTCGGCGAGGAATTCCGGCAGGCCTGCGCCGAGCAGCGCTTTTTTGTATTCCGCTTCCGGCAGGTTAACGTAGCCGATGGCCTTGCCGCTTTGGCGCGAAATTTCTGCGGCAAATTCGCTCAGGGTGAAGGCGGTGTCACCAGCCAGTTCGTAAGTCTTGCCTGCCTGATTGTCGGCAGTCAGCACGACAGCGGCGGCTTCGGCGTAGTCGGCTCGGGTGGCCGCAGAGATGCGGCCATCGCCCGCGCAGCCATACACCGCGCCCAGCGACAATGCAGTAGGGATACCTGCGGCATAGTTCTCGGCATACCAACCGTTGCGCAGCAATGCAAACGGCACACCGGATGCGCGGAGCAGCGCTTCGGTTTCTTTGTGCTCGGCAGCCAAACCGAGAACAGAGGTGTCGGCATGCAACACGCTGGTGTAGGCCAGCAGCTTCACGCCAGCACGTTTGGCGGCATCAATCACGCTGCGGTGCTGCTGCGTGCGCTGCCCGACTTCACTGGAGGAAATCAGCAATACTTTGTCCGCGCCTTTCAGCGCGGCATCCCAGCTTGCGGGTTGGCTGTAATCGGCCTGGCGCACTTGCACGCCCAGCGCCGCGATGTCCTTGGCTTTTTCCACATTGCGCACGGCGGCAACGATATTGGAAGCGGCAGTTTTTTTCAGCAGCGATGCGATGACCAAACGGCCCAGTTGTCCGGTAGCTCCAGTTACGACGATCATGGTGTTTCCTTTCTGTTCTTGTTAATCAAGTTGGGGAGGCGAAGAATATCCGTTACAATAACTTTTCGTAAGTACGCACCTAAAGGTAAGTGTCATGCCACAGACCAATCCCCCAAAACTATCGACCAAAATGCGGCGCGGAGAAATCTTCGCCGTGCAATGCCCTTCGCGCGAAATCCTCAAGCACGTCACCAGCCGCTGGGGCGTGCTGGTACTGGTCGCGCTGATGGAAGGCACGCACCGCTTCAGCGACCTGCGTCGCAAGGTGGGAGAAGTAAGTGAAAAGATGCTGGCGCAAACGCTACAGCAGTTGGAGCAGGACGGCTTCATCAACCGGGTATCGCACCCCGTGGTGCCGCCGCATGTGGAATATTCGCTAACGCCGCTGGGAGTTGGCGTAGGCAAACAGGTTGAAGCACTGACCGACTGGATCGAAACCAACCTGCCGAAGATTATGAAGGCGCAGCAGCGTTGAGCCACGAATTAACACGGATGAAACACGGATAAAAACAGCGACTATTCCACAAGCGCGCTGGAACCGTAACGCATGGCTTTATCCGTGTAAATCCGTGTTCATCCGTGGCTAACCAAGATTTTTCAATCCCCCTACTCCTTCACCCGATACCAAGCCGCATACAGCGCAGGCAAGAACAGGCAAGTAAGCAGTGTCGCCACAATCAGCCCGCCCATGATAGCCACCGCCATCGGCCCCCAGAACACCTGACGCGATAGCGGGATCATGGCGAGAATGGCGGCGGCGGCGGTCAGCACGATGGGGCGGAAGCGGCGCACGGTGGAGCCGATGATTGCTTCCCATTGCGACTTGCCCGCCTCTTCGTCCTGTCGAATTTGATCCACCAGTATCACCGAGTTGCGCATAATCATGCCCGACAGCGCGATCACGCCTAGCGAGGCGACAAAGCCGAACGGCACGTGGAACAGCAGCAGCGCGAACGCCACGCCGATCAAACCCAAGGGGGCGGTGAGCAACACCATCACCGTGCGGCCGATGTTCTGCAACTGCATCATCAGCAGGGTAATCACGCCCACCACCATCAGCGGCACCACGGCGGCAATGGCGTTTTGGCTCTTGCCCGACTCTTCGATACTGCCGCCCATCTCGATGCGGAAGCCCTGCGGCAGCTTGGCGCGCAACTCGTTTAATTGCGCATTCATACGCACGGAAACCGTATCCGGCTGCGCGTCGCCCGCCATATCGGCGCGCACCAGCATGGTCGGCAAACGGTTGCGCCGCCAGATGATGCCTTCCTCCTGCACCGGAACCAGCTTGGCCAATTGCGCCAACTGCACATGACCGCCGTTCCCCATGGGGATTTCGATGTCCGGCAAACGGTTCAGCGAACGCGATTCACCGCCGAAGCCGCCGCGCCACACCACGTCGATCAACTGGTCGTTCTCGCGGTATTGCGTGAGGGCGATGCCGTTCAGCGTCGCCTGCATGATCTGGGCAATCTCCTGACTGGAAATGCCGAGCTGGCGGGCTTTATCCTGATCCACTTCGACGCGCACGCTTTTGATTTTTTCTGTCCAGTCGAAATTGACGTTGGTCAAATTTTGATCGGCGCGCATCGTGGTTGCCACTACGGCGGCGACCTCGCGCAGCTTGGTGAGGTCGTCGCCCATCACGCGAAATTGCACCGGATAGCCCACGGGCGGACCGTTCTCCAGCCGCGCCACACGCACGCGGATACCGGAAAATTCCGGCGCGGCAAAACGCGCTTCCATGCGTTGCTTGAACTCCTCGCGCGCTTGCAAATTTTTGGTGACGACGACGAACTGGCCGAAGTTATCGGAGAACAACTGTTGCTCCAGCGTCAGGATAAAACGTGGTGCGCCGTTGCCGACGTAAGAGGTAAAGCTTTCCACCGCAGGATCGTCCTTGACCAAGCGTTCGATACGCTCCACTTCGTGCGCGGTCGCTTTGATCGACGCGCCTTGCGGCAACCACACATCCACCAGCAACTCTTGCCGGTTGGAGGGCGGGAAAAACTGCTTCTGCACGAAGTTAGAAAATGTCGCAATCGACAAGACAAAAATCAGCGCCGTCGCGCCTATCACCTTCCAGCGGTTGCGCAGACACCATGTCAACAGTGCACTGAATCGGCGATAAAACGGCGTGTCGTAAATATCCTCACCATGCTTCTGCGCCTTGGCCACCAGCGCTTTGGCATCGAGCAGCTTGTAGCCGATGAACGGCGTGAACACCACCGCCACGATCCACGACACCAGCAAGGCGATGGTCACCACCTGAAAAATGGAAATGGTGTATTCGCTCGCCGCCGATTTGGAAAAACCGACCGGGGTAAACGCGGCAGCGGTAATCAGCGTGCCGGTTAACATGGGGAATGCGGTCGAGGTGTAGGCGTAAGTCGCCGCCTTGAAGCGATCCCAGCCATGCTCCATTTTCACCACCATCATCTCCACGGCGATGATGGCATCGTCCACCAGCAAACCCAGCGCGATGACCAGCGCGCCGAGCGAAATGCGCTGCAAGTCGATGCCAAAAAATTTCATGGCAAAAAAAGTGATCGCCAATACCAGCGGAATAGACAGTGCCACTACCATGCCGGTGCGCACGCCCAAGCTCAGGAACGACACCGCCAACACGATGGCAACCGCCTCCACCAGCGAGCTTTCAAACAAATGGATGGAACCCGCAACCACTTCCGACTGGTCGGCCACCACATGAATTTCCAGCCCCAGCGGTAGTTCGTTGCCCAGCCGCAGCATCGTAGCGCGCAAATGCTCGCCCAGCGCGATCACATTGCCGCCCTTATCCATCACCACACCAAGACCGATGGCAGGCTGTCCGCCGTAACGCATGGTCGAACTCGGCGGATCAACCAGCCCGCGACTCACCTTGGCAATATCGCCCAAGCGGAAGTGCTTGCCGTTCACCAGCAAGTCGGTGTCGCGCACGCGCTCAACGCTATCGTAAGCGCCGCTCACCCGGATGCGGATACGGTCGCTCTCCGTTTCAATAAAACCGCCCGGTGTCACCGCATTTTGTTTTTGCAGCGCCTCGGCGATCAGCAAAGGATTAACACCGAGCGTCGCCATGCGGTTGGGCAGCACGTCGATGAATATTTTTTCGTCCTGCACACCGATCAGCTCGACGCGCTTTACCCCCTCTACCCGGCGCAACTCCAGCGCCACTTTGTCGGCGTAGCGGTGCAGCGCGGCCATATCGTAGCCGTCACCAGTCAGCGCAAAAATATTCACCTGCACATCGCCAAACTCGTCGTTCGGAAAAGGCCCCTGCACCCCGTCCGGCAAGGTGTGGCGGATTTCTTCAAGTTTCTTGCGCACCTGCCGCCAAACTTCCGGCACCTCATCCTTGGGCGTGTAGTCTTTCAGATTCACAAACACCATCGACTCGCCGGGCTTGGAGACCGACTTCAGCACATCCACCCAGGGCGCTTCCTGCAATTTTTTCTCGACGCGCTCGGTTAGTTCGCGTTCCACTTCCTCGGCCGTTGCGCCCGGCCACAACGTGCGCACCACCATCGTTTTGAAAGTAAAGCTGGGATCTTCGGCGCGCCCCAACTGGAAGAACGAAACCACTCCCGCCACCGACAACACCAGAATCAGAAACACCACCATCTGCTGGTGCTTCAACGCCCATTCTGAAAGGTTAGGCATATTCATGGCGCTTTACCTTCCTCGGCCAATTTAACTTTCTCTCCCGCCGTCAGTTTGTGTACGCCCGCAACGACGATGCGCTCACCCGCCGCGATGCCGCTGGCGACCAGCGCGCCGTCGTCGCGGTAGGCTGTCACCACCACCTGTCGCAAGCTGACGCTGCGGTCGGCGGCGACGATCCACACGGCGGCCTTGTCGCCCTGCTGAAAAATGGCCGTGAGCGGCAGCAGGAAGCCCGCCTCTTTTTGCTCGCCGTCTTTTGCGGCTTGATTAAGTTTCACCCGCGCGGTCATGCCTAGCGCCACCTTGTTATTGCCCGCATCAAACGCCACTCGCGCCGGATAGGTACGACTGGCAGTGTCGGCGGCGGGCGAAATTTCCCGCACATGGCCGCGCACGGTTGTTTGCGCGCTGCTATCGGTCGCATTCAATTCAATCTCGGCAGGCATGCCGACCTTCACCGAGGCGTAGCGCGACTCGGGAATCGAGAACGTCACCTCGCGCTCTCCCTGCTGTGCCACGCGCACCACCGGCTGCCCCGCGCTCACCACTTGCCCGACTTCGGCAAAGGTGGCTGAGACCACGCCGTCACGATCGGAAACCAGACTGGTATAGGCTGCCTGATTGCGCGCCAGCCCGGCCTGTGCGGCGGCGGCCTTGAGCGCCGTTTCTTTGGCATCCAGCGCGGACTGGCTGACGAAGCCCTGCCCGCGCAATTCCCTGTAGCGCTTCAAATCCTCTTCCGCCAAACGATATTGCGCGGTGGCCGAGCTTTCCTGCAAGCCGGTATCCGCCGCATCCAGCCGCGCCAGCACTTGTCCTTTTTTGACGAGCATCCCGGCATCGACCAAACGCTCGACGATCTTGCCGCCGAGGCGGAAGCCCAGCACGGTTTCGTAGCGCGCATGCACCTCGCCGCTGTATACGCTGCCGCTATCCGCCGCCTGCGCGCCGACCACCACGGTCAATGCCGGGCGCTCCACTTTGGCGGATGCCGCGTCTTCTTTGTGGCACGCAACCAGCAACACGGGCAGCGCCAGAATCAAAAGTTTTTTATTCATGCGATTACTCCTTCACCGTCAAACCGTTCAACAACAAGTCGATATACGTGCTCATATAAATTTCCGAATCTTGTTGTCCGCCGCAACAATAAGGCCGCACCGAGTATTGCCAGATAACCCGCATCAATATTGGCGAAGTGATTGCGTCGATCGCCGACTCGACATCAACGCGGCGAAATTCGCCGCGCTCCATGCCGTGCCGCAACACATTTCCCAGCAAATCGTCGATACGCCGGGTCACATGCTCATGAAAGTAAGCCGCCACCTCGGGAAAATTTCCCGCATCGGAAATAATCAGCTTAACCACTCCCGCCAGCTTGGTGCTACCTACCAACTCCCACCAGCGATAAATCAAATCACGCAGCAGTGAAGCCGCATCGCCGCTGTGCTGCGCCAGCATTTCCTCGCCCTGCTCCACCACCGGCAAAATGCCCTGCTGGATCACCGCTTTGAACAACTCCTCCTTGCTGGCGAAATACAGATACAACGTGCCTTTCGCTACCCCGGCACGCGCGGCGACTTCGTCCAGTTTGGTGGCGGCGTAGCCGCGCTCGACAAACAAATCCAACGCAGCCTCAAGCAACTCGGCGGGACGAGCTTCTTTGCGGCGCTGACGCTGAGGCGCTTCCGGTATGACTGTTTTTTTCATGGAAAATATTTAATGACTGACTGGTCGGTAATTTAATAACAATTAAACAAAGTGTCAATAACTCATGTGAACATCGGACGCCAAATATTAAGATGGTATGATTTCTAAAAATATTTCCAGGTGCGTAAAACACCAACCTCGGCACCAAATGTCTTTCACGCCCCTCTCTCCCGCAAAACGACAAACTCCGACAGCGGTGTTGCAGTCGATCTCCGTCATTACGAAGCAGCGCGATCGGGATCTGCTAGCACACTCACTGGTTAACGTACTGACCAAACTGATAAGCAGCAGGCGCATTACCCTGTATCGCATCCTGCCAGGTGAGCTCGGTGAGGAAGCCATTTTGATGGCCGAAGTTTGCGATCAGTCCGACAGTAGCTCACCATGCCGCGCAATCAGCCTCCTCATTGCCAAACGCGACGATTTCATAACCGTGTGGCGTACGGGCAAAGCGTTTGTACATCCGGTCGAAAAAAATATTTATGTATCCGTTTATCCGATTACCGGCCTGCACGGTGTCGTTGGATTGCTGGAAATAGTTGCCGAGGCTCATAGCCCCCGTGATCATCACCTCCTCACCATATTCCTGCAGATATACAGCAACTACTTGAGTCTTCTCGACGAAAGCGAAACGGACACACTCACAGGGCTGCTCAACCGCCGCACGTTTGATACCAATATTGAAAAAATCATCGCGGAACGATCCGCCGCAGACGAAATGCAGCCCGGCTCGGCGCAACAACATCCGGCTCGGCGCATGGAAGGAGCTGAGTTACCCCACTGGCTGGCGATCATCGATATTGACCACTTCAAGAGCGTCAACGACCAGTTTGGCCATTTGTACGGCGACGAGGTGCTGCTACTGCTTTCCCGCCTCATGCGGAGAATCTTTCGACAGCGGGACAAATTATTCCGGTTTGGCGGCGAAGAGTTTATCGTCGTGCTGGATCGCACCGGCGAAGAAAACGCCAAGGCGGTTTTGGAGCGCTTTCGTGCGGCAATCGAACAATATCATTTCCCGCAACTCGGCAAGATCACCATCAGTATCGGCTTCGTGCGTCTCGATAAAGCCGATGTGCCGTCGGTCATCATTGGCCGCGCCGATCAGGCACTGTATTACGCCAAACAGCACGGCAGAAACCGCATCTGCCACTACGAAGATTTGGTGAGCACGGGCCAACTTTCAGGCGAACACTACTCCAACGACTTGCAACTGTTTTAACTCCATATCATCCGCACAATTATGCAATGCTAAAATGCGCGCCATGCTTAACGACCGCGCACAAATCCTGCTCAAAACTCTGGTGGAACGCTATATCAGCGACGGTCAGCCGGTCGGCTCGCGTTCTTTGCAGCAATATTCCGGCTTGGAAGTCAGTTCCGCCACGATCCGCAATGTCATGGCCGATCTGGAAGAAATGGGCTTGGTGCGCAGCCCGCACACCTCCGCCGGGCGGGTTCCCACGGGGCTGGGCTACCGACTGTTCATTGACACGCTCATGGTGGTGCAGCCGCTGGACAGCGCGCGCGTGCAACAATTGGAAAGTCAGCTCAAACCGGACAACACCTCGCGACTAATCACACAGGCTTCGAACCTGCTCTCCGAGCTTACCCATTTCGCCGGCGTGGTTGCCACACCGAAACGCGCAACCATCAAGGTGCGCCAAATTGAATTTCTGCGGCTCTCCGAAACAAGGGTGCTGCTCATCATCGTGATGCCGGACGGCGAGGTCGAAAACCGCGTGTTGCTGACGCACAAAGATTACACTCAGGCGCAACTGACCGAAGCGGGAAATTTTCTCAGCCAGCATTACGCCGACTGCTCCTTTGCCGATCTGCACCAGCGCGTGCAAAGCGAGTTGCGCCAATTGCAGCACGACATGACTGCCCTGATGAGTGCCGCAATGGCCGCCAGCGACGCGGTGATCGCACGCAAACAGGAAGATTACGTGATCAGCGGTGAACGCAATTTGCTGCGCAGTAGCGACCTCGCCACCAACATGGATCAACTGCGAGGCTTGTTTAATGTGTTCGAGCAAAAAACCGAACTATTGCAGCTTCTGGATGCGGGCCGCCATGCTCCCGGAGTGCACATTTTTGTCGGCAACGAATCCGGGTTAGCCGGGCTGGATGAATGCAGCGTCGTCAGCGCACCGTACGCATCCAATGATCAGATCATCGGCACGCTGGCTGTGGTCGGCCCCAAGCGCATGAATTACGAACGGGTAATCCCTATTGTGGATATCACCGCGAAGTTGCTTAGCAACGCACTGTCACAACATTAATCTGGTAGCCCATATGAATTACGCCTCCGAACCTTCTTACAGCCACGGCACGCCGGAAAAAACCGCCGTATTACTCATCAATCTCGGCACCCCGGAAGCCCCTACCGCCCAAGCGGTGCGCCCTTATCTGAAAGAGTTTCTGGGCGACCCGCGCGTGGTCGAAATACCAAGAGCCGTCTGGTGGTTGATCCTCAACGGGATCATTCTTAATGTGCGCCCGAAAAAATCGGCGGCCAAATACGCCAGTATCTGGATGCAGGAGGGTTCGCCGCTCAAAGTTCACACCGAGCAGCAAGCCCGCTTGCTGCAACAACATCTGCAAGCAACTACCGGCAGCGATGAACTCGTGGTGGAATATGCCATGCGCTACGGCAATCCCTCTGTCGCCAGCGTGCTCAAAAAGCTCAAGGAGCAAAATTGCCAGCGCATTTTGCTGCTGCCGCTGTATCCGCAATATGCCGCCAGTTCAACGGCCACCGCGTTCGACGCCGTCTACCAAGAACTGCTGCACATGCGCAACATGCCGGCTATACGCACCATCAAACACTTTCATGATGACACCGGATATATCAAAGCTTCGGCGCAAAACATCCGCGATTACTGGACGCTGCACGGCCGCCCGGACAAACTGGTGATGAGTTTTCACGGTGTGCCGCGCTACACGCTGGAGAAAGGCGACCCCTACCATTGCGAATGCCTCAAGAGCGGAAGAATGATCGCAGAGGAACTGGGGTTAAGTCAGGAGCAATACATCGTCAGTTTTCAGTCACGTTTCGGCAAAGCCGAATGGATCAAACCCTACACCACTGCCACTTTGCAGGAGCTGGGAAAACAAAAAACCAAACGGGTGGATGTCGTCTGTCCCGGCTTCGCCGCAGACTGTCTGGAAACACTGGAAGAAATTGCCCAGGAAGGCAAAGAAGATTTTCAGCATGCGGGAGGCGGCGACTATCACTACATCCCCTGTCTGAATGCGCGCCCGGACTGGATTGAAGCGCTCGGAAAATTGGTACTGGGGAATCTGCACGGCTGGTTGCAAAAGCCAGATGCAGCACAACTGGAACAGAGCCGTTTGCGTGCACTCGCGTTGAGTGCCCAACAATAATCAGCTCAGACTGAGACGCTCGCTTTCAAGCTGGATCATGTAACGCTGCACAACGTTGCTTGCGCCCCGGCTCAAATTCACGAACTCCATGCCGACATGGTACATATGCTCCCCGCTCCGGGTCGTTGAGGACACCCATATTCCGCACACGCGCAAATTGAGCGGAACAACGCCGACGGAAGGAAACTCGATACTGCATCCCTCCAAGACCGCCCCCTGGGACAGAATCGCAGGCACCGCCCCCCTGACTGATATACCAACGCCGCCCACACTCATATCCGCAACGGTCGCGGGATAAATTCCATCGCCCTCCGGCATCTTGCAGATCAGGCCATGACTTTGCGACACTCTTAAACGGAAATATTCCCTGCGCTGGATACGCTCGATCACTTCCGGAATTTCCAGCGCAAACGCAATGCCGTCTTCCAGCTCGACCAGTTCAATACCTTCCGACTGCCAGCGCACCCTGACCCCGAGCTGGGTGGCAAATGTTACACGCCCCCCGCTAACGACCTGTTCATTGATCGCCTTATCCTGACTGACATCCATGTAAAGATAGCCGCTTTCGGCATCCACCAGCAGAATGGAAGACAGCACATTCAGCCCGTTGGAGGTATGCAGATTGAGGTTGGTTCGGTGTTTTACCAAATCCTCAAGGACGAACACAATCTCTCTGCGATTGCGTATGGCGTATTCCGAGTCTTCAACTGAGTGCGTCATTAATTACCTGCTAATTCATTTCAAATTAAAAAATACAACAAAGCACTCAAGTTTCGCGCCAAATTCTTCGACGGGGCGAGCCAATGCAGGGCGTCATATTACTTTTTTTGCCCTATAAAATCTAGGGATTGCAGCCCGGACAGCGCCTAAAGCAAATCTCGCAAACATTGTGCGGCTTCAATTGCCCCCGACGGAACAGGTACGGATGGACGCGGCATAGCCCATAGTTGCCTCAACAGCGAATCCAGATCGCCCTTTTCCAGCTCGGCGCGTCCCACCTCCAGACAGGCATCGTTCTGCTGCAACCATTGCACCAGATGGGGCTCCTCCGGCCAATCGCGCCGGGCCACATACAGCACCGGTACTCCGGCGCAAGCTGCCTCGGTAAACGTGCCATATCCGGGCTTGGTCAGTACCGCATCGCAAGAAGCCAAAATGTCGCTGAACGGTAAACCGTACGACTCAAGTGCGCTCGCATCATCGCGCACGATTCCCCATGCGGCCGGCACCAGCCAATGCACACCGGGGATGCGCGGCCATGATTCCATCGGCAAGCGGAACTCCATGCCGCCCATCGCCACCAGTACAATTTTTTCCGACGGGGCAAACGGCAATCGGGCATTAATCTCCGTGCGCCGATTTAAGCCGATATTGGCAATGGGATTGATGCGGCGTGTATTGGTAAAGTCGCTCATCGGCATGCACGGCTGGGGCAGCAGAAAAAGTGCCGCGCTGTTATAGGCCGCCAGCATTTGCGCGTGGACATCACGACCTGCGTCATCATGACCGCAATAATGGCGGTAAATATCCGCCCAGTTCAAACTGCACATGCCGACTGCGGGAACGTCCGCACGTCGCGCGGCGGCCAATGATAAATACGGAACGTTAGCCAATAACAGATCCGGCTTCAAAGCTCGTATCGCCAGCGCTTCGCGCCCGACTTTCGCCTCCCAATCGGCGTGAAACTCCCGGTAAGCTGCGCTGCTTTTATCCGCCAGCACATCAACCGCATTGGCCATCGCCATACCGAAATCGAAAGAGGTGGAGATATGCGCAAACTCGCACCGGAAACGCTGCTGCAAAATCGCGGCAGGTGCGGCAGTTCGCACGGTAACGCGCAGCCCCGGCAGCATCTGCACCAGCGCATTCACCACCGGCGCAGTCTGGCTGACATGCCCAAAACCGTGATACGAAATATCTACCAGCAGGTGCGGCATGACAAACTCAGAAAAACTGGTAATTGTTGCGGCCGCGCTCCTTTGCCCGGTACATTGCATCGTCCGCACACTTGATCAGCGCTTCGCTGTCCCGCGCATCATCGGGAAAAATGCCGATCCCCACGCTAAAGGTAACCACCAGCTCCCGTCCTTCGATCTGATGGGGAGTTTCCATGGCGGAAATGATTTTTTGCGCCACATGCTCCACATCCGCGACATCACCGGCATCGGGAAGCAAAATCATAAATTCGTCCCCTCCCTGACGGCAGACAGTATCCGATTCGCGCACACACGATTTCAACCGCTCCGCCACCGACTGCAACAGTATGTCGCCCGCCAGATGCCCCATCGTGTCATTGATCGTTTTAAACTTGTCCAAATCCAGAAATAACAACGCAACTTTCTCATGGCTGCGTCCGGCTTGAATGAGCGCCAACTGCAACCGGTCCGCAAACAGTGCGCGGTTGGGCAGTCTGGTCAACGCATCGTAATGCGCCAGAAATTCGATTTTTTTCTCGGCCGCTTTGCGTTCCGTAATGTCGAGGAACAGCGAGATGTAATTGATTACCTCTCCCTTGCTGTTTTTCACACTACCGATGGACAACCACTCCGGATACACCTCGCCCGTCTTGCGCCGGTTCCATATCTCGCCCTGCCACTGGCCGACCTCATTAATGCCGGCCCACATCGACTGATAAAACTCCGGCGGCTGGCTGCCCGAACTTAAAATATTCGGATTCTTGCCCATCACCTCTTCAGCCTCATACCCGGTGACATCGGTAAAAGCGGGATTGACGGCGACGATCCTGGCATTGGCATCCGTAATCAGAATCGCCTCGCTACTGCCATGGAACATTTTTCCGAATAGTTCTAGCCGTTCGTTGGCATGCTCAAGATTCTCAACCAGCGCATTAAACGCGCGCGCCATTTCACCGATGTCGGGATTGTTTTCATCCACATCGGCGCGTTTGGACAGATCGTTCTCGTGTTGAATTTCGGTCATCGCCATTTGCAGCTTTTTGACCGGCACGGCGATATGCCTGACGATGAGCACCCGCACGAACCAAGAAATAATGATGGACAGAAATATCTGGATGACAATGTGTCCAGCCCACAGCCAGTTTTTGATTTCCTGCAACACCGCCTCGTCTTTGCTGAGGTCGATCGTCACACTGGCCGCACCGTTCACGCTCCCCGCCTCGACCTGATGGCAGGCCAAACAATTGGTGCCCCTGAAACTTTCCTGCGCGATGAAAGGCACCACCACCCGGAGCAAAGGAACTCCGTCGGGAGTGCTTCCCCGTTGAAAACGCACTTTGCCGGTTTCCAGCACATCGCGATCCATATCGTCGATCGCCTGCTCTTCGGGCAAGCCTTTGCCGAACTGCGCACTCACACTCTTGCCGCGAATAATGCGCAACTCCCGCACGCCTTCCGACTGCTGCATCTTACTCAGCAACAGCTTGCGATTATCGGGATTGATGATTGCCCCGGTCAGCATCAGCATATTCATGCCGTTGATCAAACCGTCCGCCGTCTCATCGGCGCGCATTTCGGCGGCAGTCATGATCTGCTGTTCAAAGCGACCAATGACCCATTCCATTGAAATGAAAAACAAAATGATCAACGACCCCTGAATCAGGATATGCAGCTTTTCCTGCACGCCCAAGCCGTGCCATTTTTTTCCGAGACTGCTCACCACATTGCCCCCCTTACCCGCTATGTTGCAGGTTTCACTCGCAGTCAGTTACAGCTTAATGAAATGCTCCCGGTAATGCTTTAGCTCTTCGATAGATTCGTAGATATCGGCGAGCGCCTCGTGTTTACCGTGCTTTTTAACACCCTTCGCCATATCCGGCTTCCAGCGCTTGGCCAATTCTTTCAGTGTGCTGACATCCAAATTGCGGTAGTGGAAATAATCTTCCAGCTTGGGCATATAGCGCGCCATAAAACGGCGATCCTGGCAGATCGAGTTGCCGCACATGGGCGAAGTACGCTTCGGCACATATTCCGAGATAAAAGCCAGAAACTGCTCTTCGACTTGCGCATCGCTCAGGGTGGATGCTTTAACCTTCTCGATCAGTCCGGATTTGCCGTGTGTGTTCTTGTTCCAGTCATCCATCGCATCGAGCACGCTATCCGGCTGGTGCACCACCAGCGTCGGCGCTTCCGCGATCGTGTTCAACTCATTATCCGTAATCACCATGGCCACTTCGATGATGCGGTCGGTCTCGGGTACGAGACCTGTCATCTCCATGTCCAACCAGATTAGGTAATTTTGATTCTGTGCCATAATTCGCCGCCTTGTTGATTAATCAGTTTTTTGCGGCGCGTATTGTGGCACATCGGCACACTTCGTTGGCTGGCACTTCACTTAAAATACCAGATGACAACTTCTTTGTTCACAACCCTGTTTCTCTGCGCATTACTGCTATCCACCCTGACCAAACTCTGGCTCGCATACCGCCAGCTAAGACACGTCAGCGCCCGCCGCGACCAAGTGCCCGCCGTTTTCCGTGCCAAAGTCGATCTGGCCTCGCACCAGAAAGCTGCCGACTACACCCGCGCCAAAACCCGTTTATCCGTGCTCTCCGTCATGTTCGAAGGCGTATTGCTATTGGCATTCACCTTGGGCGGCGGCATCCAGACCCTCAGCGACTGGTCGCTCGCCACCTTCACCAGCCCGCTGCTGCAAGGCATGAGCATCATCGTCGCCACGCTCATCATCAGCTCGATTCTGGAAATTCCGTTCGGCCTGTACAGCACCTTCATCATCGAAGCGCGCTTCGGTTTCAACAAAACCACCTTCGCCCTGTATATGCAGGACGCACTCAAAGGCTTGCTGCTCGGAGCAATTCTCGGCCTGCCGCTGCTGGCCGGCGTGCTGTGGCTGATGGCGCAAATGGGCACGCACTGGTGGGTATACGTGTGGAGCGTATGGATCAGCTTCAACCTTCTACTCCTCTTCATCTACCCGACTTTCATCGCGCCGATCTTCAACAAATTTCAGCCCATGCAGGATGAGGCCACCAAAGCGCGCATCGCTGCCCTACTCCAGCGCTGCGGCTTCACCACCAGCGGCCTGTTCGTGATGGACGGCTCCAAGCGCAGCACCCACGGCAACGCCTATTTCACCGGTTTCGGCAAAACCAAGCGCATCGTGTTTTTCGACACCCTGCTGCAACGCCTGACTCCCGCCGAAATGGATGCCGTGCTCGCACACGAACTCGGCCACTTCAAAAATCACCACGTCATCAAACGCATCATCTTCACCTTTGCCCTCAGCCTGGGCTTCCTGTGGCTGCTGGCGCAACTGATGCAGGCAAGCTGGTTCTATCAAGGCTTGGGAGTCACAACGCAATCCACCGCGCTCGCGCTGCTGCTGTTCTTTATGGCGCTGCCGGTGTTCAGCTTCCTGTTGCAGCCCTTCGCCTCCTACTATTCGCGCAAACACGAATTCGAGGCAGACAGCTATGCCGCCGCGCAAACCGACGCCAACGACCTCAGCTCCGCGCTGGTCAAGCTCTATCAGGACAACGCCAAGACGCTGACGCCCGACCCGCTGTACGCCACCTTTTACGAGTCGCACCCGCCCGCATTGGAACGCATTGCCCACCTAATGGAGAAGTCGAAATGAAGCTAGCCGGAATGATATTTTTGCTCGCCACCGCCACCACACAGGCCGCCCCCTTCGCCTCGGGCAACGCGGAGACCGGAAAAAAACTGTTCGAGCAAAACCAGTGCAACAGCTGCCACATCCAGATGGTGGGCGGCGACGGCAGCGGCGTATTCACCCGCCCCGAGCACAAAGTACACAGCGCGGCGCAACTGGTTAAACAAATGAATTTCTGCGCGGGGAATGTGGGCATCAAGCTCACGCCGCAAGACGAACAAAACCTCGGCGCGTATCTGAACCAGCGCTACTACAAACTGCCTTGAACGCTCACCAGACACAGCAAGGCCTCATCACCGCCGCTTTCGGGCGGCACTATCTGGTCGAGCTGGCCGACGGCGAAATGCTGGAGTGCGTGCCGCGCGGCAAGAAAAGCGAGGTCGCTTGCGGCGACCGCGTCGAGCTGCAACGCAGCTCCGCCAATCAGGGCGTGATTGAAAGCACCATGCCGCGCCGTTCGCTGCTGTACCGTTCCGATGCCTACCGGCAAAAAATCATCGCAGCCAATGTCACCCAGATCGTCTGCGTGGTGGCCGTGGAGCCCGCCTTCAGCGACGAGTTGCTGGCGCGCTGCCTGATCGCCGCGCAAGACCAAAACCTGCAAGTGCTGATCGTGCTGAACAAATGCGACCTGCCCGCCGATGCAGCCCGCGCCGTCCTCGCCCCCTACCGCGCCATCGGCTACCGCGTGCTCGAACTCTCCGCCAAAGAAAACGCCGAACCGCTACGCGAGCTACTACAGGGACACACCAGCGTGCTGGTCGGCCAGTCTGGCATGGGCAAATCCACGCTCATCAACGGCCTGCTGCCCGACGCGCACGCCGCCACGCGCGAAATTTCCACCGTGCTTGATTCCGGCAAACACACCACCACGCACGCGCGCCTGTACCACCTCGACGCACACAGCGATTTGATCGACTGCCCCGGCGTGCAAATGTTCGGCCTGCACCACCTGAGCTTGGGCGAAATCGAATCGGGCTTCATCGAGTTCGCCGCCTACCTCGGCCAGTGCCGCTTCCATAATTGCAGCCACACCCACGAACCCAACTGCGCGCTGCTCAACGCCGTCGCCGCAGGTAAAATAGATGCGCGCAGGATGAAACTGTTTCAGGACATCAGCCGTCCGGTAAGGGATGTGCATGGTCGCTGAGCATTAAAAACAAAAATTAGCCACAGAGGACACAGAGATCACAGAGAAAGCCGGTGTCAAAGGGAACAAGCGGTTTGCTACTCATGGGGCGAAGCAAAAGCCGATAATCTAGCGCTTACCACTCTGTGTTCTCTGTGACCTCTGTGGCTAAATGTTTTTTCCAATTTAGAATCCAGCAGCAAAAGGAATCTCACATGCCCCATCAAACCATCGCCGAACATAAACTCCAACTGGCCGAAGTGCTGCACATGCTGGTCGCCGACGGATTGGTCGGCCGCGAGGCCGCCGACACGCTGCTCGCCGAACACAAATTACAACGCCAGCAGGACAAACATCCGCTGATCGTCATCGCCGAAAAAACTTTCAAGTCGGCGCTGCCGCCGAATAAAACTCTGACGCTGGAAGCGCTCACCGAATGGCTGGCGAAGCGCATGAAGCTGGAATACCTGCACATCGACCCGCTTAAAATCGACTTCTCCAGCGTCACCGATCTGATGTCCAACGACTACGCCGGGCGCTTCGGCATCCTGCCTTTGGAATTGACGGAGAACGAAGTGGTGGTGGCGACCTCCGAGCCGTATTTGCGCGAATGGGAGAAGGTGGTCAAACACATTTCGCGCAAGGAAGTGCGCCGCGTGGTCTCCTCGCCGCTGGACATCAAGCGCTATCTGGCCGAGTTTTACAATCTGGCGAAGTCGGTGAAGAGCGCCGCGAAAGCCACGACCACCAATTCCAGCGGCGCATCGTTCGAGCAACTGGTGGAGCTGGGCAAGAGCAAGAGCGCCTTCGATGCCAACGACCAGCACATCGTGCATATCGTCGACTGGCTGTGGCAATACGCCTTCGACCAGCGCGCCTCGGACATTCACATCGAGCCGCGCCGCGAGTTCGGTCTGATCCGCTTCCGCATCGACGGCGTGCTGCATCAGGTGCATCAACTGCCGATGTCGGTCATCACCGCGATGACCAGCCGCATCAAGCTGCTCGGGCGCATGGACGTGGTGGAAAAACGCCGCCCGCAGGATGGCCGCATCAAAACGCGCACCGCCGACGGCATGGAAATCGAACTGCGACTTTCCACCCTGCCCACCGCTTTCGGCGAGAAACTGGTGATGCGTATTTTCGACCCGGAAGTGCTGGTGCGCGATTTTTCTGAACTGGGATTTTCCGATGAAGACGGCGCGCGCTGGCAGCAAATGACGCAACGCCCGAACGGCATCATCCTCGTTACCGGCCCCACCGGCTCGGGCAAAACCACCACGCTGTATTCCACGCTCAAGCACCTCGCCACACCCGAAGTGAACGTCTGCACCATCGAAGACCCGATCGAAATGATCGAGCCCGCGTTCAACCAGATGCAGGTGCAGCACAACATCGACATGGGCTTCGCCGACGGCGTGCGCGCGCTAATGCGGCAAGACCCGGACATCATCATGGTGGGCGAAATCCGCGATCTGGAAACCGCCAACATGGCGATCCAAGCCGCGCTCACCGGCCACTTGGTGCTCTCCACCCTGCACACCAACGATGCCCCCGCCGCCATCACCCGCCTGCTCGATTTGGGCGTGCCGCCTTACATGATTAGTGCCACCGTGCTGGGCATCATGGCGCAGCGCCTCGTGCGCACCCTGTGCCCGCACTGCAAAAAACCGCAACCCATGAGCGACATCGACAACGCCCTGTGGGACAACCTCGTCGCCCCGTGGAAATCCAACCGCCCCGCCCAAATCCACAGCAACGTCGGCTGTCTGGAATGCCGCATGACCGGCTACAGCGGCCGTATCGGCATCTACGAGTTGCTGCTGATGACCCCAGAACTGCGCAAGCTCATCACCAAAGAAACCGACGTCGCCCAACTGCGCGAACAAGCCAGCCGCGAAGGCATGAAACCGCTGCGCATCTCGGGCGCATTGAAAGTGGCATCGGGCGTAACGACGCTAGAAGAAGTAGTCAAGGTTGCGCCTCCGGCGGCTTGATTCCGCTCCGTGTAGGTCAGGCGTTAGCCCGACCTACACAACCGCGCATTAGACCTATTTACCCGCCCCGCGCAATTTCTGCGCATCCGCCGCATCAAACCCCATCAACACATACAGCGTGCCGTTCGGACCATAGGCGCGCTTGAGCACTTTGCTACCTTCCAGCGCGGCGACATACCCGCTATCCGCCGCCGCCACGCTGGCCGCAGTGCTGTTTTGCTCCACCCCGCGCACCTCCTTCGCCAGCTTGGCGCGCGCATCGGCCTCGGCCATCTGCTCCATCAAGTCCAGTCCCGCTTTGGACTTGGGCGCAACGCCTACCGCCGCCATCGTCAACCCCTCGGCATGCGCATCGCACACCCAAACCGGGGCGCGTTTTTTGGATTTCGGGAACAGGCATTTTTTCGCCTTGACCGTTTTACTCTTGGTCTCGGGCGGCGTATCCGCCCAGGCATAGCCGCTCAACAACAGCGCAACAGACAACAGAACACCAATAAATTTGCTCATGACTTCTCCCCGATTTCATCGCGGCCCACCGGAGGTGAGCGAGGCGCAAATTCTAGACGGAATAAAACATTGGAAAACAATTTAATTTGCAGCGACAATGCCTGCCTAATTTTTTCTTCATCAGGATACAGCCATGACACTGACCGAACTCAACCAACGCTTTGCCATCAGCAACCATGTCCAATTCAAAGAGATTGCCGATGGCATCATCATCGCCGAAGTATCCAACCAGCATGCCAACAGCAACATTGCGCTACAGGGCGCGCATGTCGCCACCTGGCAGCCGCGCGGACAGGAACCGGTGATCTGGTTGTCGCCCTACGCGAAATTCGCCCCCGGTAAATCCATCCGTGGCGGCGTGCCAATCTGCTGGCCTTGGTTCGGCCCGCACGCCACCGATGCAAAATTGCCGGGACACGGCTATGCCCGCACCGTGATGTGGGATGTGCTGGAAACAAAAGCGCTGCCTGACGGTTCGACCTTCCTGCGTTTCGGTCTGATCGAAACGGATGCCACCCGCGCCCAGTGGCCGCACGCCTCCTCCGCGCAACTCGAAGTGACGGTGGGCGACAAGCTGCGCGTTGAACTGGTGACCCAGAACAACAGCAAAGAATCCTTCATCCTCGGCGAAGCCTTGCACACTTATTTCCAGATCAGCGACGTGGCGCAAATGACCATCCGCGGACTGGAAGGATGCGATTACCTCGACAAGGTGGGCGAGCCTGCACGCCGCACGCAACAAGGCGGCATCGTCATCGAAAGCGAAGTGGATCGCGTGTATGTGGATACCCCGGCCGACTGCGTGATCGAAGACAAGGGACTCAAGCGCGCCATCCGCATCGCCAAGACCGGCAGCAATTCCACCGTGGTATGGAACCCTTGGACAGAGAAAGCCAACAAGATGGGCGACTTCGGCGAAAACGGTTTCCGCAACATGGTGTGCGTGGAAAGCGCCAACGCATTCGACAACCTCGTCACCGTAAAGGCAGGCGAGACGCACCGCTTGGCGGTGGTGTATAGCGTCGAAGCGCTGTAAAAGTTCCCGCGGGTAAAAGAGCCTCCGATTTTGGTCGGGGGCTCTTTTATTTTTGGGACTGCAATTGGATTTCAGCTTATGAATTGCAAAAAATGTTCATGCACCAATCAAAGCATTACTCTCGGCAGCAAAAAGTGGCAAACGTCTCGAATCCGCAGCACAGAGCCGCCATGCATTCCAGCATCACCAACTGTCACTTAACGACACCACCGAGACGCCCTCCCGAGAAATCAGGCCTCGCGCCCCGACCAACTCTCCGGTCTGCCGAAATGGTAGCCCTGCGCAAAATCCACGCCCAATTCAATCAGCACATCCGCTGTTGCCTGATCCTCCACGAACTCCGCCACGGTCTTTAATCCGAACTCGTGCGCCATGCGGTGGATATGATCGACCATGATGCGGTCGCGCCCGTCGACGGCGATTTGCCGCACGAAGCTGCCCTCGATTTTGACGTAGTCGACGGTCAGATATTTCAAGTACATAAATGATGAAAAGCCGCTGCCGAAATCATCCAGTGCGAATGCAATTTTGCGCAAACGCAGCTCGTCGATAATCTCTTTCACCTGACCGATATTGTGCAGCGCCTCCCGCTCGGTGACTTCGAGCACGATGCGGCTGCAATCAATGCCGAGGCTTGCCGCGATGTCGGGGATGGTGCGCATCCACACAACATCTTTAAATGTTGCGGTCGACAGGTTGAAGAACATCTTTGCCTCGGGATGAATGCCGGAAATACGCCGCAACTGTTCCAGCCCGCTGTTGAACACGGCCAGATCGAGTTCCTGCAGCATACGCAGCTCATCGGCGACTTCGATGAACTGCCCTGCGGCAAGTACCACATCGCCATCGCGGATACGCGCCAAGGCCTCGAAGGCAAATACCTGCTTGCCGTTTACGCCGACGATGGGCTGTAAAAATGCCTCCACGCGTTTTTCCGCCAGTGCGCGGCGCAGGAAATCACCCTGTTTGAAAATCTCCATCATGGTGCGATCCTGATCCGACTCGGCGGTCATCACCTGATTTTTTCCGCCCTTCTTGGCTTTGTACAACACCACGTCCATCGCGGTATGCAGCGCATCGCGCGTTTTGCCGTCTTCCGGGTAGCTCACCATGCTGAAACTCGCGGTCACACGTATCTTGCCGACTGGCAATTCAAAATCGTGTACCGACAGTTTCTCGTGCAATTTACGGGCGACCTGCAAACCGTGCTCGGGTGGCGTCTGCGGCAACAACAGCGCGAACTCGTCCCCGCCCAGACGCGCCAGTACATCCCCCTTGCGCAGCTGGTCGGCGAGCAGCGCGCTCAACTCTTTCAACGTCAGATCACCGATCGGATGACCGTAGGTGTCGTTGATATATTTGAAGTTATCCAGATCGACCATGATGACCGCGAACGCATAGTTATGGCGTTCCGCGCGGATAATTTCGTATTCGAGAAACTCTTCAAATTTGCGGCGGTTGTATAAATTGGTCAGCGGATCGCGGATCGACAACTCCTCCAGCCTGTTGTTGTAGTCATGCACGGTAAGCAGCAAGTGGTTGAAGTATTCGGCCAACCGGCGCAATTCAACGATTAAATGTCCACCCGGTACGCGATGGGAAAGATCCATATCTCTGGTAACGCGGTGCATCACATCGACAAAGCGCGCCAGCGGCGTCACCACCAGATAACGCAATTTAAAATACAGCACGATGAACACCACGGCCAATACCAGCAGGGTGTAGCCGACAATGCTATTCAACACGTAGTCAAACGATACTTTGAGATCGCTAATCGGATAAGTAACGTCGATCACGCCGTGTACCGCACCGACATGCGACTGCGTGTGGCACACCAGACATTCCTGTTTGGCCAGAACCGGATACAAATAGCGGATCGTTTCCGAAGATGGATACAGCATGACGGCATTGCCATCGCTCAATGCCTGCTTTAGTGCGGCGTCCTGGGCAATCATCTGGCGTTCGCCACCCATTTCCCCGAACTGATCGGTCACCACTTGACCGCGGTACACCTGCACCTTGAGGTTGGGCTGGGACAGATTAATACGTTCGATGATCTCTTTGATCTCATCTTTGTTCCAGCCCTTGCGCATGGCCGAGTACAAACTCTGGAAGACCATTTGCGAGGTTTGCCGGGCATCATCCTGCGCAAGCTGAAGAACCGCATGGTCGCGCACGGCACCGGACATCACAAAAATAAGTACCGAAGCGAATATCAGAGAAAATGCGGACAGCAGCAGCAACAGCTTGCCCAGCGTCATTTTTGCAACAATACCCAGTAGCTTGTTCACCACCCCACCCCTTGTAGTCATACGACTTTATAGTCGCTTAGTTTTCCATCGTCGCACACTTGATCGTGCGTCGCAATCCCGAGTACATTGATCAAATATCGTCGTGCCTGCGGGCATAGCCTGAAATCCCCGCCAGCAAGCGCACCAAAATATAACTGCCACGCAGCAATATCCGCGCAAACAATCCCTGCTCATACCAAACCGACTTATTCACGGCATGCGCTCCGTGCCGCATTTCGTGTAGCAGGCTTTCGCGTAACGCTCCGGCAAAGCCGCTGTCCTGCACCACCAGATTGGCCTCGCGCGCCAGCCACAAACTGAAAGGGTCAATGTTGGAGGAGCCGACTGTCGCCCACTTGCCGTCCACCACCGCCACCTTGGCGTGCAGAAAACTTTGCGTATAGGCGTGAATTTCGATTCCGGCATCCAGCAACTCTTCAAACAGCGCCAGCGTGGCGTAGTGCAGCAAGCGATGGTCAGCCTTGCCCTGTAGCAGCAACACTACCCGCACGCCCCGCCGCGCGGCGTTCAGCAGCACACTGCGAAATCGTCGCCCCGGCAGGAAGTAGGCATTGGCGATAATAATCTCGTGCTGCGCGTGGCTGATCGCGTGCAGATAGGCGTGCTCGATGTCGCGGCGATGGCGCAGGTTGTTGCGCACCAGAAACTGCACTTCCTGCCGCGTGTGCCGCTTCCACATTTGCCGCCCGACGCGCTGGCCGCTGCGGCGAAAACTCGTCCACGACACGATCTGCCACAGCCGTCGCATGTAATAGGAAATCTGCGCGACAACCGCGCCCTGCACCTCGACGGCATAATCCAAACGCGGTGCCTGCGTATGGCCGGACAGGTCATCAATAATGTTGATGCCGCCGACAAAGGCGATGCGCTCGTCCACCATAACCAGCTTGCGGTGCAGTCGCCGCAGACGCTGGCGGAACATGCGATAGCGCGTCAGCTCGGGGCGAAACCACAGCACCTTCACGCCAAGCATGCGCATTTCTTCCAACCATGCGGCGGGGAAATTCGCCGCACCGAAACCGTCCAGCAACACATGCACATCCACCTCGCGGGCAGCGGCACTGGTCAGGGCTTCCTTAATTTCTTTGCCGATTTCGTCGCTGGCAAAAATGTAGGTTTCGAGATAGATGGAGTGCTGCGCCGAGTGAATCGCGGCCAACAAGCGCGGGAAATATTCCTCGCCGTTGCGCAGCAGCGTGAGGTTATGACCGGCAACTTCGTGCGTACTGCTCATGGCAGGAGCAATTGTGCGGAGAGCGCCGCGTGATCCGAGATTTTGTTCCAGGGATATTGGGCGTGAACAGCACTATGCTTGACGGTCAAACCGCGCACATAGATACGATCCAACCGCAACATGGGAAAGCTCACCGGATAGCTGCGCGCCAACGCGCCGCAGGACTCAAACACTTCGTGCAAACCCAACTCGCGCGCCAACTGCAAATTGGCGCGGTTGTTCCAGTCGTTGAAGTCACCCGCGATAATGAGCGGCGCATCATCGGGCACCACGCGCCGGATAAGCTCGACCAGCGCGGCGAATTGCTGCCTGCGGCCGCGTGCGAACAAGCCCAGATGCGCACACACACAATGCAAGGTTCCGCCTTGCGGCAGCGCCAGCTGGCAATGCAGCGCACCGCGACTCTCGAAGCGGTGTGCGGATATATCCTGATTATCCCAATGCACGATCGGATAGCGGCTGAGAATAGCATTGCCGTGGTGCCCCTCGTCGTACACCGCGTTTTTACCGTAGGCGTGGTGCAGCCACTTTTCCTGCGCGAGAAATTCGTGCTGGGGATGCGTTGCTTTACGCGTATGCGCGCCCTGTACTTCCTGCAAAAACACGATGTCGGCATCCAGCTCATGCAAGCGCTCGCGCAGTTCGTGCAGCACAAAACGCCGGTTGAACTGCGAGAAGCCTTTGTGGATGTTGTAGGTGGCGATGGATATTTCGAGCATAAGAAAAAACGTTATCCGCTGATTACAGCTCAACAATCCCAGTTCCCTCCCCCTGCAAGGGGAGGGAATATAAATTTAACTGGCCGAGAACCCGATAATCGCCGAGCGCAGTTCCTGTTTGAACACTTTCTCAACTTCGATCAATGCGCGCGAGCGGGCAGTTTGCGCATCCTGTGCCGAGGCTTTCACCGGCCAGGTTTGCGAACCGCGCACGCGGCCGGTCGCCTTCTCTACCAGCGAAACTTCCACGGTGGCACGCATCCAATTCCAGTTGGCGCGACGACCCAGATCGTTCAGCGTGAGCTTGCCGACCAGCGCAAACTGCGCATCCCCGGCATGGGTTGCCAGAAATCCCGCCGCCGCCAAACCGCCTTTGAGTATGGAGGCGAATTCTTTGGCGCCCGCATCTTCCTCGACTTCCGGCACGATCAAAATATGCTTCAACGTGGCGTCGATTTTGGCCTGCACGGTGGCTTGCGGAATCGGTGCCTCAATGCCGCGCCCGGAGGGGTTTACCACTCTGAGCGATGCCTGAAAACCGTCGCGCTTGACGGAAACATCCAGTGCGCGGCTCAACGCGCCGACTTTAAGCAGCGGGTCTGCCACGGCCTCGGCGGCTTCCATTTGCTGCTGCACTTCGGCATCGATCTTATCCAACTCTTCGCGCAAGCTGGCTGCGGCCTGTTTGCGCGACAGCACGGCCAGCGCATGAAAATCCTTGGTCGCCGGATCGCGCCAGAGCTGGGCAATCTTCACCCCGCTAATCACCTTGTCGGTCTTGGCCGACACTTGCTGCGACGCAAATTTATTCACCTGTTCGGATTTACCCGATTGGGCGACCGAGGTTGTGTTCTCGGTGCGCACTTCGACCCGCACTTCAAAAATCGTCGCCAGATCGCCGCGTGCGCGATTCTGCGCTTCCTCTTCAGTCGCTCCTACCCCGCGTCCGACCAGATACTGCGAGTCGGGATATTCGGTTGATTCGCCCTGTACCCAACCTGGCGTTGCGCTCGCGCCACAGACAACGGCAGGCGACAGCAAGCATGATGCAATCAGGAGTGAGCCGCATAGATTACGAATGGTTTTCATTTATGCCTCCAAGAATAACGCCCCGAAAAAAAGGGGCGTCGACTACCTAAAGACCTTCTCCCGCAAGCGGGAGAAGGCGGATGTTGCTCAATTAATTCGCCGCTTTCGGCGGCGCAGGCGGATTCACAAAATAATCCGCCAGAAACGTTTTCTGCCCCGGCTTCACGGTCACCCCGATGAACTCACGGGTTCCCACGATATTTCCACCCGCACCGTAATAAGTGGCGGTGACGTTATGCGTACCTGCGGGCAAAGCCAAACGCGCCATTTGAATATTGCCGGGAATCAGCGACCAGGTACGGGTGTCCGCGCGCTCGGAGGCATTGGTGGCAACATCCGTGACGAAGTTCAACAGCTTGGAATATTGGTTATCTTCCATTTTTTTCTTGGCCTCCTGCGCGGCGACATTTTTCACCACCATTCTGGCCACGCCGCGCGCGATGATGGTCGGCAGGCGATCATTAAAACTCTTCTCGGCGATGTCGTTTACATCTTCCACGATTTCCGAACTGGCCGAACCGGCTGTCGTACTCAACACCACATGATCGACCGGAACCGAGCGTTTGACGAATTTCGGCACGGCAAGACTGAACATGACCGGGCCGTCTTTTCCGGGAGCGGGATTGGCGACACGGATATTGTTCTCGTCCAGCGAGGCGCCCAGTCCGTTATGCAACAGGAACACCACTTCGCTGGCGGGCACTTTTCCGGATTTCAGCCGCGCCAAATCTTCGGCCAGCTTTTGCGGAACCGGAAAGCCCGAGTTTTGCAACTTGTAGCCCTCCACCGCCTTTTGCATTTCGATGCGCGCTTCATCCGGCTCGCCCGCCGCCTCGTACACCATACTGTTCAAATAGCGCACGAAAGCGCCGGAAAGATATTTGGCTTTTTTATTTTTTTCGGCGATCAATCCTTGCTTGACGTCGAACTGGCGCGCTTCCACTGCCGCATCGTCAATGTCGCCCGCCTGCAGATAGTTGAGCGCTTCAAACGCGTAAACCATCAACTGCTCGCTCGGCAAACCTTCGTAAGCCTTCAGCGTATCGTTCACCGTGACGGACGCGGCCTGTTCGGTCACGCTGATCGCATTCAGTTTTTCCATCAAATTCTTGGCTGCATCGAAGTGCCTGTTGGACTCGGCATACTTGCCCTGCAAACGCAGCAAGGTGCCCTTGTTCAGATGATGCAGGGTCTCGTCAGGCCCCGCGAGTTTAAGCTCATCCAGCGATTTGACCGCACCATCCAGATCACGATTGGCGGTTGATTTTTCCACTCCGGCGAATCCCGCGCTGTAGGTAGCGCAGCCCGGCAAAACAATAACTGCCGACAATGCGGCGATACTGAAAAACAAGCTGGACAAACGTTTGCTGCTGGCTGCTGCCGCGGACATACCGCTCACGATGTTTCTCATTTTTTATAATCCCTGATTTGTATTCTCGACCAGCCGCTACGCGGCCACTGACAACAATCACCGACTCAACAAAACTTCCCCGGCAGGCGCCGGGGAGGTTTTAAACATCAATTACGGTTAGCGGAACTTGGCTTCTTTCACATCTTTCTTGAGCTTTTTCTGGCCGGTCCACACTTTGCGGTTATCGGTCAAACTGATCAGCGTCAAATCAACCTGATAGAAACGGATTTGCTCGCCGCCCGAAGCGTCGATGATGGTATTGATCGTTCCCATCAGCATATAGTCGGCGCCCGACTCTTTACCCATTTCTTTGCGGCTGGCTTCGCTGGCATTCAAATCCATATCGGCACGCTCTTCGCGAATGCCTTCACGCTCGGTCTTGGAGGCCACCACATCGACACGGCCGGAATTGACAAAGGCACGCTCAAGATCGGCAATGAAAGTGCGGGTATTGATATGCTCATGCGACAGATTGCGCACATTGCCGACAATGACAGTCGGCGCTTTTTTGGATTTTTGTTCGTGGCGGCTGATCCAGCCGGTGGAAAGCGAATCGCGAATCATTTCTTCCGAAACAAGACGGGAATCGGTGTCGTTCCAGTTGCCCGACAAATCCTTAACCTCTTCAACCCCGACACGTTTAACCTCGGTCGCACAGCCGCCCAGCGTCAAGGAAAGCGCACCTGCCAACATGAAAACCCAAGTCTTTTTGCTTAACATAACTATCTCCCTCTGGTTATAAATTTCCGGGCTTTCAAACCCTCTAATCCGGCATCAATACGGGACAGAATCTACCCCATCCCGCCCATGCCCACAACATTTTTGGCGGTCTATATATCCCGACAAAAATGCCCAACCTCTCGACTAGAACCCGGCTTAGGCATTGCCCAAATTGCGTGACGGCAAATTGATCCGCTTGGCAAAATCCAGCATGCGTTGAATGGGCTGCACGGCGAGCGGAATAATGGCCGGATCGACGTGAATTTCGTTCTTGCCCGTCTCCAGCACTTCCGCCAGATTGAGCAGGCCGTTCATCGCCATCCACGGGCAGTGGCTGCAACTGGTGCAGTTTGCACCGCGCCCGGCAGTGGGCGCTTCGAGGAAAATTTTATCCGGACACAGCGTGCGCATCTTGTGCAGAATGCCGTTGTCGGTGGCAACGATGAATTTCTTGTTGGGCGAATTTTGTGCGGCCTTGATGAGCTGGCTGGTGGAGCCAACCACATCGGCCTGCTGGACCACGGCGCGCGGCGATTCGGGATGCACCAACACCAGCGCGCCCGGATACTCGGCTTTCATCTCCTGCAATTCTTTGGCCTTGTACTCATCGTGCACGATGCACGAGCCTTGCCATAGCAGCATGTCCGCGCCGGTCTGTTCCTGCACGTAGCTGCCGAGATGGCGGTCGGGAGCCCACAGGATTTTTTTGCCCTGCTCGTGCAAATGCTTCACCACCGGCAACGCGATGGAGCTGGTCACCATCCAATCGGCGCGCGCCTTTACCGCCGCGCTGGTGTTGGCATACACCACCACGGTGCGGTCGGGATGCGCATCACAAAATGCGGCGAATTCGTCTATCGGGCAGCCGAGATCGAGCGAGCATTCGGCTTCGAGGTCTGGCATCAATACGCGCTTTTCGGGATTCAAAATCTTCGCCGTCTCGCCCATGAAACGAACCCCCGCCACCACGATGGTCTTAGCCGGATGCTGGTGGCTGAAGTTGGCCATATCAAGCGAGTCGGACACGATACCGCCCGTCGCCTCGGCCAAATCCTGCAAATCGGGATGCACGTAATAGTGCGACACCAGCACCGCATCCTGCTCTTTCAGCATGCGCTTGATGCGCGCGATCAGTTCGGCTTTTTCGACGGGTTCGGGTTCGCGGGGTTTCTTTGCCCAAGCGTGTACCGTGCTACAACTGGTCTGCGCGGTGTCGGGGTGTTCGTAGGCGATTTCGATTTTGTTTTCTTGCATTGGGGTTCCTTGTTGTTTCCGAGAGCGCAAATCCCCCGCTCACTTTGTTCGCCGCCCCCTTTAAAAAGTGGGCTCAATGAATCGCTCCCGAATGGGAGATACCTTCAAGTTCTGCTTCCTTTGCATCAAGCTCAATTCATCGCTCCAAACTGGAGATATTCACCACACCCGCTCCTCCCTTTTTAAAGGGAGGCTGGGTGGGATTTGCCTTTGACTTTGACTACTTTACCCGCTCACTCACAACCCGAAAGATAACTTCCATCACCACCTCAGTCTCCAGCAACACCTGCCTGTCGTCAAAGCGTAGCACCTGCAAGCCGATGCTTGCCAGTTGCGCGTCGCGCTCGTTATCCCTGATGCGATGTTCCGCTTCAAAATGCTGCGCACCATCCAGTTCGATGACCAATCTGGCCTTGTGGCTGTAAAAATCGACGATATAGGACAGCAGCGGTTTCTGGCGATAGAACTGTACACCGCGAACCTGTTTGTTTCTGAGCCGATGCCACAGGTGCTGTTCGGCATCGGTCATGCTGGTACGGAGTGAGCGGGCGAAGGGTTTCAGGGTTCGGTTGTAGGGTTCCATACGCTTAAATCCCCGGCTCGCGTTGCTCACCGCCCCCTTTAAAAAGGGGGCTCAATTAATCGCTCCAAGCTTGGAGGCCATCTCCACTCCCGTCCCTCCCTTTTTAAAGGGAGGCTAGGAGGGATTTGCCTTTGTCTTTGCCGCCCCGAACCGCCCCGGCAACTCCAATATCGCCGCCCGATTGCTCGGTGAAAAAACCTTTTCCGCCGCCTCTTGCCAAGGCAACCACCGGTAACTCAAATGCTCGCGCGGCGAAAGTTGCACAGGAAGTTGTTGCGGCAGTTGCAGGCCAAAAACATGCTCGGTGTTCTGCGTGATACCGGGTGCGTAACGGTGCCGCCACTTGGGATAAATCTCGTACACGTTCTGCAATTGCCAGTCGGTCAGTTCGTAGCGCCCGGCATCCAGCCCGGTCTCCTCGCCCACTTCGCGCAGTGCGGTCTCGCGCAAGCTCTCGTCGCCGTCGCGGCTGCCAGTCACCGATTGCCAATGGCCGGGAAAATCGGCGCGTTCCAGCAGCAGCACATCGAGTGCGGCGGTGTAGATCACCACCAGGACGGAAACAGGTTGCTTATACGCCATCGGCAAAAAACACCCAGAACGGTTTGCCTTGCGACTTCCAGTAGCTCACAGTGTCGTTAAAAATTTCCGTCACGCTGGCGTAATCCGCATCGCTCAACCCCAGCTTTTCGCCGCCGTTGCACAACACCAGCACATAGCCGGAGGAAGGCTGCCATGACAGATCGCACAGCACATCGGCCAGCGCATCCCAGTTGTGCCCGAACCAGTCCGGCGCCATCAGCACCTGCGCCATGCGCGCCAGAAACTCGCCCTTGCCCTGCACCGCAGACAGATCGGCATCAAACAAGGTCAAGCCGGACAGCGCCACGTTGGCCTCCAGCATGGAGATCGGGCAACTCAGGCGGTAAACACCGGCCTCGTGCACATCCTGCAAGCGTTCGCACAAATCTTCACTCATGGATTACTCCCTGATGCGTTTAAACGATTGATAGTGGTCGTCGGTGTAATAGCACTCGGGCACCACGCCGCAAACGATGCGCCGCGCCCCGCGATTATGCGCGCCCGGCGTTTTCACCGTGTACTCGTGATAGTAGCCGCGAGGCTGCTGCGGCAACTGATGTTCGCGGTTGCCAAACACCACGCCGTCGCGCGGATAAGGAAAGGGGCCGCCTTGTTTGATGAGATGGAAAGTGTCGCGGGCTTCGACAGGCAAGCCTGCGAGAGTAACAACGGGAATGACTGCATCATCGTAAGAGTGATGATGACCGCGCGCCTGTGCAAACGGCAAGCACAGCAGCAAGCCGACAAACAGCCACCACCGTGCTTGAGTCCTGAACTGCATCTTATTCCTTGGCTGCTTCAGTCGGCGCAGGCTGCCGCAAACGGATGTGCAGTTCGCGCAGTTGCTTCTCGTCCACCGCCGATGGCGCTTGCGTCAACAGGCATTGCGCGCGCTGGGTCTTGGGGAAGGCGATCACGTCGCGGATGGATTCGGCACCGGTCATCATGGTGACGATGCGGTCCAGACCGAAGGCCAAACCGCCGTGCGGAGGCGCGCCGTATTGCAGGGCGTCGAGCAGGAAGCCGAACTTGAGTTGCGCTTCTTCCGCGCCGATGTTGAGCGCGCGGAACACTTTGCTCTGCACTTCCTCTTTGTGGATACGCACGGAACCGCCGCCGATTTCCCAGCCATTCAAAGCCAAGTCATACGCCTTGGCCAGACACTTGCCCGGATCGGTTTCGAGGAATTCCAGATGCTCGTCTTTGGGCGAGGTGAACGGATGGTGACAGGCGTTCCAGCGCTTGGCTTCGTCGTCGTATTCGAACATGGGGAAGTCCACCACCCACAGCGGCTCCCACGCCTTGCCGTTGGTGTAGCCCTTCTCGTGACCGATCTTGCTGCGCAATGCGCCCAGCGCGTCGTTGACGATCTTGGCTTTGTCCGCGCCGAAGAAAATGATGTCGCCGTTTTGCGCGCCAGTGCGTTCGATGATGGTTTTCAATGCGGTTTCGTGGATGTTCTTCACGATAGGCGATTGCAGGCCTTCTTCATTCAGCTTAGTAATGTCGTTGACCTTGATGTAAGCCAAGCCCTTCGCGCCGTAGATGCCGACGAACTTGGTGTAATCGTCGATTTCGCCGCGCGTAAATGCGCCGCCGTTCGGCACGCGCAAAGCCGCCACGCGACCATTGTCGGAATTGGCTACGCCCGCGAACACCTTAAACGCCACGTCCTTCACCGCATCGGTGACTTCGGTGATTTCCAGCGTCACGCGCAGGTCGGGCTTGTCGGAACCGAAGCGGTTCATTGCTTCGCCGTAGGTCATGCGCGGGAACGGGTTGGGCAGCGTGACATCCAGCGTTTCCTTGAACACGGTGCGGATCATCTCTTCGGTGAGATTCATGATCTGCTCTTCGCTCAGGAACGAGGTCTCGATATCCACCTGGGTGAATTCGGGCTGGCGATCGGCGCGCAGGTCTTCGTCGCGGAAGCATTTGGTGATCTGGTAGTAACGGTCGAAGCCCGCCACCATCAGCATTTGCTTGAACAACTGCGGCGACTGCGGCAGCGCGAAAAACTCGCCCGCATGCACGCGCGACGGCACGAGGTAGTCGCGCGCACCTTCCGGCGTGGACTTGGTCAGCATCGGTGTTTCGATGTCGATGAAACCCTTGTCGTCCAAGAAGCGGCGGAACGCGCGCGCGGTCTTGTAGCGCAGCATCATGTTCTTTTGCATTTGCGGACGGCGCAGGTCGATCACGCGATGGGTCAGGCGCACGTTCTCGGACAGGTTCTCGTCGTCCAGTTGGAACGGAGGTGTCACGGCAGCGTTCAGCACTTCGATTTCATGGCACAGAATTTCGATTTCACCGCTGCCGATGTTGGCGTTGGTCGTGCCTTCAGGGCGACGACGGACTTTACCGGTGATGCGCAACACATATTCGCTACGCACCGATTCAGCCAGCTTGAACATGTCGGCACGGTCGGGATCGCACACCACCTGGGCCAGACCTTCGCGGTCGCGCAGGTCGATAAAGATCACGCCACCGTGGTCGCGGCGACGGTGCGCCCAGCCGCACAGGCTGACGGTTTGATCCAGATGGGAAGCGTTAAGTTGTCCGCAATAATGAGTTCGCATAGTTAAATCTATTCAGTTCAGTTGAAGGTGGTTCGGAAAATTATTTGTTTGCAGCCAGTTTATTTACAGCATCTTCGGGAGTAGTCACCACGCCCATCGAGACGATGGACTTGAAGGCCACATCCACACTGATGTCCAGTTCGATGGTGTCCGCTTTGCGCACGTAAAAATAAAAGCCGTTGACCGGACTGGGCGTGGTGGGGATAAAGACGGCGACATGCTCGTCATCCAACACGCGCGACACTTCGCCCGGCACGGTGGTCTGAAAAGCCAGCGACCAAGCCTGCGGATGCGGGTAGCGCACCAGTAACACTTTGCCGAAGCCGTTGCCGCTTTCAGACAGCAGCGTGTCGCTGACCTGCTTAACGCTGTTATAGATGCTGTTGACCACCGGAATGCGGCGCAGTACCGCATCCCACATATCAAGCAGGCGCTGCCCAAGCACGTTGCGCGCAAGCAAACCGGTAAGCAGCACGATACCAAGCGTAAGAAGCACCCCCATCCCCGGAACGCGCCATGATTCCGGCAGCAATTTCAGGGACTGATCCATCGTACTGATGGTCAGATTCAACACCCAGATCGTAATGCCGAGAGGAACCCAGACCAGCAGCCCGGTTAACAGATATTTTTTCATCCGTTCATAGCCGGGCAAGATGCACAGCCGGATGGCTCGCACTTGGCAGCCGGAGGATTTTTGAAGTCGGTGGCGTAATAGCCGTTACCCTTGAGCTGAAAACCCGCCGCGGTGAGCTGCTTGCCGAAAGTTTCCTGCTTGCACTCGGGGCAAGTGGTCAGCACGGGATCGCTGAATTTTTGCATGACGTCTTTTTGTGTGCCGCAACTGCTGCAACGGTATTCGTAAATAGGCATAGTGGACTCCTATCAGTGATTTCTGAAAGGCGCGCATTATACCCCAGACATCATTCTATTGAATTGCCCTCGCCCGCAGCCTCGCGGCAATTTGCGCAAACGGGGCCGGAATCCCCTCCTTGCGCAAGATTTCTTCCCCCAAGCGCCATGAGCCGGGCAACGAAAGATGCGCGGCGTCAAAATAAATCGGGAAGCCCTCCGCATCGAAAGCGGAACACCGCCCCCCGTGACAAAGATACGGCGTCACATCAAAGTAGCCGACATTGCGGGTCTGCGCCGCAAATGCCTTGAGCTGGGCGTTTGCCTCCTCGACATAGCGTCTGGGCGCTGCCGTGTAAGGGCACTCCGCCGAACTCGCGGAAGCGTGCGCCTTCTCCAGACAATCCCAATCGTAGCTGGTGATTTCGGGAGCCTTGGCCATAATCAGCACGTATTTACCCGCCTCGGAGAGCGACCTTACCGTGGCAAACAATTGCGCGAAGAACTGGTCGGAGCGCCCCGCATAGTCCGACCATGAGGCGGAAATAATCACCACCTCAGCGGCCGCAACCTCCGGCAGCACCAGCTCGCGCGAAGCGCGGCAGTCAGCCAGCCGCTTGGCAAAAACGAAAGGTTCGGGATCGCCGGTAAGCGGCGGGCAGGCCTCGACTTCGATATTGCGGAAGCGGAATCCCGCCTTGCGCGCGATCTCGCCGATCACGCCGACATAGTGCGCGGCATTCGAGTCGCCCCACAAAATCACCTTGGACGGCGCAATGGAATCGTCGCCGACCACGCAGTTTTCATTGTGTATATCGGCGGGCGATGCGCGTTCGCGCTGGCAGACATAATCGAACTGGTAGGCCGCTTTGGGCTTGTCGTAACGGTTGGACAAGCGCGGATCAACAAAGCGCGGAACGGCATCGGCGACAGCTGGCCGATTCACGGCAACGGCAGGCTTTTCGCTCTCGACAATTGCCGGGGGAATCGGTGTGGTAACCACTTCCGCGCGGGCCATATCGCTAAAACCCTCCCGTATCGTTTGCCAGCGGATATCGAAACCATCCAGATAAATGACCGCCAGCCCGACGCTTGCCACCAAATAAGCCGGGATCAGATACTGCATGAACACCAACTTGAGCGCGGGGGCTTGCGAGGCGCGCGCCGGACGCTCGATCAGGCGGTAACTCAACCAGGCCAGCACGAAGGTCAGCCCGAAAATCGCCGCAGCCGCCTGAACACCAGGCTCCCCATGCCCATAGCGATAAAACGCCAGCAGCGGCCAGTGCCACAAATAGGCCGAATAGGACAACAGGCCGACGGCCACCAGCGGCTTTAGTTGGAGCAGACGAGATACCGGGTTGTCGGCACAATGACCGGCCAGAATCAGCAGCGTTGCACCCAAGGTGGGCAGCAACGCCGTCATGCCGGGAAACACCATCTCTTCGTTCAAAGCGAACAGCGATACCGCTACCAGCAACAGACCGGATGCCGCCATCGGCACGACAGCTTTGGCGGGAATCTTTTTTTCAATGCCATGCAATACGGCCAGCGCCAGCAATGCCCCCAGCAATAACTCACCCGCCCGCGACGGCAGCATGTAATAGACAAACGACGGATCGTATTGAAACCAGAGCTGGCCGAAAACAAATGAGGCCAGCGCGGCGCCCCCGGCAACCACCATAAAGGCGCGCGCCCAAGTGCGGCGGTAAACCAGCATCAGCAACAGCGGCCACAGGATGTAGAACTGTTCTTCAACACCCAGCGTCCACAAGTGCAGCAGCGGCGTCTGCGCGCTGTCGGCGGCAAAATAGCTCGTGTCCTGAAACAGCCAGAAATACACATTGGCCAGCGACAGCAAGGCATACAGCGCCGAATCGGCCGCCCGCCTCGCGTCGGCGGGAATCATCAGCAACTGCGCCGCGACGACTGTTGCCAGCACCACCAGAATGAGCGGCAAGGCGATACGCTTGACGCGACGGCGGTAGAACTCAACAAGAGAGAACTGACCGAGCTCCATATCACGCAAAATATGCAGCGAGATTAAGAAACCCGAGATCACAAAGAAAATATCCACGCCGACAAAGCCGCCGGGCAGCAGATGCTTGTTGATATGAAACACGATCACCGCCAGTACGGCAAGCGCCCGCAGCCCGTCAATATCGGGACGGTAGTCAGGCTTTACCGGTGTGACCGCAGTATCCAATTCGCAACTCAGCGCAGTGTCGCCACGATGCGCTGGCTCGCAGCGCCATCGCCATAGGGGTTTTTACGGTTGGAGAAAGTCTCGTAGTACACACTGTCTCCCAGCAGCCGTTCGCATTCATCGATAATGCGTTGCGTATCCGTGCCGACCAGCTTGACCGTACCGGAGGCAACCGCCTCGGGACGCTCGGTCACTTCGCGCAACACCAGCACGGGCTTGCCCAGCGACGGTGCTTCTTCCTGTATGCCGCCCGAGTCGGTCAGGATGATGTGGGCGGCGCGCATCAGGTACACGAAGTGCAGATAGTCCTGCGGCTCGATCAGATGAATGCGCGGATTGTCGCCAAACACCGCATCGATGGCCTTGCGCACGTTGGGGTTCGGATGCACCGGATAGACAATCTGCACATCTGGATGCTCGGCCAGATGCTTCAGCGCATGGCACACATTCATCAGCGGCTCACCGTGATTTTCGCGGCGGTGACCTGTCACCAGTATCAATCGCTTGGCCGGATCGATAAACGGAAATACCGCCGCCAGTCGCTGAGCCAATGCGGGGTCTTGCTGCAAACGTGCGGTCACGCTCAACAGCGCGTCGATCACCGTGTTGCCGGTCACGAAAATGCGCTCGGGCGCAATGCCCTCTTTCAGCAAGTTGTCGCGCGACACTTCGGTCGGCGCATAGTAGTAGTTGGCGATCAGATCGATCACGCGGCGGTTCATCTCCTCCGGCCACGGGTGCAGCATGTCATGCGTGCGCAATCCGGCCTCGACATGCCCGACCGGAATATGCCGATAAAACGCCGCCATGCCCGCTGCCATAGCGGTGGTGGTGTCGCCATGCACCAGCACGCAATCGGGCTGGTAGCGCACCAGCACCTCATCAACACCGCGCAGCACACTGCCGTTCAGCTCGCTCAAGCCCTGCCCCTGCTTCATCAAGTCGAGATCGACATCGGCCTGAATATCGAACACCTCCAGCACCTGGTCGAGCATGCCGCGATGCTGGGCAGTCAGGCAGACAATGGTCTGCAACTTCGCTTCCGCACGCAGCGCGTGTACCAGCGGTGCCATTTTGATAGCTTCGGGACGGGTGCCGATCACTACGAGTATTTTGCGCAAGTTAATTTCCTTTACGTTAAATCTTAAAACCTTAACTCAAGCCACAGAGCTCACAGAGAACACAGAGAACACAGAGAAAGAAACGGTTCCCCTGTTTTGCTTGCCCCCCAATATGGATCTCAATTTCGTGAGAACTACTTGCGTCATCTCTGTGATCTCTGTGTTCTCTGTGGCTAATCAGTTTTTCCAAATAATATAACTCAGTACCACAATATCGCCCGCACCCCGAAACCGTGGGCGCGGTTGCTTTGCGTGGGTTCGAGACGGTATTGCAATGTCAGATCGAACCAGCTTGCCGGGGCGTGATACTTGTCCTCGCGAAACCATTTGCGCAAACTGATGCCGGGGCCGTAGCCAATTGCCGTTGGCGTCGTCGCGAGACTTTCATAATCGCCCGACAGCACCAGATGCGGCGTGACGGTCACGCGATCGCTCAGCGCATCCCACCGCCAGGTGTGTCCGTAGCGCGCTTCAAAGGACTGGATATATTGCGGCGTGGTAGTGAAGTAAGAGCCGTCGGTATAGAACGACCACATCGCCCAATGGCTTTGCATGATATTCAGGTCGCCGCCCGCTCCGGCCGAATAGGCGAAGCGCGCCACCCAATCATTGGAAGAAAGCTCGCCGATGCGGAACATTCTTTCCGCCAGCAGGATGATGTTCCAGTCGGACAGCGGCTTGTAGCGCACGCCCACATCGCCCTGCAAAGTCGGCGCACCGACAGCGCCGCCCGCGCCGTCCCATACATTCTCGAAACCGCGCACAAAGAAATTGAGCAGCTTGCCGTTGCGGTTACCGTCGCCCTCGGGACGCCAATAGGCTTCCAGCGCGCTTTGCACCACGTTGAAATTATTCATCGGGCCGAACCCGTTGCCCTGATACACCACACTGGCGACCGCACCGAAGCGGCGGCTGACTTCCTGATTGTTGCGGCGGTAATTGAAGCGTTGCTGCTGGTCGAATAGCGGGGGCGTTGCCTGCTCGTCCGTATCCAGCGCGCGCGAAAACCATTCCACTTCACTGGCATTGTCATTGATACGCTTGGCCGCATAGCCCGCATCGACATACTGGAAAGTGGTGCCGGGCTGTTTGGCGAATGCGCTCTTGAATATCCGCACGGCTTCCGCATCGTTCTTTTCCTGCAATTTCGCATAGGCTTGATCCAGCTCGCCCAACACCACCGACGCGCTGGCCGCCGACAATTGGCGCGCGGCGTCCCGCTCGCTATCGTTACCGGCGAACTGTTCTGCCAGTTGCGCCGCGCGGTAGGTCGCCTCGCGTTCGCCCAGCGTCCAATGGGCATTGGCCAAGCGCAATTGGACCGCGCCATCGTGCTCGTTCTCATACGCGGCCAACACGTCCAGCGCCACCCGGGGTTGATGCGAGAGCAACGCGCAATCCGCCCAATTCAACCGTATCCAGCGCTGCTGCGCAGCATCGGCAATGCCCGCAGGCAAACTCAGTGCCGCGTAAAAATCATTCATCGCCTCCTGATAAAGCTTGCGACGCTGCTCGACATAAGCACGCTGCACCAGCACTTCGGCATCTTGCGGAAATACGGCGACCAAATGGTCGGCCAGTTTTTGCGCTGCGGAAAAATCTTCTTTGCGCATGTACACATCCAGCCGCAAAAAACCCAGTTGCCGGCTATCGGGCTGCTCATGCAACGCCTCGTCGGCAGCCCGTCCGGCCTCATCCACATCGCCTTTTGCCAAAGCCGCATAAGCCCGCTCCGCCAGCGCATAGGCCGCAGCGCTCAACGGCACCTCCTCCGCATAAACCGGAAAGGCGGCGATACTTGCACACAGGATCACGACACACCGCAACAGTCTCATCACTCCCCCTTTGTCCCATCCTTAAAATGGGCAAAACGCCCGGTCAATTCCGCCTGCAGATGGGCAAAACGCCCGGTAACCTCCTCCTGAAGGTGGGCAAAGCGACCGGAAAATTGCCCGGTAAACTCCACCTGACGTTTCAGTGCGGCCTCGAGCTGAATTTTAGTAACCACCCCGCGTTCCATCAGATAAGTGCCGATACGACCGTCACGCGTGGCATCGTAATCTTTCAGCGCGGCCTCCAGCTCTTGCAGCGTCAGCATGCCCATATCCACCAGCATATCGCCCAGTTTCGCGCGCACTCTGCGCACCGGCCGCTGGATCGTTCTTTCGCCGGTGTTATACCATTCAAGCGCATTGGCAACTTCGTGTTCGCACACGATGAAGTAAGCCAGCTTGTCGGTCACCTGCGCTTCAATTTCGGCCTTCGACTCATCGGATAGCGGCTCAAAAACCGCCAGATTCAAACCGCCCCCTTCGCCCAAGGCAAAGGGAATCACTTTATGACGCATGACGAGACTGCGCGGCAAGCGCCCGGAAAATTCGAGCAACGCCGCATGCGTCAATGTCGCGCGCGGCAAACCGGATTGCTCGGCAATAGCATCCGCCAGCGTCTCCGGACTCACCATCCCGGATTCAAGCAGCACTTGTCCGAGTTTCTTCCCGCTCTGCTGTTGCGATGACAGTGCCTGCTCCAGATTATCCTGGCTCAACGCCTGCCAATCGAGCAGCAAATCGCCGATACGGACACGCTGCTTCTTCAACTCTTCCATCGAGGGATAGAAGTGCTGCGTCTTGTCCCACGCGATGCGCTTGCCGGTGATGAAGTGCAGGATAAAAACTTTCCAAGCGCGGCACACGGCGAAGAAGTTGATGACATTGCTCACCGCCATGCGCGGCACCGCCAGTAATCCCTGCTCGATTCCGTTCAGCAAAAAGACGAAATAAATACGCTGCACGATACGGTTGAGAAACAGCCAGAAATTGACGACGAATATGCCGTAGGTAAAGCTTTCCGGCTGCACGAATTCGGGATAGCGCACGATGTCGAACCCCGCTTCGCGCAACAGCCAGATCGCGCCCAGATTGGCCGCAATGAAATAGGCCAGCAATCCGACGAACGAGGTGAAGATGCCTTTGCGGTCGCGCATATAGAGATAGTTGGTGACGATGCCGCCCTGCCAGCCCATCTGCTGCCAGCCCTGAAACGCCACGCCCAAGATCCAGCGCGCCCGCTGCCGGTACGCGGCGCGAAAACTGCTGGGGAAATATTCGCGGGTGGCGATCAGACTGCTGACTTCGACTATCTTTTCTTTGCGCGTAAAGAAGCTCCTGCGCTTGGCGTGATAGGCCACCGGAAAACGCACGAACACCTGCTGCGCGCCGAGCTTGATGAGGCGGTGACTCATCTCGTAATCCTCGGTGAGCGTATCAGTGTTGAACGGCATGTTGTTGTTCAGTCTGGCCAGCTCATCAATCATGCGCCGGCTGTAACAGGTCGCCACACCGGAGCCGGGCACCAAGCCGGTCAGGCTTTCGCGCACCACCATTTCTTTGCAGTGCCACTCGCTGAAATCATCCAGATAAGTTCCGGCCACGAATTCGTACCATTCGCGCTCCAGCGACAGCACCGGTAGCTGGATCAGATCTTTGCGGTCGATGAGGTAGTTGTATAAGTGCAGTTCCAGCGGATGTATCACGTCCTCGCTGTCATGCATGATGACGCCCGCGAAACGCATGTTGTTGCGCTCTTCATACAACGCGATCGATTGCACGATCCAGTTCAGGCAGTCGGCTTTGCAGGTGGGGCCGTCGTTGAGCACCGTGGCGCGCTGAACCAGCTTGGGATAGCGGCGCGCCATGCGGTCGGCCTCCGCCGTGGTCTCGGCATCGTTCTGGTAGGTGCCGATGAAAATGACGTAGTTGTCGTAGTCCAGCGTCGCGAGGGTGTTTTCCACCATCTTGGCGATAACGTCGTATTCCTTCCACGCGGGCGCCATGATGGCAAAAGGCTGGTGCGCTTTCTGGTGCAGTTGCTCGATGCGCAGCGGTTTGTAGCGCGTGCTGACGAATACCCAGCGGTATATCTCGCGCCCCCAGTAGTACACGTCGATAAAAAAATCGTCCAGCGAACTCACCAGAATGAGCACGGCGGTGAACCCCGCCAGCACATCAAGCGCAAACAGGTAGTCCGCGAGAACAAACGTGTCGAACATCGACCTTAAGCCTGCAAGTTACGGCGGCGGTAGTAAAGTCGCAATCCCAATACGGCCAGCACCGGCAACAAGAGTACGCAAAACACGATGATCCAGATGCGGTAGTGATGGAAGAACAGTTTGACTCCGCGGTTCTGTTCATCCAGTTCGAGCGCGCCGTCCGGGTCATCCATATCGACCACCAGACGCATGCCCTGCGCGTCGGCAATCGCCAGACTTCCGGCGGCAATTTCCAGCGGCTTTTTGAACTCCGGCATTTTCCCGGTCACCGGGGTGACATAAATACCGGACTGCCGGTGCGAGCGCACCAACTGCATCACCGCCAACTCGCCCATTCCCGTGCTATCGAACACGGCCTTGCCCTTGGCGTTGCGCACGATCAAATGCCCGCTGCGGGTGGACACCAGCTCGGACACACCGTCGGGCTCGGTCTCAAACGCGATAAAGCCCTCCTTGGGTACAAACGATTTCTCCGTGATGGCCCGTACAACGAAGCTATCGGCTCCGACCGACAAGCCGGACAGGAAGCCGCTTACGGCAGGCAAGGTCTGCACTGCGGACTGCAAATAGCGTTGCGGAACAACGATGTCGCTATGATTGGCCAGCGAGGAGCCCAGCATGAAAAATTGCGATGCCTCCGGCGCGCCGGTCAAACTCAATGTGCTCGACGGCAACAGTTGCACCGGCAGGGATTGGTAGACACCGCTGCACAAACCCGATTCAAGGCGGTGACTCACTTTGACTTTCAGGGTATTGCGGGCACGCAAGGCATACAACGGAATGCGCGCCGTAATGCGCGTCATCTGGCCGTTGGTGTTGAGCAGGGAGGCGGTCAGCAGGTTGTCGTTCAGCAACACCGAAACAACCGGAGACTTACCATCGCTGCTGGGCGAAGCCATCATATTCAGCTCGAACGCATCGGGCCAGCGGCCTTGCGGCAAGCTATCCAGCGCCAAGGGAATCTGCCATTCGCCGTCGCCGGAAAGTATCTGGAGGGGAAAGTCCTTGGCAAAGTGCAGGCTGGATTTATCTTCTTTGGCTTTGCTTGTATCCACCGCAGTCGCAACGCCCAATGCCGGACTATTGGCAATACGCTTCCAGTCCGTGGCGATCAACTTCACCGCGTTGGCCGCATCGGCGCTGCCGATTCCCAATACCGGATACCCGGCAAGTTGCATCAACTGGATATTGCTACCGGACTTGGCATCCTGACGCAGCCATTTTGCGGGCGCTCCCAGCCACGCCGGCAGCCGTGCCGTGTCGCCCGCGACTGCTTCCAATAGGGCACGGCGGGTTTCGGTCGGCTCGAAAACGATCTGGGCGAGTCCGTTTGAGGATTCCATGCGCGCTTGCAACCAGGCGGCAACATCCGGCTTGCTGCGGATAACGAAATGCCCCCCGGCCTGCACAGACTGGCGCAACGATGCGGACATCGCCGCATTTGCCGCCAGCCCGTCAACCGCAACGCTCTCGCCTGCTTTGGGCACCGCCAGCAATTCCGGCTGCATCCCCATCATGGACAATGCCCGCAACAGTCTCAGCACGGCCTCATACTGAGTTTGGCTCAGTTCATTGCCGGGCAACAAAATGACGGGACGGTGCGGCAACGTCGCCAACAGCGACTGTATATCGCCGATCGCGCCGTTCTCAAAAGCGTAAACCAGCCGCGTCTTGCGCGTATCCAGAGACAGTTCGATACCCTTGCCGCGCTGATCGTAGCAGTGGCTCGCATCCATCTGGGTGCTCAGAGCCACCCCCACATCCAGAATCCCCTCCTTCGAGTTGGCTCCGGCTAACGGCAGGATGATCTCGAGCGGGGTGATCGAATTTTTCAGTGCGCGCGTCAAAGCCGGCTTGCCGTTGACCGATACCGTCAAAACACCATTCCCGGCAAAGGGCTGCAAATAGGTGGCCACCATCTCGAAGCGGGCGCTTGTCAAACGAACATCCTGCGGCAGTGGCAAATAAAAATGCTGCTCGCTATTGCGGTCGCCCAGCGTCACCGCATCGGTCAAGCCCATATCGCTCAGCGTGATCGATCGGCTGGAAAGCTCATGCACCGCCGCGTGAACATCGGAAACTGCCAGCGATGTGCTCAGTAAAAAAAAGAACAGGTGGAAAATTTTCATCATTGCGTATTCGCCTCAAAGCTCTCTCGGCGCGTTTAGTGGACAACAGACATCATCACTGAAAAACAGGATGAGCAGACTGACGGGAGTGAACAGGATTGTCTTTAAAAATTTACAGCAGGTTTCGTATCTGTATGATTTTAACAAAAGACTTCGCAAACTGGCTGACAAATTCTGACTCGATTTTTTCTAACAACGAGGCAGTTATTGCCTAGCCGACGCTATCCTGACGCCATTCACCGCCGGCCAAACCAGCAAGAGTCCAATCACCGATGGCGTATCGAATCAGCCGCAGCGTGGGATAACCGACCGCCGCCGTCATCCGCCGCACCTGACGATTCTTGCCTTCGCGGATAGTGAGTTCCAGCCAGCTCGTGGGGATCGCTTTGCGTTCGCGCACAGGCGGAGTGCGCGGCCACAGGTTTTCCGGCTCGGGCATCAGCCGCGCTTTGGCGGGCAGCGTCAGCCCGTCTTTGAGCTGCACACCGCGCTGCAATTGCGCCAGCGCCGCGGCATCGGGCACGCCTTCCACCTGCACCCAATAAGTCTTGGGCAGCTTGTGCTTGGGGTCGGTAATGCGGTGCTGCAACTGGCCGTCGTCGGTGAGCAACAACAGTCCTTCGCTGTCGGTATCCAACCGCCCTGCCGCATAAAAATCGGGAAGAGGGATATAATCCGCCAGCGTCGGATGCATGCCATCACGGCTGAATTGGCAGATCACGCCATAGGGTTTGTTGAACAGCAGGACACGGCTCATTTCATTTTCTTCTTTAAAAAATTATCAATTTCCGGGATTAAACATGACCACCCAAAAAATTATTTATACCTTGACCGATGAAGCGCCGGCACTGGCCACCTACTCTTTGCTGCCCATCGTGCAAGCCTTCACCAAAGCGGCTGGTGTCGCCGTCGAGACCCGCGATATCTCCCTCGCCGGACGCATCCTCGCGAACTTCCCCGAGCACCTGAGCGCCTCCCAAAAAATCGCCGACCAACTGACCGAACTGGGCGAGCTGACGCTGAAGCCGGAAGCAAACATCATCAAACTCCCGAATATTAGCGCATCGCTGCCGCAGTTGAAGGCGGCGATCAAAGAATTGCAATCACAAGGTTTCAAAGTTCCCGATTATCCCGAAGCACCGCAGACGGATGGTGAAAAAGAAATCAAAACACGTTACAGCAAGGTGCTCGGCAGCGCGGTGAACCCGGTGCTGCGCGAAGGCAATTCCGACCGCCGCGCCGCCGCTTCGGTCAAGCAATACGCCCGTAAGAATCCGCACAAGATGGGCGCATGGTCTGCCGATTCCAAGACCCACGTGGCGCACATGAACGACAAGGATTTTTACGGTAGCGAAAAATCCGTCACGCTGAATGAGGCGGGCAGTTTCAAGATCGAGTTCGTCGGCGCGGACGGCAAAGTGACCGTGCTCAAGGACAAGACTCCGGTCAAAGCAGGAGAAATCATCGACGCTTGCACCATGAGCCGCCGCGCCCTGCGCGATTTCTACGAGGCGCAAATGCAGGAGGCGAAGCAGCAAGGCGTGCTGCTGTCCCTGCACCTCAAAGCCACCATGATGAAAATTTCCGACCCCATCATGTTCGGCCACGCTGTCACGGTTTACTTCAAGGACGTGTTCGAGAAACACGCGGCGACCATCAAGGAATTGGGCGTGAACGTCAACAACGGTTTGGGCGACCTGCTCGCCAAGATCGCCGCTTTGCCCGAAGCCAAGCGCGCCGAAATCGAAGCCGACATTCAGGCTTGCTACAAGTCACGCCCCGAACTGGCGATGGTCAATTCCGACAAGGGCATCACCAACCTGCATGTGCCCAGCGACATCATCGTCGACGCTTCCATGCCCGCGATGATCCGCGAATCCGGCAAGATGTGGGGCACCGACGGCAAGCTGCACGACACCAAGGCGATGATCCCTGACCGCTGCTATGCGCGCATCTATCAAGTGACCATAGACGACTGCAAGAAGCACGGCGCGTTCGATCCCAAGACCATGGGCACGGTACCCAACGTCGGCCTGATGGCACAGCAGGCCGAAGAATACGGCTCGCACAACAAGACCTTTGAAGCGCCTGCCAACGGCAAAATCCGCGCGGTGGACGAATCCGGCAAGACCTTGCTGGAACAGGACGTGGAACAAGGCGACATCTTCCGCATGTGCCAAGCCAAAGACGCGCCGATTCAGGACTGGGTAAAACTGGCCGTCACTCGCGCCCGCCTTTCCAACACGCCCGCCGTGTTCTGGCTGGACAAGAACCGCGCGCACGATGCGCAGGTCATCCAGAAAGTGGAGCGCTACCTGAAAGATCACGACACCAGCGGTCTCGACCTCCGCATCATGACGCCGGAAGATGCCATCCAGTTTTCGCTGGACCGCATCCGCGCGGGCAAAGACACCATCTCCGTCACCGGCAACGTGCTGCGCGACTACCTCACCGACCTATTCCCCATCCTCGAACTCGGCACCAGCGCCAAGATGCTCTCCATCGTGCCGCTGATGAGCGGCGGCGGCATGTTTGAAACCGGCGCGGGCGGCTCCGCCCCCAAGCACGTGCAGCAGTTCCAAGAAGAAAACTACCTGCGCTGGGATTCGCTGGGCGAATTCCTCGCACTCGGCGTATCGCTGGAACATCTGGCGCAAACCTTCAAGAACGCCAAAGCGCAAGTGCTGGCGGACACACTGGACGAAGCCAACGGCAAGATTCTGGACAACAACAAATCGCCCGCCCGCAAGGTCGGCGAGCTGGACAACCGCGGCAGCCACTTCTACCTCGCCTTGTACTGGGCGCAAGCACTGGCCAAACAAACCAAGGACAAGGATATTCAGGCACGCTTCGCACCGTTAGCCAAAGCCTTGACCGAGAACGAAGCGAAGATCAATGCCGAGTTGATCGCGGCACAGGGCAAACCGGTGGATATGGGCGGCTACTACCACCCGGACTTCACCAAGACCTCGCAAGCGATGCGCCCGAGTGCAACATTGAATGCGGCGCTAGCGGCCATTTGATTTTTCGCTACTAACCAACAAAAAGCCCGCCGAATTTTGGCGGGCTTTTTTATAGCGGTATGCAATAGCAAATTGCCCCGCACAAACAAAAAGCCCGCCACTTTCGTGGCGGGCTTTTTGTTCAACTCAAGAACCGATTAAGGAGCTTGGATGTTGGATGCTTGCTTGCCCTTAGGACCTTGAACGATATCAAAGGTAACCTTTTGGCCTTCTTTGAGGGACTTGAAGCCGCTCATGTTAATCGCGGAGAAGTGCGCGAACAGATCTTCGCTGCCATCATCCGGAGTAATGAAACCGAAACCCTTTGCGTCGTTGAACCACTTAACTGTACCGTTTGCCATGTTAAAACTTCCTTACTAAAAAACCGGGTGGATTCCCGTTAAACTGTTTGAATTCCAAGACCGCACATGGTGAAACCAGTACTGCAGACACATTGTGATCCAAACACCCACGCGCTTTTTACGTTGTTAGTTTCAAAACGTCAAGCACTTCTTACAAGTTTTTTTAATACACTTGAAAAAACCGCTCTAATCATCAAATATGGTGGTGGGCAAAATGTAACAATGGCATCAATGACAACCAAACACGAAAACTCATCCGTACTTGAACTGGAACGCAGCAAGAGCAAACCGCCCAAGCTATACAAGGTAGTGCTTCTTAACGATGATTTCACAACCATGGAATTCGTAGTGGAAGTGCTGCAAACATTTTTTGCAAAGACGCTGGAACAAGCGACACAGATCATGCTCAAAATACACAATGAAGGTTCCGCCGTATGCGGTGTCTACACGAGAGACATCGCCGAAACAAAAGTTGCACAGGTATCCGCATTCTCAACGCAGCACGGGCATCCCTTAAAATGCCACATGGAGGAAAACTAAATGATCGCCCAGGAACTCGAAGTCAGTCTCCATCTCGCCTTTGTTGAAGCTCGCCAAAAGCGTTACGAATTTATCACCGTCGAACACCTGCTGCTCGCCATGCTGGACAACCCTTCCGCCGCGCATGTGCTGCGTGCCTGCGGTGCGGACATTGACGAGCTGCGCGCCGTTTTGATTCACCACATCGAAACGCACACGCCGCGCCTGCCCGGCACAGGCGAAGTGGATACGCAGCCGACTGTCGGCTTCCAGCGCGTAATCCAGCGCGCCATTTTGCACGTGCAATCGACCAACAAAAAAGAAGTGACCGGCGCGAATATTCTGGTGGCATTGTTCGGCGAGAAGGAATCGCATGCGGTGTATTTCCTCAACCAGCGCGCCATCAGCCGCCTCGACGTGGTGAACTACATTTCGCACGGCATCAATAAGCCTATCGAGCAACCCTCGCAAAAAGCGCAAACCACAACCGAAAACGAGCAGGAAAGCGAAACCGATAGTTCACTGAAAAACTACACCGTGGATTTGAATGCCCAAGCGCTAGCCGGAAAAATCGACCCGCTGATCGGCCGCGACCTCGAACTGGAACGCGTCATTCAAACGCTGTGCCGCCGCCGTAAAAACAACCCGCTGCTGGTGGGCGAAGCTGGTGTCGGTAAGACCGCCATCGCCGAAGGCTTGGCGCGTCGCATCGTCGAAGGCGACGTGCCGGACATCCTGAAAGATGCCCACGTCTACTCGCTCGACATGGGCTCGCTGCTGGCAGGCACCAAATATCGCGGCGATTTTGAGCAGCGCCTGAAAGCCGTGTTGAAAGAATTGAAGGAAGCCCCGAATGCCGTGCTGTTCATTGACGAGATTCACACCCTCATCGGCGCAGGCTCGGCCTCCGGCGGCACGATGGATGCATCTAACCTGCTCAAACCCGCGCTATCGAGCGGCGCGTTGAAGTGCATCGGCGCAACCACGTATCAGGAATATCGCGGCATCTTCGAGAAAGATTCCGCCTTGTCGCGCCGCTTCCAGAAGGTGGATGTATCCGAGCCTTCGGTCGAGCAGACCATCGAGATTCTGAAAGGTTTGAAGACCCGTTTCGAGGAACACCACAGCATCAAGTTCAGCGCAGCCGCGATCACCAGCGCCGCCGAACTTTCCTCGCGTTTCATCAACGACCGCCACTTGCCGGACAAGGCCATCGACGTGCTGGACGAAGCCGGTGCGGCACAGCGCATCCTGCCGAAATCCAAGCAGAAGAAAGTTGTCGGAAAACACGAGATCGAAGAAATCATCGCCAAGATCGCGCGCATCCCCGCGCGCACCGTGTCGCATGACGACAAGAACACTTTGAAGAATCTGGATCGCGATTTGAAGGCCACCGTGTTCGGTCAGGACAAGGCCATCGACGTGCTGGCACGCGCCATCAAGATGTCGCGCAGCGGCTTGGGCAATCCGCAAAAGCCCATCGGCAGCTTCCTGTTCTCCGGCCCCACCGGTGTCGGAAAAACCGAAGTCGCGCGCCAGCTCGCCTACGTGATGGGCATGCCGCTGCACCGCTTCGATATGTCCGAATACATGGAGCGCCATGCCGTGTCGCGCCTGATCGGCGCGCCTCCCGGCTATGTCGGCTTCGACCAGGGCGGCCTGCTCACCGAGATGATCAGCAAGCAACCGCATTGCGTGCTGCTGCTGGACGAAATCGAGAAAGCGCACCCGGATATTTTCAACATCCTGCTGCAAGTGATGGATCACGGCACGCTCACCGACAACAACGGACGCAAGGCCGACTTCCGCAACGTGGTCATCATCATGACCACCAACGCGGGTGCGGAAGCCTTGAACAAGACGCAGATCGGCTTCACCAAGACCGCGGTTTCCGGCGACGAAATGCTGGACATCAAAAAGATGTTCACACCCGAATTCCGCAACCGTCTGGATGCCATCGTCTCCTTCGCGCCGCTGAATAAAGAAGTCATCCTGCGCGTGGTGGACAAATTCCTCATGCAACTCGAAGAACAACTGCACGAGAAGAAGGTGGACGCGATCTTCACCGACGCGCTCAAGGATCACCTCGCCGAAAACGGTTTCGACCCGCTGATGGGCGCACGCCCGATGGCGAGATTGATCCAGGACACCATCCGCTCCGCATTGGCCGACGAGCTGCTGTTCGGTCGCCTGGCCTCTGGCGGCAAGGTTACGGTGGATGCGAAGGATGGCAAGGTGGGCCTAGAATTCGAGGAAGAGGCTGTCCCTGCATAAGTTGCAATACCGGGGGCGCTTCGCCCCCTCCCCTACCGGCCCGCTGCACTTCGGCTCGCTCGTCGCCGCAGTCGGCAGTTATCTCGACGCAAAACATCATCACGGCATCTGGCTGGTGCGCATGGAAGACCTCGACACGCCGCGTTGCGTGCCGGGGGCAGCGGAAGACATCTTGCGCACGCTGGAGGTGTTCGGGCTGCTTAGCGACGAGCCTGTGCTGTACCAGAGCCAGCGCACGGCGGCTTATGAGGAAGCGTTGCGCAAGCTGCAAACTGAAGGCGCAGTGTATCCGTGTTGTTGTACGCGCAAGGAGATTGCAGATTCAGCGTTGTATGGGGTTGAAGGCTTGGTCTATCCCGGCACTTGTCGCGACGGCATTCCGGCGGGGCGCGAAGGTCGGGCTTGGCGGGTGCACACCGACCTTAGCCCTTCCCCCTTCTCCCTTCCCTCTTCCCCAATCGAATTCGACGACACCCTGCAAGGCCGCATCACCCAAAACCTCGAACGCGAAATCGGCGATTTCGTGGTGAAGCGCGCCGACGGTTTATTCGCCTATCAGCTCGCGGTGGTAGTAGATGATGCCTATCAAGGCATCACACATATCGTGCGCGGCGCGGATTTGCTGGCTTCGACGGCGCGGCAGATTTATTTGCAGCACTTGCTGGGGCTAGACACTCCGGCCTACATGCACTTGCCGGTGGCGGTGAATGCGGCGGGAGAAAAACTGAGCAAGCAGACACTGGCAGCTCCGGTGAACACCGCGCAGCCCGTGGCAACGCTGCTGCGCGTTCTGGATTTTTTACGGCAGCAACCGCCTGCGGCATTAGCCGACAGCGATGTCGGCGGCGTATTGGCTTGGGCGGTTCAGCATTGGGATGCGGCGAAACTGCGCGGGATTCAAACACTCCCCGCCCCCGTCATTTCGTAACGGGAGCGAAGACGGGACTAACTTGCTTGTCTGCGATGGCGGAGAAATTCGAGGAGCGCGGGGATGAAGGAAACAAAAATAATTCCTACGATCATCAGCGTGAGGTTGTTTTTGATGACGGGAATGTTGCCAAAGAAATAACCCGCCAGCGTCAAGCTGCCGATCCACGCCAAACTACCCAGCGCGCTGAACATCACAAACGAGCGGTAGGTCATGGTGCCGATACCCGCCACGAACGGGGCGAAGGTGCGGATGATGGGCAGGAAGCGCGCGAAGATAATGGTCTTTCCGCCGTGCTTGTCGAAAAACAGATGGGTCTTTTCCAGATGCTCGTGTTTGATGAAACGCGGGCTGGCATGGGTGAGCAAACGCAGACCGAGCAGGCGGCCGATCCAGTAGTTGGTGTTGTCGCCGCCGAAGGCCGCCAGCAGCAGTAAAGGCAACAGCACCTGCAACTCCAGCGAGCCCATGCCGCACAGCGCGCCCGTCACAAACAACAGCGAATCGCCCGGCAGGAAAGGCGCGACCACCAAGCCGGTCTCGGCGAAGATAATGGCGAACAGGATAGCGTAAACCCACACGCCATAGTCATGCACCAAGGCCAGCAGGTGCGTATCCAGATGCAGGATGAGATCGAGCATTACGGCAATACTTCTTCGGCTTCAGTCTTTTCGGGCTTGATAAAGTCTTCGCGCGACACGCCGAACATCATCAGCAAGGGGCTGGCGACCAGCACCGAGGAGTAGATACTGAACAGGATGCCGATGGTCAGCGCCAGCGCGAAGTAGTGCAGTGTCTCGCCGCCGAGGAACAACATAGCGGTAACCATCATCTGCGTGCAGCCGTGTGTGATGATGGTGCGCGACATGGTGCGCGTGATGGCGTTGTCGATGATCTCGGCCACTTCGGTCTTGCGCATCTTGCGGAAGTTTTCGCGGATACGGTCGAACACCACCACCGACTCGTTCACCGAGTAACCCAGCACCGCGAGCACCGCAGCCAGCACGGACAGCGAAAACTCCCACTGGAAGAAGGCGAAGAAACCGAGAATGATAATCACGTCATGCAGGTTGGCGATAATCGCCGCCAAGCCGAACTTCCACTCGAAGCGCACCCACAAGTAACCGACGATACCCAAGCTCACCAGCAACAGCGCCATCGCGCCGTTCTCCACCAAGTCTTTGCCGACCTGCGGGCCGACGAACTCGACGCGGCGCAATTCCACGCTGGCATCTTGCGCCTTGAGCGTACCCAGCACTTGCTCGGACAGTTTCGCGCCCACCTTGTTTTGCTTGAGCGGCACTTGAATCAGCACATCTTTGCTGGAGCCGAAGTTCTGCACCAGCGAATCGTGCAAGCCGATGCTGCTCAATTGCTCGCGCACTTTGTCGAGGTCAGCCGACTGGGCGTAATGCACTTCCATCACGGTGCCGCCGGTGAAGTCCACGCCGAAGTTCAAGCCTTTGGTGGCGAGAAAGAACACCGCGAACAGGAAGGTGACCAGCGAGATGCTGGTGGTGTAACGCCCGTAGCTCATGAACGGGACATCTTTTTTGATTTTGAAAAATTCCATGATCTATTCCCTATCAGCCGATGGCGACTTTATTCAACCGCGCCTTGCGGCCATAGACGATGTTCACAATCGCGCGCGACACCAGCACCGCGCTGAATATCGAAGTCAAAATACCCAAGCACAGCACAACCGCAAAGCCCTTGATCGGGCCGGAGCCGAACATGAACAGCGCGATACCGGCGATCAGGTTGGTGATGTTGGAGTCCAGAATCGTGGCGAAGGCGTTTTCGTATCCGGCATGAATCGCCGCCTGCGGTGGTACGCCGTTGCGCAGCTCTTCGCGGATGCGTTCGTTAATCAGCACATTGGAGTCGATCGCCATACCCAGCGTCAGCGCGATAGCGGCCATACCCGGCAGCGTCAGTGTTGCTTGCAGCATGGACAGCAGCGCCACCAACAGCAGCAAGTTGACGCCCAAGGCCAGCACCGAAATACCGCCAAACATCAGGTAGTAAACGATCATGAAAATCGCAATCGCGATGAAACCAATTTTGGTGGAATCGAAGCCGCGCTTGATGTTGTCGGCGCCCAAGCTGGGGCCGACGGTGCGCTCTTCGACAATTTCCATCGGCGCGGCCAAGGCACCGGCGCGCAACAGCAGCGAGGTGTCTTTGGCTTCTTCCGTGGTCATCTTTCCGCTGATCTGCACGCGACCACCGCCGATTTCTTCGCGAATCACCGGCGCGGTCACGACCTCGCCTTTGCCCTTTTCAAACAGGATAATCGCCATGCGCTTGCCGACGTTTTCGCGCGTGGCTTCTTTGAATTTGCGCGCGCCGACCGCATCCAGATTGATATGCACGGCGGGCTCGTTGTTGCGGCTATCGAAACCGGGTTGCGCGTCGTTGATGCGCTCGCCCGTCAACAGCACGCTCTTCTTCACCAGAATAAAGCCGCCGTCGCGGTCTTTAAACATCTCGGTGCCGAACGGGGCAACCGAGCCGATGCCGACCTGATGCTCGTCATCCACCAGACGCACTTCCAGCGTGGCGGTGCGCCCCAAAATATCCTTGGCACGCGCCGTGTCCTGCACGCCGGGCAACTGCACCACGATACGGTCCAGCCCTTGCTGCTGGATCACAGGCTCGGCCACGCCCAGCTCATTCACGCGATTGCGCAGCGTAATCAAATTCTGCTGCACGGCGGTTTCCTGAATGCGGGTTTCTTCAACCGGCTTGAGGCGCGCATTCAACAGATACTCGCCCGCCTCTTCGCGCTCGGTAAACTCCAACCCGCCGAAACGCTGTTTGAGTTCGGCTTCGCCCTTACTGCGCGTGGCCGCATCGCGGAACTTCACCGTCACCAGCGCGGCATCGCGGTTCACACCGGAGTAAGCGATGTTCTGCTCGCGCAAGGTGCTGCGGAAATCGCTGGAAGCGGACTCCAAAGCCTTGTCCAGCGCGCCTTTCATGTCCACCTGCAACAGAAAGTGCACACCGCCGCGCAAGTCCAAACCGAGATACATGGGGGCAGCAAAGTTCGCCAGCCACTGCGGAGAGCGCGGCAGCAAATTCAACGCCACCACATAATCCTCGCCCAACTGACCATGCAATACATCTTTGGCTTTCAGCTGGGTGTCGGTATCGGCGAAACGCGCTTTGACGCTGGTGGTGTCGAGCGACAGCACATCGGGATTCAACTGTGCCGCCTTCAACGCATCTTCCACCCGCTTGAGCAGCGCCGTGTCCGCCTTCAGGTTAGCGCGCAACGGCAACACTTGCACCGCAGGCGATTCGCCATAGAAATTGGGCAAGGTATAAACCAAGCCGGTCAAGATCACGACGGCGATCAACAGATACTTCCACAGCGGGTAACGATTCATTGCGGCATCCCGGTAAACTGAACGGTGTTAATTAGATAGACTTGATCGTGCCTTTGGGCAGGGTCGTTTGAATAGCACCCTTCTGCACATTGACAACAACGCCTTCGGCCACTTCAACAGAAACGTAGCTCTCGCCCACTTTGGTTACACGGCCCAGAACGCCGCCGTTGGTCACCACTTCATCGCCTTTTTGCATGGCTTCCAGCATCGCCTTCATTTCCTTGGCGCGCTTTTGTTGCGGGCGCAGCACGAGGAAATAAAACACCGCCAACAGCGCGATCAACGGCAGGAAATCCATGATACCGCCACCTTGTGCGGGAGCTGCGCCTTCGGCGTATGCGTTGCTGATGAACAAGTTGCTGATAGAAATCATTTGTATCGTCTCCGGTCAAAAAACAAAGGTCAAAAAATCAAAGGGGCGCATTCTAGCATGGATGATGTGACTGTTTTGCTACGCCCCAAGCACTCACAAGCCCGCCCGCGCGCGGCGGAACCCCGCCACGAATTCGGCGAACTGGTCACGCTCAATGGCTTTGCGCATATCGCTCATCAGCTCCTGATAGTAATGCAGGTTGTGAATCGAGTTCAGGCGCGCGCCCAAAATCTCGTTGAGGCGATGCAGGTGGTGCAGATAGGCGCGGGTAAAGTTTTTGCAGGTGTAGCAGGTGCATTGCGGGTCGAGCGGCTTGGTGTCCAAGCGGTATTGCGCGTTCTTGATGCGCACATCGCCGAAGCGGGTGAACAGGTGGCCGTTGCGGGCGTTGCGCGTCGGCATCACGCAGTCGAACATGTCGATGCCTTCGGAGACTGCGTCCACCAAGTCTTCCGGCGTGCCCACGCCCATCAGATAGCGAGGCTTATCTTGCGGCAACTGCGGCGCGGTGTGCTTGAGGATGCGCAGCATATCTTCTTTCGGCTCCCCCACCGACAGGCCGCCGATGGCGAAACCGTCGAAGCCGATATCGACTAGCCCCGCCAAAGATTCATCGCGCAAATGCTCGTGCATTCCGCCCTGCACAATGCCGAACAGCGCGTTGGTATTACCCTCGTGCGCCTTTTTGCTGCGCTCCGCCCAGCTCATACTCAAGCGCATGGAAACCGCTGCCGTCTGCTCGTCCGCCGGATACGGCGTGCATTCGTCGAAGATCATCACGATGTCGGAATTAAGCACCTTCTGGATGCGCATGGATTCTTCCGGCGACAGAAAACACTTGTCGCCGTTCACCGGCGATTTGAATTCCACCCCGCCTCCGGTGATCTTGCGCAAAGGGCCGAGACTGAATACCTGAAAGCCGCCGGAGTCGGTGAGGATCGGGCCATCCCAGCCCATGAAGCGATGCAGCCCGCCATGCGCCGCAATCACTTCCAGCCCCGGACGCAGCCACAAGTGGAAAGTGTTGCCGAGCACGATCTGCGCGCCCATATCTTTTAATTCAAGCGGCGACATGGCCTTGACCGTGCCGTAAGTACCGACCGGCATGAAGGCGGGGGTTTCCAGTTTGCCGTGGGCGAGATCGAGAGTGCCGCGACGCGCGGCACCGGAGGTTTTATGCAAAGTAAATTTCATACAGACTCAACAGCGCCTGCGCGCTTCAAAATTCAGAAAGGCGCAATTCTACCCGAAGGCTCTGTTCGCCACTGCAAAGTAAATGCGCGAGCGTCTGTCAGCCATGAGTAGAAGTCCTGCTCATAGCCGATGGCATCAGCAAGAAACTCCAACGCTCCCTGCGCCAGCGGATTCGGCTGCCGCGCCCGGCGCGACATGCGCAGCAGCACAGCGGCAATGCCTTCAACCTGCGCATAACTCGACAACCAATCCTCGCGCGCCATCATGCGCAACGCCCCGTGCGACTCAACGGGAAGCGCATCCATCCGCTCTTCAATCAGGCGATAGACCTCGGCACAAAACTCGTTCAGGGGTTGATGATGAATGACCGCCCAATCGCGCGCCAACAAGTGATCGTAAAACATATCCACCAGCACGCCGGCATAGCGCCTGCGCGGCGCAGAAACGCGCGAACGGCTTTGCTGAAATGACGGATGGATTTCCGCGTGGCTATCGATGGCGCGATGCAGCGCCACCCCGCGCGCCAGATCATCCGGCAAGCCCGCAGGCAAATGGCCTTTGATCCAGTCGCCGACCACGCCGCCGACAATCAGGGCGGGGTCGTCTCTGGCGAGTAAAGCGTGGGCAAGGAAGTTCAAATTATTTCCAAAAGACCGTTATTAACCATACAAGACATTCGCCCCGCTTGCCATGCGCGGCAGCTTTTCGGCCAATTAACGAGCATCAAATGAAAACCGTTTACTGATTAGACTACGCTGTGCTATCAGTTCAATTCAGGCTCCGCTCAATCAGCATCGCATCCCCATAACTGAAAAACCGATACTCGTTCGCCACCGCATGGCGATAGGCCGCCAGCAATTTATCCATACCGCCGAAGGCGCACACCAGCATCAGCAGCGTGGAGCGCGGCAGGTGGAAGTTGGTCAGCAGCACATCCACCACTTTGAATTGGTAGCCGGGGGTAATAAAGATGTTGGTGTCGCCGCTGCCCGCTTGCAACGCGCCCGATGCGGCGGCGCTTTCCAGCGCGCGCAGGCTGGTGGTGCCCACGGCGATGACGCGCCCGCCTTTGGCCTTGGTGCGCGCGATGGCCTCCACCGTCGCTTGCGGTACGCTGTAGCGCTCGCTGTGCATGACATGCTCAGCGATGTGCTCGGCGCGCACCGGCTTGAAGGTGCCCGCGCCGACATGCAGGGTGACATGGGCAATCTCCGCGCCTTGGTTGCGCAGCACCTGCAACATGGCCTCGTCGAAATGCAGCCCCGCCGTGGGCGCGGCCACCGCGCCCGGCTCGCGCGCGAACACAGTCTGATAGCGCGTTTCATCTTCGTCGCCTGCGGCGTGGGTGATATAGGGCGGCAAGGGCAGATGCCCGTAACGTTCGAGCAAGACGGTGACGGCTTCATCATCCTCAAAGCGCAAATGGAAAAATTCGCCCTCGCGCCCCAGCACCTGCACGCGGATTTTTTCGGCCAGCATGAAACGGCTGCCCGGCTTGGGCGTTTTGCTGGCGCGCACTTGCGCCAATACTTCATGTTCGCCCAGCACGCGCTCGACCAGCACTTCAACCTTGCCGCCGCTGTCTTTTTCGCCGAACAGACGCGCTTTCAGCACGCGGGTGTCGTTCAGCACCAACAGATCGTTGGAGCCGACCAGCGTTGGCAGATCGCTAAAATTGCGGTCTTCCAGCCCTCCCCGGCCAACCCGCAACAGGCGACTCGCACCGCGCTGCGCGGGCGGGTGCTGGGCAATCAGGTGTTCGGGCAATTCAAAGTCAAAATCACTGGTCAACATCGTCAAAAATACGGCGCAATAAAAAAGGCGCGCATTGTAGCTTGATGCCGGACAAGGTTTCATGGATAATGCGCGCCTTCACCAAAGCCGGGGTGATGGAATCGGTAGACGTGCCGGACTCAAAATCCGGTGCCTGAAAGGGCGTGGGGGTTCAAGTCCCCCCCCCGGCACCAAATAAAAAATGCGTTGCACTCTGTCAACGCAACTTCAAGCGATAGCGTTATAGCCTCCGACACCGTAGTGTCATAAACGTTTATCAACCTACTTGAATGGAGCCTTACATGAAACTGTTGTCCACTCTGATTGCTGCTGTATTCGCGCTGGTAACTTTCTCTGCTGTTGCTGCTGATGCAGCTCCTGCTGCTGCTCCTGAAGCAAAGCCTGCTGCTGAAGCTAAGCCAGCTAAGGCTGCCAAGAAGCACCACAAGAAGGCAAAGAAAGCAAAGAAGGCTGAAGCTCAAGCTGACGCACCAGCAGCTAAGTAATTTAGCTGTAGTTAAAAAAGGCAGGGGCAACCCTGCCTTTTTTTATTGCGGCCAATTTTTATTGGTGCCCTTGAAGTAAAATATCCTCCATGATCTGGAAACCCCACGCCACTGTCGCCGCCGTCCTCGAACAGGATGGCAAGTTCTTACTGGTGGAAGAACATACCGCGCAAGGCCTGCTATTCAACCAACCCGCCGGACACTGGGAAGCGAACGAAACGCTCGCGGCCGGAGCGGTACGCGAAGCATTGGAAGAATCGGCCTACCAATTCGAGCCGGAATATTTGATCGGCGTTTACCGCTGGCACTCCCCGTCATCGGATGTCACTTATCTGCGCTTCGCTTTCGGCGGACGCATCCTCGCCCATTTCCCCGAGCGCGCCTTGGACAAAGGTATTGTCCGCGCCGTATGGATGACGCCGGACGAAATCCGCGCCACGCAAGCGCGCCACCGCAGCCCGCTGATTCTGCGCTGCGTAGAAGACTATCTGGCAGGCAAGCGCTATCCACTGGATTTAATTACGCACTATGACTAGACGCTGTGTAGTCGTCGGCATGTCCGGCGGGGTAGATTCCTCCGTCACCGCCCTCTTGTTAAAGCAACAGGGCTACGAGGTCATCGGACTGTTCATGAAGAACTGGGAAGACGATGACGACAGCGAATATTGCTCATCGCGCCAAGATTTGATCGACGCGGTCTCGGTGGCCGACACCATCGGCATTCCCATCGAGGCGGTGAATTTCGCCAAGGAATACAAAGACCGCGTGTTCAGCTATTTCCTGCGCGAATACGAAGCCGGACGCACGCCCAATCCCGACATCCTGTGCAATTCGGAAATTAAGTTCAAAGCCTTTCTGGATCACGCTATCCGGCTGGGGGCGGATGCCATTGCCACCGGGCATTACGCGCAGGTGCGCGAGGTGGACGGTTCGTTTCAGTTGCTCAAGGCCGCCGACAACAGCAAAGACCAGAGTTACTTTTTGCACCGGTTGAACCAGCAGCAACTAAGCAAGGCGATGTTCCCGCTGGGGCAACTGCTCAAGTCGCAAGTGCGCGACATCGCGCGCGAACACAATCTGTCCAACCACGCGAAAAAAGACAGCACCGGCATCTGCTTCATCGGCGAGCGCCCATTCCGCGAATTCCTGAACCGCTACCTGCCCACCACGCCGGGCGACATGGTGACACCCGACGGCAAAGTGGTCGGCAAACACATGGGACTGTCGTTCTACACCATCGGCCAGCGCCAAGGCTTGGGCATCGGCGGCGGCAAGGATAGCTCGGGCGAACCGTGGTTCGTCGCCGGCAAAGATATGGCGGGCAATCGCCTGATCGTGGTGCAGGGACACGACCACCCCGCCCTGCTCAGCCCGCACCTGAGCGCGCTCGACCTGCACTGGATTGCAGGCCACGCCGCCGACACGAGCAAACCCTACGCGGCCAAGACGCGCTATCGCCAAGCCGATGCGGCCTGCCGCATTGAACTGGACGAAGCGCAGCATGCCCGCTTTACCTTTGACGAAGCGCAATGGGCGGTTACGCCTGGGCAGTCTGTGGTGATTTACGACGGCGAAGTCTGCTTGGGCGGCGGCATCATCGAAGGTCATTAAACTTAGCGAAAATAATCATCATGTCAGCTTTTGCGAATACGCCGGAACCTCCCTACTACGCCGTTATCTTTTCATCTCAACGCACCGCCGGAGACAACGGGTATGGCGCGATGGCAGATCGAATGGTTGAGCTTGCACAGCACCAAGATGGTTTTCTTGGCGCAGAGAGTACGCGTGCTCCGGATGGCTTTGGTATAACCGTATCGTACTGGTCGTCTACCGATGCCATTACCAAATGGAAAACCAACATGGAACACCTTCGAGCACAAGAACTAGGCAAAACATCGTGGTATGAGCACTACGAATTACGCATCGCAAAGGTGGAACGCGCTTATGCAAAGCCTTAGCGGGGCAAAGTAAACTCTTCGCATAAAACTACTGTTTCAAGTTTTTAAAGTCCCGCCGCTTTGCCTGCGCACAGGTAAAATAGCGCCAGTTTATTTTTAACCAAAGCACACACCATGACTCTGACCGCACTCACCGCACTCTCTCCTCTCGATGGCCGCTACAGCAATAAAGTAGACGGCTTGCGCAAACACTTCAGCGAATTCGGTTTGATCCGCTATCGCGTATTGATCGAAATCGAATGGCTGAAAGCGCTCAGTGCCGAATCCACCATCGCCGAGATCAAGCCGTTCTCGGCCGCCACCATCGCGCAACTGGATCAGCTCGCCGCGCAATTCAGCGAGGCAGATGCGGAGCAGATCAAAACCATCGAAAAGCGCACCAACCACGACGTGAAGGCCATCGAATACTGGCTGCGCGACAAACTTGCATCTAATCCCGAAACCGCAGGTGTGCTCGAGTTCATCCACTTCGCCTGCACCTCGGAAGACATTAATAATCTGAGCCACGCGCTGATGCTCAAACATGGCCGCGCCGAAGTGATGCTGCCCGCGCTGGATAGCGTCATCGCCCGTTTGCGCGACTTGGCGCACCAACTGGCCGACCTGCCCATGCTGTGCCGCACCCACGGCCAGACCGCCACGCCCAGCACGCTGGGCAAGGAAATGGCCAACGTCGTCTACCGTTTGCAGCGCGCCCGCACGGCCATTGCCGGTGTCGAGATTCTGGGCAAGATCAACGGTGCGGTGGGCAACTACAACGCGCATTTGTCGGCCTACCCCAACACCGATTGGGAAAGCTTCGCACAGCGCTTTGTCACCGCGCGCGGCATCACCTTCAATCCCTACACCATCCAGATCGAGCCGCACGATTATATGGCCGAACTGTACGATGCCTTCGCGCGCGCCAACACCATTCTGATCGACCTGAACCGCGACATCTGGGGCTACATCTCGCTCGGTTTCTTCAAGCAAAAAGTGGTGGCGGGCGAAGTCGGCTCATCGACCATGCCGCACAAAGTAAACCCGATCGATTTCGAGAACTCGGAAGGCAACCTCGGCCTGGCCAACGCGCTGCTGCGCCACTTGGCCGAGAAGCTGCCCGTCTCGCGCTGGCAGCGCGACCTGACCGACTCCACCGTGCTGCGCAACATGGGCGTGGCCTTCGGCTACACCCTGCTGGCTTACGAGTCCTGCCTGAAAGGGCTGAACAAACTGGAAGCCAATCCGCAGCGTCTGGCCGAAGATTTGGACAATAGCTGGGAAGTGCTGGCGGAACCCATCCAGACCGTGATGCGCCGCTATAACATCGAAAACGCCTACGATAAGCTCAAGGAACTCACGCGCGGAAAAGACGGCATCAACCGCGACAGCCTGCGCAATTTCATCCAGTCGCTGGATATTCCGGCTGAGGAAAAACAGCGCTTGGGCGAACTGTCACCGGGCACCTATCTCGGCAAAGCGGCGGCACTCGCCAAACGGATTTAAAACGTACCACGTTGAAACGCCCATCCGGCTTGCGCCGGATGGGCGTTTTCGTTTAACCGACGCGAATTATTATTGCAGTGTCGCCAGCGCCTGATCCGCATCCTTGCGCAAACTGCTGTTGGGATAAGCCTTGATAAACTCGGCAAAGGCATCGTGCGCCTGCTTCGTTTCCCCGGCCGCGCCCAAATCCATCGCTTTCTTGAAGGCATTTAACTCTTCCGCCTCAATCGTTTCGTGGGTCGCTTCGCCCTTCCAGTAAATATCGTTCGCATCAGAAGGCGCGCCGCGTACACCGCCGACCGCGTTGGTTGCACCGATTTTTTTCTGCGGCGTAAAGGTTTCGATTTTCTTGCGCAACCGCTCCCACAAGCTCATTGAGCCGGAATTACTATCGGCGGCATAAAGCGTTGCAGAGCTGAACGCGCTCGCCACTACAAAAAACAGCACGATGATTTTCTTCATAATAATCTCCTTTATTGAATGACGATCCGGTTACAACGTATTCGACAACTCCAACCCCAACGCCTTGTATTTTTTCTTGATACCGGGATCCAAACGCTGTGCTTCCATAAACGCGGCCTTGGCATCCTTAATATCATTGCCCGCTTTATATGCCCTGGCCAGATTGATCCAGATATAGGCATCGTCCGGATTGCTTCGCGTTGCTTCACGATAGGCCTTTTGCGCTTCGGCATATTTGCTGTCAATCATCAGCAAATTGCCGCGATTGTTCAACGCTGCCGCATTGCCGGGCTTGATCGCAAGAATTTTATCGAAATGCTTCATCGCCTCCGCCCGGTCGCCCAGCTTGGCAAGAACAATGCCGACTTGCAAGCGCGCTTCGATATCGGACGGATTCTTTTCAATCTGCAGGAGATAGCGCCGCGTCTTGGTTTGCGAAATGATCTTGAGCATCGCCGACATTTCATTCGGGAATTTTTTGTCGATGCTTTCCTTGCTCACCTCATTCGGCTTCCATCTCGACTCAAGCAGGCTGGCCGGCTTGTAAGTTTCCCATGCGTGCTGGATATTCAGGATGGTCAGCCCCTTTCCCTTCCACTTGTAGTAGTTGGCCGCGCCCAGTTCCCATGCTTTGATAAACGAACTCCCCACCACGGTGGTTTCCACCGGAATCCACAGTTTGTCTTCGTAGATAACATACATGTCATCGTTCGTGTAGCCGTCATCCTCGGCATCCACTCCGGTCGAGAACATCATAAACATATGCCCCGGCACTTCGACCACGCGAGTTGTAATCCCCATGCTTTCCAGTGCTGACGTATAAAACGCCACCAGATCGTCGCAATCACCCGACTTGCGCTCTATCGTTTCGCGCGGAAACTGGATGTAGTCCACCGTGCTGGTTTTACCCGAAGTCACCTGATAGGGATTGGTCGGATCCTGAATATAGGTAAGGCCGTACACCCCGAGCGCATTAAAAACGAGGGCCGCCAACTGCGCTTCGTCTTTGATGTCCGGGTACTGCGTCGCAATCGAGCGAACGAAGTTCATAATCGGCGGGTCTTTAGGGGTGATAAACGAGGCATAGCGCTCCCGCTCATCCCACATTAACTTATGCTTTTCATAAACGCTGACCGTCGTGCTTTTGCTGTAAGACTCGCGCTTACCGCTATCGAAATAACTGGCCTCCAGCATGGTCTGCACCGAAGTATCCTCGGTAACACTGAGGATGGTGTTATTAAAGACAGCCTTCAGCTTGACCTCGGTACTCTGCCCCGGAAGCAGCTTATCCAATTTGCTCTCGGTCGCGAAATCCATGAAATCCTTCAGCATAAAAGAGAGCGTTACACCTTCCATGACCTTGTCGGTGTTGTTGGTCAGTTTGACCACACCGACACCGTCCTGCTCGTACAGCTTGTAGGTATTGGAAAAAATCGGGCGCAGGCTCAACACTTCGATTTCCAGCGGGGCTTTGCTGAAAGGCAGCGTAGTCGCACTTACCGCCAGCTTTTCCGCATCGGTACCATCAGAACTATGTGCCGCAATGTAATAGGTGTACTTCGTGTTGGGTGCCAAGGCATCTTTGGTAAATTCAGGCGTGATCGCCTCGGCGATTTTGGTAAAACCGCTCGCGTCCTTTTGATAGACATAATAAGAGGTCACAAATTCCGATTCGATCGGCTTCCATGTCAGCTTGATTTGCCATGAAGATGCCTCGACTTGAACCGAGTCCAATTGCGGTGGCGTATATTTCTTAGAGGTCGCACTCACCAGCGCGCTGGTTGCCCCCTCGTAGCCCAACCGCGTTTCGGCGGCAACGCGGTAAAAGTATTTCCCGTCGGCCTCAAGTCCGCGATCGACATACTGATTTGCGGCAACCGTCCCCACACGCACAAAGCCGCCGCGCTCATCTTTGGAACGGTATATCTGGTATTGTTTGACGTAAGGCAATGCCGATGCCTCCCAGCTCAACGTCACCGTATGCAAACCGTCTTCCGCCACCACATGCTGCGGGGCTGCGGGTTTGTATTGGCTCACAAATGTTTGTATGCGCTTGTTCCCCTCTTCCGCGACATAGAACGTCACATCGTCTTTCGCGGCAATCGCCACGGGCTCCTCCAACTCCCCGCGCCACTTCCCCCTGGCGCCGAAAGAGCGCAGATACTCACCCTTGCGGGAATAAACTTTGATCTGGCTGCCGTCCACAACCATGACCTCATCAACATTCACCATCAAAGCCACCGGCTTCTGCAAATTGCCGGGCTGCCCTTCTTTCTCTTTCCCCAGCGTGCCGACGGCAGCGCCCTGCGGTGAAATAATCGAAATGAAATTCCGGCCTTTGCCCAAGACGTACAGATTGTCTTGCGCATCAACTGCAATCGCCACCGGATCATCCAGCTTGCGCACAGTATCCAGCAGCTTTCCTTCGTTACTGAAGACTTGCACCGAATCCTTGCCCTTGTCCGCCACATAAATTTTTCCTGATGAGGAAATGACGAGGTCAGTCGGATCGTCAAACTGCCCGTCGCCCGAGCCTTCGCTGCCGAAACTGGCCAGTATCTTTCCCGTCGCATCCAGTTTGAGTACCCGGTATTTTTTATCCAGCACCCACAGCGCTCCCGCCGCATCGACATCAAGCGCAAGCGGCACCACATCCTTTATTTTGAGCAGCCCGTCAGCGACTCCGTTGCGAATTATTACGATCGCCTTTTGATCCGCATCAATTCCATAAATCGTATCTTTTCCATTGGAAGCCAGTTTGTTCAGGAAAACGGGAATTTCCCCCGCACTTTGCACAAACGCACGGGAGAACAAGCGGGGAACCGCATCAAGCGGAAAGCCCGAGTCTGCAATAAACACATTCACGACGCCTTTGGCTGCATCCGCCACAACAACTTGCCGGTCTTTAACAACTGCCACTCCCGCCATCCCCTTAAACTGTCCGCGCCCTTCGCCGCGGGCACCAAAGCGGTAAACCAGCTTGTTGTTAAAATCGTATTTCTGAATGGTGAGATCGTTGTTCTTGGCGACATATACACCGTCCTGCGCAATCGCAATCGAGCTCAACTCGCCATCCCAAGGCAGCGAGTACAAATACTCGCCATCCGGGCTGTACACCTTAACCAGAGAATCTTCTGCATCCTGCACATAGAGCCGGCCTCTGATGTCCGCCCGAATATCAACCGGTTCGCGCAACCTGAACGTCTCACCCGCATCTTTCGCTGCTTTGCTTGCCTGCTTGAGATCGAGCGGGCTCAAAAACACCCCATTGCTGCCGAACATCAGAATTCTTTTGCTGCCGTTATCCAGCACGTACACAATGCCTTCATGACTTGCCACACCGCGCGGCTTTTTCAGTTCATCGGCACCGAGCGAACCGAAGAAACCGCTTTTTTTGGCGCCAAAACTACCCGCATATTTTCCATCAGCGGAAAACATCGCAATCTGATTAAGCTCGCTGTCTGCCACATAAACCAGCCCGCTACCGACCGCCACCGCTTCGGGCTTTTTCAAGACCGGGTCGCCGCCCTCTTTAGCCTGCAACGTTTGCAACACCTTGCCGTCCAGATCCGTCATAGTTACCGAGCCGTCTTTTACCGCAAAAAATAAACGGTCACTGCTGCTCCCCAACAGCTTTTGCGCCCCCTTGGGCATCGGAATTTCTTTAGAAAACTCGGCTTTGGATTGCCCCCCCGAAGAAACCGCATCGGCGGCATGAACCGCAGTGGAAGCCAAGAAACTTACCAGACAGAAAAAGTATGTAAGGTTACGCATATGTACACCGTCAATAGTCAGTTGGTAAAAGCAGCACTTTAAGTATCGGGCTTAAAGCTCAATCTGCCGCATTATATCGTTTAGCGAACACGCCTCCGGACCAGCTTATTTCTCGTCCCGGTTAAAAACGCCATCCCAATTTTCGGGCGGTGGATTTGCGGCAAAGTATTCGCAGCGCTCAATGTAAATTTTGCAGGGCTTGTCTTCCGGCATCAGTTTGCTCAATGCGGAAAAAGCCTCTCTGGCCTCGCCCCATTTTCTGTCCCGATACAAAGCCAATGCGGCATTAAAACGTTCAGCCATCGCCTCATCCAGTCCGACAGAAAAGCCAACCGGCTCGTAGATTCTGACCGGCAAATGCTTGCCCACCACCCGTATCCGGTCCAGTTCCCGGTAACGGCAAATTGCGGCCGTTTTTTCGTAGGCACTCTCCCCCACCAGAAAACTCACACCGTAAAACTTGGCACTACTTTCCAGTCTGGAAGCCTGATTCACCGTATCACCAATCACAGTGTAGTCCATCTTCTTGCCTTCAAAACCGATATTGCCCGCGACAACTTCCCCGGACTGAACGCCGCCGCGAATATAGAAGGGCTCAACCCCTTCCTGCTGCCATCTGGCGCGCAGCTCCCGCATCTTTTCTTTCATGGCTCGGATACAGGCTAGCGCCAGTTCGGCGTGATCCGGCTGGTTCAGCGGCGCACCCCAATAAATCATAATGCCGTCGCCGATGAATTTATCCACCGTGCCATCGAAGCGATCCACCACCTGCACCATTTCGCCCAGATACTCGTTCAACCTCGCCACCACCTGCTGCGGCGTGTGGCTTTCGCTAAACGAAGTAAAGCTCTTGATGTCGGTAAACAGCACCGTCACTTCCTTTATTTCCCCGCCCAAATGGGCGGCTTCCGGATCCTTTTCCAAACGGGCAACCAGCTTGTCCGACAAATAACTGGAGAACATCGCGCGCATTTTTCTGGCGCTGCGCTCCAGCACCAGAAAGCGGAAACTTCCTCCCACCATCAGTGCGACAAACGCAGCCAGCGGCGGATAAATCATGCTGACCCAGTGCCCGCTCACAAAAAATTGATAACTGATCCAGACATAGCCCGCCACCAACAGCAACGTGGCTGGCAGCGCGCTATACAAGCGCAGGCGCGTGGTCAGGAAATAGGCGATTGCGCCCAACAGCACGATGAAAGAAATATCGACCAGCGCCTCCAATCCACCTTGCCGGATGAAGCGCCCGCTGATGATGTTATCGGCAATGGTCGCATGCACTTCGACCCCCGGCGTATTGCCATGAAAAGGCGTAACGCGCATGTCGTAAATACCCAGCGCGGTGGCTCCCACAAACAACACTTTGCCTTTCAACAACGCGGGATCAACACGACCGCTGGCCACATCCGAAAACGAATAACGCGGGTAAATGCCGGGAGGGCCGGTGAAATTGATCCACATGGCATAGCCGCCACTCACCGGAATATGCCGCTCTCCCACCGCAATATCGAACACCTCCGGCACGAACTCCTTTTCTCCCAGCGCGGCCATTGCCCCCTTCAAGCCAAGCGCAGGTATCAACTTTCCGCCATCCTCAATCAGCAGCATGCTACGGCGGTTGACGCCATCATTTTCGGGAAGAAAATTAATATGCGCGATCCCGCTGACCGACTCCTCAAGTTCGGGAATGGAGCGGGTGCTGCCGGTGACGTTTAACGCAGAATCAAAATTGAACGAGGTGGCGAGCACCACATTGCCAGCACGTTTGGCCGCAGCGGCAAAAGCCTGATCGGCTTTTTTACTTTCGGGTTCGGGAAAGAACGCATCGAACAGCACCGCCTTGGCCCCCGCCGCGGAAAGCTTGTCGAGCAGACGGGCGTATTCTGTGCGCGTCCATGGGAAGCGTCCCAGCTCGCCGATACTCTTGTCGTCTATCGCAATAATCGCGATATCGGGGTTGGGCGCGAGCGCGCCGCGCATCGTCTTAAAGCGCAGGTCGTAGGTCTTGGCTTCAAAGGCTTCAAAGAAAGGGTTCTGCGTGTAGTACAGCAGCGTAACGGAAAATATTGAAACAAATGCAAGCAGCAGCGAGGAAACCTGCATCCCGCGCTTGGACGAAACCCTATTCAAGACCGATGAAATCATAGAATACCCACTTTGTCTCGTTTACCGAGCGCGCATTCTACCTCCCAGAGGGGATGGGATAACAGTGAAATTAGGCTGTTTGCACCGGAATCTGGTGGCGCTGTGCAATGATGCGGTTATGCGCATCCACATAGATCAGGCTGGGATGAAATTGGCCCAACTCGGACTCGGCGTAGCTGGAATATGCCGCGATAATCAGGATGTCGCCGGGATTGGCTTTATGCGCCGCCGCACCGTTGACCGAAATCGTCTTGGAGCCGCGCTGAGCGCGGATGGCATAGGTGGTAAAACGCTCACCGTTGGTGACGTTGTAAATATCAATCTGCTGGTATTCGCGAATACCGGAAGCTTCCAGCAAGTCATCGTCGATGGCGCACGAACCCTCGTAATTCAACTCCGATTGCGTCACACGCACACGGTGCAATTTCGCTTGTAGCATGGTTCGTTGCATAACTCGCCTCCGGGGAAAACTTTGCCTCTGACTTCGGGCTTTAATAAAGTGGGCGCGCATTATAAGTCCCTCGCCCGGAAAGACAACCCGCCCGCTAAATATCCACTTCCAAATTATCGAGCAGCCGAGTCGAGCCCTGCCGCGCGGCGGCCACTATCACCAGCTCGCGATCGCCCGCCGCCGGATGGGCGAGGCTGCAGCGATTCCGCACCGACACATAATCCACCTGCCAGCCGCGCGCAGATAGCACAGCGGCAGCGTCCGCTTCGGCCTTGGAGTAATCCCTCAGCCCTCCCGCAATATCCCGACGCATCCCGGCCAGCGTTTGTTGCAGAAAAACGGCTTCGGTGCGTTCCGCCGCGCTCAAATACTGGTTGCGCGAACTCAGCGCGAGCCCGTCCGCCGCGCGCACCGTTTCGCCGCCAATGATGCGTACCGGCAAATTCATCTGCGCCACCATCTGGCGGATGATGTGCAACTGCTGATAGTCCTTCTTGCCGAACAAGGCCACTTGGGGCTGCACGATGTTCAGCAGCTTCAGCACCACCGTCGCCATACCGCGAAAATGCCCCGGACGCGCTGCACCGCACAGCTCATCGGCAATCGGCGGGGGCTCTACGAAAACGGTCTGCTGCTGCGGATACATCTCGTTGACTGCGGGCGCGAACACCACATCAGCCAGCCCGTCGAGCTTCGCACAATCGGCATCCAGCGTGCGCGGATACTTGTCGAAATCTTCATTGGGGCCGAACTGCAAAGGGTTGACGAAAATGCTCACTACGACAAACTCGGCATGGGCACGCGCCTGACGCACAAGGTCGATATGCCCTTCGTGCAGGTTACCCATGGTGGGGACGAAAGCGATGCTTGCTTTACTTGCCAAACAGGCACGAAGTTCGTTCACAGAGTGAATCAATTGCATAGCGACCTCATTCTTGAAACGTCATTCGTCCAATTAAAAACTGTGCTCTTTCGCCGGAAACGCGCCAGACTTCACTTCGCGCGCATAGTTCGCCACCGCATCGCCGATGGATGCCGCGCCCTGCATGAAATTTTTCACGAAGCGCGCTTTCTTTCCCGGATAAATATCCAGCATGTCATGCAGCACCAGCACTTGGCCGGAGCAGCCCGCGCCCGCACCGATCCCGATAGTGGGCACGCGCAGCGAGGCGGTGACTTGTGTCGCCAGCGCAGCGGGCACGGCCTCCAGCAGCACCATGCCTGCGCCCGCTTGCCCCACTGCCTCGGCATCCTCCAACAGTTGCCGCGCGGCGGCATCGCCCTTGCCCTGCACGCGGTAACCGCCCATCTGGTGCACCGATTGCGGCGTGAGGCCGATGTGCGCACACACGGGAATGCCGCGCCGGGTCAAAAAGGAAATCGTCTCGGCCATCACCGCGCCGCCCTCGATCTTGACCATGTGAGCACCCGCAGCCATCAACTGAGCAGCATTGGCAAAAGTTTCGCGCGGGCTGACTTGCGAACTGCCGAACGGCATGTCGGCCATAATGAAGGCCTGCGACGCACCGCTGGCAACGCAGGATGTGTGGTAAGCCATCGCCTCCAGCGTGACCGCCAGCGTGGACTCGCGCCCCTGCAACACCATGCCGAGCGAATCGCCCACCAGCAGCACATCCACGCCGTTGTTTTCCAGCAGCGTGGCAAAGCTGGCGTCGTAGCAGGTCAGCACGGCGATTTTTTCGCCTTTTTCGCGCATGCCTTGCAAAGTGTTTAGTGTCTTACGCATCACGCCCCCAGACTAAAAAATTCACGCGAACCGCGCATATTTTCAATGCGCCCCAGCAGCAATTCAAAATCCTCGTCGCTATCGACAAAATTCAGGTGGTCGCTATTCACCACCAGCAGCGGCGCAGCATCGTAGTGGTGAAAAAATTCGCCGTAACTTTTCGCCAGACGCGACAAATAATCTTCGTTAATCGTGCGTTCGTAGCGCAAGCCGCGGCGCTGCACGCGCTCAACCAGCGCCGGAGTCGAAGCCTGCAAATAGATGACCAGATCGGGCGTGGGGGCCTGTAGCGACAGATTCTGATAGATAGATTGGTACAGCTTGTACTCATCCTCGCTCAGCGTGAGCCGCGCAAACAAACTGTCTTTCTCGAACAGGTAGTCGGAGATGGTGCGCTGACTGAACAAATCCATCTGCGCCACATCGCGCACTTCGTTGATGCGCTGGAACAGAAAGAACAACTGCGTGGGCAAAGCATAGCGCGCCGCGTCCTGATAAAAACGCTCCAGAAACGGGTTGTCCTGCGGCTTCTCCAACAGCATCTGCGCGCCCGTGCGTTCCGCCAGCCGCTGCGTCAGGCTGGTCTTGCCCACACCGATGGGGCCTTCGATCACAATGTAGCGGTATTTTTCAAGCGGCATTCTTAAAATCCTTCAAACCTTTTGCCACAAAGTACACAGAGAAAGCCGCATCACGATACATCTCAGCCTTACCGCTCTGTGTGCTCAAGTTATCTCTGTGGCTAAATTATTTTTTCAAGCCGCTGATCTTCGCATGCCCTTGCAGCATCCGCCGCCGCGCCAACTCCCGGAATCACGCACTCCGGCGCAATCTCCAGCAAAGGTTGCAACACGAAGGCGCGCAGGTGCATTTGCGGGTGAGGGATGGTCAGACCATGTTCGTGCAGTCGCACATCGTCGTACAGCAACACATCCAGATCCAGCGTGCGCGGCGCATTGATAAATTCGCGGGTGCGGCCGCAGCGCAATTCAAGTGCCAGCAGCGCATCGAGCAATGCGCGCGGCGACAAACTGGTTTGCAGTTGCGCCACCGCGTTGACGAAATCAGGCTGATCCAGATAGCCCACCGGAGCGCTGCAATACAGCGAAGAGCAGCGCACCACCCGCACTTGCGGCAACGCATCCAACTCTTGCAGCGCTTGCGACACCTGCGCCTGCGGGTCGGACAGATTGCTGCCCAGCCCGATAAAAACGTTATGTTCCATTATTTGCCGATGCTCAATCTGTCGCTACGGCTTGGCTATTTGCTGCATTGGGCTTTTTGCTGCGGCGGCGTTTTTTCTTCGGACCGTTGTCGGGCAACAACATCTCCGCACGACGTTCTTCCGACGCATCCTGAAACTCCGTCCACCATTCGCCCAGCTCCATATCCACTTCGCCGCTCTTGCAGCGCAGCAACAGGAAATCGTAGGCCGCACGGAAGCGCGGCACACCCAGCAAGCGCAAAGGACGCACACCGCCGCGCTGCTCGAAGCGTGGCTGCATCACCCACATTTCTTTCATCACTGTGTCGTAACGGCGCGGAATGGCGAGTTGCGCACGCTGTCTGTCCAGCACTTCGTCCATCGCCTCATGCAGTGCCGAAATAGGTTTCTCGCCCGCGGCCTGCTTGGCCTTCCATGCCACCAGTACCTCGTGCCACAGCAAGGCGGCAAACAAAAATGCCGGCGAGGTGGGTTTGTCTTCACGGATGCGCTGGTCGGTGTTCTGCATCGCCAGCATGACGAACTTCTCGCCCATCGGCTGCTCCAAAATCACATCCAGCATCGGCAGCATGCCGTGGTGCAACTCCATCGCGCGCAATTTTTTGACGCACTCCCAAGCATGGCCGGACAGCAGCAGCTTCAGCATCTCGTCGAACATGCGCGCTTCCGGCACATTCGCCAGCAGGCCTTTCATTTTGGCGATGGGGGCAGCGGTGGCGGGGTCGAGCTTCATGCCCAGCTTGGCCGACAAGCGCACTGCGCGCAGCATGCGCACCGGGTCTTCGCGGTAGCGCACTTCGGGGTCGCCGATCATGCGCAGCGTGTTGGCGCGAATGTCTTCGTAGCCGTGGTGGTAGTCGAATATCTCTTGCGTAGACGGATCGAAGAACAAGGCATTAGCGGTAAAATCGCGCCGCGCCGCATCCTGCTCCTGATCGCCGAACTCGTTGTCGCGCAGAATGCGCCCGTGTGCATCGGTCTCGGCATCTTCAATATCAATGGCGCGACGGAAAGTGGAAACTTCCACCGTCTCTTCACCGAACATCACATGCACCAAGCGGAAGCGCCGCCCGATGATGCGGGCACGGCGAAATACGCGCTTCACCTCTTCGGGCGTGGCATCAGTCGCCACATCGAAATCCTTGGGCTGGCGCTGCAACATCAGATCGCGCACCGCGCCGCCGACCACAAAAGCCTTGAACCCCGCCGCCTGCAAACCATCGGTCACACGCCGCGCGCCGTAGCTGATGCCGTCGCGGCTCACCTTGTGCGCCTCGAAGGGAATCACGCTGGCGGCACCGTGAGATTTAACCTTGGCAGACTTGCCGAACACCCGCTTGAACAGTTTTTTTATCATTTCGTCCGATTATTGATTGCAGCAAGACTGCCGCAAATTCGAGAAGCGCGGATTATACACGTCAGGGAAAAATCAGTTTTTATCAGGCTTGAACTCCAAAAACAGCCCGACGCCTAACCCCTTAAATCCCGACATTAGCTGTCAATAGTTTCAATAAGTTAGAGTAAAGCGACTCAATTGCAATCTATAGGATTAATCCTGTCAGACAAGTCCGACTTCAACCCCTGTCAAAATCAGGATTATCTGATGGTTTAACACATTACGTTCTGAGATTATGACTGTCATAAATCAAAGCAATCGCAACAAATTTGAAAGTACAGAAAAATATGATTCGTCTATTCATTGCCGACGACCACAGTGTTGTACGCGTTGGCTTAAAACAGCTTTTTGCGCTGATTGATGACATCAGTGTTGCGGGAGAAGCATGCGACGGCCTGGAAGTACTCGATATCCTGCAACAACGGAACGATTTCGATCTGCTGCTTCTGGATTTGTTTATGCCCGGCCTCAGCGGGTTTGAACTGATCGCCCGAATCCGCACCCAAAATAAATCCCTGCCCATTCTGGTATTTAGTATGCACAACGAAGCCCATGTGGCTAAACGCGTGTTCCAGATGGGCGCCAACGGCTTCATTAGCAAAGGCGGCTCGGAAGAAATGTTAATCGGAGCTATTCGCAAAGTTGTGGCGGGTGATCGCTTTGTCGATCCGACACTACTGGAGCAAATGATTTTTGAAAAACCGGTCGGCCCTCTCCATGAAAGTCTTACCGAACGCGAGCTTCACATTCTGAAACTGTTTGCGCGGGGAAAGACTGGCAACGAAATCGCCGCAGAGCTTTCCATCAGTAAAAAAACCGTCAGCACCCACAAGACCAACCTGATGCAAAAAATGAATTTTGAAAACATCGCGGACCTAGTGCTCTATGCGGCCGACTACGCCCTGATCGACTAGCAATATCATCCTGTGTTTTGCCATATTCCGGACAAATATGGCAGACTTCCTCCCCTGCACAATGGCGACAACGGTCGCCGATCTTTATTCAGAGGACAGTAACTATTATGAGCAAAACGGAAGTCATCAATATCATCGAAGCCGTTCTAAAAAGCGGTGAAAAAAGCCCCGGCCTTTTCGATCTGCCCAAAATCATGGGCATTAAAGCAAAGATCGAATCCTGCTCATCGGTGGGAGACGTACTGGAAATCGTCTCGGAACACCGCAGCTTTATTATCAAAGTATTTGGCTTGCGCGAGGAAGCGATGAATCAAGCCATGGAAAAGTTGAAAGCACTGCACCTGCAATAACCGCGCAAATACAAATCGCCAGTCCATCCGGGCTGGCATTCCCTCTGCCCCCTTCCGAAAATTGTATTGATCAAGTCCGGCGACTGAGAGAAACTGCGCCACCGCAGGATGTCATAAATATCAAACGCTTTACCTTTCAGGAGAGCCAATATGAATATTCGCCAGAAATTTCTGCTTCCCCCCGGCGTCGTTCTAGTCCTGATGCTGATACTGGGCATCGTCGGGTTCATCGGGCTCAACGCCTCCAACAATTCCCTCCGCGATGTATACACAGTCCGTTTCCAGAATTTCAAAAGCAGCAGCAACGCACTGGAGCGCGTGGGAGCCGCCCATGCCGATGTGTACCGGCTATTTACCTGGCTGGGTAACTACGACAAAGACCGGATAAAAAAAGCCACGGACGACATTAACCAAAAAATTGATGCGGCTGAGCTCGAACTCAAAAAATTGGCGGGCAACACCGACCTTTCCGATGAGAGCAACAAAAATCTGGCCGATATCGGGAAAGACCTCGCCAAATACCGCAAACAGGTTGGTCAGGCCATCGAGTTCGTGCAGGAAGACCCCAATCTGGGCATCACCGGAATGCAAAGCGCGGATCGCGCCTTTACCAACTTGCAGAAAAAAACAGCGGCACTTGTTGCTGACGAAGAGTCGAAAGCGAAAATCCAATACGATGCCAGCATCCGTTTTTACAATCTTTTTGTTACCGTTTTCGTTTCATTACTTGTTCTTGCTTTCATACTGGGCAGCATTTTGAGCGTTTTCATCAGCAACAAGGTCATTATTCCGCTCAAAGAAGCGATTGCGGGAGCGCAGCGGGTTGCCACCGGCGACCTCACCGGCACCATTCATACCGGACAAACGGATGAAACCGGCGACCTGCTCAAAGCACTGGCCGACATGCAGGAACATTTGCGCGAAATCATCAGCGCCATGAGCAACAGCTCTCACGAGCTCAACCACATCTCCACCACACTAACCAACTCTTCCGACCTCGTGGTAAACGGCGCGACAGAACAACAGGACTCGACCGCATCCATGGCAGCCAGCATCCAGCAAATGAGCGTCAGCATCAACGTGGTCAGCGAAAATGCGCGCGATGCCGACACTGCGGTGGAAGCTTCCGCCCACAGCTCGCACCAAGGCAAGGAACTGCTGGAACGCACTCAAGCCACAATGAACAGAATCTCGACCGCGGTAAACGAATCCGCGCACACCATCGAAACGCTGGGCATGGAATCGGACCGCATCTCCGCGATCGTAAAAGTCATCAAAGAGATCGCCGATCAAACCAACCTGTTGGCACTCAATGCCGCCATTGAAGCCGCACGCGCCGGCGAACAGGGGCGCGGATTTGCCGTAGTGGCGGATGAAGTGCGCAAACTGGCCGAACGTACAACCAATTCAACAATCGAAATCGCGAATATGATCGAGGCAATTCAGGCGAATACGCAAAGCTCGGTTCATAGCATGCAGGAAGTCGTCAGCACCGTAAGCGAGGGAGCCTCTCTGACAGCGGAAGCCGGCGCAGTCATCACGGAAGTCGAGCAAAAATCCGATACCGTATCATCCATGGTCGGCGAAATCAGTTCTGCGCTAAAAGAACAAAGCATCGCCAGCCAGCAGATCGCCAACCACGTGGAAAAGATTGCCCAACTGGCGGAAAAAAACTCCGTGGCCTCCAACGAGACAGCCGAATCGGCACGGCGAATGAATCTGCTGGCGACAGATATGGAAGAGCGGGTCAGCCGCTTCAAGCTCTAACTTTCCGATCGGCTTTCCGGACTGAAGTCCGGCCTACAGGGGGCGTTGCCGATAAACAATCCGGATTAAAAACTTAAGAGGAAGTTCAGAATGTACTCAGTTCTACCCGCCGTCGTATCAGTATTATTTCTGTGCTACGGTTTTTATGCTTTTGCCAGCAAGGGAGTCAACCGCATCAGCACCAGTTTCTTTCTGCTGTGCCTCACCACCTTTTTCTGGCAAGCCTCTTGGGCGGTACTGTTTCAGGTCGATGAACCGGCGATGGTCCAGTTTCTGGTGAAGTTCGGATATTTCTTTATTTTGTTTTTGCCTACCAGCCTGTACCACTTCATAACGGAAATCAGCAGACAGCAAAAAGAACTCCGTTTCGTCTATTGCTCCTATGCACTATCCGCAGTCTTGGCAATTTTTCTGCTCAGTTCCGACCTGTTTGTTTCCGGGTATTACCATTATTTCTGGGGAAATTATCCCAAAGCCGGAATGTTGCACCCCGTACATTTACTTCAAACTTTTTTGGTAATAACCAGAGTTTTGTACTTCGCATACGTTACGCAAAAACATGCCTCTACCGATTTACAAATGAAGCTTCGCCTTTGCATTATCGGCACGCTAATTTCCTCTTTATCCGCACTCGACTATCTGTGCAATTACGGTTTCGAGTTTTATCCTCCGAGCGTGATAGTCACCGTCATTTTCCTCGGAATTTTTACAATTGCCATTGTCCACTTCGACCTGCTCAACCCGATGACATTGGCCGGAACTATCGCCCACGAAATGCGGACTCCGTTAAGCACCATCAACAATTATGCCCGCGGCTTCTCCAGAGATTTACCGATACTGATTGAAGGCTACCGGTTGGCCGTCTCGAACAACCTGATGGCAGATGGTATCCGCGAACAAAATTTACAATTTCTATCCGGAATGGCTACGCGCATCGCCGACGAAGTGAAGAAGTCGAACACGATCATCGACATGCTGCTGGCCTCGACCTCGCTGGAACACCCCGACTCCATCGCTTTCGAGCGTTACCGTATCGGCGCATGTATAGCCGAAGCACTGGATCGCTACCCTTTCGAGCACGGGGAAAAAGAAAAAATCAGCGTGGCGCTGGCAGAAGATTTCGAGTTCGACGGCTCAAATACTTTGCTGGTGTTTGTGCTGTTTAATTTATTGAAGAACGGCATTTATGCCATGAAGCAAGCGGGAAAAGGTGATATCAGTATTTCGACAAAATCTGAAAATGGCCGCAATCTTCTCTGCTTCACCGACACCGGCCCCGGCATCCCCGCCAGCGTGCTGCCCCGTATTTTCGATTCTTTTTACACCACCAAACACAAAGGCGGCGGCGCGGGCTTGGGGCTTTCGTTCTGCAAAAAAGTAATGACCACGTTCAAAGGCAGCATCACATGCGATTCCAAGGAAGGTGAATATACGACCTTCTTGCTCGAATTTCCGCCCGCCTGATTTATCCGAAAAACCATTCTGATCACGCATTTCGTCTGCAATCTGACTCATATCATCCTGAGCAGTGCTCCCCTTTCGGGCGCACTGACGGCTGCCTTGCAGCCGTTTTTTTCAATCTCAGGAGAAAATCATGATCAGAAAAAATCTGCAAACACACCAAGCATCCCCACTCCCGTTTCCGTTACCCCCAAGCGGGAATCAACCCAAAACCTTTCACCACACCATAGACATCAGTCTGAAGGACTCCAATGCCTATGGCAATACCTATTTTTCGAGATATTTTGAATGGCAGGGAATCTGCCGAGAGCAGTGGTACTTCCAATGCTTTCCGTTTGACTGGCTACAAACGCTTGGTGTGCTTTTTACAAAAAAAGCCCACCAAGAATACGCACAGGAAACCTTCCCATTTCAAAAAGTGGAGTGCCGACTAAATGCCTATAACATCAAGCAGTGTTCGTTCAATTTGCTGTTCAGATTTTATGTTGATGGCAAGCTCGTCTCCAAAGGGTATCAGCAAATCGTTTATGCCAACCGCGACAAAAAGATTGTCCGGTTTCCCGATGGTATGAGAGAGAAAATCAGAGAGTACGAAGACCCGCAACTTAAGTTTTCTGTTTAATCGGCTAAGCAGATCAATTTAGTTTTGCCGGGGCAAGTGCAATGCACTTGCCCCGTTGTTGTTACCGCAAAGAAATCACCGGCCAGCCCTGCTGCTCCGCATGCTTGCGCAACGTGGCATCGGGATCAACCGCCACAGGCTTTTTCACTTTGGCGAGTAAAGGCAAGTCGTTCAGCGAATCGCTGTAGAACGTCGTATCGGCAAAGCTATCCCAAGCCCAGCCGCGCTCGTCCATCCAACTTTCCAAGCGGGTAATTTTCCCCTCGCGAAAACTCGGCACGCCAGCAACATTACCGGTGAATTCGCCGTTGATTTGCTCGGGGTCGGTGCCGATCAAATGCGGCACGCCGAATTCGCGCGCGATGGGCGCGGTCACAAAGCTATTGGTCGCAGTGATAATCACGCAGACATCACCCGCATCGCGGTGCTGCGCCACCAGACTGCGCGCCGCATCGCCCATCATCGGGCGGATCTTGATACGCATAAAATCTTCATGCCAGGCATCCAACACCTTGCGCGAATGGCGCGACAGCGGCTTTAACTGGAAGTCCAGAAACTCGAAGATGTTCAACGTCCCCGCTTTGTATTGTTCGTAAAACGCCAGATTTTTGGCCTCGAATAATTCGCGGTCGAGCACGCCCTGCTCGATCAAAAACTGCGACCACTCGAAATCGCTATCGCCGCTCAACAGGGTATTGTCCAGATCAAATAAAGCCAGTTTCACTTTCACACTCCAATTTTTGTCTATCGTTTTCCAGCCTCGCATCACTCCGAACGCATGACCTCTTTCAGCAACGGCACCGTCGCAGCGCGTTTTTTCAAACGCAGGCAGTGCGCGTCCAGCTCGTCCAGCACTTCCAGCAAATACGGCAAATCGCGCCGTCCGTGGCGCAGCAGGTATTGCGTCACCTCGTTGGGCAATTCGAAACCGCGCGCCTGCGAATGCCGGAGCAGCGCCTGCGCTTTTTCTTCATCGTTGAGGGCGTGGACTTGGTACACCAGCCCCCAGCCGAGGCGGGTGCGCAAGTCGTCGCGCAGTTGCAGATGGGCGGGTGCGGCTTGGCCGCTCACCAGCAGCATCCCCCCGCTTTCGCGCAGGCGGTTGTATAGCGCGAACAGTTCGATTTGCGCGGCATCATCCAGCGCCTCCACATCGTCCACCGCGACGACCTGCGCGATTTCCGGCACGGTACCGCGCGCGAATACCGCTGTCTGTCCGCTGCGGCGGGCCCGATCAACGGCAGCTTGCAGCAAGTGGCTCTTGCCGCTGCCCGTCTCACCCCACACATAAAGGCCGCGCTCGCCGCTCGCGCTGGTGAGCGCATGGCGCAAGGCACTAAGCAATTCCTGATTGCGCCCGACGACAAAATTTTCCAGATCCGGCTGCCACTCCGGGGCAATGCCTAACAACATTTGAGACATATGGGTACCTCTAAAAATTCAGATTTCGCCCAAATGCAAGGCGCGGAAAAAATTTCGCCGCGCGGCATATGGGGGATATGTAAGCAAGAAATTTTTTCCGCAACGCAGCAGTTGGAACGCAGCAGTTGGGATGAAATATGGATTTTTAGAGGTGCCCATGTTAATCCTGATAGAGAGAGCTGGTCAGATACCACGCCCTGAGGTGACGCAGACAGACCAACAAAACAGCGGCTGCGGGCAAGGCCAGCAACACACCGACAAAACCGAACAACTGGCCGAAAGCCAGCAACGCAAAAATCACCGCCAGCGGATGCAAGCCGATGCGGTCGCCGACCAAGCGTGGCGTAACCACAAAACCTTCCAGCAACTGCCCCACGCCGAACACCAGCAATATCCACAGCACATCGAGCCATTGATTGAATTGCCCGACACCCACCAGCGTCGCCAAACCGAGGCCGACCGCCATTCCCACATAAGGGATAAATACCAGCAAACCGCTGACGATACCGATAGGCAGCGCAAATTCCAAACCAACCAGCCACAGGCCGAGCACGTAATACACGCTCATCAACAACATCACCGACACTTGCCCGCGCATGAACTGCGCCAGCACCGCGTCAATCTCCCCGGTGATTTCCAGTGTCTTGCCGTGCCAGCGGCGCGGTGTCAGCGCATCTACCCGCGCCAGCAACTGCGGCCAATCGCGCAGCAGGTAAAACAGCGCCAGCGGAACCAGCAGCAGATTCATCGCCAGCGCCAGCAGGGTCGCGCCGCCGCCGGTGAGCCACGGCAGCAATTGCCCCGCCACGCTGCCCGCTTCTTTCAGGTGTTCGCGCAACAGTGCCTTCAAGTCCGGCATATCCTGCCCGCCCAGCGCCATCTGTTGTTGCACCCAGGGGAACAAGCGGGTTTGCACCAACTCCATCAGGTCGGGCAGCCGCGCCAGCAGCAATTCGAGTTCGCGGTTCAGCAAAGGCAGCAGAATCAGTACCAGCAGCACCGCGATGGCCAGCCCCGTGCCCATCACCAGCAGCGTTGCCACGGTGCGGGAAATTTGATGGGAGCAGAGTCGCGCGACCAGCGGCTGGCAAATGTAGGCCAGTATCGCCGCCGCCAGAAACGGCATTAACACGGGCGCCAGCAGGTAAAACAGCACCACGGGAAGGGCAAGCAAAATCGCCCATTGAAGTGCGGGGAAGCGAGTCGGGGTCATTTCAGGTAAAATCCGGCATCCGAAAAACGGACTGCACTTTACCTTTTAGAAAGCGAGAACTCAACTTGAGCCAGCCCACCAACAGCCTTTCCTACCGCGACGCAGGTGTCGACATCGACGCGGGCGACCAACTGGTCGAGAACATCAAACCTTTTGCCAAGCGCACCATGCGCCCCGAAGTCTTGAGCGGAATAGGCGGCTTCGGCGGTTTGGTGGAGATTTCCAAGAAGTACAAAGAACCCGTGCTGGTCTCCGGCACCGACGGCGTGGGCACCAAGCTCAAGCTCGCTTTTGAACTCAACCGCCACGACACAGTCGGCATCGACCTCGTCGCCATGAGCGTGAACGACATTCTGGTGCAGGGCGCGGAGCCGCTGTTCTTCCTCGACTACTTCGCCTGCGGCAAGCTGGATGTGCCCGCCGCCACCGAAGTCATCAAAGGTATCGCCAAGGGGTGTGAAGATTCCGGCTGCGCGCTGATCGGCGGCGAAACCGCCGAAATGCCGGGCATGTACCCGGTGGGCGAATACGACCTCGCGGGCTTTGCCGTCGGCGTGGTGGAAAAATCCAAAATCATCACCGGCGAACACATCAAGGCGGGCGACGTAGTGCTGGGCTTGGCCTCCAACGGCGCGCACTCCAACGGCTACTCGCTGGTGCGCAAGATCATCGAGCGTTCGCATCCCGACCTGAACGCCAAGTTCGACGGCGACCGCTCGCTGGCCGATTGCATCATGGCACCCACCCGTTTGTACGTGAAGCCGCTGCTGTCGCTGATGCAACAGATCACCGTTAAAGGCATGGCGCACATCACCGGCGGCGGCATCACCGAAAACGTGCCGCGCGTGTTGCCCGCCAATGTCGTGGCCGACATCGACAGCAAGACCTGGCAAATGCCCAAGCTGTTCAACTGGCTACAAGAAGGCGGCAACGTCGAAGCGCAGGAAATGTTCCGCACCTTCAACTGCGGCATCGGTATGGTGATGATCGTGGCGGCAGCGGATGCGGATGCAGCAGTCAAGCATTTGCAGGCAGCCGGCGAAACCGTGTCGCGCATCGGCTTCATCCGCGCCCGCAACGGCGAAGAGCATCAGACGCAAGTGAAGTAAAACCAGCCCACATCCCCTCCCCCTTGCAGGGGGAGGGTTAGGGAGGGGGTAGAAAGCTGATGCTCATCGACTCTACCCCCATCCTAGCCTTCCCCCTGCAAGGGGTAAGGAACGGCTGATCTGCGGATCAACCGCTTTTACCCAAATAACAGTCAATGAAAAAAGTCGTCATTCTCATCTCCGGTCGCGGCAGCAACATGCAGGCCTTGCTGGAAGCCAAACTACCCTGCCAAATCGTCGCGGTCATCAGCAATCGCGCGGAAGCATCCGGCTTAGACATTGCCAAGGCGCATGGCATTGCCACTGCAGTAGTGTCCCATCGGGAACATGCCGACCGGGAGGCATTCGATACGGCATTGGCGCAAGTGATTGACAGCTATCAGGCTGATTTGGTGGTACTGGCCGGATTTATGCGCATCCTCACCACACCGTTTGTCGAGCGTTATCGTGGCAAATTAATCAATATTCACCCTTCGCTGCTACCGGCTTATGCGGGTATCAACACCCACGAACGCGCATTGCAGGACGGAGTAAAGATCCACGGCTGCACCGTGCATTTCGTCACCCCCACGCTGGATGGCGGCCCCATCATTATCCAGGCCGCCGTGGCTGTGCTGCAGAATGACACACCGGAAAGCTTATCCGCCCGCGTGCTGCACGAAGAACACCGCATCTACCCGCAAGCGTTGCGTTGGCTGTGCCGCGAACAGGTATGGCTGAATGCGGAAGGTCGCGTGGCCAACAACCGACTTGAACAACCGGGTGCGGCTCTGGTTTCACCGGGGCTGGGTTAATTCCCGCGCAATCAACATCGCACTTGCAACCGTGAGCGCGCACCTCTCCCAGCCCGAACGCCGCCTTGCATTGGCAGCCCTGCTATCCGTGCTGGTGCACGGCTGGGTATTGTGGCTGCCCGAAATTCACCTGCCGCAACATGAGCTGGAGTTGCCCCCACTCATCGCACATTTAGAACCCTTGCCAAAAATGAGCGCAAAGATTGCGCCCAAGGCCAAACCTAAGCCCAAGGCGCGCCCCAAACCGCAAGCTGAATCTGTGCTCAAAGCCGCCCCCGAACTGCCGGTTGTCGCCAGCGCTCCTGTGCCGGCCAGTTCGCCCTTGGCAGATGAAACCGCGCTTGCCGCCGCCAGTGCTCCCGTGCCTACCAGTACGCCGATCGCGTCGGAAGCCGAGCCCGAAGCATCCCCGCCGGAACCGCAACGCCCGCCCCTGCCCAAACACGCAAAACTGCACTTCAACGTCTATAAGGGAGAAGGCGGTATCAAGCTCGGCGAATCCGTGAATACACTGGAAATCAGCGACGGGCGCTACATACTCAAAGCCGAAGTGCAAACCACCGGATTGGTGGGCGTATTCAAAACGTATCGTCTGACACAAACCAGCACCGGCACGGCCACAGATCGCGTACTCCAACCCGAGGTTTTCAGCGAAGAAATCAACAACAGCGGCGACAAAAAATCCAACCGCGCGGAATTCGACTGGGCCAACCATGCGATCCATTTTTCCAATGGAGGCGAAGCCAAACTGCCGGGACGCGCGCAGGACATCCTGAGCATCCTCTACCAGTTCCCGCCGATGGATCGGCGCATGGAAATGGTTACGATCAGCATCGCCACGGGAAAACAATTTGAGGAATACCGTTTTGAAATCGCTTTCGAAGAACAACTCGAAACTGCGATGGGTAATCTGCAAACCGTACATTTCCGCAAATTGCACGGCGCGCGCGAAGAAGGACTGGAAATCTGGTTCGCTCAGGAATACCGGATGCTGCCGGTCAAAGTGCGCCATCTCGACCGCGACGGCAAGATCAGCGGAGAAGCCATCATCACCGACATCCGCGTGTCGGATGAATAAGCCCTCTTCCATCTGGTAAACTGCGCGACCTTAAAACAGTCGCTAGTTGGTGTTATCCGCTACGCGGGTTTGCATTTAATTATCGACTAACGACTCCCCTGAAAGCTCTGCCATGCTCATCACCGAATACCGTCTCGATCTCACCATGCAAGCCCTGCGCGCCATCCTGCCGCTGGAGCATCCCGCCGATACCTCGCTACGCTACTTTTTCCAAGCAGAACGCGTCGGCTCCAACGAGCGCGCGCTGATCGCGGAAACAGTGTTCGGCGTGCTGCGCCATCGTTTGCTGCTGGAACATGCCTGCACCACACCGGAAAATGCCACCAACAAGCCCACACCGCGCCGCATGGCCTTGGCCTACTGGGTACGTTTCGGCGGCTACAACGTACGCGAACTCGCGCCCGTGCTGAAGGTCAATGAAGCCGAATGGCTGGGGCAGGTAAAGGGCATCAAGACCGACGAATTGCCGCTGTCGATTCAAGCCGAACTGCCTGATTGGATCATCGAAAAATTGCGCGTACAGCGCAACGATGACGAAATCCGCGCGCTGGGTCTTTCCATGCAAACCTCGGCCACACTGGATTTGCGCACCAACACGCTGAAAGCCAACCGCGACGAATTGCTGCACGGCCTCGCCGCCGAAGGCGTGCAGGCTGTCGCCACACCGTGGTCGCCCTTGGGTATCCGCGTCACCGGCAAGCCCGCGCTGAACAAGAGCCCGCTGTTCCTCGGCGGCCGCTTTGAAGTGCAGGACGAAGGCAGCCAGTTGCTGGGCTTTATGCTCGCGCCCAAACGCAACGACATGGTGGTGGACTTCTGCGCTGGCGCGGGCGGCAAGACGCTCATGCTCGGCGCGATGATGAATTCGCAGGGACGTTTGTACGCTTGGGATGTTTCCGAAAAGCGCCTTGCCAATTTGAAGCCGCGCTTGGCTCGCTCCGGTTTGAGCAATGTGCAGCCGCAACTCATCGCGCACGAGAACGACAGCAAGATTAAACGCCTCGCGGGCAAGATTGACCGCGTGCTGGTCGATGCGCCGTGCAGCGGACTCGGCACCCTGCGCCGCAACCCCGACCTGAAATTCCGCCAGTCCGAAAAAAGCGTGGCCGAACTCACCCAAAAACAAGCCTCCATCCTCGCCGCCGCCAGCAAGCTGCTCAAGGTCGGCGGACGTTTGGTCTACGCCACATGCAGCCTGTTGCACGAAGAAAACCAGGCCATCGTGGAAGCGTTTTTAGCCCAGCATCCCGAGTTCGTTTTGCTTCCCGCCAGCGAAGCGCTGGCACAGCAAAAAATTACGCTGGAGATGGGCGACTATCTGCAACTGCTGCCGCAACAACACGGCACCGACGGTTTCTTTGCCGCCGTCATGGAACGCAAGAGTTAAGACCAAAGCATCGGTAACTTCTGTCGCGCATTGATACGCTGTCGTTCAGTCCGGTGCGGGTAAACACCCCGTACCGTTAACAACCTCGTCAAGTTTGCCACGAACATTCCGGGGTGGTACAGTCAATACATTCGTCTTGAATCAATCTTTACAGGAGATTGCAATGACCGTATCCCGCCGCGACTTCCTCAAGCAAAGCGCCGTCATTTCTGCGGCCGCCATGACCACCAACCTCTCGGTAAGCGAAACCGCTGAAGCAGTCGCGAAAAGCGTGGAAGCCGGATGGCGCTGGGACAGGGGCGTATGCCGTTTCTGCGGAGTCGGGTGCGGCATCCAGATCGCCACACACAACGGCAAAATCGTGGCCACCAAAGCCGATGCGGATGCCCCCGTCAATCGCGGACTCAACTGCATCAAGGGCTACTTCAACGGCAAGATCATCTACGGCAAAGACCGGCTCACCCAGCCTTTGCTGCGCATGAAAAACGGCAAGTTCGACAAACAGGGCGACTTTGTTCCGGTCACTTGGGAGCGCGCGTTCGACGAGATGGAAGTGCAGTTCAAGCGCCACTATAAAGAACTGGGACCGACCGGTATCGGCTTCTTCGCTTCCGGCCAGCACACCGTGCAGGAAGGTTATGCGGCGGTCAAACTTTTCAAGGCTGGCTTCCGCAGCAACAACCTAGACCCCAATGCGCGCCATTGCATGGCCTCGGCAGTCGCCGGATTCATGCAGACCTTCGGCATCGACGAGCCTTCCGGCAACTACGACGATATCGAGCACACTGACACCATGATTTTGTGGGGGGCGAATATGGCGGAGATGCACCCCGTGCTGTGGACCCGCATCACCGACCAGCGCATGAAAGATCCGAACGTGCGCGTGATCAACCTCACCACCATCAGCAACCGCTCGTCCGATACCGCCGATCTGGAAATCATCTTCAAGCCGCAGACCGATCTCGCCATCATGAATTATCTGGCGCGCGAAATCGTGACACGCGATGCGGTGAACTGGGATTTCGTCAACAAGCATTGCGCGTTCGCCGCCGGCCCCTCCGACATCGGCTACGGTATGCGCGGCTCGGACAAATACGATTACGCCGCCGAAAAAGATGTGAATGGCAAAGAGCTGACCATGCAACTAAACAGCACGGAGGCAACGGCTCAGGGCAAACTAGCGGGTACCACGGTGGAACAAAAAAACCGCGCCACGCCGGACAAACATTGGCTCATCAGCTTCGAAGATTTTAAAAAAGGCGTCGAACCGTACACGCTGGATTTCGTGGCCGAATTGGCCAAGGGGGATGCAGACGAATCACTGGATGACTTCAAAGCCAAGCTCAAACAACTGGCTGATCTCTACATCGAGAAAAACCGCAAAGTGGTGAGCTTCTGGACCATGGGCTTCAACCAGCACCAGCGCGGCACCTGGGTCAATGAACAAGCCTACATGGTGCATCTGTTGCAGGGCAAACAGGCGACGCCGGGCAACGGTGCGTTCTCGCTCACGGGTCAACCTTCCGCTTGCGGCACGGCTCGCGAAGTGGGCACCTTCTCGCACCGCCTGCCGGCCGATATGGTGGTGAACAATCCCGATCACCGCGCTGCATCCGAAAAAATCTGGAAGTTGCCGGCCAAGACGCTCAACCCCAAGGTAGGCAGTCATTTCACCAAGATCATGCGTGATCTGGAAGACGGGCAAGTCAAATGGGCATGGGTGCAAGTGTGCAACCCGTTTCAGGACACCGCCAACGCCAACCACTGGATTAAAGCAGCGCGCGAGATGGACAATTTCATCGTGGTCTCCGATGCGTATCCCGGTATCTCCACAAAAGTCGCCGACCTGATTTTGCCGGCAGCGATGATCTTCGAAAAATGGGGCGGCTACGGCAACGCCGAGCGGCGTACCCAACTGTGGCGCGAACAAGTATCGCCGCCGGGGCAGGCGCGTTCGGATATCTGGCAAATCATGGAGTTCTCCAAACGCTTTCAGCTCAAAGAAGTCTGGGGAGAGCAGAAGATACCGGGCTTGAAGGAAGAAGGCTTCCCCGATGGGAAGTTGCCGGATGTATTAACCGGATCAAGCTATTCACCCGATGCGACCTTGTATGAAGTGTTGTTCGCCACGAAAGACAACCGCAAGTTCAAATGGCCCGACGCCATCGCCAAAGGGCACGATAACCACACCGCCAAACTATTGGGCGACCACTGGTTCCCCGAGAAGGCGCTGTTTGAAGAATACGCCCAATTCGGGCGCGGACATGCGCATGATCTGGCACCGTTCGACGTCTATTTCCGCGACGACGTGCGCGGGCTGAAATGGCCGGTGGTGGACGGCAAAGAAACGCACTGGCGCTTCAACGAAGCCTACGATCCTTACGTCAAGAAAGGCAGCGGCTTTGATTTCTACGGCAGTGCTTTTAAATCATTGCCGAGCGGCGATCTCAACGGCATCACCAAGCAGGAGAAGACCAGCATCGCGGGCAAAGCCAAGATATTTTTCCGCCCCTATGCCGCCCCGGTGGAACAGCCGGATGCGAACTACGACATGTGGCTATCCACCGGCCGCGTACTGGAACACTGGCACTCCGGCACCATGACGCGGCGCGTGCGCGAACTGCATTTCGCGGTGCCTGCCGCGCTGATCTACATGCACCCTGCCGACGCCCAAACACGCGGACTCAAGCAGGATGATGTTGCCTGGATCGAATCGCGCCGCGGCAAGATCAAAGCCACGGTGGAAACCAAAGGGCGCAACCGCCCTCCCAAAGGCACCGTGTTCGTGCCGTGGTTCGACGAGGGGGTGTTCATCAACAAAGTCACACTCGATGCCACCTGCCCTATTTCCAAACAAACGGATTTCAAAAAATGTGCGGTAAAAATCTATAAGGCATGAACTGATAACCAGCCGGGGAGAACCATCATGCGCAACTGCAAAATATTGGCCGCCATCCAGCTCAGCGTTGCATTGCTGGTTGCGGGAACAAATCTGTCATTCGCCGCCCCCATTCAGCCCAACGACACGGGACTGAGCAAAGGCAGTGTCTTCGATATCCCGACACCGAAGATCTATCACTACACCAACGTCCCGGCGGGAGAAAGCAAGGTATTGCCCCGCGCATATTCGGGCGCCCCGCCGCAGATTTCGCACGACATCAGCGAGCACTTGCCGATCACCGCACAAAACAATATGTGCCTTGCCTGCCACAACCAACCGGCGCTATGGGGTAAAAAACTTGAGCGGGGCACACCGACGCCGATTCCGCCCAGCCACTACACCGATCAACGCAACGCACCCGGGAAAGTCACTGAAAATGTGGTCGGCGCGCGCTACAACTGCAACCTTTGCCACGTCCCCCAATCCGACGCCAAACCTTTGGTGGACAACACCTTTACAGCACACTAAACGGCGCGCCCCGCGTGCTTTACTATATTTTTACATTTCCGCTTTTAATCCGGCGCATTGGTTCTATAATCGTCGCAGCAGAACTTGTATCCGGTACATTGAAACATGCAACTCACCCTATCAACCGATATCGCATTGCGCACCCTGATCTATCTGGGACGCAAAAATGATTTCGCCACAATCCAAGAAGTCGCCGACGCAAACAACATTTCCAAAACCCATTTGATGAAGGTTGTCATGGCCTTGGTTGCAGAGAATTTTCTGGTGAGCGAACGCGGCAGAAACGGTGGAATACGCCTTGCAACAGATGCCAGCAACATCCCTATCAGCGCGGTGGTAAGACTGATGGAAAACTCCATCGCACTGGTTCCCTGCATGAAGCTGGAAAGCTCGCGCGACGAATGCCCGTTACAGCCGGACTGCCGCTTGCAGGCTGTTCTCCGGCAGGCAAAAAGAGCTTTTTTCACGTCGCTCGAACAAAATTCTCTGGCCGATATTCTGTAATCGCACCAGCCCATACAGCCGCAAGGGTTGTATTTACCTCCCCCTCCAAATATTATTCATTCATTGCGCATGTATTTTATGCGCGCTATTGGATGGATTAAAAAATGCACGCAAGCCCGACCAAGCAAACCGAAAGCACACTGACCGAGTTAATCGCCCATCTGCTGCATCACCATCACCCCTATACCAAAGCGGCACTCGAAGAATTGGCTCCCTTGCTCGATAAAGTGCTGCGTGTGCATGGCAACGAGCATGCCGAACTGCACCAGTTGCACAAACTGTTTACCGAGTTGCGCGACGACATGGGGATGCACCTGATGAAAGAAGAGAACATTCTGTTTCCCTATATGCTTGCATTGGAAAGCGACGCGCCTCCGGCGGCACATTTCGGCACCGTCGCCAACCCGATCAGGATGATGACCATGGAGCATGAGCACGACAGCTCGATTCTGAACCGGATGCTCGAAGTCACCGCCAACTTCAAACTCCCCGCAGGAGCCTGCGCCAGCTATACTGCGCTGTATGCGGGACTGCACGAACTGGTGGATGATTTGTTCCGGCACATTGAGCTGGAAAACAATATTGTTTTCCCCAAGGCAATCGCGACAGAAAAAAATATTCGGGAACAGACTTGAACATCAAAAAAATAGTTCGATTATTCATTCCCCATCCGGTAACGGCGCCGTTAACCGAAAAAATCCGCAGCGGCATCGCCGGGGGCGTCGCCATTTTTCTGCTCGCGGTGGCACTGCACTACTTGCCGCAAGGCACTTATCCGCTGCTGATGCTGGGCTCAATGGCCGCCTCTGCCGTGCTCCTGTTTGCCGTCCCGCATAGCCCGCTGGCTCAGCCGTGGAACCTGATCGGCGGACACCTCATTTCCGCGCTTGCGGGTTGGATGACCATCCTGCTCATCCATGATCCGTTAATCGCGGCGGGCGTTGCGGTCGGTGCGGCGATTTTCCTGATGCACTATTTCAACTGCCTGCACCCGCCCGGAGCGGCAACCGCACTCACGCTGGTATTGGGCAGCGCACAGTTTCACAGCATGGGCTGGCAAGGCGTGTTGCTCGTGGTGAGCATCAATGCCGGCATCTCTCTGCTGCTGGCTTTGCTGATTAACAACATGCTGCCTGGCAGACACTACCCGATGCCGCATACGCCGCCGACACCGCCCAAGCCCGGCCCGTTCATCTCTCTGGAACAGGGGGATCTCGAATGGGCACTCGAAAAAATGGATAGCGTCATCGATATCAGCGAAGAAGACCTCGCCGAAATATACAAGCTGGCGCTCCGCCGCGCGCAGGAACGTAACGAAACGGCATGACTTTCACTCTCGTTAAAACGCTGCACCTAAGCAGTGTCGTACTCAGTTACAGTCTGTTCTTCATGCGCGGTATATGGGTGCTGCGCGCCTCGCCCGTGATGCAGCAGCGCTGGGTAAAAATCGCACCTCACCTGATCGATACCGTGCTGCTCGGCAGCGCCATCACACTGGCGGTGATGCTCGGCATATCGCCGCTGACCGCCCCTTGGCTGGCGGCAAAAATCATCGCCTTGCTACTCTACATCGCGCTCGGATCTTTCGCGCTTAAACGCGGCAAAACACAGCGGGCAAAACTGATTTACTGGCTGGCTGCGCAAACGGTATTTTTCTATATTGTTCTCACCGCATGGGCGCATGACCCCATGCCTTGGCGTGCACTCTAATGAGTACCCAGATCGGCGGCGCAGCCGCTCCCACCTTCGACGATCCGCTGGAAATGCTGCGCGCCTGTCACGGCCGCATCCAGTCCCAATGCAGCACGCTGAACAAATTGCTAGAGCACTTGCCGCAGCACGGCTGCGATATGCAGGCACAACAAGCGGCTCGCGCCATCCTGCGCTATTTCGACACGGCGGGTCGGCATCACCATAACGACGAGGAGCAAGACCTGTTCCCGCTCCTGCTCGCCACATCATCAAACGAAGGGCATGCGCTGGTCGCACGCTTGCTGGAGGAACACAAGCTCATGGATGCGGCCTGGCAGCAATTGCGTGCCAATTTAACCGGCGTAGCAGACGGTACATCCGCCTCGCTCGACGCAGCAGTAACCGAACATTTCATCGCTGTGTATGATCGGCATATCGCGCTGGAAAATTCGAAACTGCTGCCGTTGGCGGAAAAATTGCTGATGGTATCCCAGCTGGAAACATTGGGAAAAAGCATGGCGGTACGACGAATAAGTTAGCAGGCTGTTGGGGAGAAAAATGTCTCAAGCAGGATTACAGCAACAAACACAATTGATCGCCGCCCTGCTTGATCCCGCGCTCTACCCGCATCAAGCCAAAACGGTGCGCCTAATCGAAACGCACATTTCATGGGTGCTGCTGGCCGGACGCTATGCCTACAAAATCAAGAAGGCGCTCGACCTAGGCTTTCTCGACACCCGCACGCTCGAAGCACGCCAGCACTGTTGCGCTGAAGAATTGCGCCTCAACCGCCGCCTCGCGCCGCAACTTTATCTCGGTGTTATAGCCATCGGCGGCAGCCACGCTCATCCCGCATGGGGCGCGCAACCGGCCATCGAATACGCCGTCAAAATGCGCCGTTTCGCTCCGGCGAAAACATTCGACCATTTGATCGTGCGCGGCAAAGTTGAAGCGCGACATATCGACGCATTGGCAACCACGCTCGCACAGTTCCACAGCGCCCTCCCAGCCGCCCGCGCCGACACCGAAAACATCCGAACTGCATTCGCGCAAAACTTTTCTCAACTCTCCGAACTATTGCCGGACACACCCGACCTACAACAATTGCGGCAAGCCAGCGAGCGCGCCTACCTCGATTGCCAGCCACGCTTGGCGGAACGCATCACACAAGGCTACATCCGCGAATGCCACGGCGATCTGCACCTCGGCAACATCGTGCTCATCGGCAACGAACCCGTGCCCTTCGACGGCATCGACTTCAACCCCGCGCTGCGCCATATCGACGTGATGGACGAAGCGGCCTTCCTGTTCATGGATTTGCTGCATCACCAGCGCGCCGACCTCGCCTACCGTTTTCTGAATGCTTATCTGGAACACACGGGCGACTATGCGGGTGTTGAATTGCTGAATTTTTATTGCGCCTATCGCGCCACGGTGCGCGCCAAGGTGAATGCGATTCGGGCGAACCAAGCGGGAATAACGGCTCGCGCCCGCGAGAAGGCAATGACCGCTTGCCGCAGCTATCTGCAACTCGCCGCCGCCAGCCTCGCCCCGCAACGCCCCCGTCTCATCATCACCCACGGCCTGCCCGGCTCCGGCAAAAGCACATTTGCCCAAGCCGCGCTGGAACGTATCGGTGCAATCCGCCTGCGCTCGGATGTGGAGCGCAAACGTTTATTTGGATTGTCCGCATTGCAAGAGAGTCGTCCCGAACAAAACATCTACAGCGCCGAAGCCACGCAGCACACCTACAGCCATCTATTGAAAACAGCGCGCAGCTTGCTAAGCGCTGGCTGTACGGTAATTGTGGATGCCGCATTTCTCAAATATCAAGAGCGGGAGATGTTTCGCAAACTGGCGCAAGAGTCGGGGGCAAGCTTCGCCATCGCCTCGCAGCAAACCGATGATGCAACCTTGCGCGCCCGCATCCTCCAGCGGCAAAACGATGCCTCGGAAGCGAACCTCGCCGTGCTGGACAAACTGCAAACCGTGCAAGAACCTCTCACGCCACAAGAGATGCGTTACGCGGCGGTGTTTCACCATAATAATGAAAAGCCTGTCCGCGAACAGGCTTGGGACAGATTGAACTACTTGCTAAAATAATTTTGTCGCACTCAGCCAGAGACGTAACCGCGATAAAGTGCCGTCGCTGTCACTCCCCTGCATATTGCTCGCCGGGTTATCGCCAATGCGGCTCGCGATCATTCCACGCACGATGAAGTCATCCGGCCCGGTCAAGTCAAGTCCGATCCCGGCACCTTTGAGCTCATAGCGCATCTTGTTTATTCGGGTCTGCGCATGATCGTAGAAAACGATGAACTGCACATCCGGCTGCAAAATATGGCGGCTTTCGACCGTCAATAGCCCGCCCTCGTCCCCGTTGCCCTCGCCTATCGGATAAGCGCGTACCCCGTTGGCTCCGCCGACCGCAAATTTTTCGGCATTATCCAAATTCTTGTCGGCAAACTGTCCCGACAGTGCGAGCCACACGCTGCTATTTTCAGTGACGCGCTGATCGCGCGAAACATTCCAGTTGAGCTTGTTATACGCGCCATTGCTTCGGATCGTAAGCTGATCCGCGGAAAAGTCCGCCGCATTGGCCGACAAGTCGAGTTGTCCGGCAGTTATCCCGATGCCCCAGCGGGTCGTGCCGCCGCCCGCCAAACCATCGGCATAATCCTCGTTCAGCACAGCCCCCAGCGCGACGATGGACTTGTTGGAAAGTGCCATTCCCGCAAATGAATTCTGGAATTGGCGGACATCGTAATTCACGCTGAATTGTCTGTTATGCGTACGACTGCGAATGAAATAGGAGCTTGCGAACACACCGAAGGATGAAGCGTTTCCGTCCGCCTTTCCCCCCGAATAAATCGTTTGCAGGTCGTAACTCATGCCCGATGAGGACGCGCCTATACGCCATCCCCGGTTCTCGGCGGGACTGCTAAAAGCCAGCGTCCAAAAGGATGCACCGGGAAAGCTGGCGGCGGCAATCTGTAGCTGGTCGCCGAGCCCGTTCAGATTATTTACATTGAGCGAGGCTGAGAGGCGCAAATCGCCGCTGGTGCGTAGCGGCAGACTGCTATTGGTCAACACCCCCTCGTTATCCGCCCGCACATTGCCGTCGATCAGTGGCTTGTCGCTCAACTTCAGCGCGACATCGGTCTCCCCTTCGTTGCCTCCGGGCATCAGCACGGAAGACGCGCCTATACCCGGCATATCGTTGAGCAGGCGCGTACCGCGATCCAGCGCATGCAGGTTGAGCAACTCGCCCTGCTTAAGATCGGACGTAACGACAGAAGACGCGAAACGCGTCTTGGTGCGCACCACCTTGCCGTCGGTATCAATCGCCAGCATCCCCAACCGTCCCTCGGCGACCCGGATGGTAACCAAGCCTGCGCTCAAGTCCTGTTCCGGCAACACGGGATGCACCAGATAACCCGCCTTGCGGTAATGCTCACCGATGACCTTCAACGCCTGTTGCAGATCGGTAAACCGCAAATCCCGCCCGACGAAATCCGCCAACAATGTATTCAGTTCGGCTTCGGAAAACAGCGTGGCATTCAGAATATGGAAGCCGGTAATTTTGGCGCGCACCTCCGTGATCTCTTCTCCGCCTGTTTCCGGCTGACGTACTTCCGGCGCCGCGATTGCTGCCTGCGCCAGAAGCAATGCTCCGGTTGCGCACAGCAACAATGCAATGACTCCGTTTCTTTTTTGAAAAATATTATTCATCGTTAAGAACCGATCAATTCAACCTAGAAACCGTAGTTGAACGAAGTGTAGTGCGCGTTCATCGTGGTGTCCCTCAAGGGATTCCCTTCGGTCAAAGGCAAGGCGCGAGAGCGTGGCTGTTGCCGCTTTAGCGGCTTTACAGCCACGGCCTGCCCCTTGCGGGTGCGACGAGGAATGGTCGTTCCATTCCGAGGAGGAGCAACGCCGCCATGCGCCGCGAGGGGCGTGCAATACGCTTCGTAGCGACTCACCTGGTGGGTGAGCGTGAATAGATAACTAAATTCTTTTCTGTTCATTTGCTTGCGGCCTATATGGAGCGGTCAACTGCGGTTTTTAGGTTCAAACTTACTCGGCCTTATGCGCGGGCATCAATGAAATACCCTGCTCGACAAATTTCTGCCGCACGTAGCACCACAACTCTTCCTGTGCGGGCGCTTTGTGTCTGCCGGTTTCGACACGGTAGCGCGCGGTAAATCCGGCCACCCATGTTTCGCCGACATTCACGATACCGTTGAAACTAATCACGGGTTTGCACAGCGGTTCATCTTTGTTGATGATAAGTTTGGCATGGGCTACCGCATCGACAATGATCTGCTGAACCGCTTTGTTATCCGCATCGGCTGCCGTGTAGAACATTGCCTCATCGACAATGCCGTGGGGTGCGGTGCTGTAATTTTCCATAAAGGCTTCGGACACTTTCGAGTTGGCGAGACTCACCATCGGCCCCTCCACGGACTCCATCTGAATGGTTCGCCAGGTAATGTCTTTAACCTGCCCGACCACATTGTCGATCTTGATGAAATCCCCGACCCGGAAAGGCCGCTCGACGTTCAGAATAATTCCCGAGAACACGTTGGAAATATTGTTCTGAATCGCCAAACCGACAATCATGGCCAGCACGCCCGATGTCGCCAGCAGACTGGTGAGCGACTGGTTAAACACAATGGCAACCACCCCCGCCAGCGCCAGCGCAAACACCAGAATGGTGACGATGGCCTTCATCACGTTGGGCACTTTGCGTCCGGTGCTCTCTTCCAGCGGCACCCAAATGAAACGGCGCACGGCGATGTCGAGCAGACGCGCCCCCAGCAGCCACCAGATACTTTCGTACAGGGAAACAATCATGCGCGTGCTGGCGGGCATCCAGTTCATGAACGCATGGTCGATCAGCAGATTGCCCGCGGACAGCAGCAATAGCGGCCAGAAAACCAGACGCAATAGCCAGGATTGCACAGACCAGTAACGCCCGAGTTTACGCATATCGAGCACGACCGCCGCCAGCGTGCCAAGCAAACCGAAGATGGCGATGTAAATAAAATATTCGCTGGCGATCACTTCGCTGGCCGCCATCGTTTCCGGCTTCAACAGCACGCCCAGCGTGATGGTCGAGAACATCGGCTGCTCGCCGGTCATGCCCACATATTGCGGCGCACCGTCACCGCGTTCGCGCACCAAGTCCTGCGAAATCCACGCATTGTCCACCATCCAGCCGGAGTCGGCTTTGACCGCACGGCGTTGGCGCAAATCATCCAGCAAGGCGTTGCCCGTCGGCATGCCCAGCACGTCCACCACGTACATCAAATTATTTCGGTTCAGCAAGCGGTGACGAAACGCGATACCCGCGACGTTCTGGTTGTAGGCGCGCTTGTCGTGCGTGAAATTGAGCTGGAATTTTTGCTTGATGCGGTAGCGGCGGTACTGCACATCGTCGCTTTCCTTGCTCTCTTCCGGCGTACCGAATTTAACCGGCGCAACCGCGTTAACGATCTGCATATCCTGCGGGTCGAACTTGCCGCGATAACGGAACCAGACCGACATATCCAGCGTGGCGGTTTCTTTCTGGCGGTCGATGTCGCTGATCTCGTTGATCGTGACACCGACGTAAACCACGTTGGTCTTAAACATGAAGCGGTCGTTCACGTACAGCATGCGCCCTTGGCGTAACGCATCGATGTAGTTGAAGCTCGCGCCCTTCGCGATGGGGAGCAACTGGATAGGCGCGGAAATCAGATTGTCGCCGTTGTATACCCCCATCTGAATCGGCAACTGCGCGTGTCCGTCCACAAAGGCCAGCTCGCCCGACAGCCCCTTGACGCTATCCGTGCCGGGCTTGGGCGACAGCGCAATTTGTGCGGCATCGTGGGCGTAGACCGCCAGCCAATCGGGAGAGATTTTGAATTTTTGCTGGTAACGGGTTTGAAAGCGCTGCGCATCATCGTTGGCGGTATCGAACAGCACCGGCGTGGCGGCAATAATGCCGTGGCTCTGAATGACGGCTTCCTTGCCGGACAGCTTTTCCAGCGCATGCGTGAAAGTGCCGGAAGACAACTGCGACGGCCCGAAAATCTCCAGCAAATTGCCCGTGCCCCGGATGCCTTTGACGATGCTTGCTGCCAGCTCGGGCTGCGTGGCAATGTAAATCGCGCCCACATCAATGTCGCGGATTTCCTCGAACAATTTTTTCAGTTGCGCGTCGCGCTCCGCCCCCGGCGCAATCGTCCAGACACGTTTAACCGGTGTATCAAAACGTTTGTAAACATCAATGAAAGGCTCGACCAGCGGATCGAATTCGCTGCCGCTTTCGCGCACCACATACATCAGGCGCTGCTGGCGGATGTTGCGCGCGTAGTTGGCGGCGAAGCGCGCTTCTTCGCGCTGGTCGAGACCGAGCGAAAGTGTCGCGGGCAGCGGAGCGGCAACAGCCAGCGGCGTCACCACGGCAAGCTTGGCCTGTGCATACAGCGGCGCAGCGGCGCGCAGCGTGGCGGCATCCAAATGACCGATCACTCCGACCACGCGCTTGTCCGCCACAATGCTTGCGGCGGCAGCGGAGGTCTCGTCCACACCGAGCAATTCCAGCGGACGCCCCTTCACCCCCCCCTGACTGTTGATCGTCTCGGCATAGAGTGCCGCCCCCTGCATCAGCGCCACGCCCGCCGGACTTTGCATCGGCCCGACTACGGCGAGACGGGGACGCGTCTTAATGTCGTCGTGAATAAACGTGATCCGCGTCAGCAGCGACAGCAGCGTGCCGACGACAACAATCAGCACCAGAATAATCCCGAAAGTTTTCCATTTCCGGTCGCCCTGCAATAGTTGAATCAACTTACCCATGTCCATTTACTCTTCGTCCTCTGTAATCAAACCCAAAATAACTCATTAGGAAACGCCGCCCGCCTCCCCCTTTTTAAAGGGGGATTGAGGGGGATTTTTGCACTCGAATGAAATTCAAATCCCCCCTAGCCCCCCTTTAAAAAGGGGGGGGGGGGAATGCAGCCTCGCACCTCGGCGTGGCTCTACAACGCCGCGCGCAGCGCCTCTTTTGCCGGTGCCGCACCTTCCGAAACATCCACAGTCAATTCCTGCTTACCGCTACGGAATGTCACCGTCAACGGCAATGCCCCCGCAGGCACTTCATAGGCGACAAACTCGCGCGCTGCGGCATTAAATTGCAACCATGCCGGAAGCGGTTTGCCACCCACCGTCACACTAAAACTACCATTCAGCTTGCGGGCAATCTCCGCTGGCAGCGCATAGCGAAAAGCGTTGACCTCTTCGGCGCGCTTCGCCAACGCCAGCGCCTGTCGCACCGGCATACCGTGCGCCAGCGCGCTGCCCAGCGCCATCCGGTAATTGCGGCTGCGGCTTTCACCAAGCAGCATAGATTCAACCGACTCGCCCGAGGCTAGTGCGCCCGAAGCCGACGACCTGTTTGCGGGAAGGCTTTCAGTTGCGCGCCGCGCGCTGGTCAGCGCCCTGCCCGGCGCTTCACCGCGCGCAATCGCATTGGTCAGCACCCGGTCAAAAATTGCATTATTTTTTTCCGGCACGGCTACACCGCTGGAAAAAATCGCCAGCGGATTATTGGCATCGAGCGCGGCGGCTTTCTGCTCTTCGTCGGCAATCTGGCTCAGGCGAGCCAGCGCCTCATCCATAGGAACACCGCGCGCCAGCGCCGATTGCAACGCACCGCTCAAGCTGCTGCCGGATACATGATTGTCCGGCAGCAGTAGCTTGCCCGAGGCCAGCGCGCTGGCCGGATTGCGCGCTTCCGCACGGGCAGCCGCCGCATCGGTATCGGCCACCTGCGCGGCACGCCGCATGGCCTGCTCCGGCGTGTAGCCTTTGGCCAGCAACACGCCCATTGCCCGCCGCGCTGTTTCGGAATCGTTGGCGAAATGTTCTGTCGTGCCGCCGCTGGCGATTGCGCTTTGCGGCGCTTTATCTGTCTTGGTCAACTGGTCGGATTGCTGCACCGCCGCTTGCGCCAGCGCGACCGCATCGCCGTAGGTCATGCCTTTGGCGAGTGCGGCGGACAGCGCCTGCTCGAATGCCGCCGAACCGGAAGAAGTTTGCGCATGCGCCAGCCCGGTGATTTGCGCCGCGACATCGTTACCGCCTGCGGCGACATCTTTGGTCGCAGCCTCCTGCGGAGAGTCCGGCGGCGCGAAGCTGGTCTCGGCCTTGAAGGTTTGCTCGGCGCGCGCAATCGCCTCGCTCATCGGATAGCCTTGGCTCAATTTCAGCGCCAGCGCGGCGGTGTATGAATTACCCGCATGCTTGGCCTGCGTTGGATTCATACCGGCAGCAATAGCGGCTTGCACGAGTTTGTCCGACATGGCATCGAGTACCGCCGCCGGATTTTCCGAGGTGGACAAAGTGTTCACCATGGCCAGTTCCGTTGCCGTCATTTCCGCTTCTTTTGTGTCTTCCACAACCACAACAGCAGGAACCTCATCCGGGACTTCCACCACCGCAGGAGCGACCACTGGCGCAGGCTGCACCACTACTTCGACCGGATGCGGCCCCACCAAATGCACAACGCCGTCTTTATTAGCCAGAGAAACAGCCGCCGTCGCCCCCCCGCCGCGTACCGCAGCACCGAGCAGATGAGCAACACTACGCACAGATGATCGCGTGTCTTTCTTCTCTGGTGATTTTTCAGCGCTCTCCGGCTCCACCTGCACACTGACCAAGCCGTCGCCGGATATATCCACGGTCAGCGGTTTGCCGCCTTCGAGTCGCGCATCATCCGCAGCCCGCGCATTGACACTGCCCAGCGCGATTCCCAGCATGAACGCGATACCCGTGACAATGCCGCACTTACCCCGTGCCGCGAACGACGCGGAAACTGCAAGAGAAATATCGGGCACGTCGCCTCGGCCCGGGCAACAATCAGAACGGTTCATTCAAGCGGGGAAATTATCGGTAGATGTAACTGAGGAATTTTTGCGGCACGCATTCTATTGTGTAACTTTTTGAGTATTCACAAATCGGAAAAACGCGGGGACTCAAAGAGCGCACCGCGTTTTCATCCAGAATCCGGCTGTGCCGGATCATGTCACCAACTAAAAGTTATACACCCCGCCCATCGAAAGCACTGTCACGCCAATATCAGCTGCAACCGTCAGACCGTTGTTAAACACCGAAGTCACGTGCGTCTTGCCGAAGTCTTCGTACTGCGCGCGAACGCTGTAGCATTTGTTAAAGTTGTACTGCACGCCGAGACCAAACATCAAATTCGTTTTTGTGCCGCTGCCAGAACCTGTGGCAGGAACCGTCGTCTGGCTCGCATAAGAATAGTCCAGCTTGGTGCTTGCCAGCCCCAGCTTGCCGAACACATCGAATTTGCCGTTGATAGAATATGTGCCGACGGCGGCAACGTGAAGAACAGCAGCCTTCACAGTCTCGGTCAACACAACACTGCCGGTAGACTTCAGAATCGAATCCCCCACCAAAGAGTAGCCCGCTTCCACACCGATGCGCTGATTGAAACGGTAACCGCCACCAATGCGCAAAACTGCCGGATTGGGCAGCGCGGCACCATCATATGCACTATTCAAATTGCTGTAGCTGAACAGGCCCAGATCGGCTGTCGCGTAGTAAGCTTTTTGGGTGACAGCTTCCGGCGCGGCCTCGCCAGTCACGGTAGCCGTGGATGAAGTTGCCATATTGTCCGCAACAGCAGGAGCTGTTGCGGCAGATTTCACATCGGATGCGACGGGAGCATCTGCCGCGCGGTTCTCCGCAGTTGCAGAAGAATCCATTGCCGCCTTGCTCTCGACAGCAGGCGCAGGATTTTGTTCGGCAACCGATGCGGTCGCGGGAGTAAGGACTACAGCGGCAGCCGCAACGGGCGCATCTGCCGCTCCGGCTTTGTCGCTGCGGATACGCACCTCAACCCGGCGGTTGGGTGCAAGACAGGCCTCGTATTTTGCTTTGGACAACTTCTTGTCGCACTGCACCTTCGGCTCGCTGTCGCCCTGGCCGGAAACCTCGATCACCAATTTATCCAAACCCGGCTGCGCATGCAGGAAATCCGCCGCTTCCTGCGCACGAACTCTCGAGAAAGCGGCCTTGTCGCCATACATAGAAAGAGTGCGATCGGAAAGTTTTTGCTCATCCACATGGCCGCTGATTTCCAGATGCAGATTGCTCTTACCCTTCAGTTGTTTTGCCAGAGACTGCAACTGGCCGCGCACGGAGCCGCTCAAAAATTTCCGGCTGGGCGGGCAATTAATGACTTGAACCTCATCCAGTTTAATTTGGCTTGCGCCCACCTTGAATGCTTTCGCCTTGGCCGCCGCAAATGCGGGAGCGGGCACGGCCACAACGGACGAGATCAGTAAAACAGCAGCGATTTGTTTCATCATATTTCCTTGGTTAATTTTTGACACATCCCGGCGAGGCTCAGATCGCTACCAAGCACTCGAAGTGGTCATACCGTATGCGCGCCCACCCGTTAGAACGGTCGCGGTCGCCATCGGAGTGAGCCCGCCGCCCGCCCCGATGGTGTATTGCGAGAGCGTGCCGGAAGGGTTGTTATTCGTCACAAAGGCATATTGGCCGGACGGGTCGACGTGAACGAAGCCGACACTCCCCGCCGCAACGGGAACCGTCGGTGTCGCCATCGGTGTCAACGCACCGTTGGCGCCGATGGTGTATTGCGCAATACTGCCGGCGACGCTGAGCGCCACATAGGCGTAGCGGTTCAACGGATCAATCGCGACATTGAGCGGATTCGTGCCCAGCCCCGTGACTACGGTCGCGGGGGTCATCGGCACCAATGCGCCGTTCGCGCCGATATTGAATTGGGAAATCGTGCCGGACACGCCCATGCTCATGTTCGCCACATAAGCATGCTGGCCGGACGGGTCGACCGTGATGGTGTCCGGGCCGACACCCGCCGCCACAGTCGCGGGAGTCATCGGCACTAATGCGCCTGTCGCGCCGATGGTGTATTGCGAGACGCTGCCGCTCGCGCCTCCCGTCCAGTTGGTGACATAAACATAACGCCCCGACGGATCCACCGTGATATAGCTCGGGCTCGCGCCCGCCGCCACCGTCGCCGGTGTCATCGGTGTCAATGCGCCCGTCGTCGCATTGATGGTGAATTGCGAAACCGTGGCGCTCCCCATGTTGGTCGCATATGCGTATCGTCCGGAAGGATCTACGACAATCGAAAATGTATTAATACCCGTTGCCAGCGCTGCCGGAACCATCGGCGTCAACGCACCGGTTGCGCCGATGGTGAATTGCGACACGCTGCCGCCATTGTTGGCCGAGTAGAGATACTTGCCAGAAGGGGCAACAGCAACCCAGGTCGGCGTAGTTCCCAACGGCAGCGTGGTGACGGTAGCCGGAGCCATCGCCGCCAGCGATCCGCCGCCGCCGAAAGTGAACTGCGCAATGCTGTCGTTACCCGCACCGTTGTTCGCCACATAGGCATAGCTCGGCACAGAGCCTTTGCAGTTCACCGTCACGCCCGTGACATTGCCCGCCGCCATGGTGCCGCTGCCGGAACCGACGGAACATATCTGTCCGGCAGGCTGGGTCAGCACGGTCACGCTGTAAGTGCCGCCAAATAAAACCGGCGCGGCAAAAGTGAAAGTACCGTCGGCGGAAACGGTCAGATTGCCGCCGACGTTGTTCTGCAACACGACGCTGGTGGCCGCTTTCAATCCGAGCACCGCACCACCCACCGTATAGGGATTGCCCGTGCAGCTCACGCTGACATTGCTAACGTTGGCCGCAGCGACAGTGCCTGCTCCCGAGGTCACGGAGCAGGTTTGCCCGGTCGGCTGAGTGAGCACGGTAACCGCATAGGCATTTCCATGCGCCACCGTGGTGGAAAAATTAAACGTGCCGTTGGCGGAAACAGTGAGGTTGTCGCCCGCATTATTTTGCAGCACCACCGTACCGTTCAGCCCGCTCACACTTCCGCCCACAGTGTAAGTATTAGCCGCACAGGTAATCGCCACATTGGCAATGTCGGCCTGCGCTATCGTGCCCGTGCCGTTGGCGACCGAGCAATTCTGCCCTGTGGGTTGAGTGAGCACGATCACGCTGTAGGGGCTGGCACTGGCCACTTTGGTGGCGAAGTTGAAGGCACCATTGGCCGATACGGTGAGGTTATCGCCGTTGTTGTCTTGCAGCACGAGCGAGCCGCCAGTCAGCACCCCCGAGACTGTGCCGCCCACTTTGTATGAATTGATCGAACTCGCGCAGACCACGGCAACGTTGCCGACGTTGTTTCCCGAAACGATGCCCGCGCCCGTGCTCACGGAACAGGTTTGCCCGGTGGGCTGAAGCAGCACGGTGACGTTATAGTTGCCGCTGTTGGCAACGCGGGTTGCAAAGGTAAAGCTGCCGTCCGCCATCACGGCGAGATTGTCGGCACCATTGTTTTGCAGCACCAGAGAACCGCTCAGCCCGGAAACCGTGCCGCCGATTGTGTAGCTACCGCTAACTCCGATAGCGCCGCCGGTACCGTCATTGGCCAGATTGCGCTGGTTATCCAGCCCCCCCTTGTCGCTCAGGCAGGCGGTGAGCAGTAAGGCCGCCAATAGCAGCGAGCCACGTATTAATTTTGTCAGGCTGAAACTCATTTACTTTCCCTCTATTCCTTTAATTATCGGCGTTAAATCCGATTGATCCATTAGATGCCGCCGCATCCCCGCAAGGGGGAAGGAACAGGCTCGGCTCTAATAGATAATCTGGATTTATCCGTTCAATAGCCAAATTGAAATGGCTTCATTAGTTTTTCCATTTTTAATTCTGCAAAAAAATTCAGCCCCCCATGTTTGCCAAAAAGCGTAAATAGTTTGGATTCGCGGAGTAGTTACAAGTGCGACCTGAAATTTCATGAATTGAGCGCGCAGAAAAGCCGCCACGTTGAGAATGCAGCTGTAAGTAAAATCCTACCCCTTCGCAAATCCCTACAAAAAAATCAGCATTTCCTGACCCCCTATTTGTGAAAACTTTTTGAGAGAATGCGCGCCAGTTTCGCCACCCGTTTTTACTCAAGAGAATGGAATGGCTTTTCCAAAAAAGCAGTTGCTCTCTATTAGAAAATCGCAGGCATTTTTAACCCGGATAATCCATTAGAAAATGCTATCCACGCCCCTTTTCAAAAGGGGGGGAATGCAGCTTCGCAACCCGGCACGACTCCAATGAAGAGTCCGGTTTTAAATCACCAACAGCTATTTTTAAATTGCAGACAAACGTTTTGCCTTTACGTACGCACAAGAGATGAAACTCATACTTGGTCACAATGCCGCCCCCTTCACGATTAACCGGAGTGACCATGCCTAACGAGCTGCCCCGCATTTTGCTAGTTGACGATTCGCACGACGAGTTGCGTCTACTATCGGACATGCTGCGCGTGGAGCACTTCCGGCTGCTGGTGGCGACCGATGGTCGCCAAGGCTATCAGCGCGCTGTGACCACACTGCCCGACCTGATTCTTATGGATGTCACCATGCCGCAGATGGACGGGTTTACCGCGTGCCGCCTGCTCAAGACCGACCCCGCGACCTGCCATATTCCGGTGATTTTTCTCACCGCGAAAAACACGCCGGAGGAGCGCCTGCAAGGCTTGCGCATGGGCGGGGTGGACTATGTTGCCAAGCCGTTTATGGAAGAAGAGGTGGTGGCACGGATACGCATACACCTGAACCGTGTGCGGACGAATGTCGTGACACACACAACGGGTGTCGCTGAAACGCGCGACCCGGATGAAGTGCTGGGCAAGGCCGCCACCCGCCTGATACAAGACCAACTGGAGTCGTTGCCGCCCGTGGCGCAAATTGCACGCATGGTGGGCACGCACGAGAAGAAGCTGGGGCAGATTTTCCGCAGCCGGTTCGGCATGCCGATTTCCGCCTATATCCGCGAAGAGCGCGTCCGCGTTGCCTGCAAGCTGCTGACGGAAACGGAAATGACTATCCGCAATATTGCCGCGCAGGTCGGCTTCGACAATGCGGGCAATTTCGCCACGGCATTCCGCGAACGTATGGGGATGACACCGTCGGATTACCGGGATGCGGCAAAGGAATACAGGAAGGAGCCGCAATGACCGTGCGCATTTTTTTATTGCTTCTGCCGCTGTCGCTCGCCCCGCTTGCGGGGGCATCCGAACTGAAACTTTCTGGCACTGAAAATCAGGTGCCACTGGAAAGCTATCTGGAAAGTTATGAAGACAAAACTGCTGTGCAGGATATTGATGCAATAACTCAAACCGAATTTTCGGCCCCCGTGCCGCCACGCCTGTTGCATCCCGGCTATAGCAAATCGGCCTTCTGGTTCAAATTAAATATATCCAACTCTGCCGCCACTCCACTCACTCGCTGGATCAGCATTCAACCGTCACGATTGCAGGATGTCACCCTGTATATCCGGCAGAACAACGGTAACTGGCAACAACAGGATGCGGGCAGCCGCATACCTTTCGCGCGGCATCCGATCACGGCAACCGGTGCGCTCTTCCCGCTACAATTGGCGGCGGGTGAATCCACAACGGCATACCTGCGCGTGGCCAGTTCGACGGCGATCGTGATTGACCCGACACTGTGGGAGCCGCTTGCGTTCCGTGAGAAAAATATCCATACCAGCATGTTCGACGGCCTGCTCCTGGGCGGCGTGGCGCTCACGGCGATTTTTGGTTTATTGATGTTTGTCACGCTGAAAGACCGCGCACTTCTGCTGCACTCGCTCACCACCCTCACCTACTGCATTTACGAAATCAGCTTCAAAGGCTACGGCCTGATGTATCTGTGGCCGGAAGCAACGGACTGGGCAACCCGCAGCATCGGCCTGTTCGGCACACTAGTCATAGGATGGCTGATGCTGTTCGTGCGGAGATCGGAAGAGCGTCGTGTAGGGAAAGAGTGTAGATCTCGGTGGTCGCCGTATCATTAAAAAAAAA